>JAABUO010005491.1_pt1 | contig 14719 bp, 19 predicted proteins | sample 5559291 | NCBI WGS metagenome assembly JAABUO01 (sample SAMN10711878, study PRJNA513372) | rock metagenome | isolation source: Antarctica rocks | place: Antarctica: Victoria Land, Finger Mt sud | reverse complement strand
AACATTTAGTGCTTAGTGTATGTTGTTTTCCCAGTTATTGTCTGTTGACTCCCCTGATGAGTCCTAAAGACAAGAAATGTAAATTGATTGATTGATTGAATTGATTGATTGAATGCTTGGCTTCTCATTCAATTGACGCCACTAGGTGTGAAAAGAAAAGAATTGCAAAGAAAAGAAAAGTTTACGCTTTTCAGCGATCATAACGGGAGCCCCCACAAGGTGTAGGTATTTCTTTTCTTTTCATGTGCGTTAGAGCATAGGCACTGATGTGACATGCTAACCAAATCAGCAGATTGACCATGGCATGTAGCAACTAGCACAAGTCACATGCCATGTATACACGCATACCATTGTGTCCACAAACCCTCAACACATCAGCATCAACGATGTCATCTTAGCTTACAGTCATGCATACAAACAGTTGTGCTATTGTACAATTGATGTTGTGACAGTAATTGCCACTTTGTTGCCGTGGATTTCATTTGTTGTCAAGCAGGGAAATATCACATCCATGGCACACTCAATTGGCTGTTTAATGTGTCATGGTGTGTGACCAAGCTGTATCTGTGCTGCAGGTGTTCTTGCAAGCAGTGGAGCCTCTTGCAGATGTGTGGCAGTTTGTCAAGGGACAAGCAGTTGCTGAAAACATTGAGAACCTAGGCCTGGCTCTGCTGGAACGGGCTGTTTGGGACGAAACATTGTTCCGTGCCAAAGTTGTAGAAGTTGAGGAAATAACCGATGAAACTTGGGCCATTTACCCAATCTGGATGATGTTCAGTGAGTAGCGCCTTGCTTGATCTGATCCAAGCCTGTTGTGTGAGATGTAATGTACAACCATCTTGCATGGTTTAGGTTTTGTCGTTCCTGTAGAGGATGTTGTCTCAATGTCTGCATATACGGCGTCATGATGCTGCCCACATCGAGTCTCTACAAGCTTGCTATAGTGCCTGTCTTGCAGTTGGTATCAGCATGCCAAACTGCGTATAGTCAGGCCCAAACTGACACGTTGTTTTATTCAACAGGTTATGTAGCAGATCCACCCATGCACGCTCCATTTGCAACGGCAGTGGTGAACGCATTCTATGCTGTCCTGGACAACGCCCATCACATGTTAATCTACAGACAATTCATCGTTCGAGACAAGTCTGACCAACTCTTATCCCGGCCTAAGTTGGTTTCAAGGTTCTTGGCTGTTGTGGGTGGGTTGAAGGGGCACGCAGCAGAGCAGCTGACAGCCGGTGCCTGTCTGGCAAGAGTATGCAGCATTGAGCATGAGTCAAGCTGCAATATCAAGCCGAATCACTACAGGGTGACCGCTCTAAGGGAGGGCGTGTTCAATCACATCTTCCTGGCAATCAGAGATGCACTTGGCGTAAGCATCTTGCTGTGGTTTGTGCAACCGTTATAGTTGGCGAGAATGTTGCATGAGCTTGTTGCACTTGCCACTTTGTACATATTGTGTTGTCAAGGAATATCTTAACATTGCAAAGCTGTGTCACTTAGTTTGAAGTTATGTCATGCTATTGTTGTATGTTTTGTCTGACCACCATATGCTTTGATTGAGCCCATGAATGACGGCAAGGCCAATAGGCTTCCTACAGTGTATTGCTTCCCACAATGACCCAATGTGCTTTAGCAAATGTTACTGTTGTGTCATGACCCAAGTCACAACCAATATTTGACTTGCAGACGCCCATGCCTTGGTCAACAGAGCTCACAAGGGCCATGGTGAAGGTGCTGTGGCAATGCTCTCACCTGCTGCCCCAAGCTGATCTAGCCTCGGCTCAACACGTCAATGCAGTCAGCCATGTGCGATGTTCTCACTGATCACGCACTTGACATGCGTGTGTGTGCAGAAAGATGTCACATCTCGCTGCATGCATCTGTGACTTTGTTGTCAAACAGTCTTGGGTTCCATGTGAATGCACTGTGGGTGCGACGCACCCCTCAGTGGTGCATCAAGCATACGCGCTTGCAGAGTACAAACAATGCTTATGTTCTGATGTACCCAAAAGCATAGGATAGCATTGCATCGTCTGCTCTAGTGGGACATCAAGCTTGCAAGGTCATCCCCCCGCACAGCCTGATGTCTAAAGTTTATCGCAGGTGTGATTGCAATAACAACATTATCGCATCGCTTATTCTCGCGTGACCAGCCCAAGCTGCATTTGATAGCACCCCAGTTGGCTTGTCTTAGCCACACTGTCAAGAGCACAATCTGAAACAAACAACCAACAGTGCCAATTTGCTTCTGCTTCAGAGTCTGGAGGTGCCTGAGATGTTAATGCACCTCGTTTCTCAGCTTGACAAGGCGACGCCCAGTGGGGATCTGCAGCCGCAGCTCCTGCAAGCGGCTCTTCCTGTCTTGGTGCCTGGCTTGGTTCCAAATTCAGAAGCCTCTCAGCCACCACAGGCATGTAGCAGTTGATGAGCTAGCTGTGCATACTGACTCATACTGACTGCAATGCTATGCTGCTCAAGCGCCGCGTTTTGTGGACCTAGCGCTGCTTGTGTGGTCTCACCAGCAAACTGGGCACAAGAGCCTATGCTTTGCAAAATTGTTTGAACCACCAAAAGTGCAACATTTGACACCACTTCTGTTTGCTGAAGGTGAAAATGCTGGACAGTTCAAGCTGGACATGAAGCATGACTCTCAATCACTGCATTGTCCGGTTCACTTGCAAGAGTCTTGATATCACGATGTCCACCTGTTGATGCCGGTTGCTCCCATGCTTGTAGGGACTGGTGACTGTGTTGGTGGATGCGTTGGTGAAGTACACATCGCCTGGCTGCATACGACCCTTTGTCCCCAGAGTTCTGTCACCCAGCTGCCCAGACATTGGCTTGCCCATAGTCAACCCTGTGGAGCTTCAGGCTGACCTGGTGCAGTACATTATGATGAACTTGCCTGGAGCACCAGACGCACAATACTTCTGGGAGAATGCGCTAGAGCCCTGCTTGGGTGTGTTTTTTAGCATAGGGAGTGTATATACCGATTCAGACGTACTGATGCGGGAAGAACCTCCGATGGATGTCACTCCATATTTTGTCATGCTAGGTGAGCTGCAGCTCTGCGCTCAAGAGACAAGCTTCACTAAGGTCTGTGTTTTGCCTGCGAATGGATGCACATCTCCTGTGCGCATCAAGTCACACCATAGCCATGCTCAATGAGCTTGTTGGAAAGGGTCCTTTGACATTTACAAAGGGCACATGATTCATCTGTATAGGCAAACAGAACCTGCACAGTGTTGAAGCCTCAGGCAAATTGTCTCAAACGACAAGCAAAGATACCAGAAAACCAATTCAAAACAGCTCATACTCACTGTTGTGCTTTGCAGCTGGGTACCCGGGGGGCATTCTGGATGATGCCTCCTACTTAACCATGGCAGCGCATATCATGATGCTTACCCTCTTCATCTCCACTTTTAGGCTGCACACGCATCTGAGGTACAGCACATGACTGGCCAAGGAGCTGAAAGGAAGGAAGCCAGGGTCACGGCAGCAGAAGCAGGACCTCTTCGTGCAGCAAAGGGATCGAGTTAAAGAACTGGTGATGCATGCTTTTGTTCAGTACCCTGTTCTGAGCTGTTCTGTCAGATTGTTTTGGCCCCCTGCAAATCATCACTGGTGAGTGGTTTGCAAGCTATTTTGACTAGGACAGACAGCAATTTGTCTGTCACAAAACAGGTATGTTGCTCCTTGATGCATCATTGCAGGTTGAATGCCTTGAAGTCCAGTGACAAACAGAATTCTGTTCAGAGACAAGGAGCCAACAAGCATCATACCATCAGCATCAGTCAGAAGTGCATAGGCTGGCACGCTTGCCCATCGCACTTAGCCCACCAATTGCACACCAGGTAACAAGACTGGGGGCCAGCGTTTGCCAGTGTATGTATTTGATCTACAAAATTCCACTTGAACTGAATAGACATGGTGGAACAGTGGCACAGCTGCATGCAATAGCATTTGGTATAAAAAGCCTCGCAGCTTGAGTCCAGTTGGTGGTGTGCACACCAGTCCAGCTAAGCATTGCTGACTCACAACTGAAGCAAAGGCTGGCCATACAGAGAGGGCTATCATGAGCTGGAAAGCGTTTTTATTTTATTTTTATAATTGTTTTATTATTATCATCATCATACAGAGAGGGCCATTGCAGCTGTGCTGAAGATGCGGGCCAAAAGGATGTGGGCATCTGCCATGACTACAGCAGTTGCCAGGGCTTCTCCTCAGATGGCAGACAAGCTGCTGCCGCAGCTGCAGGAGCTGACCAAGAAGCACGTGCTACGCAACAAACTTGCGCACGATGTCCAAAAGTGCTTCACCCCTTTGCAGGTCACCTTCTCTTCAATGCCAGCGCAATTGACATTCTGTTCACGCACTGATGTATCCTAATGTTGGCATTGCAGTCTAGCGTCTGCCCAATGGTTGTCAATGCTGAACTGCCTCATCTCTTGCCGTATCATCAGCACTCTGCTGACACTGAGCAACTCTGCTGGCACCTAGAATGCATTGCAAAACCAAGAGCACCCATGCAGAGCATTGACTTGCCACTGCTTGTCTCAAAAGTTGATGGCTGGGGTGCACCAACTTGAATACTTAGTGACAGCCCCCATGCAGGATAGCATGCTTGCAGCTGACTCAGCTGCCGACAAGCTGCTGGCAGAAGAGGCACTCAAGCAACAGCCAAGAAAGGCAAGAAGAAGAAGCAGACTCCCAAGAAGCTTTGCCAGGTTGGGTCAGCTGCACATTCTTTCTGTCTTTGTCTGCCTGTGCTGGGACGTCTTTTCATTTCTGACACGTCTATTTTATTTCAGAAATGTCCATTCTATGATGGAAATTCAACTCAGAAACGCCTGTAGACAGTAACAACGCATTGCTACATTGGGGAGGTGTTTTATGTCTGCAGAGGCTCATGCCTGCTGCTACCAACAGAGTTGAATTGTCAGCAAGAATCTCAAGCTAGCTCCTGTGTGACAGGCCAGCAGGCATGCCTGAGTGGTAACATCCCCTTGTTGAAGGGCAGCAGCTAAAGGGCAAGCACTGGCGTCTTACTGCTGCCTAGAAACTGCTGCCCATACAACCATGCATGTCTACAACTGTCCTACTTACATGCTGACTTGAAGCAACCCATGTAGCCCTCGTTTTGCCAGGTATGCGCTATAGCATGACAGTCATTGAGATGGGCAGAAATTTTCCTGAACTATCAGCACATTGCCTGATGTTCAAGGTTGGCTGTTGCTCAGGAGACCAAGGAGCATGGTGGAAGCCATGAGGTAGCTCAAAACTCCAGCTCCGGAAGAGCTGCAGGCAAGCAGAAGCTACCAAAAGCAGCCAGTTTCCCAGCAGCTGCATCCGCTGATGTGGCAACAGGGTCTGATCAAGAGGCTGTCAACCACTTCTTGCAGGATCTGTTCTGCTACCCTCTCACACAGGTAAGCTTTTGCTGACTTTGCTAAGCGAGAGCTGTATCTAGTGCCAAACTTGAGGCACCTGAGGATGCGTTTTGCAATCAAATGACGACAATCTTTGCACTTGCCTGCTCACTGCACGATCAGTACAATTGATGAAAGCGGCGCTGAATGACCATATGTGTGATTGATTGGTCAATTGTTGGTCCAATGCAACTGCATTGGTTGCTTGATTGATTTGGTTAGAGACTAATGGGTGCTGAGGTACTAATCACTTGCAAGTTCACCATAACATTTGGGTTGGCTACAGGTGACTTTGGTGGAGCCAGTGATTGCTGCTGATGGCCACACCTATGAGAGAGCTGCTGTTCAGCGCTGGCTTGAGGACCACGAAACCTCTCCTGTCACAAGTGCCAAGCTGGCACACACCCGCCTGGTGCCCAATGTCATCATAAAGAGCGCAATTGCAATCCAGCAGTTGCAACTCAGCAGGTTGCGCATCAGCTGCAGCTGAAAGAAATGATGATGAAGCATGAAGTAAAATGCTGCTGAAACAGCCACCTTTGTATCATGCCTGCTGTCATGATTCTGTGCATCAGGTGTTCTTGTGTGTGTGTGTATGGCTAGTGTAACAGAGGACTTTCGTAGAGGGTTGTCTGGAGGTGCACGGGTGGTACATACTGTACAACAGAAGCATCATCTGTGCTTTGCGAACTCGCTTTGCAGTTGTTGCAGGAGCACCCCACTACTACCACCCCTGACGAAACGCTCGCAGTGTTTACTTAGGTCGAAAATGATTTCCTACTCCGCAGCGCTTGCGGCAAGCCAGCTGCTTTGCATTGTAACGCGACCAAATGCTTGCTTCAGTCCCGCGACACAATGCCTACCCACCTGTCTATCCACACAACAAGCAAGCAGGCATGCAAGCTAAGACCGTGCTAAGAGTAGAGTGTTCCCAGCCGGATTCTCTCAGTTCTCGTGAGCCTTTCGACTGGGAACTCACGCCTCCTAACATCTGCGTCATGCAACGGAGAAACAAGCGTTAATTGTGGTGGTCCGGTGCAAGCTACGCACCGCACACTCAGTGATCAGTGTTATACTTGCGCGTTCACCATAGCCGGCGTACTGCGATGTACTGTTCGGGCTCAGATTACCGTGTTCTGCGATATAGCACAACGTAAAGGCTAGTCATTGCTTCCCGATGCCACTCTGCGGCATGCCCAAAGCGTTTCTTCCAGGTCACAGAACTTCAAAACCTTGGACAAAATGCCGTACTGCATGTCAAAATCAAGCAGCGCCCCCATCAAATGGGAGAGGGAAGTCATCAAAGGGCTTTGTAACTCCCAGCAAGCACAAATTTGCACAACCTGGTGTTGCTGGCAAAGCACAGCAGCAGACTCGCTCACCCTCCAAGAAACAGACAGGCCAGCAGGAAGTGGCAGACCTGGCTGCACTCAGGCAGCAGAAAGCCACAAGTGCAGCCAAGCAGGCTCGTGGCATCAGTGGTCTACAGAGAGCAGTGGCACTGCGTGGCTTAGATGCCCTTCCTCAGCCCTTTGCTGATGCAGCCAAAACCATAACGGTAACAAGCTGCACCATCCTGACAACACAGCCGATACATGCTAAGTATGTGCAGTCTTTGGTGCTGTAATGCTGCGTATCTGAGACAGCCTCAGTGCATGCACCGCGTATTCTGCATTGCAATGTAACCTTGAGCAAGCTTTGCGGCTTCACAGCCTTTGCAGAGTAAGGTAGGTGCATTGCACATGTGATTGACCCTCCCAGATCACAGCAGCAATGCAGGCGACTGACTGCAGGCCAGCAGCAGCGAAGCAAGCGGCAAGAGGGGGCGCGGCAGGGGATCCAAGCAGTCATCCATTCATGCTTTGCTGCAAGTAAGCTACTCCACATGAACCCTTCACATACCTGCTGCAAGCAAAGCAAGTGCGCCTGGGTCAAATGCAGTCCTGACTTTGGATGCAAACAGCTGGTGTGCAACAAGTCATGCCTGACAGACTGGTGTCACCTGTCTTTGTTGGTATGCTATTTGCTCTTCGCAAATGTCAGATTCCAACATTACATTGTTCATGGTGCTCTTTGGTCAGTGTGACAATTACAAAAACACTGTAAGCTGTAGATTTGACATACCTTGTGCTTGCATTCAGGCATACAAGGCATCATTCACAGCTGCCTTGGAGGCAGAGCACACCGAAGAGTGGCAGCTGGCAGAAGAACGCCTCAGCACCTGGCCAGAGCAGCGCTTGAAGGTGATACCATGCATGACACAGTTGCAGCTGACCAGCTGAGCTTCATACTCATTTGGCTGCCTGCTGAAGCACCCTCAGGAGCTGTCATGTGTTCCTGCTCTTGTCTGTTGGCTGCACTTTATGCGTTGCATATGCTTCTCTTTTGAAGCTATTTTAACACTCCAGCTGTGCATGTAATGGAGGTTTTACTTTTTCCGCGCACATGTGTTTGCATATGTTCTGTCTTGATTTCGTGACTCTATGTGCTTCTGCCTGCCTGCCCCTCTTTTCATGGCTTGACAGCCTGATCACCCCATGCTCGATTTTTTAGTCACAGCAATGTTCCCTGTGCAAAGCTGTGCGCACAGTCTTTCTGAAGCTCATTGGTGTACGGCAGGAAGAAGGTCTGGCATTATTTGGCCTATCAGCATCACCGGATGGATTGCTGTACAAGGACAGCATCATACGCTTCTGGGGGCCCCGCCCCCATGGCCTGCCCTACCATACCCTCTCCCAGGGCGACATTGTTCTCATCAGCCAAACAAAGCCTGGTGAGCCTGTCAGACTGTCATGCCTGACAGTCTTGCCTGGATCTCAAGGCTGTTGCAGTTGTTGGTACGTCAAATGCTGTCAGGCTCAGCTGATCTGAGCTGTGATGATTTGTAGCAACCTCATGTAAGCAGAGACAATTCAGCTGAAATAGAGCCCAGCTGCCTTTGCTAAGCTTTATGCCCATGTATCTGATTGCTACACACAATGTGCATCCTCAAAGCCCTGCACCTAGGTACAGCTTTAGGTGAGGCGAGGTTGAGTCATCCACAAACTTCTGCAGGTGATGATGCGTTAGAGGGTGTAGTCATGGACTACTCAAGCCAATGGGTGAGGGTGGCAGTGCCCCAGGCAGTAGCAGGGCACCTCCAGGGACAGCCCTGGCGCCTGGATCAATATGCCAATACCACAGCTCATGAAAGGTAATACCAGCATGGCCCTTGCCCTTGCAGCATCCCTTAGCAGTACAAGCCCAGCTGTTATGGGTGACTATGAGTGAGCCCATTGATGATGTGTGCACGCACAGACAGACCGAGGCTCACCAGGAGCAAACCTGTGATGGAAGGCTGAGTTGGCACTTTAGTCTAACAAGCATCTGCACTGCGGCATTTGGAGCCTCTGATGTATGTCCTCTCCAGTCGCTATGTAGGGCATCTGAGCAGTGTCATGCCTGACTACACATGTGAGAGAAGGCCATGCTGACAGCATGGTGGACATATTACAACAGTCTGTGACACTCTGTGACAGTAGCAACAGTGACAACAGTTGTAGTGTAATCAGACTATAAACTGCAGTGTACAGCCAAAAGTGATCCATAATGCAGTCAAGTGCATTGGAAGCTGTATGAGCTACAGTCTGCAGCTGGTATGCTGCATAGCTGGACAATGTCCCAAGTGAGACAGTGTATCTTGTAGGAATCAGCAGTGCAGTCAAGGCCGTGCCTCAATTTCAGTCAGTAGTAAGTGTGTTTCAGTCAGCGGTCCGTGCCACATTCCTCCTGCCAGAGAATGGCAATCAGGCCTTTGTGGACGTCGCGCACTTCGAGTGCACTCATGGCACTGTGGAGATGGTCTTGAGGTCCATGACAGCTTGACTGTGACCTTGAGGCCAATCGTCATGATCCTTGATATTGTCCTCACAGTGATTTAGATGCCCACAAAGTGATCCGCATCCACAAGGACTCGAAGGAGACTGTGCCTCCATGAGATTGTGTCTCTTGCTCTACTGGCTTCACATACTTCGGCTTCTGAAGGGCGGCTGCTGGGCTATCCTGCACCATGCAATACACTGTCACTTGTACATTCTCTACACTGGATGGAGCTGATTTTGTTGCTACACTTTTCTCACAGACAGACCAACGGCACTGACAAGACTGATGGTCACTCTCTGGCGTCAAGAAAGTGACATTGGCTGCTGACCACTGTGAGAGTAGCCATCAAAAAACACTCAAAGCATGAACCACTTGTCCTCAGATCGACATGAGCCCAGAGATATTATGTTGTTGCATGCTGATTACTATGATTACTACATCATGTGCAGGTGCATGTCAGCCGTGCACAAATTCACTGACCCAGCTTCGGCAGCAGCTTCAGAGGCAATTCAGGCCTTTCAGCGCCTGCTGCTTGGGGCTGGCCCCGGGCTGCCATTGAAGGCAGCTGCACAGCAACCCCCAGGCTGGCTTGGGGGCAAGACCGGACAGGACAGACTGAAGACTGCCCTGGCGGCCTTGAAAGATATCACCAATGCACAAGGCAAGTACTCATATCAACATGTTCATGAAGCTTTTGATCCACATGTAGTCAAAGAATGCTGTTGTCATGCATGGGAACGTCAGAGCCCATATGCGCATCCCAGATATTTCAACTAAGGCAAGCTCCTCACCTGTTCATCATGGCAAAGAGACAGTCATAGTAAGGCACCACACTAATGCACAGGAGCAACAGATCACACGCAGCAGATAGCGTTGAGACTATATAGCATGCTTTGACAATGTAGGACAAGTTGCCAGTTCTGAAGTCTGACAGAGTTGTGGCACCCCGGCCCCTGCTGACAGTGGGTGCATTGACATCAAGTCGTACGACAAGCACAGTTATAGCAGGATGCACACACTCACATGTGACATGTGCAAGAGAGGGAAAAGATTGAGCACAGTAAATCTGCTCATCAGGCGGAGTCAACTCTAGCCAGGCAGCAGCAATCAAGGCAGCCCTGACCCAGACCCTGACCCTCTGGCAGGGCCCCCCAGGCACCGGCAAAACCTCCACCCTCCTTCACTTCTTGCGCTTAGCCGCTCTGGTTCTGCCCAAGGGAGAGGGGGGACAAATTATAGCCTCTGCTGCAAGCAATGTGGCTGTTGATGGGCTGGTTGCTGGATTGCTGAAGCAAGGAGTGAATGTTGTGCGCATGGGCCAACCCGCCAAGGTATTGTACCCATGTCTTCAGTTCCAATCTCTTGCATGTGTCACACGTGAGTGTGAGCGACCTGCTGTGACTGTGCTCGTCATATGACTTGATGAAATAGCATCAATGCGACCTTGGTACAATGCTGCATATAGCCAATGCGGACACCTCATTCAGCACCTCTACATGGCACAAGCTGCCATCATCACATATGTTCATCCTGTCATTCCTAAATGCAGCAAAGTACATGTTCATGTAACGGTCATGCACACAATATACTATTTACACAATTATATGATGTAAAAAGCACTGATAATTTCATTGAATGCGTATATACTATGTGTACTGTATGCAAATTGTGTATAATATACATGTATATGCATAGTGTATGTATACACACTTTCAGCACAGGGTACCGAAACAGGCCATTGTGCATGGAATTGGCCTGACACTTTCAGACAGAGGCACGTGTGCACAGGGGTCATCAGCACAACAGGAGCTGCTCAGGGAAGCCTATTTGCATCTCTTCTGGAAGAGTACCTGCCCTTTTATTTGCATTCAATCCATTCTCCTTGTTTTTCATGCAAGTTTGCGTCAAGCAATCATTGCTGACTTCTAGGTATCACCAGCAGTGCAAGGGGCTACTCTGGAAGCCCTGGTAGCAGGCCATCCGGCAGGCAGGGCAGCTGCCCTTCTGCAGCAGAGGGCGTACAAGGTGAAGGGCAAGGAGGGCATGGCTCTGAGGCAGCGCATCACCAGCCTTGAAGAGCAAGCTACAGGTATGTAGAGGCCCTTTAAGAGGGGTACATGGACGCCCTTTTGAGGGGTATATAGAGGCCCTTTTGAGGGGTGCCTTGGTAGGCTGCAAAATCTGAGATTTGCTGCTGTTAAAGATAGAGAAGATGACATGAGAGTACAAGACTTTCAATTGGGACATCTTGAGGCAGCACAGCAACTGAATGTATTGGAGCTTGGCAGCTGCTAGCCCAACACCAACACCCCTGATGAAGCTTATTGGTATGTGTGTGCTAGCAGCTGAACATGGTTTCCTCTTGGCAAGCCTGTGAAGCAGTATATTAACAGGTTGCCACCCAGTTGTGATGCATGGTGGCTCGGCCGCCGTGCAGACTCTTTAGTGCCAAGTGCCTGCCTGTGTCCAGTTGTCAGAGCATGTGTCAGGGATGTGAGCTGATCATAAGTACAGCTAGTGAGCTAGTTTTGTGCAGCTGGATTGGTAAGTGACAGTTGTGATGTGATAAACGGCAGGAAATGCAGGTTTCTATGTTGTCTATGCACTTCTGAGAAGTATCAGGACGGAGTGCCCACAGGGTTTGTCTTCAAGCTTGAAACAGATTTGCATGTAGTATTGTCAACCCAGGCTTTCCAGCTGGACCTCGCTGATTGGTAAATGACCCTTCTTGGCAAAACGTGGGTGGCGTATTGAGCCACAATGCACCATTTGTGCACCCAGGTGGCGCATAATGCATGCACTAGTCCCCAAAACGTCTTTGAATGATTTGTTTCATTTAGCCTCAGAGTTCCCAGTCATTGTCCTTCAACTCCTCTGATGTGTCCTACAGACAGGAAATGTCCGTTGATTGATTCACCAATTGAAAGTGTTCAATGGGTTTGGCCAATCTAGGGACGCTGGTATGTTGTGTCAAGTTTGTTTTTTTGTTTTTGGGTCTGTCATGTTGAGTCGGCAATGCAGATGAGATCCTGGGAGCGGCACAAGTCATCGCTGCTACCTGTGTGGGGGCGGGAGATTCCCGCCTTGCTGGCAGGACCTTCAAAATGTGTGCTCTAGATGAAGCCAGTCAGGTAAATGTCACGCCTCAAATGCTGTTGTGTCATGGTTGGTGAACTTGCGCTGTGACAACACTGATGGCCTAGTGGCTTGAGTGTGAAGGATCATCTTGTTTACTAGTCATGATACTGAGGCAAGCGCTGTCGGCTGCAGCTCTGTTGGCAGCTGCATTTCTTGATGTCTGTGAGTGTGTCTGCGCATTCCCATTGTACACGGCTGAGGACTTTCACGGGTATCAGGCAGGCAAGAATGTGTGCAAGCAACAGGCTTCTTGCATGCCATCAACATATCGTGACACCCACTTGCGCTAGTAGCACAATACACAATCTTGATGAATGTGCTGTAGTAAACATTGCCTTTTTGTCAACATGAGCTTCATTGGACTGATGCTGACGGAATGACCACTCAGTGAGTTACAAGTGACTTACGAGTGAGTTATGAGTGAGATGCTCATGCAGGCAACAGAGCCAGCGTCTCTCATTCCACTGCTGTGCAACTGTGAGGCAGCTGTGTTGGTGGGGGACCCCTGCCAGCTCCCCCCCACTGTCATCTCAACCAGGGTAAGCTTCTCCTGCCTAGAGTCAATGTGTTTTGTACAAAGCAAGCCTGGGCTTTCAGACAAAGCCATCCTCAGAAGCACTGCTGAGCTCAGTGCATTGATGTGTGTATGCTGTGGCAGATGGTCAGCAGGTCTGCTGCTCTGAAGCTAGCATTGGTTGCTTTCTGCCCAAGCTGCATGGCAATCAAATGCAGTACACAGGCAGCAGGCAATCAGCGCTGATTTGACCTGGTAAAAACATCAGTCATATGCACATGCAGCCAGCAGAAGCAGCTTTGAGCGTTAGCATCAAGAACAGACTTCGTAATATGTAAACATGAATTGCTTGGCTGCTGTGGTCACACCATCATCACCAAGCTTTGCCCTCTGTTGGTCCTCTTCCATGCGCATCAGCTTGCCCTCCATGTCCATTCTGTCTCTCAACTACCTGCACAAAGCCACCAAACACAGAGGTATCTTGAGGTGACAAAAAGTCCTAATCCAGACGGTTTTCTGAGCTTTGCTCACAAGTGCACTTTTGGGATCTGGGGATGAGATCCTCACCACTAAGGCAAACACAGAGGTGTCTCGCACACTCAAGCGACGTATTTTTGCAAAGGCTGCTAAGCTTGTTGCCCATCCACCAGTACGGCTGCTGAGCAGCATGACCAGACCAACAGGCATTGCAATCTTTGTGGCCAGACATTATACTTCTTGTGGGCGTTCCTACACTGACATGCACCCAGCATTGACTTGCAGGCAGCAGAAGCAGGTCTGGGCATCAGCATGATGGAGCGGCTGCAAGCATCAGGCATTGAGGTGCAGCTGCTGAGGACACAGTACCGCATGCACCCTGCCTTGGCTGCCTGGCCCTCTGCCGCCTTCTATGCCAGCCAGCTGCTGTCCCATCCCACACCTGCTGATAGGCAGCCACCGAAAGGTATGACTGGCAACCTGTACTCCTGCACCCATCCCACAGCTGCTGATAGGCAGCCACCGAAAGGTATGACTGGCACCTGTGCACTCTGGTCCCATCCCACACCTGCTGATAGGCAGCCACCGAAAGGTACGAGTCGCAATATGCACCCCCCTGCCCCCATCCTACTTCTGTTGATAGGCAGCCACCCAGAGGTGTGACTGGCACCTTGCACCCCCTCCGGCCCCTATCCCCTCTCCCCTCCAATCGGGACCATCCTGAGATGTTGGGGATCATTCAGGAATTGACAAGGCATTTGGGTGAAGCTGTTGCTGATATGAGACATGCCTATGATTCCTTGAACTGTGAAACAGCAGCATGCTGCTGATGCACAAGACTTGTGGTCACGGCGTGGAGCTTGCTTTGCCTGATCAAGACTTTGGTGTTCTCGCACAGACCTGGAAATTGAAGCACGATGCAAACTAAACACAGCATTTTGTGCTTTGAATGATGCCTGTCTTTCAGCTTTGCCTCAGCCATGACGAATTCGAGGCAAAGCAGCACCTTTGATGTAGCTGACAGAAATGTTAGCAAACAGGGTTGGTAGAAGGCCTATTTTTGTTACAGGTTTCCAATGGCCGAACCTGGAATGTCCTGTGGCCTTCATAGACTGCACCGGGCCGGAACAGAGGGCGTCTCTCAGCCCAGGCAGCACAGCAGGCACATCCTACCAGAATGATGCAGAGGCCCAGCTGGTGGCTCATGCGGTTCAACAGCTACTGTCTGGTCCACATGCTATTCAGCCAAGTAATATTGGTGTTATCACTCCCTACTCTGGCCAGGTAACCCTTCCTG
>JAABUO010005490.1_pt1 | contig 14725 bp, 23 predicted proteins | sample 5559291 | NCBI WGS metagenome assembly JAABUO01 (sample SAMN10711878, study PRJNA513372) | rock metagenome | isolation source: Antarctica rocks | place: Antarctica: Victoria Land, Finger Mt sud | reverse complement strand
GAGCTGGAAAGCGTTTTAATTATTATTATTATTATTATTGCACATTTCTGCCTGCGGTCATGGTATCTATTATCCTGACGATGCAGCTTCAGTCAAAGTAGCTCCCTAGAGGCTGTCCTATGTGTGCACAGATGGCACTGGCAAGAGCTATGATTGGCCCCCTCATGTCATCAGTGTGCCTCAAGCTCAGACTGCGTATTGAGCTCAACTTGTGGCAACACAGGCCTTGAAGCGCAGACATGCAACAAGTTGCTATGAACTTGCCTGGTTGCCCAGACAGCGTGATGCCAGAGCTTTGAGCTGCATGCTGGACTATGACTACAATAGACTGCTTTGCCCTTTCTCAGACTATCAACATGGCCTAAACAAGGTCTAACAAGCCGTGGCACCTTTCTCAAACACACAACTATCCCCTCTCCATTCTTTATGCTGATGACATGTACAATACAGTCTGAAGTGCTGGCATCGGTCAAGTTTACTGAGTCTCACACTCAGGCAACCAGGGCGTTGCTGACACTTGTGGTCCTGGCATCAATACAGCGTTCAAGGTTGAGCATGTGAGGCGGCAAAGGTGTCCAGGTTGACCTGCAGCACATGCACAATTGAAAATGGGTCCAGCATTGTTCGGCATGTTACATGGCATCTTTGCCAGCAAGCGTACATGACAGCAGCCAGCATGGTGTATATATGCAACAAGCAGCAGTCCAGCCTTCGGCGCAGGGGCAATCCTTCTTGGGTCACACAGCACAACAGGGGTCTGTAGCTAGTTGCAGCAGTCAATCTTTCCTTTGTTATGAACTATGAGCACTGGACGGCAAAGGACCTTCAGCACGGCAGGACTTCTACCATGCTGTTCATAAACCCTGTACTTGCAAATTTCAATGCATTCCAACTCGGTAGATACGGCTAAATCCGGCATCTGCACATCCAAGAATCAACACCTCCATGTGACAGCCCAGCAGTGGCTGGGTCGAATTCGTATAGTGGTCAGTATTCCCGCCTGTCACGCGGGAGGCCGGGGTTCAATTCCCCGATTCGGCGATCGTTTTGGCTGCATGCATGGTGAGAACAGATATCAGCTGGGAGAACACCGCCGAAGCTCGCCGTAAATCTTTGTTTCTCAACATCAACCAGTTGCTCCAACAAATTTTGGCCTCTGAGCATTGCCAAAAAAGAGCTCAAAATAAAAGGTTCTGTCACCGAAGAAGGGGCTCGAACCCTTGACCACAAGGTTAAGAGCCTTGCGCTCTACCAACTGAGCTACTCCGGCCCGAGCTTGAGGATTTCGAGCCTTGGGTGTCCCAGGATGATCTGGGTTCAGGTGACTTGATGGCCACACTGGTTTTTCTGCTAAATATAATCCTAGCATCCTGTGCTTATCAAGATCAGGCATGGCATACCTGAAGTGGCTGCAGTCTGGGTCGTGGCATTTTTGTGCCAGCATGCCAGTCAGGAAGTTGACTACAAAGAACACCCTGTTGCTCTGATGGCATCGTCCTATGTGCTCACAGTAGTGGCTTCCTGGTCCTGGACCAAAAGCAATAGGTTAACCTCAACATGCATACACGTGCAGATACTTTGCGCAGGTGATATAGTGACCTCATGCTCTCTTTGCCTCCGCACAGGAAGTGTGTCTGTGGAACACCATCTGATCCAAATGAAAATGAAGGTAGTCTTTAGGATGCTTCTGTGTTGCTTACTAAACCAGCACAGGTTTCCTGGGTGATAGGTTGCAATGGTGTCAAGCCAAGCCCTGGGCAATCACTTCCCATGCATGAAAGGCTGCAGGGGTCACCTATGAGACTGTAGGCAACAGTGCCAGTGAATCCACAGTGGGCAATGGTGCGCACAGAGGCCAGCAGGCCACCAGCCCTGAAGGTGGCCACCTCCTCCACATGCCCGGCTGCCTGCTCTGCCCACGCTTGTACTCCTGCAAGTGCCAGGCGCATCCAACTCAACAGGTCGCACACTAGTTTGTCAAGTTGACCCTAACATGTGATTTGCGCTGTTGTTGTTCGTTGCACCTGCATGTGCCTTCAATGCATGCCAAGGTGTGGGACACAGGTTTGGTACTGGTGCCGACGTTTTTGAGCACGCTCAGAACAAGCTCCACAAGAAGAAAGACTGGCCTTGCGCTACCTAGCAGACACTGGGACAGGTTGTATCCCTTATTGTGACTGTTGTGACTGGGGTGTGGCATGCCAAAGCATTGCTGTCTTTACATGCAGCACTACAGAAGATTGTATGTTGCAAGGCAGCAGATCCTCCAGGCTTGACCTAAAGAGACAGCACCGTCATGTTGTCATGTAGTGCCAACTACCTGCTCACCGTCCACTGAAGGTTCATGGAAAAGGCTGCTGATCTCAGAAAGTACAAGCCACAATGCAAGACAAAGGTTGCGGACCACAATTCTCTTGCCAAAATGATGCTTTTGGCAATCAAAGCAGCATCTGATGTCAAGTCCTGATGCCAAGCAACAGCCTAAGAGTCCCTTACTTTCTTGGGTCAGCAGCACGGCATCCGAGGTGCTGTCAAAGGCATCGCACTTGTGTGCAACCTTGACTTCATGCTGACCGTGCACCACATAGCCCACATGCTTGGAGCCACCCAAGATGTGTGGATGGTGACTGGACTGAAAAGAAAGTCCAGTGGGTATAATGTCAGCCAGCAGCAGCTTGGCATTGGGCTCTGTGTTGCAGATCAGAGTGTCTAGAAACAGCTCTCTGTGAGACCTCTTGATACCTGCAATGAAGCAAGACCGAGTGGGAGGAAGCAAAATTTTGCTTGTGCAAACTTTGCTTCTGCTAAGCCAATGCCCAGGTGTGTTTTAGAAGATGCGTTTTATGCTACACTGGGAAGTATTATGAAGTTGCATGCGCTACCAGTCTGGTTCATGACTGTGCGCATTACTCTCAACACAGGAGTCAAGTGTCCAGGGTGTATGCTGACTTTACATTGGTCTGTGCTGACTAATGGGCACGTTGGGGCACGACAACAGATTGCCTTTTGATGTCTGCATGGTGAGCTGTGCAGGCATAGCTTATGCTGGTCTTGTGTATGTACATCTGAGTGCACGTGTATGTTGAGTGCATGAATGCCTCAATGTATGTACATCTGAATGTGCTGTGCAGCAGGAGCACATGTGCTCATGTGGGTAGAAGCATCCATCACAAGCATGGACAGCACTTCCATGATGGTCTTTGAGACTGACATTAAGCAAATCAGTCCAGGTAGGAGGGAAACAACCAACATGTATGCAAAGCATGTTGCCTGCCATGCACTAGGTTACTATGACTACAACACATGAAAATGGAAGCTGTAGTCAAGACATGTCAGGCATCAAACAAGAGCAAGACTGACTTGGGGCTGTAGCAAAGCGGGGAGTGGGGGTGAGCACATGGGTCTTGCCAGCCTTGCAGCTCCAGATCAGCCGGAAATGCCTGTTTCTGCAAAACAAGACGCAAACCATGGCTGCTACAAAACAGCTGACCATGCGGCATTGTGAGACAGATGTTAGTCGTTGAAATGTGATACAAGTCAAGCATGGAAAGCTGCAATGCTGCCAAAGCAACAGCAAGCCTGTGTTGTGATGAAAATTGTCTATCTGCTCTCTTTTTGCTCAGGCGCATGATGACTGTCATGAATATGGAGCCACCATCCTGCTAAGATTTGCACAATGTGTAGATGCATTCCGACTGCATGTAGTACATATGTGCGTATGCCAGCATGGCAAAGGTCTATAACAGATGCGTGAACATGGTGTGACAGTGCCATTGTACATACCTGGTGTAAACTGCCGTGTCAACAAGAGAGGTGAACTGCTCTGTGCCTGCCTGGTCACTCTTCTTCCTGACAAGGATCTCCATGCCCTGCCAATTCCAATCAATGCTCGTTACATAACCACACTGTCATTTGAACGTACTCGATTTTTGCAGCGTGCAACATCATTTGGAATGTGCACATGACTGGCGACAAGGTATCTGATTCAGCCTGTTGGCATCAGCCACAGAAGAGACTCCCTCAGACTGCACGTCTTGCAATGAAGCTGGCATTGCCTACATTCTGAACACATGTGGAGCTCAGTAACTTGGGTCCTTGCCAGGACCATCCATGCACAATTATTCCACGTAATACAGAATTGGCTTCTGTAGCAGAGCAGAAGTTCACATGCAAATCCGCTATTGGATGAGCCACGACAGGTGGTAAACAGCCCAGTCATTTATCTGCTGCTGGGTGAGTCATGATAGGTGGCAGACAGTCATTCAATACAAGCCAGCTGACAACTGTGTGCTCGGCACCAAACCATCAAAGCTTCCTGCATCAGGGGAAAGCAGGGAGGGGGGGGGGATTGGGGAGGGGGGGGAGGGGAGTGTACCTCTGGTTCTGCCAGAATTTGGCTGACCAGGTGGCCCACGGCCCAGTTGTTGACAAAGGACATTCCAGGGATACGCAAGATGAGGTGGCGGCTGAACTTGCCAGCATGGGAGGAGTCTAGCTCATACACCCACTCAGGCTGCAGGTCCACCTGAAACTGCTCCCTGCAACCAATTTCTCAAGCTAAGTTTGCCACGCAAGTTCTTGCAAGCGGCAGCTGGGACTTTTGAGCTGGAGGCCGCTGCTTTGATGTCAAGTGACTTCAGCTCAGATGATCACTCCAGCAATTACTTTGGACTGTTGTCTGCAGTCAGTGTCAGAGGTACAGCTTGTACATCATAACTTGTTGATAGCGACAGAACGTCAAGCGCGGTCAAGACACATAGTGAGTGCGCCAGTATAGAAGGCTGCAAATCCACCTCAAACTGCTTTCTGCAAGCATAAAGGAACAGCGAGAGTCCACACATGATAATCAGCTGTGATTGAGTGCAAGTGAGAAAACCATGTGGGTAAGTTTGCACAGCCACAAGACGACTGATGGCTGCGTAAAAGTTGCCGCAATGCCAGCATGGCATGGCATATTAGAGTACCTGAAGACCCGCGTGCATGCCAGCAGTAGCTTATCCAGCAATGCTTCACCATCCACGCCAGAATTGCACTCTGTGGCAAACTCCGTGTCAAAATACAGGTGACAGGGAGCACCCCCCTTCACCACCTGCAAGTGATCAACTCCATGGTCAAGCCATTACATATTGGTTAAACATATTTAGATTACTTTATTAACCGATTTTGTAATGTATATTTTACTAACAGGAGAGTTTTGGGACACTCATTGTTCACCCTTGTTTACATATGCACCTACTGCACTGATGACTGCATCCCTTGCTGGCTAATCATGCTTCCTTTGGTTTGAATTTGACCTCTGCAAGATGACGTGTGAGCTTCTGAGCAGCACCACTCACAACAGGGCACAGCACACAGCATATGCCAGAGTCTTGGGACATCAGGTGCTGCCGAACTTTGCTGAAGAGAATGCACAGCACAGCAGCTAGTTGCATCTCAGTTCAGCACAGTTCAGCACAACTCAGCAAACCACAACATTCCCTGTATATTCCTTCCCATGATGCCCTGACACTACAAGCTGTCAGCTTAGCAAAGCACAGCATGCTGCAGCGCAATGATTGTTGAGCACCACAAGAGACACAAGGACGGGGCAGACTGCAGAGTTATGTACAGAATTTGGAAAGTGAAGCTTAGGACAGGATGGCTGACCTCATAGCAGTGAGGTCTCTGACCAAGGCGAGGAGCATAGCGGGCCCAGAAACGCCCATAGGATGCCGCTACAAACTGGCGGAAATAGCCTGCATCACTGCCTGCCTCCTCACAAAACACCTGAAATTCCAGCAACAGCGCCTGAGCAGCAGCCTATGTGCAAGTGACTAGATACAAGGTCTGGACAAAAATACACACAAATCACCATATGGGCTGAGCTGGAAGCTCCATTTGTGGGCTTGCCGGACACTGACACTTTGCTGAAGGACCAAAAGCTGAAAATGTCAGCCGCATTTTATCTACGCCACTTCACTGGTGCAACGAGAATGTTCAGTGCGACTCTTCATGCCAAGTGTGCAAATACCTGTGCTTAGCATGGTTTGCGCTCCAGCAGTTGTCACGTGCTGCATGCAAAAATTTCTACCTTGACAATCTCTGGCACGGGTGTAGATGCCCCCTCTGTCTCTTGCTGCTTGTCTGCGGCCCATTCACCTGGGCTGCTGGGTTGAGGTGCTACAGACTCTGCACCTGGAGGCAAGTTCACTATGCTCACAGTGTCAAACATGGAAGCTGCTCAGACAGAAAGAGTATATCAACTCTAGATGCAAGTGTATTACTGTGCAGAATGTCCTTGCTCCTGTGCTACAATGATGTGTTCCGCCATGCTGCTGTGCAGTTGCTGCAATGACAAGCATGTATGCAGTGACTTGGCAAACATGCACACAATCCGTAGCAGCATTGTATGTTACTGCATTGAAGCCTACCTTGGCCCCCAGGGACATGGGCAGGCAGGCCAGCAGCATACCGGTTGCAGGCATCAGCATAGTCTATGGCATCCTTCTGCCACTGAAAAGCTCTGTACACATTCTGCGCTTGCACAGAGGTACAAGGCAGCGGCAAGCCCAGATGTTTGCCAGCCTGATCAGGCACTTTTCTGGGGACTTGCTGAGGCACCTCCTGAGGAAGGTGCATAACAGGCTGCCGAGGAAGCTGGTGAGGCGCCTGCTGAGGCAGTTGCATGGGAGGCTGCCCAAATGGCCTGCCCAGCGCAGCCTGATATGCAGCCAGAGCCTGCTGCTGCTTAGTCATTAGCTGCTGCTGCTGCTGCTGATGCGGCTGGCTTGGTAGCAATGGTGGCTGACAATGATGCAAGTGAGCATGCTGCTGCTGCTGGCCCTGATAGGGCTGCTGGCATTGGTGCTGATATTGCAGCCCTTGCTGCATCTGCCTTTCCTGGACCTGCCCACAACTCTGCTGATGCTCCTGCTGCTGTGGCTGCCAGCTATGCTTGTGTGGCTGCTGTGGCTCGTCAGCCTTGGCAGCATCTAGCTGAGAGCCCAGGTGCAAGGCAGCAACATAGGCATCATGGGCTGCCTTCAGCTGCACATCATGTCCAGGCTGCACCCTGTCAGTGCCACTGTCTGTAGCTTGTGGACAAGTATGCTGCTTATCTGGTAGCGCATCAGGTCTGGAGGTGCACAGTTTCTTCTCAGGACTGACTGAAGCTGCATTCTTGGCATGCTCTAGGCTGCTGTTGGCGCGTTTACAGGGCGGACTGAGTCCATGAGGAGCGCCAGTCTGGTTTTGAGGCTGCCTGGGCGACACAGCTGGCAGCTGCACAAGCACGCAAGGCAGTTACTTCAGTACAAAGGCCATCTACACAAAAGGCATTGTGTCATTTGACAGCAATGACACAATGCCTCCTGAGGCTAATTGACTCTGCCACATGTTTCACAGGAAAGTGAGTGTTCAATGGCATGCAGGACCAAGGGCAGGCCTGGTTTGGCCTTTTGGTTGCTGCAGATGGCCCTGATCAGAAGGTTGGCATGTGTGACTCAGCTTAGCAGCAACACAGTACTTGCTCCTTGTGGGCAGTGCTTATTGGATTGTTTGTTCTGTTTGCTGTTGTTTGTTGGTTGCAATGGCATCCCTGCATTCTGAATCACCTTGACTTCTTCTTCCTTCATCGTGGTTGTGCGTTACCAAGCTCAGCAAATTGTTACAATAACCATCTGCTGGGCAGTTGCATCTATCCAAGAACTCTCTGTGTGCTGTCTGTTGATGAGAGCAATGCAAGGACTGCGGGAAGAGCCTCCAGCACAGACTGACTTTGTGATGACATGGTGCTGTCATTCAGGCGAGGATGATCGAGCAATACCTGTGAAGCATCCAGACCTAAGGGGTCTTCCTCTAGGCAACAGGCTTCTTCATTACTGTCTAGGGTGAGGCACAATGCCTCTTGGTTGCTGCAACCCTCCTGCTCATCAGACATTGGCGGTGACTGTGACTGTGATTGGGTCACTTCAAGATCCTCCATCCACTCGGCATCCCCATCAAAGCCCCTGTATGCTCTGTCTTGATCCCCACAACTGCTTGGTGACTCTGACAGCTGATCTGCCAGTGTGCTGCTTGCTAGCCTGGACTTGACACCGGCACTACTGCTGCCAACTCCTGCAGCCTTGATGGCATCAAAGCCAAACTCCAGATTTGCTGCTTGCAGCTGAGATGCAGTAGGTGATGGCACCTGTGGTGGCACTTGTGGTGACGCTGAAAGCGCAGTTATGCTTTCAGCAGACAGCTCCCATTGCAACTGCTGCGGTGTAGCCCATGTATCTGGGCTCATGCACATTGGGAAACCAAATGGCGGGGGAGCTTTGATGTTGCTATGATTGGTGGATTTGGCGCCAGCTGTACAACAGGACATGGGTACTGGCGGACTTGCTTCTGAGCTTGGAGGGGCTTGACCGCATGCTGGTGTGGACATTGCCATGCTCTCTGGAGAGTCTGCAACAGATTCCCTCAAGGCCGATGAGGTCTGAGGAATGCTGCGGGCTGGGGTGGATGCGGATTCTGTCTCAGAGAAGGATGAGGATTGGACTTGCAGCTCTGACTGCAAAACCAGGGGGCTGAAGCGCTTGTGAGTCGGAGGCTGCGAAAGTGGGCTTTCAACCTCACTGTCAGTGTTGCCAGCAGAATTGAATCGGGTGCTTTGGAGTTTCTGCTGTCTGAGCAGGCCTGTTCTCCGGTTTGGACCAAAGCTATTTTTCTGGCGTGCAGTATGTGCTTTGGCATGAAGGGCCTCAGAAACCTCAGAAGCAGGAGCAGAAGTTGTTGCTGTGTTGCTGTTCAACGAGAAGGCTCGAAGCTGCTGCAGCACACGTGCTTGTTGCAGGGGAAGCGGGGCAAACTGCGCTGGGGGTTTGCTTGCGTTAACTCTGTTCAGCACCTTGCCTGCTGTGCCTTTGCTTGCAGCAGGCCCGCTAGATCGACCACGCTGCGGCTTTTTGTCCCGGCTTTGGTCAGAGCGCAAGGCGCTGCCTGCAGCTCTTATCCGGCTGGCCGGGGCATCAAAGTCTTCAAGTTTGCCTTTGCGCATGTTTGAGGCTGCCAAGCCACATAGCCTGCAACACTTAAACACCTGGCATGTGTCGATCACAGTCTACACGCAATTTTGTGTAGTCGCCAGGCTTACCTAGGTTCAGTGCACTGAGTGTTGTCTCAATTGCTAGAGCGGAGCATGCAAATGAACAGTCGTGGTTGGCAGGCCTCCGCCGCGAAGATGTTGCAATTTGCAACAGTCCGTGAAGCGCATGATTTGCATGGTTTGACTGAGCGCTTTTAGAATTCGTTCACCCCATTCGGCATGCATGTCGCCTGTGCTGCAGCTCCGCTTGCCAGGTGATGCTAGGAACTCAAGCCATGGCGACTGTCATCGCCCTGAGGAACCCTGCCAACCTTTCTGTATCCGAGCTTCTGACAACCATAGCGGCGTTACAGGGGGACCCGTTGCAACATGTCTTCACCAAGCTAGACCTTCGGTCCCTGTGCTGCGCTATGCAGGTTTGCCAAGCATGGAGACGGACAGGTAAGCATTCAGTGAACGTTGCAGTGAAGCAGGTACACGCAGATGGCTCCATCAGATAGTTCATACCAGCCACCAACCTGCAGGGAAAGATGACGATCTGTGGCACAGGTTGGCTGCTCAAAGATGGCCAGCGCACACCTTGCAACTTTCCCCGCATTACAAAGACTATAGGGTACATTGCTGTTTGCAACTCCTGTTTCAATGTCACACAACATCGTGTGCTTTGACGGCCCACATATGCAGGAGATGATGAAACTTGACAATATCTACTCTGCCTTGCCATTCATTGATCTTGCCAGCCGTGGGACGTGCAGTACCTGGAGGTACAACACACCTAAACGCTTCTACCAATGCAAACTTGTGTCCTTCCAATATGATAGATGGCGTGACCGTGTCAGGTAAGGCTGTCAACAATATGACAATACTTTGTGCTGTCCCCTGCAGAAGTGCTGATCATCTGTTTGGTCCTTGTGAAGGGGCTGCAATGCTAATGTGACTGCCACACAATGGCAGCCCTGGGCATGACACAACATGGCTCAAGCTTGTAATCACTGACTTAAGAGTCTTTGTTATTGCAGCGTGTAAATACAGTGACACGCAAGTTTTCTGTGCAAAGTACACTTTTCAGCATAATGACTGCTGATGTATCTGCTGTACCTGCTTGGCAGGCTATGCTTTGATGCCAGAGGGGAGGATGATCTGCGGCCACCAAAAACAAGCTACATTGCTTTGGTGGAGGACAAACCAGAGCATGAGTACAACCCAGGTGGTGCGCAGCAGCCTGAAGCCTGTACCTTACTGCTCTCTGCAAGAGGCCATGAATATGATCACTATGTATCCTCATATGGCCACTTTCAGGTGATACTTCTTGCTGTGACGCACTGCTGTAATGCACTGCTGTGCTGTCATCTGGCTTGCAGGCAAGATACATGAATGGGTAGAGACAGCAAGACTGTGGAAGCGCAGAACAAGTTGAAAGCGATTGAACAGCCAATAGTCAGGAGCTGAACGCCAAGTTGCGCTATAGCTTGCCTGTCATTTCCTGGTTTGACATGTGACACTTGCATCTGATGCCTTGAGTACTGCCTGAGCACATATGCAACAAGGTTGCCATCTGTGGACCACTTTTGTCACAAGCTTTCTTCGTAAATGAATTTATTAGCATGAACATGTACACCAGAGACTGTTCTGCATTCTCATGCGCAAACATGGCCGTGCAATACGTGTCTGATTTCTGACCGCAGGGAACATTCAAATGGACAACAGGCCAGTTGTTGCCAAACGGCCCAGATGGAATTTACACATGTGACACAAGCCTGGTATTCTGCTATGCAAATGCAGTGGTGCTTGCACCAACAGATGACTTTGAGGCTGACTACAAAACGACGGAGATCCTCAAGATACCAGCAGGGCAGTCCTTTCCTGAAGCCCTTGTGAACCAGTGCACATCATATGACCTGCCATTTGCACCCGAAGAGCGATTGAAAGCACAAACACGCGATGAACAATTGGCACTCTGGCATTCGCTGCCACAAGCAGTTCATGACCGCCAGTCATGGTGGAAGTGATGGCCTCTTTGGTTTACTGGTATTGGGTGCCTGCAGCTGCTTTGGTCTTTTTCCCGAGTGCAGAAATATGGTACCAAGCAGGCACTCCTGCTCAATAGCATGTTGCCCTTGTGCAATGGGTGGCTAACTGTTGCTGTCAGGGTGACAGACGGCTTTGCAGGGGCCTCAGATTCACACTAGGGTTGTGTTCATAAACACCAACAGTGTACCTGGCTGTAACGTGCATGCTGGCTTGCGGTATCCCTTGTGACCTCTGTTATATGCTTGACAAAGTTGTGTAATACAAAGTGTTGTTCACACTGCACTGGTCTTATCCGTTTGGCGGCACATTCAAAATTTAGGCGGCATTACCGGTTGCATACCAGTAACTGCACCGCTGTCATTAGCACTATTAGCTCTTGAATGCCTGTAGTGGGCAATTGAGCGCTGGGCACTTGCTGCACGCTGTCAGTCTGTACAACCAGTTGCCGACGGAGGAATGTGAACCTGTCATATCTGAGCACGTCCTTTACAAACCTGGGTAATCAATTGCCAGATCATGCTTTCAATTCAGACAGATCATTCTACCTTTGCAGTTGCCCTACAAGGGCAAAATGTCGGAAGGGCAACTGTAAAGCAATGTTGAGTCAATGCACGTTTGGAAAGCCCTGGAAAACAGCTTTCCAGCGGTCAACCGGTGCAGCTGATGACAAATTTGTTGTCATGGCCTCTGTCATCTGACAAACAGCTTAGGTCAGAAGGAAGTTCTGCACGGCGATCGGAGATTTTTGACGCATGGCCGGTTTGTTTTTGATTAGGCCGTGTAATGTGGGCGTGATGGCATCGATGAAGGTGTCATGCATACGGTCCTGATCGTGTGAGGCTCAGTTGGCACTGGTGATCATTCTTCGCTCTGCGCAGCGTCAGAGCGTAGAGAATGGGGACGTCGGGGCTGCAGCCGTTTACTAGCAAGCGACATGTCGCGCACACTCAACGCCAACGCTGCAGTCAGCTGCAGAAGCCGAGTCACGCCCACAGAAGGCAGGCCAAAAGGCCTTTTGTGACTGTGGCTGTGGCTGACACACGCAGCAATGTTCCACAACTGCCAGAAGGAAGCTTCGGACTGCCCTTTATTGGAGAAAGTAGAGAGTGGCTGAAGGACATGCCTGGCTTCTTTGCTGACAGGTACTGCCACACTTGCGCTCTGCTCAGACTGACTGCTAGACCAGGGCATGGGCACTAGGGCATGTCTCAGCCAAAAAGCAGCTTGCTTGATGTGCACTGCAGACATCAGAAGCATGGGCCAGTCTTCAAGTCACGCTTGTTTGGAGAAAAGACTGTGGTTGTTGCGGATCCTATGCAGATTTGCAGGTCACATGAAAGCTTTTGTCACTGCAAGACACTGCTCAGTCAGTCCATATACAGCACAAGCATTGACTGCGCTTCATGAGCAACACAATCAGCCATGGACTCAACGCAGGACAGACTGCTCAAACCCCTCATGCAGCCCTTCCGTTGCAGTCGCCAAACAACAGTCTGAACACAACACAACTTGTGACAACTACTTTTCTATCCACTGCATGTGTAGCACAAGCATTCATGTCTGACCCTGTCATTGCAGTGCCGGCATCATCTCAAACATGGCCACGATCTTCATTTACATGTGTGTAAATCCAGTTCCATCCTGATCTGCCATGGACATGTGCACAACCTGCACTCAAAACGTGACTTGACATCCTGACGCGTTGACCATATTCCTGCTTTGAGTGCATTTACCGGCAGCCACACTGTTGCCATCAATTTCTTGCATGCAGAATCCTGCAAGGCGAGGACAAGCTGGCAGAGATTGCCATGCCCAGCTCTTGGAATAAGCTGCTCCCCAATTCCTTACTGAGCGTCAGAGATGAGAAGCATCGCCAAGCCAGACGTACTCTTACCCCTGTACGCTTTCCCTCTCCTTCTTTGCTTTACTCATTGAGTCACAAATTCGACATGGGCCTTCCCGTAGGGTCAGGTACATACAGTCCTAAGTATCTTCCAGTGTAAGGTCCTGCTTTGGCAGTCAGTGTACCAACGTTGCGCGTTGCTTTGCACCTTCCCTTCTCCTCTGCAGCTTGCTGCCTTTGTGATTGCCGCTTGTGCCCTGCTTCTGTTCTCCTCTTTTTGGTAATCTTTTCTTCTCGCTTCTCTTGTTCTGCTTCTTATTTATTTCCTTTGTTCATTGTCATCAATGCTGTAGTTTGTCTGCCATGTGCTTGTTGTCCTTCTTCACCCTGCTGCTTGCCTTCTTTGTCTGCTTTGGTCTTCAGCATTTTCCTGACATGAGCCTGTTGTGACATTCTATCAGACAAAACTTTGGAGTAAGCTGGAGACTGTCAAGTGACACATGTTGTCACCTGTGCCAGCTAAAGCATGCAATGAGCCACACACAGGCCTGCACTGAACATTGTCGATATACCCTATGAGAAAATTGAGTTCAACTGCAGGCATATGCAGAAAGCTCAATGCGTCTATACCACACACTCATGCTGGAGGTCATCAGCAGCACATTGAAGAAGAGCATGGAGGGGGGACCCTTCAAAGGGTGCGTCCAGCCCTGACTTGGGCTGTACACCATCATTGCCATTGCAAAGCATTGCCAATGAACTATTGTTTACCTGCTCTTGTATTAGTTTGTTAGCTGCACATGTATGCATGCATCCTTTTGATCACGTATAGTGATCCTGCATGTACCTGTGGCTATGCTCACATGGCTGCTCAGACGTCCAAATTACGCTCTTTCAAGCAGAGCTTGGCTTGCTGCAACACCCGCCCACCCTCCACCCCCAGCCACCCAGCCACCAGCTATGCCAATCAGCCAGCTGCATGTTCACTTGACTGCCTTGCTTGCTCATGTCGGCAAGTAGTTTGACATGCTGACACGGCCTTCTGTGGTGTTTCTGTAGATACACAATGTGCCGGACATTGGCTTTTGATGTTGCTGCTGCTGTGCTTTTGGGAACTCGGTGGGACAGTGAGAAAATGAGTGAGTCTTGGCAGCAATCTGTTTCTTGTGTGCATTGCCCAATGAAAGTCACTTCTGTCTGTCTGTGCAGCCATATATTGTCGACATATACTGTTTGTATGTATATATATATACACATATATACTGTCATGTACTGTCGTGCATGACGGAAACATTGTCTTGTTCAAGGCCAATTGACAGCTGTTTTGTGCCCAGATTATATCCATCAGGATCAACCCGACCAATTGCCACTAAGCTTGTCTAAATCTGCAGAGGTTCAATGGCAACACGTAGAGGCTCATGCATCACGCATGAGAAGCTTGCCTGCTGTTGTGGATCACGTGTCCATGCTTGGCATCTGTTGCAAACAGCATGTGATGATGCAAATCATGCTGTGTGACATGCGCAGGTAAGTTGCGAATGGAGTTCACTGTTTTCGTCCAAGGTGCCTTCGGTGCTTTGGTGCCCTATGCGATCCCAGGGACCAGGTTCAAACGCGCCAGGGATGCTCAGAGATATCTCAACAGCATTGTTGCTGGTGACTTGCTGTACCTATTCCCATGCATACAGCAGAAACTCAACAGGCTGCTGCTTAGCTGCTGTATGGGATGCCCTCTGTTAAGCAGTAGCAATGCATACACAGTGATTGCAACGGCAGGGTCC
>JAABUO010005488.1_pt1 | contig 14729 bp, 17 predicted proteins | sample 5559291 | NCBI WGS metagenome assembly JAABUO01 (sample SAMN10711878, study PRJNA513372) | rock metagenome | isolation source: Antarctica rocks | place: Antarctica: Victoria Land, Finger Mt sud | reverse complement strand
GATCTAGCAGCTTACGAAGACAATCAGATCATTGTGCACCTCCACAGGGCAAACCTACTGTTCAATCTCCAACCTCATGCACCTGCAATCCCACGCAGGTCTGAACCTGCCCTTTTCTGTGGCTTTGCTCATTGGCTTGTGCTCACTTGCTTGTGCTGTTTGCCTATTGTTAATCTCCCTTTGCCCATTGGTAGTCCCCTCTGCCTATTGGTGATCTCCCTTTGCCCACTGGTAATCTCCCTTTGCCTGGTTGCACTTCACCATTGGCTTTGGCCCTCGGTTTGTTGCCTTTGCTCAATTACCTTTTGAGGGTTTTTTCAGTCGTCTGTGCTCTGGTGCTAAGTGAATCTGCCCTTGCACCTGTCATGCTGGTCTCTGTGCCCATGACCCTTGCCCTTCTGCCCATCAAAACTGCCCTTCAAGGTCGCCCATGTGGCAGTCAGCTCTGCCTCTCTTGCCCCATCATCCCATTTCTTTCGCCCAATCCCCCTTGTGGATCCTACACCAATGCCATGTGTCCATGCAAGCAACTGAGCACATGCAGCCTCTGCCGTCTCTGATACCAGTCCAAGTTATTCTGTGGCGCAAACTCAGCCATCTTCAAGGCTACGCTGAGCATAACTTTTGCATAATGGGTCCGCTACCAAACCAATGTAGCTAGCCCTTGATGGAAGGCAGACTGACAACAATTTGTACCAAGTCTCAACAGTTGTATAATTTGTAAAGTCCACCACAGTTTGCCTGTACAGAACATGCTTGTGCCCTTCCACAATTGCTTGATGATGGCATGATGATGGCCACAATGATGGTGATGCAGAAAAACTATCCTCTCAACATGGTGAGAGTCAGTCCCTGTCCTGTGCACAAGCAGGTAGGGTCCAATAGCATGCACTGTTGCCGCAGATACACATTGAGCAGCATCACCAAAGCCATGACGGCAGGAAAAGACGCTGTGGCAGAAGCCTCCAGCAGAGATCTGCTATCTGATCCCCAGTGCTTCGAGCTGTTCACCATCAGTCCCCGGAACAAATGCAAGGCGTACAGATACTCGTATGGTACCTCCTTGCAGGTGTGTATGTGTATGCTTGCACCCTGGAGCGCTTTCCAGCTTCACCTTGCATAAGAATACTACACACTTTCTGGTCCCAGATCCAAGCTGCTTGGCAGACAATGCTTGCTTGCTTGCATGCTTGTTTGGCTGGTCATTTCTGCCTGCCTGTTTGGTTGGTCATGTGTCGACAGAGATATTTCTGCCTGCCTACCTGCCTGTCTGTCTGTCTGTCTGTCTGTCTGTCTGCCTGTCTGTCTGCCTGTCTGTCTGTCTGTCTTCTGCATACCCATGACAAGCTTTGACTGATACCCTGGCATTGGTGCCTTACCAGGATGGGGACTGCTTCTACACAAGGCTGCTGAAGGTCGATGCTGAGTTGGGGACAAGTCAGGAGTGGAAGGAAGGGAGGACTTTCCCTGGGGAGCCCATCTTTGTTCCCCACCCCGAGGCATCTAAAGAAGACCAGGGGGTGCTGCTGTCTGTTGTACTGGCAGGTAAACCAGTCACAAAAAGAGACGTCAGCACCGCATACAAGTCCATACAGGAGTTACTACCTATTCGAAGTTCCTGTCATGCTGCTATACTGTTGAGCATGTTCAATACGTTGCACAGCTATGCTGACAAATGGAGATTCCAACAGATTGTGTTGTAAGCAAAGCTCTTATCAGAAGCTGCAGCTGAATGGGGCTGCGTCATTATCTTGGCCTGCAGACAACTGTCTGCATGTATTTAGTTTTTTGCAGGCCTGCTTGAGGGCATGTTATGATGTTCTACAGTTGCGAAAAGCAAATGACAACCCTGAACCTCAGACATCACATATTCATCCTGTAGCAATTAGGATCTGCAAGCCTAGACCATCTGATGTATGCAGGTGCACAGAAGCGCAGCTTCTTGCTGGTGCTGGATGCTAGCAACATGCAAGAGATTGCAAGGGCTTGGACCAAGCATCCTGTTACACTTGGCTTCCATGGCAACTTCTTTGGCTTGGATGCCTTTAAGTCAGCTGAATAATACCATTTTGCAATGGCATTGGTATGGTCCAGACCAGGCGTATTGGCTCAATTGCCTGTTTTGTGTGCAACTGCATGGATGCAATCTGGACTGGCCTAGTTGGGGCTGGGAGGTGCATCTGAATAACAAGCCTACACATCTACTGAGTCTGAAGTTGTCCACCGGTTTGCTGTGCTGCATTGCTTTTGAGGTTGTAGAGTTGGCTACTGTGTGCAACAATGCAGTGGAGTTTGTCTTGCTTGCTGCTTGTTAGCTTTTGTCAACAGTTCAGGATGCTGTGTATACAATTTTGTCGTTGTGTTTGGAGCCTCTTTGTTGGAAGATGCACCTCTGCAGACTACACCAGTTAGTCTTTAGTTTGTGATGAAGATTGCTGCGTCATTGCCCATATCTGACATTCAGAGCGCCAGCCACTGAGGCGGCGTATATGCACGAGTTACATACCTAGGGTCTGGGACACATTATTTAGGCTGTGTCATAAAGCAGATTCGAGACACGTCTTGTCTAGGGTGGATGAAATGTTCAGATCCGAGGGCAAATTCTGCGCAACAGCTTTGGCAGGTGCCTGCGTGCAGCGCAGGCCGTTCAGGGAAGCGGCTAATATGCCAAACATTGAGTGCACTGTTATGGCAACAGACTTTGCAGGCCACAGCTTTGAGCACACATACATACGATCAGCACCACAGGATGTTTTCAAGGACCCCTTGTCCCAGCCAGTCGTCATGGCCTTCACCAACAGCATAACGGATGCTTTGCGTCCTGCCATCATGTCAGCTGCCCCTTGGGTTTGCGCAAGGTGTGGCCAAAAGCCGTCCCACTTCGCCACCCGAGTACTCATAATGAAACCTACAGATCCACAGTACGTGATCCAAGTGGTAGACAGATCAATGCCTACCTGCAAACAAGGGGCTTGCGAAGTGTATGCAAGAGACAATGTCCGAGCAGCTCTGGCAGAATCAGAAGCTGGAGCAGACGTGATCTCATATTGCAAAACTTGTAGAAGTCATCGTCATACCAAGAAGTGTATTCAGTGTAAAAGCGTTGCATACTGTAGTAAGGAATGCCAAAAAAGTGATTGGCCAAGTCACAAAGCTGCTTGCAAAGCTCAAGCCTTGCGCATGAAGGTTCACTAGCAACTCTGTCAACTCCTATGGAACAGTGAGCTTGAATAGCACCGCAGCTTCCAGGGTCGTGTCATGGTACTGATGCTAGGCACCAGACTCACTCGCTCATTGTGCTGCAGTGTACTACATCTGACACAAAGTGTCTGTTGCCCTGCCATTTCACTGGGCTCTGTAGGTCAGGGAACATGTATCTGAGATCCAATGTATCATAGATGATGCATGGATTGTGCTGTAGGGTGTTTGCTGATGACCTGTCCGCAAATTAGACTCAGTATTAGGCAGCCTCCTGAGACTTGTCCAGTGCATACTATGCTGTCAGGTAGCCCAAACTTGTCATGACGCTATTCTATCAAAGCTCAACAGGTTTTTGCATGTTTGAGTCTGTGTGCCATTTAAGACATGGTCATGCCACTTCTCCATGTAATTGGTGACCAGAAGCGGTGTCATTGCACCCATTTGCTGTGCGACGGCTTGTAAATCGTTGCTGTTTAACCTAAAGTCTCACTACAATGCTCCACTTCAGCCAACACCAGCTGCTCTAGTCTACTCAGCAAACTGCTTCCTTTGCTGTATTGAAACTGTCTCTTATGTGGCTTTGATTCTTTCTGGTATTCTATCATGTGCACAGGCAGAAACAGACGAGAAGTGCTGGCAATTGCGGCCCCTTGCCATTTGTCAACATTGTGGATGCTGGGAGCCTCTAATCTCACTTGAATGCCTTCACGCCTGCAGACCTGCATTGCAGTACATGTTGAGCTTTGACAAAACATTCGTTGCTCCTGTTTATGCTTTGTCTCCTGTTTATGCTTTTTCAATGAATGTTACGTATAGTATGTCTCTGTTTGTGCTTTGAAATGAAACATGTTGTTCCTGTGCGTGATTTGTCAGTGGTTAGGGCTCTGTCATGACCTGTTTCAAGGCAGAAGCTAAAGCTCAACTAAAATCGGTTTTTAGTACAAACGGTGCAACAAGTGCCTTTGACGCCCACCTCCAACACAACACCTCGAACAGTACCCATCAGAACGCCCTCCTCTGCAGTATACACAGTGTCGTCCACAACAGCAAAGAAGTTGGTCTGTGTGCCTTCCAGAACCAGTCCTTGCTCAGTCACAAGAAGTATCTGCAAGCAACCATGCAGTACACACATGAGTATGGGACACAACAGCATCGCAGAGCCCACTCCAGTGCAGCTCAGGACACCACAAGCTTTTGCATCACAGCTTGCTGTTGACCAGCAGTCCAAGAGACGGCACAGGCGAGCCTAGACACACGCACATCAGAATGTCGCAGCACAGCACAGCGCAGCATAGCCCAGCTCAGCATGATATGCAGCAGAGCAGGGCAATGCAGCACATCTGTCCTGATATAGCATGTCTGTACTGTACAGTATATCACACTGTAGTGAGTATGTGTATGTACGGCATATCAACTAAAGACATGGTTCTCCACAATGTCAGCTACAGACCCTTCACTTGCATCCTTGACACCGTCTACTCATGCTTATCATATCCTAGCACAGCACAGCACAGCACAGCACAGCACAGCACAGCACAGCACAGCACAGCACAGCACCTACCTCATTCACATCAGAGGGTTTGTCTTCCTCCAGAGCCTGTCGGGTGCGCACCCACTCACTGTCCTTGGCTGTGGCATTCTGCCTGGGAGCCCCTCTGGCCTGCAACATTGCCATGAGCACGTGTTTGTGTATGCAGTGGAAGCAGGATTTTTCTGATCTGTTTTGTTATCTTGATCTGAGGGTTCATGGCAACCATCTCTTGGCAACCATCTACTTTGCTGGAAAATTAAAAAAAATCAAATACAATGACAGACAACATCCTGAAAGTACCAAATGAAAACTTCCTTTTTGGGGATTTTGTGCTGTTGCCTCTTCTTTCATATTTGCTTGATATTGGCAAGTGCTAGTATGTATATTGACAGAGTCTAGTTTGGACAGGTGCCAGTTGAAAACTCTGAATGACATGCATGCCTGCCTACTTATATATTTATTGCTTGTTTTCTGACTCAAACTGATGCCTCACAAGGTACAAAGTTTGAGTCTGCTGAGTGCATTATGATGATCATGGCATCCTTAACAACACTCAGCAGCAGGTGGAAAGTCATTAGCATTGGGTGCAATTCTCCGCATGTAGTGCAACAACTTCAATCAGTGCCAGAAGCTGAATGCATGAAGCTTCACAGATACTGCATTGTGCGATCGTCAGAACTGTCGTATGAGTAGGCATTACAGGGATGCACAAGACAGGCTGCTCTGAAGGGACAGGACTTGTCCTGCACGTACCTAGCTCATCATGAGTTGGAAAGCACTGAAGTGTTGATTTTCATTACTTACACAAGTATGAAGCTGTAAGACTTTACCTGCACTTTGACAGGAGGTTGCGGTCGATCTGGCAGAGCCGCAACATGACTTTGAATGACACTTTGTCCAGATTCCCAAGAGATGAGTACTGTCAGCTTCAGCTCCCCCTGCATAACACTTTTGTTTTAACGCAAAACATACTGAATATAGGACAGGTGTCAAAATGTTGCTCAGGTTCTCAGATAGATTTGGTACTTGTTATGGCTTTGCAGAGCTGTCCAGTGACATGTGTGCATCGGGTTCCTTATATGCATGCATATGCAAGGGTGAAATCAATATGCCTAGCAAAAATAAAAAATTGAATTTGGTCTGCAGTAACTTTACATGCACAGTGACACAGAAGCTCAATGGCACAGAAGCTCAAGATAGGAGCAATGCAGTGTGGACGTGAAAGGTGACATGTGACGCATGCATGTGAACCTCATGCTGTGGTGAATCTTGCCGGAATGCTTGGACTGCGGCTGCCAAAGAGGCTATCACATGTGGTCGCAGATGGGTGGCATCAGAAAGCTTGTTCAGCTCTTCTGAGGGATGCTGACCACCTGCCTGTTTGCAAAAACAACCATTTTAGACAAGTACTTCGAGCATTTTATAACTTTCCAGCATGTTGATGCGACAGAACGGCGTATGGTCACACGAGGGGGATTAGCAAACATGCACAAGTCAGCAACGTTTGATTTGCAGGCACATGCTGCAGTAGCATTAGTGCCACTAAAAGAATCCAAAAAGATGCAGCATTGTTAAAGTGTGGTGCAAGGACGAACTGTACCTTGGCATCATTTTCTAGCATTTGCTGACACGATGAGGCGAGTCTCTTGATGTGTGCATCCAATTCAAACACAGCATCTCGATTTACAGTCCTGGCTGTTGTATATGCGCCTGCACAGGTTCCAGCACTCCTGCTTATTGCTCGCCTGTTAGGGCAGACGTCGACCATGCAAATGAACTGCGTACCTCGAGGAGCTGCCTTAAGCCAGGAATCTGCGGGCGTGGTGCATGGGATCGGTGTGGTGTCCTTCACCAGCGCGTACTTCGGAGGTTGCATGGCATACGAACCGACCGATCTCACGATGGCGACACGCCCATGTAGTCGCCGAAGCAGGACAGACTTGCACGCATCTACACAGCGGGATCCAGCTGACCCTCCACGGTGCAGCATGGCAGGCACTCACACGTCAAGCGCATGTGAGCTTTAAAGTGAGCTAACTAAAGGAGGGCTCTGAAACCAAGTTCAGCCTTTCAACATCAGCCAGAATTTCTGTGGCTGATAATGCGTTGCCAGCCTATTGGGCTCCGTCTCGAAGTAATCCTTTACACTCTGCCCACTTGGAACTCAATTTTGCACGCATCAGCTTTTTTTCAGTGCTCAACATCGGCGTCGCTTTTCTGCAATGTTATTGTTCTAGCTTTCTGCTGTCAACCATGTTGCTGCTTTGGCTACCTACTGGGAAGCTTCAATTTAGACTACACTGGCAAGGTTTCACTACATGTGCTACACCCAGTCGTCCTTGACTAAGTAACAAAGATGTGTTTCACTGCAAAAAATACAGTCATGCCAGCGGCACCCAGGAATGCTGCAATGCAGCCAGACACCAAACCAACCAGCTCAGCAGCGTCCTTGCGATACACCAGCTTGTCCAACACCTTTTCTGCCTTCTCAAGGGCCACCAACGCAGCCTTGAGGTCTGTCTCAGCAGACTCAGCCCTGTGAGTGACCGCTCTCAGAGCAGCCTGAGTTTCTGCCAGGTCACTCCTCAGTGAATCTGCTTCATGCTGACCTGGCAGCATGTCTCTAGATTCCTGTAGCATGGCAGCTTTTGAGCAGTGTGAAGCGGCACACTATGTAAACTGTCGCCAGGTGCAGTCGCACGCAGGGCAAATTTCTGGCAGCAACACAGGAATGCAGTTCATGCTTACATGCTGGAGGCAGTGTTTGCCAAAGACAGTGCTAGATATGTAGCACAGTCTTATGCTAGGGGCAAAGCTTGCTGCAAGTGCTATGTTGAGGTGCATGGCTGGCATCAACGGCCCCATGCGCTACTGAAATGCTGCAACCCTGTTGTCTGAGTGCTCTTACCAGGGTTTGACAGTCAGCAGGGTAGGTATGGCACACAAACAAAAGCACAACAAGAAAAGAACGACGACTGGCCTGAGGGTATGGTATATCCACTAGAACTAAACATCAGGATACAGGAAACACAGGTACATGCTTGTTCTGGTCACGCTGATGCCATACAACAGATTTACCTTCAAGCTCCGAGCCAAATCCCCAACAGCTCCCAGACGGCTTCTGTTTCTGCTGCCACTTGCAAAACGCCCTGCCTCTTCCTCTCCCTCTTCTTCAGTACCCTGATCAGACAAATCAGGCCTGCTGCTGCTGCTGCCGTTGTCTTCATCTGACTTGTCAAAGTATCCATTCACATGCGTAACAGCATGGTCATTGCCGCCATCGCCGGTCCCCACTGCTGATGGGGACCCTGGGCTGGAGGGCCGAGACTGTGGGGAACTGAGCTGAGGGTCGAGCTGGTCTGAGAAAACCATCAGGTCACTCTCAGGCTTGGCCACCGCCGGCCGCAGCTGTGGCTGCTGCTGAGTTGAGTCAGAGCTGAGTTCAGAGCTTGAGCCTCTGCTGCTCTTCATGAGCTGTGCCTCGAGGATTGATGGCCTTACGCCGTTCTGTGAAGCTTCACTTCTGTCAACTGCAGGGCCCATGGGTTTGGATGCTGATGCGGTGGCAGGAGAAGGGTGACAATGAGACCTGGAATCCGAGTCTGATGTGTACAGAGAGTGCTGAGGCTGGCTGGGCTGTGACTGAAGAGGAGTGATGGGAGAGTCTTCAGCAGCCATGGCATCATGCTGAGGGTTGTCTTCAGCAGCTGTGGCCATGTGCTGTGGCTTCTTCTCAGCAGGATCTGTGTGGCCAGCTGGTTTCACAACTGCAGCAGTGGTGGAGTCAGCCGGCACCTGGGCAGAGCTGAGCTGTTTGCCTTGGCTCAGGATGCTGTGCTCACCTGCAAGCAAAGTGATTGCAATGGCATGTTGTGACGAAGTTTGCAGTTGTGACGCAGAGAAAGTGTGCATGTCTGAGGGTCTTTGTGAGGCAGGTGCAAGCAGTTGATGCGTGCCAGACTGCAGACACCAATGACTTAGTCTATGCTTCAAATCACAAAACATGCTAGCCTTTCACATGCAGTGTCAGTCGCATGTGCATGCATTGGATGCAACAAAACGCTGTGCAGCCAGTGAACCGTGTCTATGACAGGCAGCATACTGATGGTAAGGGAGAGGATTCTCACCTTGAGATGCCTCATCAAAGGAGGGGCTGCGCGCCTCGTTGAGCTGAGCAGTCAAAAGAGCAATCTGATGTGCTTTCTGACCTAACACAATTGTGCGCTCGCCCAGCTGCTGCTGCAGCTGCTTCTGAGCATCTGCCATGCCAGCTATCTCAGTCTGAGCCTTGCTCAGCTGAGTCTTGAGCTCTGAGACACTGAGTGCTGCCTCAGCTGCTGAAGCCTTCTCAGCTGCCTGCTGTTGCTGACTCTCAGATTGCAGCTGAGAAACTTGCGCCTGAGCTTGCCTCAGCTGCTCAGTGAGGCTCTGGACTTGCTGCATCTCTTGCTCAAGCTGATGCTGATCCTTCGTTTCTTGCAGCTGCTGCTCGGATGCTGTTCTGGCATCAGTCTGGGCTTTGAGCTCGGTCCCCAGGACTTGCAGCTGTGTCTCTTGTTCTGCCAGCAGCTTCTGGTGCTTTTCTTGCTTGCTCTGCAGCATCTGCACCTGCACGCCCAGTGCATGTCTTTGTTGACTTCACCACATGTGGACATTGGTACTAAGCTCAGAAGATGTGTGTAGCACAAATGCAGGAAACGGCAGGCTGAAGGTCTGATGCATACACCACAGATGACAAGCGGGACTTCATCATAAATGTCACTGACAGCAGCAGAGCAATGGGACAAGTCCTGTGACTCATGACGCAGCAACATACATGTGTGCGCAATACATATAATTTATCCCTTGTGGTATGCCACCATGCATGTTGGAGTTGCTGAAGCTGTTGGGACTACAGAAACACCGCTATCTTCTGGAGAAACGGCCGTTTCATACTGTAACTCTGAAAATCAGAAATGCCTGCAGACTGCTACTAGGTGTTTCAGTTTGGGGAGAGGTCTCAGGTTAGACAGCTCACAGAGGCGACACGGCCGCTGAGTTACCTCTGTTTGCAAGGACTCTTTCTGCTCCTGAGCTTTTGCCGCCAAAGCCTGCAATCTCTCCACTTCTTCCTGCCAAGCACCTTGGTCCTCCTTGTGCTTGGCAATCTCTGCTTTGAGCTGAGCGCGCACACCTGCCTCGGCCTCTGCTCTGGAAGCTGACTCAGCAGCTGCCTTGTCACCTTGCTCACTCAGCTGAGCCTTGAGCTTGGCAACTTCTGCCTTCTGCTTAGCTGAGAGCTCGTTACTCACCACCAGCTCTTCTTCAAGCTGACTGTTCCTTTGCTTGGCATCAGCCATGCTGGCATTACTGTCAGTAAGTGAGCTGCGCAGCTGACTGACCCTATTCTCTTGACTGGCAGCCGTGATCTGGGCTTCTGCAAGTTGCTCTTGCAGGTGTGTATTGCCGGCAGCAAAGCGTGAGGCTGTGCTTTCTTGCCGGGTGAGCTGTGCATTTGTCTCTGTCTGACGCAGAGCTGATTTGTCATAGCTGACCTGGACTTTAGTCAGCTCCCCTTGCAGCTCAAGAATCTGAGCCGCTTGTCTGGCAACCTCATACTCACTCTTGCTGACCTGTGCACGTAGCTGTGATTCCAGTGACACGGCAAGGGAGGGAACAGCATCTTGAGACTTACTCTGGAGCTGCTGCTGACTGTCATGAAGCTGCTGGTGCAGATCAGAGACTGCATGACCTGATATCTCCACCTGCAGTACAACAAAAGACCCCTGACTGGTGTTGCACCTCTGTAAACTATGACAGAGTCTGTCTGACTAGTTGTCAAGTGTGTTGTTAGCATCGTAACAACATCATCAATTGTGGCAGCCATGTCACGAGGTATGTGCAACAGACAGTACATGGCCAGTGAATGGCAACATGTCATGTGGTATGCACAATCAGACACCACATCATCACTGAACCTGCTGGCCATCTTCTGTGCACACGACATGTTTGTCAGTGAACTCATGCGAATGGGCTGCATGCAAATGCAGCACACTCTTGTGCAGTCACAGAGTCTGTGCACTTGCCTGCAGCTGCAGGCGTGCATTGTCTGCCTGTAGGCTGTCCACATGGCTTGCAACTCTGTCAGGCTCAGATTCCCTGGGAGACCCAGGCCTGCTGTCTGAGTGGTGCCTGCCTGCTGAGTCAGCTTCCAGAAGTTCCACCTGAGCTTGCAGATGCTGAATCTGCAGGAGTCAAAATGTCTGACCAATGAGACATTGGAGTACAAGTTGCTGAGCTGCATGCATGCTAGCAAGTCTTCACTGGCGGGCAACAACTATTGGCACATGTGTTTTCATCAAGTAGGCTGGAGGAAGCTGCATGGAGTCAAATTCTAGCAGCCACTGTGGACCTACACATCAACGGGCCTGCACACATGTACGTGCCGGGGGTCACCTGTTGTGGACACAGGCACATAAAATGACAATGTAAAAAATTGTGGGTGTTGATGGTCACAGGTTCTTGCCTCAATGTCGCGTGCAGCCTTCTCTGCACCAAGCTGATTACGCTGCACAATAATCTTCTCAAGCTGACTTCTGAGTTGTACATCCATGTCTTCCAGCATGCTAATCTTAGACAAAGCTGCCTGCAAAATTGATCAGCAGAGTGTGAAGCAGAATGTGACTGACGTCTTGCTGACACTGTCTGGCTGAACAGATCTAAGAGGTTACTTGCCTCTAGTCTGCCTTCAGCTGTAGGGGAGGCAGCCAGCATTTCGTGAAGTGGAGCCGCTTTCGGTGACAACAGTACTTCCATGTCCTCAGAAAGCTTGCTTGGCCTTGAGTTAGACTCAGGATGGTCAGCTTGACCGGTCACTGCCTGCAGCTGCAGGCAATTTCAGAAGGACCGGCCCAGCATACACGAGATCTTGCAGCTGCGCACAGTCACCTTCAAGTCGTGGGCAGACATTGGTTGGAAAAGCCTCCGAGACTTCGGCAAGTGAGTCCGGCCGTTTTGCTGTGCTGGTCAGCAGAGCAGGTCCTGTCAGCTCGCTTTCGAATAGGACTGTGTTTGAGTGGCGGCAGTGCCCCCTCCGGCAGCTTTGATCAATGCAGGGCGTTTCTTTGTAACGCTACCCAGGACTTCAGGAACCCAGCAGGTGTATCATCGATGCCAGATGGTTACAAAGTGTCTCAGACAAGTCAAGTTGCTGCGACAGGGTACAAGGCATCGACGAGGGTGCTTGGCGGACGATATGGCGGGATACGCTGGTCCAAAGCGTTGGTCTTGGTCAATTACTTTAGGTTCAAAAATCCCTACACCTCCTTGCAATTATATCGCCTCTAGAGATCTTGCTGAACATCAGCCTGGAATGTGGACTCTCATGACAGGGCATGTCCACAACACTTGAGCGGGGGCCATTGTGGTGAGAGCTGCCAGCAGGCACTTGCTGCATATCTTGCCACTGAGCTTCATGGTGTCTATTTTGCAGGCTGCCTTGTATCTATGTATACATTTGTCTCTGAGCCTTCCTGCAGCCTGCAAGTCGCCCTTTACATTCAAATGTTCGAACCAACTTGTGAGACATTGTACGCCCCAGACACAGCACATGCACACACAACCTAATACTTAGAATAGGCGAATGACTATGCAACACTGGACTGCATATCGACTGCATGCATGCGCGACATGCATGAAGGGCCTGCCCTATTCAGGTCAACCCAAATACATTTTGCAATTGTCACAGTTAGCTGCACCTACTGTACCCTGTAAGGCACTTGCTTCAAATTGCAAAACTTTGGGGAGGGCTTTGTTACTGGACTGGGTCGAAGCATGGCGTATCAAGGTCACATTGATACGCCTTGATACACTAGACAACCAAAAGTTTCTACCAAACGCTATAAAATGCTTTGCATGTGACAAGTAATAAATGGCTATGAACGGCAACTTGAGCAGCACTGCTGCAAGTTGGTATAACAGTGTGTCAAGGTGAGGTCAGATTATCCATGACATCAGCTTGGCAGGAGCTCAAGACTGGATCTCAGATGCTTTGAAGGAGCCTGAGGCCAGCAAGCAGCAAAACGGTGACAAGGCCTCAGTATCACAACACCAGGATCACTGTGAGTTTGATGTCAAGCAATATACATGCATTGATTTTGTGGTTCTGACATCGATACAGGGCCTCGTATACCTGCAGAGGCTATGCGACTGCACAGGCTGTTCTTTTTTCGAGACAAGCTTGTCTAGGCAGCATGCTTTTGGTGATCCCGTTGCATGCTGTATTGTTGCATGAAGTAGATAACACACATGACACCTGCCTCATCTTGCCAAAAGCTTGGACTAACAGAAGGTGCGCTACACGCGTGTTGCATGTAGCGGCTAAGTCAGCGCTGTGTCTCCAACCCTAGATTCCCTTTATCTTGCTGTCATATTCACTGTTGAGCTGCGAGTTCTGCGGTGGTTTGTCGCGCTCACGGACCCGTGCTAAGCAGAGTACGCTGCTTGACTGACCTGTGCTCATAACGACCATCCACCGCAGACGGATTTGCGCTTGCAAAGAGGGCTAATCGAAAGTCTCGATTCGAGACCTGTCGTCTGTCCCCAATGAAGATGGGGATGCCATTCGAGTCTTGCTACATTAAGTACGCAAGCCTGAATGTAAATGTGATCCCTGTTGTGATGTGAACCCCGAAACCACAAAAAACTAACTGCTATCCTTTCGTGCTTCATCAGAACCGTATCATCAAGCCCACGCGGGCCTGGTTTCGGCCATACGCTCGTTCGATTTGCTTCTTGTTACCTGACTGCAGAGTTGCCCTTCGGGCTCGTTGAGTTGTCAGGAGACACTACTTGCACCCGGCGCTGCCCAACCCTATTGCAACGGTATTTATCTGCACATAACTGCCGTGCAAAAGCATCGGCATGTCTTTCGGAGCTCGCCATATCATCAGCGGGTTTACGGCTTGCCCGCAATAGACTTCCTGCTGGTGTTTGCAGGGCCCCGGCAACATGGCACATACTCCTGTTGTAGACCGTGGCAGCATCTGCAGTAGCGTGCCACCAAGTAAGTCCCACGCTGCACATGCATGGATGCTTTGCATATTGAAGGTCTTCGTCGTGAATTTTGTACCAGCTAAGCACCTTTCACGTCGAGTGCCGTTTACCTGAGTAGTAGGGCTGCTCATGTGTCGTACTGGTCGCTGACATCCGCCGCCCGAACGCTGCAGAAGGCGTCGCAAAACGAGCTGGTCCGCACCAGACCACACCTTTACCGTCCAAGACACCGCTTGTGCACAATCTGCGGGGCAAGCAACACGGTGAGAAGCACACGTCAGCCGATCAGGACATGACCTTATCTTCGGGTTTATGCTGACTTGTGCAAGCTCGCCCCAGCGTGAGCCCAGTATTGACATTGCTCTGCCATGCTGCAGCTGGTAGGACGGAGCTTCGTTTTCAGACTACAGCAGCTGTTTCCACAGTTGAAGCACCCAATGCTGCAACAAGTAAGGCACCCCCAGCTTCTGTTGGGGGAGGACCAACTCCCAAAGCTCTCGGCTACACAATGCCAGGCAAGGCCTGAAACCCTAGTCTCAGTTAACATTGCACCTGGCGCATGCCCATGCTTACTAAGTTCTCATTCAATACTCAGTGCTATTCCCCTGTGTGACTTGTGTGTGAGTTACCCTACCCTGACATATAGTGCACTGATGCTTGAGCTTGCAGCCTGCCTATCTGCAATATGGCTGGCTGCAGGCGAATTTGAAGCCCATGCCAACTGCTGGATGGGATGGCCAGACAGCGGCTACCTCTGGAGAGACGATGCTAAGCCAGCTCAGGAACAATATGCTGAAATAGCCAAAGCTATCTCCCAGTTTGAGCCTGTTGTTATGATGGCCAACCCAGAGGTGAGTACCGACTTGTCCTTTTCTGCAACTGATCATTGCCATGTGGTGAATGTGTTGTGTCATGCACCAGCAACTGCAGCAGCTTTTCATGTACCTTTTGCAAGGCTTGCTGC
>JAABUO010005487.1_pt1 | contig 14730 bp, 21 predicted proteins | sample 5559291 | NCBI WGS metagenome assembly JAABUO01 (sample SAMN10711878, study PRJNA513372) | rock metagenome | isolation source: Antarctica rocks | place: Antarctica: Victoria Land, Finger Mt sud | reverse complement strand
CCAGAAATGGCGTTGGTTCAGAAAACACAACTTGGCTCTTGATGCAGTTTGCCATTTTGTAATTTACACAAGTACATCGCAGAAGTGTCTGTTACATTGCAAGTTGCACGAGCAGCAATTATTGCTCAGGATGTTTCATCAGCACTCAAAACTTGCTAATGAAATACTGAACATATGCAGCATTGCTGATTGGCACTCATTAATGTTGTGATAGTCACTATGATCATTCGCTGTGCTTGTTACACATTGATGTGAGGACAATGTGCATGTCATCTGGTACACTGACCATGATGCTGAACATGCTTTAATCGAAAATGCTTTGCGTTAAATGCACAAATTTTGTGACGCCGCTGTTACAGGGTGACGCTTACACAGGTAATTGGCTTAGTGCTATTAGGCACACACCAAAGCTCGCACGTAGAATGATTTGTATCACAATGAGCTTGGTTGCAGAGCTATATCCTGACAAGACACACGTGCTGTGAATGGGCCGCGTCACGCCGTAATACACTGTAATATATTGCCACACTGCAACATTCGCTTCGAATTGAGTCAACTGGCTGCTGCCATCATGTCTTGCTGCAGTGCATCACATGAATTTCTCAAGGAGAGTTCTATGTAGTGCCATACTGCCAATTAGCATTGTGGTCATATGGATGTGACAATGTTGAAGCAAAGTTTACTGTAACAAGGGTTCGGCATGATGGACACCTGCTGAATCCTGGGCTTTGCTTATGTATAAAGCAGAAGCTGGTCTCAATAAATGGACATATACCTTTCTGCCAAAACAAAACATATTTTACTGGGAGTTTGGCATTGTTGAAACTTGCCAGAACAGTCAGCTTTGCCTATGTGTACAGCAGAAGCTGATCTCAGCACAAACGGGTGAATACCTTTCTGTCAAAACCAAAACAGGTACTAGAATATACTTGCAACTGGGGCTGAAACACAAGCAAACCAGGGAGAAGGGCTGAGAAGGTGCACAGAAGCATGACATCACTTGGAACAAGCTGAACTGCACAACACATGTTGCATTCTGAAAGCATTGCAAGAGACAGTAAACATCTGTTTGGAAGGCTGAACCTCATGGATTTGGGCAGCCAGGCATCATTAATCCATTGAGGAATACATGCTGTCAGCCCAGTCAGGTAAGACAGCTTGTATATAGTCTGTCAGCTGATTGGCAATGTTCTGGTGTGCAGCCACATTGGGATGGCCAGCGCACCAGTCATTGACTGGGAAATCAATACCATTCAGCTGCAGCAAGTATACATTTGACATTCCCTGCATCTGAGTCTGCGCATACAGGCTGGACATATATTGCAGATAATATGTTGTCTGATTTGGTGTCAGCGAGCCATCCCACATAGATTCTAGGGGGTAGGTCAGCAAAATGATTTCAGGTGAGTTGTACTCATCACTCACCTGCAGCAAAACGCACGAGACTTTGGCGCTGTTGAATGTAGCTGTGTCTGTGCCATCACACTTGCATGCAAGGCACCTGCAGAAGAGCAATGCTGCCCAAGACATTTACAGAAATTGTCAGATCAAGATGATGGCGAGCAGCTATTGGGCACGCATCACCAGCCAGTTGCGTAGTGGCACACAATGTGACAACCACCAGACGTAGAGCTTGCATTGAATTTCATGCCACCGTATTGTTATGCACTGCTGCAGAGATGCCCTAATACGATGGGGTAACTCTGCAGCGGTGAATCATTGGTGGTTTGCCAGGTGAAGGCACTTACTGTTTGCAGGAAGTTGAGGTACGCGGCACTCCAGTCCTGCAGGGAAAGTGCTGGTAGCACAAAATCGTTGGCCCCGCCAGCCATCACTACTACCTGTGTATCACATGTTGAGCATGGCAACTGCCATATACCTGCAGTATTGCTTCACATCTTGCAAACATGATGGACTTCTTCACAGCCGGGTTTTCTTGTCAAGATGCGCTGCTGATGAGCTGCAACAAAGCCCAGTGCAGATACGCATTTAGCCATGTAATGGTCTGTGCTCATGTCCTCTGAAGGAGGTGATGGCCAGAGACAATCAACCTGGTGCAACATGCTCTGTGTGTGAGGCTGCATTGAATGGGAGAGTTGTCTGCAAAAGTCACCTGCGGGACCCAGCTGCTGTAATTTGAGATGCTGCTGGTATTGTCACCGGCAACCTGCTGCATGAAGAGGTCAGAGATCAGTGGATACTGTGCTTCCTGAATCCACTCAGGTACAAGAGCGTACTCAGGATCAGCTGCAGCGTTAGACTCAGGAATAAAATAGGTGACTTGGCCAGAGCCAGACCAGGCAATGAGCTCATAATCAGCATCAAAATTGGCTGCCGTCAAGGGACCCCATGCTACAGTTGCATCCTGAGAGTCCAGCTCAGGCATGCAGGTGTATGCGGTGCAAGCTGTGTTGTTGCAGGATGAATTCCCGCCTGTGTTTGCATATCCTGCTGCAAAAGAATCACCTGCAACCAGGAAGGATGACGTGATCAGCTTCAGAGATTATGCAAATGCATCAAGGCAATCATGCTTGGTGGAAAATTTACCTATGAACTGGATACGTCGACCAGACTGCAGAGTTGTAGGCAGCAGCGGTACAAGCCACCTGCAAAACAGGTAGCTTAAGGGCGTGATTCTTGAGAAGACATCAGGCAGGCTTCTGAGCAGGCCATAGTGCAGGTACTGAGCTAGACTGCTTGCCTTCCACCAGCTCCAATTACGAGAGCATCCAGGGTAGCCTCGCCATACATAGCCTCATTGAGCTTTGTGATGGTCAGCGTATGAGGTCCAGAACCGAGCCCAGCAGCATTCCAGGTTATGACGGTGTTGTTCAGATCTTGTTTCTCTATGTCCTGTTCTAATTGATCAACCTTGAAGCTGAAACGGTTATAGCCCGAAAAACTGACGGTAGGGGTCACTGCTGACAGTGTAGCATTGACGGAGTCGCCACTGAAGGTTACATACACGCTGCTCGAGGGCCAAGAGAAAAGGACAGGCAGTTTGGCATAGCTCTGAGCGTTATCACTGCCAAAGCGGCCTTGCAGCAAGATCTGTGGGGATGACAGGGCGGGAGTAATTGTGTGCAGCGTTGCAAAAAGGCTCACAGCAACCGCAGCACTAATCACGAGCATAGTTAACCCTGTCCAAGAGGTGGTGCATGCTACCGAGCGACTGAACCACTCTCGAGCCTTGCGGTTCCGTCCAGGAACAGCACACCTTAAGTCCGTAAACCTCGCATTCATGTCATAAGTGTGATTTGCGCAACGTGAGAAGTCTGACCAGCCGAAGCTAGCACTTGCGTCGACCGCTGGCACAGCGTATTTGTAGGGGCTGCCGTAGCAGCTGCCAGGGGGACGTATCTTATTGTAGGGTTTCCCACCCGTCAAGAGTAGCAGGGCAGGGCAGGAATTGAGAAGTAGACCCGTCAATTCTCTCTATTAGCACGTCCTAGCAAAACAGACGTAAAAGTTATCTTGGCTGCTCTCAAAGAACCCTCTGCCTACACTGTGATGTGCATACGCATGAAATGCGTAATTTGCACTTTATAATGACAGCGCTCAATGATTCAGCTTGAGGCATCTGAAAGTGTTGTTGGTAGGCGCCAAGTGCCAGAGTCTGGTGGTCAGTGGCAAGCTGCTGATTCCAGCCAGAACTCACTTTGTCTCAGCTGTGGTTTCAAAGCTGAAGGCGCCCAGTAGTGAGTTCATTTCTTGGGTGTCTCCTCGCCAAAGGGCCACATTGTCCAACCTGTCAAGTAGCCAGCTGAGTCAGCAGCCGAAGCATCTGAGGCTACAGCTGTTCTGGCAACCGCGCTGTGCTGGCTGCTCTGCTGATCTGCTGCTGCAGAGACTGCTGACTGACATCTCTTGAGCTCAGCTGGGCTGAATTTGAGCACTGTACCCAGCACTGGCAGAAGAGTAGCTGCTTCACCTGTCACCAGCCACGCAGCAAATCATGCTTTGGTTTCGGGTCATGTGCAGATCCACGCATAGTAATCTGTGATGATGCCGTGTGATGCTACCATGATCAGTGATCTGATAGTCTTTGTTTGAAGGTCAATGCTTCTCAGCATTCTGGACTCACACTTTCGGTCTCCTTCAAGCCTTAAACCCGCAATGCTGTACTGGCCAGTTGCAGCAATTGAGTGAAAGCAGGTACAGCTGCTTGGAATGCACTACAAGCAAAAGCTAGTTGCAAATCCATATACGAAACTGTCAAATACACCATTCAAAGCTTGACAGCAACATGCACAACCTGCACTTTACAGTAAGCTCACCAGTTTCATACAGCTTGAGCATGATGTTCTTCAGGTACTCAAGATCCACGCTGCCTTCTGCTGCCACTAGCTTGGCCCGCCCAGCTTGGCGCTCCAGCTCCTGGCATACCTGTGACATCACACCACCTTCATCAGCTCGCCTCAAATCAGACAAACTAAATGTCTGTGCTGCTTGTAGTACATATTGCTTTGCGACTCATCGGCTGTGTTGTCAAGATGCTGCCTCTATGCCAGCGCTTGCACCAGCATGTGAGCCAAGGGGCAAGGAGAGGGCCAAATTCTGACATCGTTGTTGATCTGGTTGGTAAACAGCGCTATGGTGATGGTGCAAGTGACGGCACAGCAGACAAATATTTTCTGACTGCCATACTGTCCCTCTTCCAGAGGCATGCTTGTCCAGGCAGCATTATCTGTTATTCCAAAAGCTGTTGCTGACTGCATTGCTGCACCAACTAGCTGAAATGTGTGTAGCAAATGAATTTCATGTGCAGAGCTGATTCCATTGCTCTGTGACTTCAGCTCAGAAAGAGAAGCGCATGAAGGGTTTTAGGCAGTCACCTCTTTGAGGGCTGCAACTTGCTGCTGCAGCAGTGTAAGGTCTTGCGCCAAGTCTTCTGCTCTGACCTCTGCTTCCTCGGCTCGTTTGCGCGCCTCAGCCAGCTCTTCTTCCCTGCCCGCTTGTCGCTCAGCCAAACGCAAGAGTGCAGATTCCTGCATTTATCAGCACCAGGCGCTGATGATTGTTGATACTAATACTGGTTGTAGTCCTTTGACTGTATGCATAGACAAGTGACCTGAGCTGGTTTTGCAGACCTCAAAATGACCTGACAGAGAGACTCTGCAAATGAGGCCATCAAAAGCTACGCCATGTAAAGAATGGTTGTCATTTGTAGGATACATGCTGCTCACAACTAGCATACACACAACATTGGCAAGAGCTGCACTTTTTAGCCGACAGTGACTATCCATCTTCAAGCATCACGTTAATCTGGATGTCATAGAAGGATTACCTGCAAGCCATTGTCCTGAGACATGAGCTGCTCCAGCAGGCCGGACTGTGAGGCTGTGTCAGGGCGGGAGGTGGTGACATAGCTGCTCATACTGCCTTGCCTCATCAGCCTGCCTGAGCCGCTGCCAGAATGCCACCCTGCTTCTGCTTCACCCTCTGCGCCTTGATGCCCAGCTGCAATGTCGATTCACATTGGAGACATCAGCTGATATCCAACTGTTGCCTTCGCTCACTCATTCATTCATTCAATCATTCAATAGTTTGTTCATTCGTTCATTCAGTCAATCATTCATTCGCTCAGTCATCCATCGATTCACTCATTCACTCATTCATCAACATATGCTTTCCTCTAAGGTCGAGTATGTACAGTCCCTGTTTGAGGTCCCATGTTGGCAGTCAGCATACCAACTGCCATGTGTGTTGATGTGGTCTACATCATTGTGACAGACCTGTGAAACAGCCTGACTAATGGGCTCATGTCATCACTGTCAGCATCATGCCGTCACAAAAGACCGGAAATGCTTTTGAAGGCAACGCTGAATCTGGACCAGGAAATCTTGCAACAGAGCCCAGCATTAAACCTGCTTAGACTGACCAGTACAGACAGCAGCTTGGTTGTAAGGCACAATCTGAGCGGGGGGCAAACGCAGGCAAAGCAAGGCAGACTAAGCAATACCTGAGAAGCTTGTTGGCAGCTCAGGGCTGCTGAAGGTGCTTTGAGCTACATCAACATGTCCTCCAACATGGCCTCTGTCAGAGTCTGCTGCCTACACAACAAGCACATGAGGCACTCACTCAATTGTCATCTCATGACACTGCCAAGGCACAGCTGTCTTTACCTAGACCTTGATGTCACAAGGGTTTGGACACAAACACCGATTGGTTTGTATTCGGATGCATTTGTCGACAGCTGTGTGGTCGACAACAAAGGTAGCACGTGAAGGAAGTGCCATTGCACCTTTTTTTCAAGTAATGGCAGCTCAGCTGAGCCGCTAGTGAAGCCTGAGGTTGGGCAGATTGCAGCAGCAGTCTGGTCTCAGGGGTCAACAAAGAGGAGGGTGTGAGAGGGGCAGTGTAGACCAGATACGGCAAACTCTGGCACATTTAAAGGTGTCTATGCATATACAATAAGAGTGGCCCACACACCAACCGCAAGACGTAGCACTTGGCAGAGAGTAAGGTGTATGTGTCGTTCAGTTGCACACGTAGACATTGCTGGCTGTGAAGATGGGAATTCATGCGAGGCTATATCAATGTGAGGCAACGTACAAAAGTTCACATGTTGCAAGCTTGAGATGAGGAAACATGTGCCGCTTTTGCCGTTATAGGCCATAGGGAAGTCCTTGTCAAAAGGGCTTCTGTTCATCTTTTGTATGCAATCCTGTGCTCGCGACCACTGTTGTGTGCAGATCAAGCACTGCTAACAGACAAAGAGCGTACCATGCGGAGATGTTGTAAGGAGGCAAGGTCTTGCCGCAAGCGGGCATTGCTAGCCAGTACCTTTTCCAGCTCAGCATCTTTGGCCTCTGCCACACTGCTTGCAGTCGCCCTACAAAGGTTGCATCCCCTTGACGAGTGGCCATGTCACTGGACACTCAGTATTGCTTGAGCATTCAATATTGTCACTCTCCTGCTGTATCTGATTATGCAAGACCAGATACTTAACAAACTACATCTGGGTGCACAACTAGACCAACTTTTTAGACCAGAAGTACAACAAACCTACACTATGCTTTAACAGACCTACACTACGACAGACCAGCAGCAGGACCTGCAAGTCTAACTGCACGCCTGGCCTTATTGCTGGAACACACAGAACAGGGTGGGTGACGGCCTGTTCATCAGTATCAGAGACAGTGCTTTGTGCATCACAATCCTGTGTGTTACATGCTCAACAGCATTACCTGTAGGCATCAGCTTCCTCAAGAAGCCTGTGTATCTGATGTTGTAGCTGCTGCAACTCAGCAGCATGCTGCTCTTCCTGCAGGGGAGTGAGGCCACCAGGAAGGGCAGGCTGCTGCGCATGCACTTCCTCCATGCGCTGCTCCAGGCTCACACATCTACACATTCACTCATTCGTTCATTTATTGCAACAAACAATTGCCTTCCCCTAGGGTCAGTTGCGGACAGTCCTGAACAGCTCTCTGTGCGAGGTTCTGCTTTGGCAATCAGCGACCCAACAGCAACAAGTGGTGATGTGCTGTATACACAAGCAATCCAGCTCTTGAGCTGAGCGTGCAGGAAGAACAGCAGCAGTATGGCATGTGATAGTTGCGTCAATACACGAGATACTTCAAGGGTATGACAAGATGATGTGTACTACACACCTGGCAATAAATATGGGAAAATATGCTGAGCAACGAGTATTTGCTGACTGGCACTAGATCATCATCATCAGCAGTGGTTCGAAGCTCAGAACAAGGGCTGATGAACATGCAAGCAGCAGCAGAAGAGGTGGTGAAGCATGTCAGTTCCCGCCTCATCTTACTTGGCTTTGTACTGCTCAGCAGACAGGCTGGCAGATCTGACGTCCCCATCTTGCTGCTCAAGCCTGTTTCTAAGCCCAGACAAGGTGTCCTGATGCTGCTTCACTATACCCTCCAGCTTATGCTCCCACTCAGTGTTACTGCTCACCAGGTCTGCTTGAGCCTGTGGCAGGGAAGGCACAAGCTTTTCACGTCCAGCAGATAAAGCGCTTTGTACATGAGTTACAGTGCTATGCACCGACACAACAAGCAATTCAAGAGGTAACTGCTGACACCATGAACACTTGTGATAGAGTTGTATGACACTAAGTCAAGGTGCCTGACCACTGTAATGAAAAAGCTTGTTGTTCAATTCACTGCATGAAGTCTCACCTGAAGTAACAGAACTGTCAAGGTAAACAATGCAGCGCATGCTAACAATCTGGCCAACCTGTTCTAGCAGATGTTGGGTATGCTGTGTTGCCGCCTCAGCAGCAGTCACATCAGCCTGGAACTGCTGAGCAGCTGATTCCCTGGCTCTGCTCAGTTCCACCTCTTTCTGCCGCAACAAGGTATGGGCGCGTGCCTGCAAAAACCATGCCATATGGCTGCCAATGTGGCAAAGTTCTATCCAGGTTTGCACCATTTGGTTTGCAGTGCACACTGAATGCCACCAAATGCAGTGTGATCTTGTCCAAGCATACAAAGTAGGTCCTGGTGGCAACAACAACTGGACCCTTGACAACAACATGCGCAGCAGTGCAGCATGCATGACATGGCTGACCTTGTAATCTTTGGTTTCAGTCTCCAGGCGGTGTATGGAGGACTGCAGGCTTGATTGCTCTGCCTCAGCCCTGGAGAGGGCAGCGTCCAGGGCAGTCTGCAGGCCGGCCTTCTCAGCCTCAGTCTTGCCTCTGGCCTCAGCTGCAGCCACTTCTGCCCGCATGCTCTCCTTGCTAGACCTATGAAGTTGATGCAGGCTGAAGGCCGACAGCTGATGCTTGTATCAAATGGTGCAGCAGACTGCATTCATAGACTGCTGTTGTTGTCGCCAGAGGTACAGACAGACAGACAAGTTTTGTGCCTCTGCTGACTGCCTGCCTGACTCACACACAGAGATGCACAGGGCCAACCCAAACAAGCAGAAGAGAGGAAATGTTGGACTCATTTGGCATGTTTGACAATGTGTTACACCCAGTTACAATTAGCACATAGTAGCAAAACAATATGGCAATGTTGATCTGTCAGTTTGCTTACAGGTGACAGGCGCACAGTGCATGTGGGTGTGAACAAAGACATATGCCTTTACTAGGTGTTGAGGCTACACCTGTCAAGCTTCTTCTTGAGCTCTTGGATGACCTTCTTGAAGCGGTCTCGCTCTGCTTCCACCTCCTTGTGAGCAGCTGCCACCCCCTCCTGAGCTGTTGCCATCTCCTTCTTTGCCTCCTCTTCCTGCACCACCCTAAACCCTAAAGACGCGTATACACATGTGAATAGTATTTGTTCTGACCTTGGCCTGCTACCAAATGCATCTCCATCTGCCAATACACAACAATAATCAATGATGCCCACAACGTTTTGCTGAGTTAAACAGATATGCTGTGAGAGTGCCTACCTGCAGAGTGCGCTGCTGCTCTTGGCTGGTCGTGAGAGCCTGCTGGGCCAGCAAAGCATCTTGGGCGGCACCCTGCTCAGCACGTGCCTGTGCAAGCTGACTCTGCAGAGCCTCTTGTTCAGCGGTGAGTGCCATGCGGTGGGACTGAGCAGTCGCCAAGTCTGTTGATTGGGACTGGGCAGATGCAGAAGCTGTGGCAAGTTGGGCTTGCAGTTGCGCCGGGAGCTGCTGTGCAGCTGCCAGAGTGTCCTCCAGCTCCTTGATCTGCACATGTAATAGATGATAATGGGCTGCACCACTATTGCTGCATTTGAGTGGGCCTTGAGATGCAAGTTGGGACAGCTATTTGCAGCAGCCACAGGCTGCCAGTCATGCACTTGCTAGGCATGCTTGATGATCAACAGTGCAAATCAGCCAACTGTTTGGCCCAAAAGACATGCATGCAAACTTCTATTCTGTTTGATGATCATGCATACTTGTAAATTGAATGATAATCATGCATATGTCTATGTTGCATAATTATACAGCACTACCTTCTTGCCATACTCCTGCTGCTTGCGCTTGGCCACAGCCATAAATTTGCGCTTGGCATCGGCAAGTTCAGAGGCAAGGCGTGCGCGCTCCATTGCCAGCTCATCCCGGCTGATATCCTCATCCGCCTTACCCTCGCTGGGTGAAACCTGCATGCAGGGACATGATTGTGAACCACACAGCGTGCTACTGCTCATCAGCTATACTCCCTGCTGGTATGAGTGACAAATTTGCTCAGCTCAGGCTGAACATAGACTTTGGCAATTATGTGGCAAACCCAAATTTGAAGGCTACGCAGAGAAAGAAGCCCGTGCATAAGGTGCCTCAGAATGAGAGTGGTGCCCACCTGAGCTTGAATAGCATTGGAAGCAGCCTCCACCAGATCTGCTTCAGCTATAGTCATGGACGCGCTGGGCTGATCCATGTTTTGCTGACCAGATTGGTGAAGTGAATGACTTGGGGACAGAGGGCGTGGCATCTCAGCTTGAGAAGGTGCAGAGCTGGCTTGAGCCTTGGCATCCTCCAGCTGATGTTCCAAGGCCGCTGAATGAGCCTGTGAGGAGTGCAGATCAGCTTGCAGCTGGACCAATTGCTGCCTTAGGGGTTCAACGTCAGCTGCTGATTCCTCAGTGCTGTTAGAGCTTGTCTGTACATCAGCTGGCTCAGCGTGCGGCACTTCAGGATGCTGCGGTTCCTCCTGGACTGGGGCCAAACTGGCCTGCAGCTGGCTCGAGGGGTCTTGGAAAGAGGCAGCTTGTGATGATAATGCCCTGGCGGTTGCAAGCTCAGCCTGTACCAATGACAGCTCTTCCCTCACAGCACCTTGTTGTCTCAGCTGCTGCTGAGCATTTGCCAGCTCAGACTCCAGTTGAGTTATCTGCTCTTGCAGAGCTTCTGTCTTTGCTTGAGCATGTTCACGAGCTTGCAGCGCTGCTGTTGGCGGTGATGATGAAGCTGATTTTGCTTGTGTGTCAGCCAACTGTTGCCTGAGGGACTCAACCTCCTGTGTCTGATCCTGCACTTCCTCAAGCCTTCTTTTGAGCCCAGCAACTTGTCGGCGCAGTGCAACTGCTTCCTCAGCTTTCTGTTGGGAGGTAGCCAGTTCAGATTGCAGCTGATTGATGCGCTCAATCAGAGACTCAACATTGTGGTGGGTGTTGGCATGAATGTCTATTGGCATCTCTGCTGACTCAGCACCTTGATGCTTACCATTGTCATGCTGGTCACTGCTGTGAGCAGCAGGGGATGTTGGTTGGGACGCTACAGCACCTAGTGTGCTGCTGCCGTTGATAACTGCGCCAGCTTCATCAATAGTGGTGGAGGCTGCTTCAGCAGCCATGAGCTTGGCTAGCAGCCAGTCCAGCTGCTTCTGCATGGCCTCGCTGCTTACACTCTGACTGAAGTCTTGGTCATCTGAGAACTCTGATTTAGCTGGGGAGACCATGCCACTGTTTGGTGCAGAAGTCTGTCCCTATAACAAGAAGATCGTGTAAAGCAAAGTCAACCAGGCTTGCAGCGCTTGATGGCATTGGTGAGCTGACAGATGCGGACACAGTGCATGCTATGCTGTCTAGCACAACTCAAACAGGCATGTTGCAGAAAATGCTTTGTGTCACAGGTCGCAGGTATGTGTGAAGGTCACCTTTGATGTGGCATTAGAGGCAGGTCCGCCAAAAGCCTTGCACGCGCCAGCCAATCTCACTTGCAAAGCTTGTATAGTCTGCAAGATATGATGCCATCAGAACAGCAGCAAGAAGATTGTGAGCATTGGTCAGATATGGCTATGATGAACAACATGCAGGTTGACACCCATGTATGAGCCACATTCATGCTTGTTCATTAGGCACAAGACAACAGCACATTGCCTGATGGCCTGAAAGCTGGCAGCGCATGTCTGGCCAGTGCGCTCCTTGGCTGGCCTACAGTCAAATCTGCCTTCCTGCGTGCCTGCCTGCATGCTGTGCCATTGCCATGCCTTGTCATTGCCATGCCACGCTGATGCAACATACCGGCTTGAGCAGAGCTTGAGCCTCCTCTCCTGCTTGCAGCTGATACTCACACTGTGCTCTGCTGGCACGCAGCTGCTCCTCCCTCCTATTGGCCTGCTGCAGCTGCCCCTCCAGGCTGGCCACAGCTGTGGCAGCATCCTGAGCTTTGCTGGCATCCTCCTGTGCTTGCATCCACCATGTTGGCCAAGCTCAGCTGACACATGATGCATGGTGCATATCACATGTATGTCGTGATTTGCATATACCAGGCACAGCACTTGCTGAGGCACATAGCTTGGCTAGCCAGCAAAACACTAACTATGTAAAGCAGCGCATGAGCCATCCATAATCCACATGCTTGATGGAAGGTGCAAGGTCACAAGGTATCAGATCTGCATGTCAAATCTAGTGATGATACAATGGGAGACACTGAAGCAGGACAAGTCTACCTGAGCAGCAGCAAGCTGCTCCTCCAGAGCTGCTCGCTCTGATTCCAAGGTTTGCATGGCAGCCTGCACACCACGATTCTGGTGATTGCGGAGACACAGGCAAATGTGCCCACTATATCTCACTCTGACGCTTGCCATTTGGCATGTTGTCCAGTAGGAACAGAACATCAAGCCATGAAGAAGATGCCATTGAGCCATTTTGCTGCCATGCCCTTCTAGCATTTGCAGGTGCATGACTTCTTAGTCAAAGCAGCGGCAGCTTAGGTTGAGGCACCTTCAACGTCTTGAGCTCGCTCTTGAGCTGCTGAGCTTCTGCTTGAGCAGCATCAGCAGCTGCTTGAGCTGCAGCAGCGGCACGCGAGCCAGTCTCTTGGGCCTCAGTCAGCTGCTGCTGCGGTGCAGCCCTTGCATCCTCTGCATCCTTCAAAGAACCTGCTGTCCCTTCTGCAGCAGCAGGCTGAAGGGGTTTTGGTGATGCTGGGGAAGATGGTCTGTGCTGGGCCTTGATCAAGGCCTCTTGCAGCGCACTGATCTGCTGCTGCAGTGTCTCTCTATCAATCTCCGCTGCCTTGAGCTGATGCTTGAGCTTAGACTGAGCAGAGTCTGCTGAGCTTCTCTGAGCGTCGTGGGCTTCACACAACTCATCCAGCTGCTGTTTGATGGACTCAGACTCAGCCTGAGCATGCGCAAGTTCAGAGCAAAACTGGCTGCTGTGTGCTTCAGCATCCTGCAATTTACTGTGCTCAGCTGTCAACTGATGCTGCAACTCTGCCACCTGAGCTCTGGTGGTCTTCAGCAGCTGCTGTGAGCTGTTTGACTCTGCCTGGGTGCTGTCTACTGCCTGTTGCAGCTCAATCAGCTGTGCTCTGAGCTTGTCAGAGGCTCCCTCTGAGCTGGTCAGCTGGCTCCTGAGCTGTGCTTCAGATGCTCTTGCGTCTGCCAGAGTATGTTTCAACTGACTCTGTTCCTGCTCCAAACCCTGGATCTTGTCCATGGCATGTGCCAGCTGCTCAGGTCCCTCACCTAATGCAGCCTGTTGCTGCTCAATTGTATGCTGCATGCTAATGAGCTCCTTCTGTAGCTGCTGCTTCTCAGCCTTGAGAGATGTCAGCTTCTGCTTGGTACGTTTCTGCTCAGCATAGAAGACTGATGGAGGTTCTGGGCCTGTCTCTCCTGAAGCTACATTGATGACGACCTTGATGTGATTGGGGGAGGAAGGCGTGGCAATGCCATTCTCTGATGAAGAGGTGGACATCTGCAGCATTGGAGCACCTTCAGAATGCGCAAACTGTGCATGATCTAGTCCTGTCACAAAGTGAGATCATGCGTGTACCTTTGTGGCCTGTGAGTTTGGACTAAATTCCTGCTGAGATTTCTTGCGTGCCACGAGAGCTGACACTTGAATCATCAGGGCATCAGTCAAGGCATGAGGGACAGGAAAGGTGCATGCCCTGCTTGCAAGGCAATCAGCTGGCAGCACTTGTACAAAGACACAGTCAAGAGCTCAATTGCACAGGCAGACTCTTGCAACAGGCATACCTGTCCCTCTGTGGGACTGAGCCGCCCTTGCAGCATGTTCAGCTCACTGTGAGCCTTCTCGAGTGACTCCTGCAGCTGATCAGCTCTGGGCTGCTGCTCTGACCCCTCCTCAAGCTGGCGCAGCTGATACTGAGCTTCTTGCAGCTGTTGCCTGATGAGGCTGGCCCGCATCTCAGCCTGAGCCAGCTTGCTAGCCTGCTTGGCGGCATCTGCTTTGGCACTGTCCAGCTGCTGTTGCAAGTCATCAGATGAGGGGTCTGGTGTGCTCTCATGCGAGCGCAGCTCCTGCTTCAGGGAGGCAATCTCCTCGTGCAGAGAGCTGGCTTGGTCAGACTGCTGCTCCTTGGCTGTGAGTGCTGCATCCAGCTGTGCATGCAGCGTAGCTGAGGCTTCTTGTGATGCGTCAAGCTTGCTGTGGAGTTCAGCCAGCTCTGACTGCAAAGCAGCCAATGCTTCAGCATGCTGCTGCTGCACATTGTCCAGCACCGCCTGCTGCTCTGTGTCGGCATCAGCCTGTGCTTGAAGCTGCCTGATGGTTGCAGAGGCTTGTTGGTGAGCCTCATCTGCTGTGCTCAGCTTCATTTCCAACTGACTGATCTGGGCAGCATGTGCCTCCTGGGCTGACTCATGCTCAGCATGCACACTTTGTAGGTTCTGCTGATGCTGAGCTTTGGTCTGTTCAAGCTGTGACAGCGGTTGGTTGAGCTGGTTTTGCATGTTGGCAATATTGTCTTGTAGCTTGGCCACCTGTGCATGAGCCTCCTCAGCTGAACTCTGTGATGCTTGACGAGCACTTTCCAGCTCTGCAGTTTGGTCCTGACTCTGCTTCAGCTCCTGTATAACACGCATGATGAAAA
>JAABUO010005484.1_pt1 | contig 14735 bp, 17 predicted proteins | sample 5559291 | NCBI WGS metagenome assembly JAABUO01 (sample SAMN10711878, study PRJNA513372) | rock metagenome | isolation source: Antarctica rocks | place: Antarctica: Victoria Land, Finger Mt sud | reverse complement strand
TGTCTTTGATTGCAGTAAACTCGACCAATATCCTCGGATCATCGGTAGGTAGATCACTGAGGGCCCCCAAGACTGACATTGCTTCATCTTCCTTACCTGCGTCCTGTTAGCCCTCTTGAACCATCACCTCTCTGGCTTCCAAAGATGGAGCAACGCTAGGTGTGTCTCGGGCTACCTTTCAAAATCAGCCACCTCGGCGACTCAGGCAGCTCCAGTATCAAAGCCAGTATGAGCAATGCAAACACAATCTGGAACGCAATCGGAAATCTCCAGGAGATCGTACTCGGTTCAAGCGTCGCAAAGGCAAAGTCGAGCCAATAGCTGAGGCATATTCCACCTGTAATAAGGGCACCCTCTAACATCACCAATTGGCCCCGTCTGTGGGATTTTGAGCACTCAGACTGCCACGTCGGCCCCGTGGACGTATTCAAACCATTACCAAATCCAGTGACAAGTCTTCCACTGATGAATTGTCCAAGCGTAAAGGACGAACACTGCAAAGCCGCACCGACAACCATTATCGATGAGCCCAGGAAGATGGTCTTTCGACGTCCAAGCATATCTCCTATCCAAATAGTCGTGACAGCCCCAAAGAAGCATCCCACATTGTATGACGCTACCGATATACCTTGTATGGTAGATCTGTGGTTCATCTGAGACTGGGCAAGACCTTGTGCTGCTTCCGTGGCTGCCCTGACGTCGATTTCTTGGAAAATCTTCACGAATGAAGGCAAAGATAAGAGCGCTCCCATCACCCCTTGGTCATACCCAAAGAGGAGGAAATCCAAACCAGCCAAGATACCGATAGCAATATTGAGCTTCGTGCCAGTAAGGCCGAAGTATCGAGATTTGCCAAACATGGTGTTGAGATTTCAAGTATGCCACGTACAACACCACAAATCTATAATAATATCAACGCGAGTGATAACTCAGCGTACGACATGGGATTATTGCAAACATATAGGACGGAGGAACCTATATAGCTGAAAGAATTGACAGCGTAGTACACCACACAGTAGACCGATTATTAGATTTAGCCATGCGGGGAATGCAGGGCCTTCCATCTGGCATGGAGCTAGAAAAGAGATAGAAAAACGCTGGAGATGTTGATCATTGATCATCGTTCATCGTTATGAGTATCAGAATTCGGCAGCAGATCGAGAGCATGAGCATGAGCATGAATCTGGTGAATAAGGCAGGATTTCTATCGTAAGCTCGATCGGGAATTTCTTGAGGCTGCTTCACAAAGGATCAATGAATCTTGAACCATAGACCACTGCCTGTTCCGGTAGAAAGACATATCTCCTCTCTACGCTGTGATCGAGGGAGATGTTCGATCAGCTGTCGTTTGCAAAGGCAGAGGAGTGTGGACTCCGAGAAAAGCAATGCTTAATCTTTGTTGATTGGACGTCAAGATCTTATCCGTCTGGGGGCAACACATGAAATCTCGGGTCAATTAGGACCGAGTAGTGATTGACGTCATTCATAAGGCGCTTGTTGTCCGTTCGACTCAGTTATCACCGTCGCACGCGAGTCGCATCTTCCTCTCCTATCTTTAGGACTAGACGCAATGCTTTTCGATTGCTTTAGCCAGCTCACTATCAAATGAACATCTGCCTAGCCTACACACCCCTAGCTATCTTGGCATTCAGCAACTTCGCTAACATATCGCAATTAAGCAACAACAAGTCATGCAGAAGTCATCTTTAGAGCCTCTTCTACCAAGCGCTCACCTCTGCAGGAGCGGTATTCCAATCTCCCATAGGCTGGACGTCAGCAGTATCCCAACCACCGTTGTCCCCACCGACGTCACCTCCAGTATCCCCACCCAAGCCATCACCCTCGTCCACAGCTAGCTTCTTGCACCGCTTGATGGTGTGACCCATCTCGCCGCAGTTGTTGCATTTGACCTTGGACCAATCTTTAGGCTCAGGGCAGTCTTTGCTAAAGTGACCCATCTGATCGCAATTACGGCATTTGGACATCGCCGGGTTCCTGGGCTTCTCGCATTCACTGCTCTTGTGACCGTCCTCACCGCAGTTGCGGCAGGCATTGCTAACGTTAGGGCAGTCTTTTGCGAAGTGACCCACTAAAACACGTCAGTAGGGATATCAGTAACACAACATCGTGTAGTCTCACTCTCATTACAGCGTTTGCATTCAATACCCTCGGCAGAACGAGGCTCAGGACACTCGGTACCCTGGTGACCGGATTTCCTAAATTTTCTTAGCCAAAGTCCCTCCTTGAGCGTTGATTTTTGACGTACTTGCAGTTACGACACGCAAAGCGATCGTGTCTCTCCTTTGTACAGTCGCGAGCACGATGACCAGGCTCTTCACAGTTGACACACTTGACGCTGACACGGTCCACCTCCATGGCTTCCTCTGAACAATTCCTTGATGTATGGCCGAGCTCTGTATGCGTTAGATATGGCTGAAATTCCTATTGCACGACGCTTACCGTTGCAGCGATTGCACTTCGGGATGCCACGTTCGAATGGGAGACCAGCGTCTTTCAAACGTTCAAGGTTCTCTTCAGGAGAAGACGGCCAGCCCTCGGCGGCAGTAGCGCGCTTTGGCTTGGGATCAAAGTAGAACCCAACTCGATACTTCTTGTTGAGCTCCCCCTGGATGTTGATCAATGTGAAAGTGGGAGTAATTTCTTTCTCCTATAGTTTCAATTAGTAAGTTCTTAGTGGAATGTTTGAACACAACGCACCTGGGCAATCAAGTAAGTATTGAATTTGTTAGTACGAAACGCACGCTCGAGCTCATCATAGGTCGTCACTGGTACCGATTTGCAGTACACCTTGAGAGCCTTGATCCAAGTCAATTTCCTATCTTCAAGGCGGTATTGGATCAGTCCTACCGCTTTGAGGTCGTCGAGGTCTTTATCATCATCAGCAACTTGAATTGCTGCCCAGGCATCCTCAGGCCCCATTTCAGGCACCCCGGACATGTCGAAGACGTGGTTCTCGTTGCAATCAATTGTGGCATGGCCTAAAATATTCTTAGCATTACATATATATCTTGTTGTGCAGGGAAAATGTTTCCGGCACCTTCTTGCTTGCAGTTATTGCATTTCGTCGGGGGCTTGTCCGGACAGTCGCGGGAAATATGACCAGGCTTTTCACAGAGACGACAAGTCCGGTCGTCGACACGCTCTTCCATACACTCAGCTTTAGAGTGCCTGGTAGCCTATTAGAAGCCGTGCTAAGGTTTTGTTGGCATGGTACATACCCTTCCTTCTTGCAGTTGAAGCAAACGTTTACAGGCTTATCGGGACAATCGCGGGCAAAATGACCTTCGTTATGGCAGCTATTCGGGCAATCAGTCGTTGCAATGAGCGATCACACAAAAGATGAGCTACTTACATACGGCACCCGCCATCACCGTTGGCCTTGGAATCGCCATTAGTCATTTCGTCACCATCTTTGCCTAGGCCAGCATCATCTCCTCCAGCGCCTCCATCATTCCAATTATCTACAGCGGGTGCTCCAGCGTCCCACTCGCCTGCACCTGCACTTCCAGAACCCCAGCCTCCAGCTGCTCCACCTAAGCAGAGGTCAGCTTGAGACCTCAATGTGTGGTAGAGTAAGTTGAAGGTGCTAATAGTGACAAGCCGGGAGCGACAGAGGATTTAGACCTCTGCGTCTCTTTGTGGAGAGGTGGAGTGGAGAACCAAGCTGTAAGTGTTGCAAAACTTACCTGTACTATTATCCCAGCTCATGATGCTCGTTGTTTAGCTTGTCTTGAACTGTCTCTGTTGTCAGCTTTCACTATTAAGAATAGTCTCGTTGCGCGATCGTGGTAATCAAACCTACAATTCTATCTTGTATGCTTTTCCGATCAGTAGTCTGTATCACGTTGTCAGTATAGTAGATCTTATCTTTTTCCTGAGATGGCGGTTGCATTTGAACTTTGTTGCCCAACGTAATTGAGCTTGAGGTTTGACCACACGGTCTTGCAAGCTCACCAGTAGATACAAAGCTCATGGAGTAAATTGGTGGGATTGATTTCACTTACATTCTACCTTATGCCTACTGCAAGCTTAATAATCGCAGTCAGCAGTGGACGGCGATCGTGATGCAAATGGTGGATAGGGTAAGGGTGCAGTGAAGAAATACAGAGAGATGAGGTCTGTGGGCTTAAAGTAGGTCTGAGCATGGAAAACCCCGATTACGGAGTTTTGTTCCGTTCTAGCCTTGACATAGGCCAGGCTATTACTTGAGGGGATAAGGTACAATACAGACAATTGATTGCTTACCTCTCGAGCTTGTATTACTGAAAGCAGTAATCCAAGGTTTGACGTTGTGTGCAAAAGGTTGAGTGGGTTAATCGCAGAGAGATGGGGCGAAAGAAATATAGGTAAACAAAGCTGGATGGGCAGCAAAGACTCGCACGACGTCGTGGGTTTACACAGTGAATCAAAGAGACAAAGGGGTCTAGCCCCGTTCAGTCCACCGAATACTCCAGAGTTTCCAGTTTTGAAGAATACCTTCGTATGATATCGTCCTTTCATAATCAAGCATCTCGGGTTCATTTCTAAATCTATCTGTTTTAGAAGTAATAAGCTTTGCGCTGTCTATATTACTAATATATAACTCCGAAAAATATAAAGCTTTGGTCTTAAGGACGGTATGATTCCTGATGCTGAAGTTGAATGAGCCAGTTCTGGTCAGAGGCTAGGTTATAAGTGGTATTTATTGCAGTGAAATCGCTGTGGCCCAGACCCTGACAATCTACCTTGTTCCCCCTTCACGGTCAGGTAGATCATTAGTCAAGGCCGTCCTTGTGATGTTTCGCCCCCTTCTGCACCAATAGCCGTAACTCCTTGGTTCCTGGCTAGGCTCCTTCTGACACGGTAGCGTTGCATGACCGCGTCCAAGGTATTCGTTCTGTTGTCTAATACATTGTTCTTTCCCAAGTCCCAAGCGCACTTAATTCGAGGTGTCCAATCTCCCCGGAGTGTCCGCTCCAAACTGCGCATGGAAGGCACTCACTGCCTCACTTGTCGTCCTCCACATCCCTCTGGCCTCCTCTAGTTTCTCTGCCATGGCCTTGTTGGTATCATGCATATCTTTACTATAATTTTTCACTGTCTCTGATATCCTCCCAATACTTATATCCTCAAAATTCTCATTAGAAAAATTTTCAATGAGCCTCGTCAAGGCGCTCTGCTGTTTCTTTACGACCTCGGACTTTTCGAGACCAGTTACTTGCAGGGTTTCAAGCTGCTTTATCTGAGTGTTGATCTGGGCGCGAAGAGCATCGTATAATTTGAGATGTTCTTCTTGTTCAGAGAGCTGCGCCGCCATATTGCCTAGGCTTACAGAATCTTCATTCTTTGCTTTCTCAGCCTGGAGTTCGACTTTGATAGCCTCAAACGCCTTCTCAGAGGCTTCTTTAGCTTGTCTTTCGACTTTAAGTTTATTAGCATAATCTTGACTGGCATCTTGCAGCTTATGTTCCGCATCGTTGGCGCGGCGCGTCGCTCTCTTAAGAGCGGCTTCGAAGGTCTCCTTGCGAGATGCTTTTTCGGATTCATAAGCGCTAGACATGTTACGCCAGTCTTCCTTGGCCTTGGCGATGGCATCAGGGTGGAAGAACAGGCCTGACGTTTTAAAGCCTTCAAGAAGTTTCAAAGATGCAGCGGAGTCAGCGGGAAGAAAGGTGAAGGGTTCGGATGGCTCTGTTGAGTATTTGCGCCGCTTGCTGAGACGGGAGGAAGATCGCGATTCAGAGTCGCTACCATCGGCATCGGTGCGACGTTTTGGTGCACCGTGATCCGCTGGCCTGAGATTATGGTGCGGGAGTTTTGAATCAGAGTCCACTGGCGGTAGATCGATTGGATCAGCAGGCCGTGAGTTCAGGTTGGGGAATAAAGCTCTCGTCGAAATACTTGAACGTTTCGCTTCTTTCGAGGTGTATGGGCGTTTCAGTGGTCGTTCTTTTAACATACTTTGACGTCTCGGTGATTCTGGAGCGTTGTCAACAGGCGCCGGTGATGGATTACTCTGCCCATGATTAATTAGCACCAATTTTCAATGTTTCGGAAAAGGCAGTCACCGGGCTATGATCCTCTGCTTCCAGCATAGGCTCATCTTCCTCTGGAACATCAGTTTCTCCCGGAGGAGGAACGCCCTCATCTTCGTCATCATCGTCATCCATCAACGCCATCTCAAGCTGAAGATCCGAGTCTATGCCATCATCTGAGCTCTCTGGCCGCGGATGATTTACTGTAGCCCACTTAGTACCACGATGTATTCCTCGCCGCCTCCTACCACCGCGCCTAACAGATGTAGTACTGGGATTGTCCTAAATAGATCAGTCTTACGCTACACTGAGTGCGGTTCGTTTTAAGCAATACCGCTTCATGCTGCTTCTTGGTCACCTGGAGACTAGTCAGCTTATTGTTTAAGGCCTGATTATGAGATTACAGACCGAGTACTGCTGCTGCATTGCATGTCTCGTTCGCTGCGGATAGTCCTACCAGAAGTTAATAGGTAAACCACAAACTAAGAGCTGGTTGAAAGTACTTTACAGATTGTCTCCCATTCTTCTCCATTGTGGCGCCGAGAGTAGATGTCCTCTCGATCCTTGAGGGACCAGACATTTGATTTCCCTGATCCGAGCCCATCTGGTGATAGCCTCGATACCGAGGTCTTCGAAACTTTAGGACTCTTGAAATTGCCCCTCTGCGTGAGGTCAATGATCAAGAGATTTGAAGGACATATGTATCTTCTTTTGCTAGCTTACCATGATGATCGAAGAAATGACTCGCAGCTCGTGATCGTCGTACTCATCTGAAAGTACATACTATATATCAACACTTGTGAAACTGTTGCAGAGCAATATAGATCAAGATGAAAACCATTAAGAGAGATAAATGCGATCTTACCAAGTTTTCACGATCCCAAAGTTGGGTTGCTCAGATTCAGGCGTTCAGATACTTAGCTGCTTACTGAACCACGCGACTTTAATTGTAATGAACTGAAATTGGAGAGTAGCCGCTGGAATAGGATTTTTGCGATCTTATAGAAGAATAACACTGATATACGAAGATAAGCGGCATCTTTAGACGGACAGAGGGTGAGATGAATGAAGGTGAAAGGGTTTTGTAATAATACGCCGAGGACCGAGGTTCGTTATCATATCGCGATTCATTTCACGAAATCGTGTATCAGTTCAAATTCAACCAATCGTATTATTCGAGTACGAACCACGCGACAAGTCCCACATTAAACATCGAGATAGCAGGTCCTAACCTGAAATAAATATTTCATTACACATTCGCTCTGAATTTTGAAATTTCCGCCACTCATTCACACAGATGCTGACTAATGACTGCTACAAGCAGAGCACCCTCGAATCACACTCTGTATTAACCAGGGTTTCATTTGTAGACTGTTCTAGCTGAAACGTTGTACTGTACTGAATTTAGGTTTCCGTTGAAGTATTAATGTGCTCCACATGAAAGATGACTTAAATGGCAAGTCAGCAAGACTTTCATCCGTGGAATGATATTTACTGAGCGGTCATTGAAAACAAGAAACAACTTTTTCTATTTGAAAAAAATAGCCAGTCGCTTTGCAAAGATTGATATAAATTGCGGCAAAATGTACCAACGACTGATACCCCGATACCATAGTAGTTTCTAGTGTCTACTTGCCACTCATAGCCTTCACCGCTCCGTGAAAAGCTTCTTGTCTCTTAGGCTCAAACGATTCAAACCAGTCCTTTGCATCTCCAACAGGAATCTGTTCCTTTCCGGCTGCTAGGCCCTTGTACGCCTCCTCGGTAAACCGATCGAGAGGCATTCCTATCTGCCTGCCGTTCTTGATATCCGGCTGGTGGTTTTCATCGTGCAATTCCGCTGCGGATCTGTCAGCATGAGAACATGTTCTTTGGCTTTATGGTAACATACTCTGTACTGCAGGGGGGAAGATCTCAACGATCTTGATGTTTGAGCCCTTCAATTGCTCACGCATAACAAGAATGACATGATGCAGAGCGGCCTTGCTTGCGCAGTAATTTGGACATCTCATAATAGGTACCAATGCTAAGCCAGATGTTGTGCTTGACTTTGGTTAGCTCAGCTAGATGTTTCATAGAAGACATGGAACGTACTACACAAGAGCTGATTGTTCTTTCTTACTTTGCAAAAACGGCAAGAACGCTTTTGTAAGGGCCAAATAGCTGAGGTAGTTGGTCGTGAATTCAGTTTGGATGACGTCAAGGTTAATGCTCTCCGGCTTGTCGAAGAACATCCCTCGCTGGATGCCCGAGTTCAAGAACACACAGTCCAAATCGGTATGAGTTTTGGTAATACTGATAGTTACCAATCAGCACATAGCTCAGGCCAAGAAGATAAAGCAGCAAGCACACTTGGTAGCGAAATTTGGGATCTTTTCCATTTCTGTGATGTCAAAAGGCACAGCGCTGGCATTCTCCTTGCCGTGTCTGTGAACGAATTCTTCAAGCTTGTCCTTTCTCCTCCCAACAGCGATCACATAGGCGCCCTCCTTGATCATTCTATCCGCCAAAGCTTCCCCAATTCCACTCGTCGCCCCTATGACGAGGACTTTTTTATATTGAAAAGGCATTACGATGATTTATGAATATTCCAGCAACCACGTCTTTGAAGAACTGTGCAAAAGAAGATGTCTATAACCGATACAAAGAAAAGATATAGAACTATTGATATTGAATATAGTGTAAAGTCAACGGGGGAGATATTCAGGCCCTCAGGGTGATGATATCATACGCTAGAAGCTTAACTCCGATCCAACTCGGAAGTATTCCGTGTAGAGCTCCACTCGCAACTCATTTCACATCTGCCCTTCTGTAATCAAAGGGGTTCGGATATACATGAAAATCCAGGAACGAGATTCGGGGTATCAATGGCCCGCTCAAAGCTACAAACAGATACTAATGACCAGAAATCCAGAAATCCATCGCAAGGGACTTTATTGAGCCCTTAGTCCACCACCTTCGAAGGACGCAACACCCCTTAGCGAAGAACTGGGTCCAAACCCTGATACAAACACGCCTCGAAGCCCGGCACTTGGAAGCGAGTTTGATCTAGATGCTACGAAGGGACCATTCAGCACTGTAGTGGGGGCAACAGTGACTCTCCCGCTTTCAATAGATCCCGACGAGTCCCCTTTCGTGGTTGATATACCCGATAGAAAGGTGGATCTGTCAATGCTGACACTTTTATCAGTAACCAGCTGTATTGAATGACGATTTGACGAAGTGCCGGGAGATGAGTGGCAATTGAGTCTGAATCCTACCAGGAGCCACACTTGTATTCACAGAAACCAGCACCCCTTCGCTGTTAGCGCCAGATTGGCCTGGCTGGAGATCTATTACATCGGATACGGGGATACGGCTCCATTCGCCCCTGCTTGCCTTTCGTGCCCTACGATAGTGGTACTAGTAACCACAGTTTCTACAACATCCATTGACTGAGCAATTATTTGGTGAGAGTTAGCATTAGTCCCTTTTGGTGCAGGAATCTACAGCTTTGATTCCGGGCTGCTCAGAGGCTGAGCTAGGGTGCTTGGTCCATTGTGCGGACCCGTTGACTTGCTGGAGCCTCCTTGGTTGCCTCCCTGATTACTTCCTTGATTAACGCTCTGGATGCCTTCTTGGGAACTTCCTTAGTGAATTCCTTAATGATCGCTGCTCCCGCTACCTCCGTTCTGACCCCTTTACTAGTTGCTTTCCTGGTTGCCTCCCTGAACAGGTAGGGGGTGATCATAGGCTCTGGGAGAATTGACCGAGCACAACTTTCAAGCTGGATTAATGGTGTTGACACCAGAAGGTAAAGAATATATCGGATTCAGTTTGAAGTTTGTAAGAGTCGACGCTATTTCCGAGCCTGGACTGGAAACCTCAGTGGCCAGAGAACTTGGAAGATCGCCCTCATATATATAGAAACATTTTCGCGCAGATGCAACTACATACCACCTTGAATGTACTAAGTACTGTTCAGCATATGGTGGTGAAACAAAAAGATATTACCGACCATTGAAATCCTGATGATTGAGGGCTCCTGTTGCTGGCAACACAGTTTGGCAATTTGGGAACGTAGAAAGGGCGCTTGGCTGGTACACCACCGTAACGGCGGTGTAACTATTACCAATGACCGGAGGTCCGAAATCATAGTAAGCCCAGATACTAGAATATATCACATAGGCAGATGGTGATGTGATGTGGACGAGTTAGCCGAACGGATCCGATCAACTTTATCCCTGAGTTTTGAAGTGACAGTTTCGTTGATTCCTGCGGTTGAATATGGAGCAGGCCAATCTACAAGTACCAGTCCTACTTCTCCTGCATATATGGCGCAGAAGTGACTGCACTCGGTTCGCCGAGGGTTTTTCTATTGGTGTACAGCAATCTCTCGTGATCGTCACTACAACTTTGCGAAAGGAGGTCTTGACTGTCCGTAGAGTCCCATGTTACAATATGTGTCCCTGTCCACGTTCCATTGGTTGGCTCGCTTGGGGATTAAGCAATGGCTAGAGCAAAGCCGGTGGGAGTGGCAAAAGCAATGTCATCGACGATGTTCGATGCATTATAAGACCCTGATTTCGAGAATTCCAACCTGGCGGTATCCTTGAGGTCTGGGGAAGCGAGGAAAGCACTACAACGCTATCAATATTCTGTTCGATTGTCTGCCACAAACAAAACATATTCTTCACAGTCTAGATTGAAGAGTATGATATTTGTGTGCACAGACATACCACAAGTATCACTAAAATACAAGCAAAACGCGATCCCAAGAAATGTAGATCTGTAAAGCATGAATGGCATCTTGCAGCATAGACAAGCTCAGAAGTAGAAAGAGAAAAGTCATCAAATCGACAAGACTTTATGAGAGATAGATACTGACCATCTTCCTAGACTCTTACTATGTACAGTCGGGTCCTCAAAACGCACCCCATAGTGGGGCCTTAGTACTCCATCTAACTCCTTGTAGTTCTTGAAGCGCCAGTGTTGCCTTGGACTGTTGGACGGTTGGAAATTAAGAGCAACCAACGTCTACCATCCTCGCCTTTGCCAATCATGGCGAAGTCCTGCGAATTTCAAGCCTCGCTTACCTGGACAAATTTCCACCCTCAGGCCTCGAGGTCCTCAACGTCTGATTGATAAGGCTAGTTGTATTATGGTAATAGGTATCATATCGACAACGATGTGTGGCTAGGTGGAAATATGGGTAAAATCGATCGTTGAATTAGACGTGTTTCTCCCGTCATCGATCACGACTTTCCCGTCCTTGATTCGAAACCACAATACAACTCCTTTTTTCACCCCATGCACTGCCTCCCTAACATCCTCCCTCCACCCATCACTACCCCACCAGTTGACCCAACAAGAAAAGCCACCCTCGTCAACAGCTTCCTGCCTTTGTAGCCCCTCTTTCATCGCCTCCCCCGCGCTCATACCCGGTCCAAACTTTGATATGGTATTCCTCTCTACGACTAGTCTCAAGGTACAGAAGCTGGTCCATATTGCTGGCAGATGCGGACGGAGCACAGGATGTCCGGCATTGTATTGTACAGGCGCTAAGCCCCAATTCGTCCCTATGATCATGCATTCAAAAGTCTGCTGGACCCGGCGCACCGCATCGACAAGGTCTCGATAACTTTGTGCAAGTACCCCGTGGTTCTCTGTACCATTGTTAGCCCCAACAAGGTCTGCTTCGTCAGCGTCTAAACGGTCCTGCAATAGGAATGCGCTGAGACCGTTCAGCACTAGTAGACCGACAACTCGGTTGGCAGAGCAGTGGCTGCGGGTATTGTTGAAGTAAGTGAAGAGTGAATTTACAGTCGCTATCAAAGACCGCATGGAGTGCGGCTGGAATATATGCAGGTGTCGGAGGGAAGCTTCGACCAGGGATGAGATGTCTACTTCTTGGATTGGGATCTTGAGAGAACTTAAATGCAAGGATAGGATCTGCCCGAGCCGAAGAACAGAGAATTTGTTGTCTAGATCGAGCACCACCGCGGCTTCGTCTCTACCACGAATCTGGTGTTGGCCATGGGTGGATGGGAGAATAGAAAGGGCAGTGATCTGATACAGCAGTTGAGTCTTGCCCGAACAAGGCCACGCGGCTGTAATCTCTATAACAGGCGGCTTGCTCTTGTTGCCTAGATTCTGCCGCTGTACGGAATGGTGCGGCTGCTTCTGATGAGGGTTTTGATAGACATCAAGGAGCCGGTCAAGGGCAGGTAAACCGAGCTTTGGTTTGCTTATTTGTTCGAGCGTACGTAGTGATTGTAAAAGCTAGGAAAGTAAGAGCCGTTAGAAGACAGTGCCGAAGATAAGATTTGTCCCTTGTCATAGAATAGATGTTTTGCACACCTCGTCCAAGCCTTCCACCCTCACTTCACCCAAGAGATCTATCCCCAAGGCCTGCGCACTCATCTTCTTCAATAATGGCTTGACCGTTCCTTCTGGTCGCACCTAGACATCTTTCTAAAATTCGGTTAAAAGTGTCTTCCTGCCATAGCCTTCACGCGTCTGCAGGTACTCAAAATGTCCCCACCAGTCGAGACATTCCCAGCATCGGAATTGGCTCAACGAGTGCAACTCACGCCCCAAGGCCGGCGAAGAAAGGGTCGAGAATTAGTGCTTGGTGACTGTGAATTAATGGAGATGGTGCAGTATTCATGTCACCTTGAGGAAAACCCCGAGAAACCTTGGACGGCGATCGTCAAATGCGAGCCGATAGTAAGACTATTTCGCAAGTGAGTGGACATTCAAGAAGTTACGCCAACATAGATTTCTGATCTTAATCAGATGCAACGATGGCTTCCTAGTGGAGACTACGGCTTTGGAAGGGGGGAGGAGATGATGTTCGGCAGATGCAGGGGAGTTCGTGGACAATACAATATCACTCAATGGATGTTGAGCTCTCAACGAAAGACCTCTCGTTTCGTCATCATGATATGAGGACCATGAGCACAATAAGAGGAAGCATAGAGTTGCGGAGACAAATTCGCCAGAATCCGATATACTGCTCGCTACTTCCTGGGTATCATACTGCACAACCGAAACTCCAAGCAATGCTGTTTAACCCGCGACATCATACCCTTCCAGCCTCCCTACCTCTGGCAACCTCCATCATCAAAGATCTTCGTGCCCCTAATTCTGCTGCATCGCTCGCGTTGTTACTCCTTTTCTCCAAAACCTCTTGTCAGCGTTGACCGCCGTGCTGACACGGCTACCTCCCTTCGATGGCTCCCCCGGATGCTGATCTCTGTGCTTATCTTTTTCTGGGCCTTCCATAGCATCGCCACCTGTTGAAACGAGGGTCTGCATCGTCTCTCTCCATAACTCCTCAGTTCTCTTACGCATACTCTCTGCTTTGGGCCCTGTCATAAGATTGGGTTTATCTGATCCTGGTCCCACAAGCCTTCTCAAAGCTTCCTCTCCCATTCGCCCTTCTTCTGTGGCACGCTCCCGAATCCTCCTCGGGTCCTTTTCGCGTTCCAAAAACTCTGGCGTGGCTTTGTAGGTATGCTTGCTTGGGAAAGCAGGAAAGTGCCGTGGAACGTAGAGTCTCGCCCGTTCATCTGATGCGCCATTCAATTCAGGGCCCAGAAATGGACGTTCATGGTTCTTCTCCTCTTCCGTGGCCTCAGCGGCGAGGGCGAACTGTGAGCGCGACGGTGGCACAGGAGGATCGAGATGTGGTACTAATGACCTCAAAGAGAGTTGATGTGTATGGAGGGCTTGTAGAAAGTCTTGAGGTATTGCTCGAGTACGCCGCGAAGAGAGCATAGACTGACGGACGTCTGTGAGGAAGTGAGCCATATCTAATGGCGTTAGTAAAATGAGATGCGTTCTAGATGCTTTGAATGTCAACCCTTACATTCTTCTACCTTGACGCGAAAACTCTCACTGGCCATAGGATCCGCTGCCCCAAAGCCTACAGCCTCGAGCGCCAGACTGATCGAGCGAGTGAGTAAAGATTGAATGACCTCTTCATCCTGGCAAGGCGAGAACAGAGGGCCGGTTCTCTCAAGGTTCCACTTCAGCTTGTGACGATGCGCCAAGCCTGGACAGTGCTTCTTAGCTGCAGGCGCATCCAAGTCTGCAGTCATATTCAAGTAAAGTCCATACAAAGGTGGAGTACTACTTCGTTCCTTGTTGCATTCGGCTTGTCTTGTTCTAGTCCGCCAAAAGGTTATCTTACAATAGGTACCCAATCAGAATTTACCGCGCTAGAACTAGTGTTAGGATTTCACGTGAGCCAGGCAAAAATACTTTACGATACCAAACTTCGCCAACCACATCGTATTTCGTCTTACCATCTTTATCTAAACTCCTCTACAAAATTATTGTTTACGTCTCACTTGATCACCTTGAAGATGTCTGAAGTTGAAAAAGAGAAAAAGTCTGTGAAATTCAGCGAGCCTGCGGATGCGATGGATCCTCCAAACGGCGACACAACTACCTCCACCGAGCCTAAGACAGATGGCGTGGAAGAAGTCACAGATATGTTCAAGGGCTTGGCGAAGAAGAAGACTTCCAAGAAGTCGAAGGAGAAAAAGGCTTCAAAGCCCACGGCTGACAGCTTTGAGGCGAAGCTAGCGGAGGCGGGTGTTGGGGAAGAGGGCGATGGGGGGACCAACGTTTCAGAAGAACCTAAGGAAGATGGCGATCCGGAGAATGGAACTGGGATATGGAGTCACAACGCAACAATTGCTATCGGCTACC
>JAABUO010005481.1_pt1 | contig 14735 bp, 12 predicted proteins | sample 5559291 | NCBI WGS metagenome assembly JAABUO01 (sample SAMN10711878, study PRJNA513372) | rock metagenome | isolation source: Antarctica rocks | place: Antarctica: Victoria Land, Finger Mt sud | reverse complement strand
GCAGGCCGAGCACAGCCTCGCCCACATCGGGGCGTGGCAGGGCGACCGCGCCCGCTACCGTGGCCAGCGTAAGAACCTCTTCGACACGCGTCGCGTGGCCGTGGTCGAGAACCTGCATATCCTCCAACGCCTCCCTGGCCCGGTCGATCTCCGCTGCGCAGCCTGATTTTTCGGGGGATGATTACTTGAACGGCGCTCTAGGCACGGTGCGTCCCGGTGGCGGGGTTCGACGATATCTCGGCGGCCGCACGCGACGCCGGGGCTCACCACGGTGCGCCAGCCTCATGTCGAGAAGGGGCGCCGAACCGAGCGCCTCCTCATCGAAGCCGTGCGGGGCGACGGACCGGGCCAGCCAGCGGCTGTCGTCCTGCCGACGGAGGTGATCGTGCGCGGCTCTACAACGCGGGTCCCCGACCTCTGCTAGGTGAGCGTTACCAGCGCGCGGGGAGCGGGGATGGTGTGGCCGGGCGGCAGGTCCCGCGCCGTCGAGCGTTACCGGCGTGCGGGGAGCGGGGTGAAGGTACGGGGCGCCGGGCCGATGTAGGCGGCTTTGGGGCGGATGATGCGGTTGTCGGCCAGTTGCTCGAGGATGTGCGCCGTCCAGCCCGCGATGCGGCTCAGGGCGAAGACGGCCGGCATGAGTTCGGGCCGCAGCCCCAGGCCGGCGAGCACGGGCGCGGAGAAGAACTCCACGTTGGGGTAGAGCTTGCGGGACGTGTAGTACGGGTGCGTGGCCGTGACGCGTTCCAGGGCCTGCGCCACCCTGTAGGCCCCGTCGTCGCCCGTCTCGGCGGCGAGGTCGCGGGCGAGACCTTCCAGGTGGCGGGCGCGCGGGTCGCGCGTCTTGTAGATGCGATGACCGATGCCCATGAGGTACCGATGTTCCGCCAGCGCCTCCGCGACATAGGTCTCGACCCGGTCCGGCTCCCCGATGGCGAGAAACATCTCCATGGCCCTGCGGTTCGCCCCGCCGTGCGCGTCGCCCTTGAGGGTCGCGATCGCGGCCGTGATGGCGGCGTAGGCGTCGGCCCCCGCGCTCGTCGCCACGCGGGCGGTGAAGGTGGAGGCGTTGAGTCCATGTTCGGCCAGCAGCACGAGATACACGTTCATGGCATGGGCCGCGACGGGGCTCGGCCGCTCCCCGCGCAGCATATAGAGGGCGTTCGCGGCGTAGCCGAGGTCGGGGGACGGGGCGATCGGCTCTTGCCCCCGGGCGCGCCGCTCGGCGGCGGCCAGCGCGACGGGCATCAAGGCGGCCAGGCGTATCCCGACGCGGCGCGCGTTCTCCGGAGTCACATCCTCGGCCCGCGGGTCCCCTTGCGCCAGCGCGGAGACGGCCGTGCGCAGCGCGTCGATCGGCGTCCCGTCGGTGGGTAGGGCGTGCAGCATAGCCAGCGCCGCCGCGTCCCCTTGCGCCGCCGCCAGCTCGTCGCGCAGCGCCGCGAGTTCGGTGGAGGTGGGCAGATCGCCATGGAGCAGGAGGTAGAGGATCTCTTCGAATTGAGCGGAGGTCGCGAGGTCGTCGATGCTGTACCCGCCGTAGTGCAGCGTCCCCGCCGTCCCATCGACCGCTCCCAGCCGCGTCTCCGCCGCGACCACCGACTCCAGCCCGCGCGTCTCCGTCGTGCTCATCGCCGTCCCCCTGTCCTGACACACCTAGATTAAAGTTGATTTATATTGATTATACACCGAAACGCGGCCTTTGCGGACGACATCGCCCATCTCGCACAGGAGCGCGGGCTGGAGTCGGTGGGCGCACGGCCCTGCGCCCCTACGAACCGGGGGACGGCCGAGAATGACATGACCCTGCTTTGTCGCGGCAGGGTCTGTGACGTGGCGAGGTATGGCCGCGCCCGTCGATCCCCAGCGCCTGTGTGTGGCGGGGGTCTGGGGGAGGCATCTCCCCAGGTTCCCCCGGAGGCGCGCCCCAACGCCGGCCGCGGCCGGGGGGTCAGTCAGCCATGGGCGGAGGGGGCGAAAGGAAAAGGCGCCTTTTCACAGACCGTGTTTGTCGCGGTCACCTGACGCCGCGAGCGGCGCCGCCGCCGTATACTACGGGGTGAGGGGACAGCGTATGGCCATGATGATCGACGGGCACGAGTTCTATACAACCGAGGAGGCGTGCGCCCTCCTGGGCGTGAAGCCGGCGACACTGTACGCCTACGTGAGCCGCGGGCTGCTGCGGAGCTACCGCCAGGGGATCAAGCGCCAGCGCCTCTACAGGCGCAGCGAGGTCGAGGGTCTGCGTGCCTTCCGCCCCGACGACGATCGGCGTCCCCCCGAGCTCCCCACCGCCGAGAGCTGGATCCCCTACACGTAGGACCGTCTCCTCCGAGAGCTGGATCCCCTACACGTAGGACCGTCTCCTCACCCCATGGCGCTATCCGAGGTAGGGGCTCCGCGCGGGGATCGGGAGCGTCGACGCCCCGGCGTCGACGTGCAGCGTCGTCCCGGTGACCTGCGATGATTCATCCGAGACGAGGTACACGACGGCGTAGGCCGTATCCTCGGGCGTCTGGTGCCGTCCGAGCGGCAGGGCGGCGCCGGCGCGTTGCAACTCCTCGTCGCCGACTCCCTGAGCGCTGTGCAGCGCCCGCTCCGTGTCGGTGAGGACCCAGCCTGGTATGACGTAGTTGACGCGGATGCGATCGGGGGCGTAGGCCCCGGCCAGCGTGCGGGTCATGGTCAGCAGGCCGCCCTTAGCCGCCCCGTAGGCGACGAGGTTGGGGAGGGCCTGTACCCCGTTGATCGAGCCGATGTTGACGATGCTGCCGCCTCCGTTCGCGCGCAGACGCGGCACGGCGTGCTTGCAGCAACAGAACGCGCCGCGCAGGTTAACGTCGAGGATGTCATCCCACAGCGTGGTCGTCGTCTCTTCGAGCGTCGCGCGGGGGAACCAGCCCGCGTTGTTGACCAGCGCGTCCAGGCGGCCGAACGCCTCGACCGCGGCCGCGATCAGCGCGGCGCACTGGTCCTCGTGGACGACGTCCGTGCGCCGGAAGAGCGCCTCTCCGCCGGCCGCCCGGATCGCCGTGACGACGGCCTCGCCCTTCTCCTGTTGCAGGTCGCCGACCACCACGCGCGCCCCCTGGCGCGCCAGCATTTCGGCGCACCCCCGGCCGATCCCCTGCGCCGCGCCCGTGACGACGACGACCTTGCCCGCTACCCGCCCCTGCATGCGCCCCATTCCCTCCCGCTACCGCCGTCTATCGTATCGGCTTTCTATCCTATTCCCTCGCCGGGTATGTCGATCCAGCGCTGCTCGCGCGCGCTCACGAGGATACCGTCGCCGATGACGTTCTCGCGGTGACCGTCGGCGAAGGTAGGGAAATCGGGCGCGCGTCCCGACGCATAGCCGCCCGCGCGGATATAGGCGTAGACCGCGCGGTTGATGGCGGTGTGGCTGTCCGCGAAGCCCTCGTCGTGGCCGCCGGGGTAGCGCGCGTACGGCCGGGCCGCCTCGTCCAGGAGCGCGGGATCCTTGATCAGCGCCTCGTTGGGCCGGTCGCGGTGGCCGAGCCAGAGCTCATTAGGGCGTTCGCCATCCCAGGCGAGCGAGCCGCGCGAACCGTTGACCTCGATCCTGAGACTGTTCTTGCGTCCGGCGCTGACCTGCGAGACCTGCATCGACCCGCGCGCGCGCGCGCCCAGCCGCAGCAGGACGCTCGCGGCGTCCTCCGTCTCCATCGTCACGGGCGCGCGCGGCACGTCGGTCGTGGAGAAGGTCTCGACGGGCCGCGTCGGCTTCTGACGAACGGGGATGAACGTCGCCATGTCGGCCAGGACGCGCCGCACGGGCAGACCGGTCAGGAACCGCGCCAGATCGAGCCAGTGCGAGCCGATGTCGCCGACGGCGCGCAGCGCCCCGCCGCGCGCGGCCTCGACGCGCCAGTTGTAGTCGGTGTCATACAGCAGCCAATCCTGCCAGTAGCCGCCGTGGACGAGGTAGACGTCGCCGAGATCCCCGCGCCGGATGAGGGCGCGCGCGTGCTGAACCAGCGGGTAGAAGCGCACGTTGAAGGTGACGGCGTGGACGCGTCCGCCGCGCTCGGCCAGCGCCAGCAGTTCGGCCGACTCCGCACTGGTCATGCCGAGCGGCTTCTCGCAGACGACGTGTTTGCCCGCCTCGAGCGCGGCCTTGGCGGCGGGATAATGGTAGATATTGGGGGCCGAGATGTCTACCACATCGACCTCTGGGTCCGCGATGAGCGCGCGGTAGTCACCGTAAGCGCGTGGCACGAACAACTCGGCGGCCTTGCGCGCGGCCGACTCCGCGCTGCTCCCGGCGAGGGCCACGACCTCGACGTCGCCAAGCCGACGCAATGATTCGATGTGCGCCGGCCCAATGAAGCCCGCGCCGATGACGCCGACGCGGATGGGCTCGTGATCGGTCATACGTCTCGTCTCCTATCCTGCTTCAGTTGGCCGCGGCACCGTCTTGACACCCGTGCCACCTCCCTCCGTAAGGGGTTTGATCGCTTCAGCTAGCTTCAGTTGGCTGCAGCACCGTCTTGACGCCCGTGCCCTGCTCGAAAACGTCGAACGCCGCGCGCCACTCCGTCAAGGGGTACACGCCCGAGACGAGCGGCGCGGTGCGCACGAGCCCATCGGCCATGAGCTTGAGGGCGCGGTCCCAGGCCGAGGGGACCGAGGCGTTGCTCCCGGTCACGGTCAGCTCTTTATAGCAGACCTGGTCGAGGTTCCAGCCGATCGGCTTGCCGAAGAGCCCGATCTGCGCGTAGTGGCCGCCCCGTCGCGCCAGGTCGAGCAGCATCGCCGCCGCCGGCCCCGCCCCGGAGCACTCGTAGACGACGTCGGCCCCCGCGCCGTCCGTGAGCTCGGCGATAGCCCCCTTGTACGCGTCGCCCTCCTCGACGTTGTAGACCGCGTCGGCGCCTAGTTCGCGGGCCAGGTCCAGGCGGCGCTCGTCCCGGCTCGTCCCCAGCACGATCGCGACGGCCCCCGCCGCCTTGACGACTTGCAGCGTCAATAGGCCGATCGCGCCCGGGCCGGCGATCACCGCCACGTCCCGCGGCGCTAACCGCGCCTGTTCGACGGCGCCGTGGACGACGCAGGCCAGCGGCTCGGTCAGCGCGCCGGCCACGAAGTCGACCCCGTCGGGCAGGCGGTGGACGTTGCGCGTGGGGACGACGAGGAGGCGGGTGAAGCCGCCGTTCACCGCGGAGCCGATCGAGAGCCGCCACGGGCACAGGTTGGCGCGCCCGGAGCGGCAGTAGCGGCAGACGCCGCAGGTCGAGAAGTACGTCTCCGTCGTGACGCGATCGCCGACCCGGATGCGCTCGATCCCGTCGCCGGACCCCGCGCGCTCGTCTCTAGCGCCGACGGCCACGATCTCGCCCGCCACCTCGTGCCCCATGACGACGGGCGGCCGCGAGGTGAACTCGTCGCGATAGATGTGGATGTCCGTCCCACAGATACCGGCGGCGCGGACGGCGATCAGGGCGTGGCCCGGCGACGGGCTCGGCTCGGCCACGTCGCGCACGTCCACGTTCCCGACGCCGGGGGCCGTTTTGACTACCGCTCTCATAGATCGCTCCCCATCGTCTCTCGTCCCTTCTACCCCATGAATTGGCGGAGATAGCGCGCGGATTGGCGCAGCGCGCGTCGTCGGTCGTCCAGGCTGCCCTCGTAGGCGCGGTCCTCGACCTCGACGCACACCGGCCCCGTGTACCCGGCCGACGTTAGCGCCGCGAAGAACGCCCCCCAGCGGACGTCGCCGAGGCCGGGCAGCTTGGGCGTGTGATAGGCCAGCGGGACCGCCAGGACGCCGACCTCGTCGCGCTTGCGCCGGTCGACCCGCGCGTCCTTGGCGTGGACGTGGTGAAAGCGCCTCGCGAACTCCTCGATCGGGCGCGCCTCGTCCATCTCCTGCCAGACGAGGTGCGAGGGATCGTAGTTGAGTCCGAAGCGTGGGTCGGGAATCTCCGCGAACATGCGCCGCCAGATAGCGGGGCTGACCGCCAAATTCTTGCCGCCCGGCCACTCGTCGGCGGTAAACAGCATGGGGCAGTTTTCGATGCCTATGTTGACGCCGCGCGCGGCCGCGTGCGCCACCAGCGGCGGCCACACCGCGCGGAAGATCGGCCAGTTGTCCTCGACCGAGCGCGTGTGGTCGCGCCCGACGAACGTCGTGACCGTGGGGACGCCGAGCAGCGCCGCCGCGTCGATCACCGCGCGCAGGTGGTCGCCGTAGACGCGGCGCTCGTCCGGGTCGGGCGCGAGCGGGTTGGGGTAGTAGCCCAGCGCCGAGATGGCGACGCCGGTGCGCTCGACGAGGGCGCGCACCCGCGCGGCCGTGTCCTCGTCGAACCCGGCGACGTCGATATGGGTGACGCCGGCGTACCGCCGCTCGGCCCGTCCCTTGGGCCAGCACATCACCTCCACGCAGTCGAAGCCGTCGTCGGCCGCGGACTCGAAAACCTCTTCGAGCGTGAGATCCGGCAGGATAGCGCTCACAAAGCCTAGTTGCACGGGTGTGTCCTCTCTTCGTTATTCCCCTACTCGTCCCCTGACGTGCGCACGTAGATGGAGGCCAGCGTCAGCACGATCGCGCCGTAGAGCATCTGTTTGATGGCCTGCGGCACGCTCATGATATTGAGCAGCGAATCGAGCACCGTCAGGATGAGCGCGCCCAGGATCGTCCCGGCGTAGCCCCCGCTTCCGCCCAGGATCGAGGTGCCGCCGATCACGGCCGCCGCGACCGACGGGAGCAGATAGGGGATGGCCAGGTTCTGGTCGGCGGCGTTGGTGTACCCCACGAGCAGGATCCCCGCGCCGGCGCCGAGGACGCCGCACAGGGTGTAGGTCGCCAGCAAGACCTGCCACACCCGCACGCCCGCCAGCCGGCAGGCCAGGGGGTTGTCGCCGACAGCGTAGATCATGCGGCCGAAGCCGCTGCGGCGTAACCCGATCGTGAGCGCGAGGGCGAGCGGCGCCCAGATGAACAGGTTCACCGGCACGAGACCCAGCACCGTCCCCGAGCCGAGTTGGTGGACCGATTCGGGCACGGTGGGGACGCCGTTGGTGAAGCCGAGCGCGGCGAGCGCGAGCGCGCCGGTGATGACGCCGGCCATGCCCAGCGTCATGATGAGGGGCTGGACCCCGAAAATGCCGACGCCGACGCCGTTGACCACGCCGACGACAAGGCCGAGCAGCAGCGCGAGGGCGACCGCTGTTCCCGCGCCCAGTCCCCCCAGCCCGGCCATGAGGTAGGCGGCCGCCGTCGCCGTGCCAGCCACGGAGAGGTCGATGCCGCCGGTCAGGAGCACGAGGGTCTGACCCGCGGCGAGCACGCCGAGCGGGGCCGCGTAGAGCAGCGTCGTGGAGAGTTGAGAGGGGGTCACGAAGCCGGGACTGGCGATGTTTGTCCCGGCGATGAGGCTGATCAGGATCGCGATCAGGACGAGCGCCGGATAATCGGCCAGTGTGCGCTGGACCCGCCGCGGGAGACCGCGGCCGCCGGTCGCGCGCGGTGTCGCGCTCATACGCGTCTCCTCATCAGGACCAGTCCGGCCACCATGACGACCACGACGACGAGCGCGCCCTGGATGACCGTGCCGACGTTGGCGTCGACCCCCACGAAGGTGAGGATCGTGTTGATCTGCGTCAAGACGACGGCCGCCGCGATCGGCCCAAGCATGCCCCCGCGCCCGCCCGTCAAGCTGACCCCGCCCACGACGATGGCCGCGACGCTGTTGAGCGTGTAGCCCGCCCCCGCCGTCCCGGATGTCGCGTTCCCGTTGAGGGTGCTGGCAGTGAGGGCGAGGCCGGCCAGCGCGGCGAAAACACCCCCAAGGATATAGGCGGCGCCGCGCGCCCGCCCCACGCCGATGCCGCTGAGGTAGGCCGCCGTGCGGTTGCTGCCGACCGCGTAGAGCGCCAGCCCGAGCCGTGTCCGCCGCAGCGGCAGCCACATGAGAACGGAGACGAGGAGCAGCACGATCACGCCGGCCGGCAGGACCGAGCCGATGTCGCCGGTCAGTAAGTCGGCGAACGCCTGCGGCGCCCCGCCGCCGGGCGTCGGCATGACCTGCAGGGCCAGCCCGGACCACACGAAACTCGTGGCCAGGGTAACGATGATGTCGGGGACGCGGGTGATGGTGATGATCGCCCCCGTGAGCGCGCCGGCCAGCGCCGTCGCCACGACGAGCAGCGCCGCGATGAGCAACGCGCCCGGGAGGTCGGCGTGGACCATGTAGAGGGCCGACGTCACATTGACGAGGCTCATCATCGCGCCGATGGACAGGTCGATCCCCCCGGAGATGACCACCGCGGCCTGGGCCATGGCCGCCAGCGCCAGGGGTAGCGCGCCGCCGACGAGCGACTGCATATCGTAGCCGTTGAGGTCGGGATGCACGATTTTCTCGACGACGAGCAGGGCAACCATCAGGGCGTAGACGCCGAGCGTCCAGGCGTTGCGTCGCGCCCAGCGCCCTCGCGCGGCCGGCACGGTCGTCAGCGACAGAGATGGGGCGCTCATACGATCGCCGCCTCCTCGCGCGTCAGGCCATGGGCCGCGCGCAGCAGGGTCCCTTCGTCGGCGTCGGCCGCCGGCAGCTCGCGCACGACGCGTCCCTCGTAGAGCACGACCACGCGGTCGCATACGAGCGCGATCTCCGGCAGTTCGCTGGTGAAAAGCAGGATGCCGGCCCCGCCCGCGGCCAACTCGCGCAACAGGGCGTAGATCTGGCGCTTCGTGCCCACGTCGATGCCGCGCGTGGGGTCGAACAGGAGCATCACGCGGAATCCCGACGCGAGCCACCGGGCGATGGTCACTTTCTGCTGGTTCCCGCCGCTGAGGCGGCGGACCTGACGTTGCGCGCGGGTGTCGATGGAGAGGCGGTCGATGGCCGCGCGCACGCGCCGCCCTTCACGCCGCCCGTTGATCGGACCCCACCGCGCGACGCGGTTGTAGAGCGGTGTGGCGATGTTCTCGTGGATCGACCGCTGGGGCAACAACCCCTGCAGGCGATCGGCCGGGACGAGGACGACGCCCGCGCGGATCGCGTCGTACGGCGAGCGCGCGCGCAAGGGGCGGCCATCGACCGTGACGGCGCCGCCGTCGGCGCGGCGGTGTCCGGCCAGGACGTCGAACAGCACGTCCTGGCCCTGTCCTTCGAGCGCGGCCACGCCGACGACCTCGCCCGGCCGCACCAGCAGCGAGACGTCCGTCAGGGCCGCGCCGACGCGGAGCCCTTGCGCGTCGAGGAGGGGGACGCCTTTGCTCGGGGGGGCGCCCTCGCCCCCTGCTTCCCTCTCCTCAAGGGCGGCCGAGGGGGGATGCGCGCGCGCGTGATCGGGAGAGAGGGAGTGGAACGCCCCTGCGTGCGGTCCTCCTTGCTCCGCGAGTGAGAGGGGTGTGGAGTGGGGGGCGGCGGCGACGGCGGCGGGGCCAAGCATCAACTCCACGATGCGCTCCTCGGCGCTGTCGGCGACGCCGAGCGTGCCCACATCGGCCCCATCGCGCAGGACGGTCGCGCGGTCGCACAGGGCGCGCACCTCTGCCAGGCGGTGAGAGATGAACAGGACCGAGCGGCCGGAGTCGCGCCAGCGGCGCATCACCAGGAAGACGCGCTCGGCTAGATCGGAGGGCAGCGCCGCGGTGATCTCATCCAGGAGCAGCAGGTGCGGGTCGCGCGCGAGGGCGCGCGCGAGGTCGATCATGCGCAGGCTCGGCAGCGGCAGATCGCCGACGAGCTCGCCCAGGTCGATGTGACCAAGCTCCATCACCCCGAGCCAATGACGGACTATCGCCACATCGGTCCCCGTGAGGCGCAGATTTTGCAGCGCCGTCAGGTCGGGGACGAGCGCCGGGTCCTGAAACACGGCGGCGAGACCGACGCGTTGCGCCGCCGCCGGCGACGCGATGCGGACCGGCCGGTCGCGGACGGTGATCGTGCCCTCGTCGGGGCGGATGACGCCCGTCAGCATCTTGACGAGCGTGCTCTTGCCCGCGCCGTTGGCTCCCATCAGCGCGTGTATCTCGCCCGGCTCGACCGTTAGATTGCCGGAGCGCAGCGCGACCACCGCGCCGTAGCGCTTCGACACCCCGCAGACCGTCAACAGGCTCATCGGGATCCTTTCTGTCCTCCTAAAGGGTAGCCTCCCATCCCCGGAGTATACGCCGGGGCGGCCGTCTCGGGGGTGGCCGCCCCGTCCACAACGCGGGCCGGGGATGAGGGGCTATCGCTACTTACTTGCAGGCGATAAGTTGCGCCTTCGTGTAGTTCGTGTAGCCGGGGATGCTGTACTGCACGCTGTAGGTCGGCGCCTGCGACGGCAGGTAGTGTGCTTGCAGCGTCGAGCGCGTCGAGGAGTAGTCCCAGACCTGCGGAGTCAGCGCCGTCTTCTTGGGCATGGACTGACCCTGGAGGACGCGCAGGGCGATCGACATGCCGACGCCGCCGATGTTGGCGGGGTTGGTGACGGCGGCGCCGTCCACGCCCTGGCCGTGCAACTGCAGCAACTGCTTGACGAACCCATTGTTGTCGGCGCCGACGACGGGAGCGTACGCCCGGTGCGCCGTCTGGAAAGCGCTGACCACGGTGTAGTCGATACCCGACGTCCACACGCCGTCGATTTTCTTGTAGGCGTTGAGCAGGTCGAGCATAGCCTTGCCACCCTGCGCGAACTGCCAGCCGGTGTAGGGCTTGGCGATGACCTTGATGCCGGGGAACTTGGCCAGCGCCTGCTGGATGCCCGTGTAGCGGTCCGTGTCGGCCGGCGCGCCGGCAATGCCCTGCAGCAGGACGACGTTGCCCTTGCCGTGCAGCCGCTTGGCCAGCCACTCCATGCCCAGGCGGCCGTACGCGACTTGGTCGTTCGCCGCCTGGTAGGCCAGCGGGGAGTTGACGAACTGGTCGACGATGACGACGACGATGCCGCGCCGCGTCGCCTCCTGGATCACGCCGTTGAGGCTCGTGGCGTCGGGCGGATCGATCACGATCGCGTTGACGCCGGAGGAGATGAGCGTGCGGATGCCGGCGATCTGCTGCGCCGCGCTGCCGTTGATGTCGCTGACGAGGACCTTTTTGACCAACCCGTGGCTGGCGGTCGCCTCGGCCTTGGCCGCGCAGATCATCTCCTCGCGCCACCCGTTGCCGACGAGGTTATTGCTGACGCCGACGACGAAGGGGCCTTTCGCCGCGTGGACCGCGGTGGACGACCGCGGGAGAGCCAACCCGACCGACGCGATCGTCGCGAGGGCGGCCAGTCGGAGCGCGAGGCGTCCGGCGCCGCGTCCCGAGGCCGCGCGCCGCCGCTGGGTGAAAGGGGTGAGAGTCATGACGTGTAGCTCCTTCGATACCTACAAAGACGTCTTGAATAGACCATTGCCGCGTTGCCCATGACCACTCGTTGTTATACCTGGCCGCCGCGGTCTCTCTACCGCGCCTAACCGCGCGCGACCATTCCGTTATCTGCCGTTATCTGCCGCCTGTATCTGCTGTCTACCCTCCTCTCCTCCGTAACGCCCCGGGATGTTGCTCCTATTATGTAGCCATAGTGGCCCCGTTGACAAGCGCGCGCGCCGCGCCCGCCATGCGCGGCGTCGTGAGGCCATATTTCTCCAGCAGCGGGCCGTTGGGTCCGCTCTCGCCGAACACATCGCGCGTCTCAATGTGCCGCATGCGTGGCGGCTGCCGCGTCCGTCCGGGCCCTGTGACCCCGACAATCGGACCAAAATTCTTGCGTGAAAGCGCCAAGTGTGATATAGTCGTTGTATCAGTGGCAGACAGTTACTGATGCGTTGGACCGAGAACGCCAGCATCCTCTGAAGGAGGTCAGGCCTATGCGGTACCGAACAGCACTCACCCAGGCGGATCTCGTCCGGTGGCAGGTGGATACGTAAGGCGTTGTGAAGACGCGCCTAGTCCGGCAATGACGGTCATAGACATTGTAGGACGATTGCGATGGGTATATATCCAATCGCCACCCACTGCCGAAGGAGGGTTCCTATGTGGCATCGAACGATGCGAACGCATGCGGTGTTCTCTCACTGGCAGGTTGATATGCAAGGCGTTGTGAAGACGCCGCCCGCCCGGTGACACGACAGACAGTAGCGTGGCCGCAATAACCGGCCGATCGCCCTCACGATATGCATCGGATTGCGTATCACCGGAGATAGAGTAGACATTCGCGGGGTCGAGTTCAATTGAACTCGACCCCTTTTTCGTGCTCCCCGATCCCTACATCCTGTATTCCCATAGCGGTATACGCGTGTTGGGCGTGACCTCTACGGTCTACCTCTACGGTCTGGCCAGGCGTATCGCGACATCCAGGATCAGGGTAGTTCGATGGGGACCCAGCGGTGTTCGCGTATAGATCGATAGGCGGCGTCGACGATGATGTTGACGACGAGGCCGTCCTCGAACGTCTCGCGCGGCGTCTCCCCGCAGGCCACGCACCCCACGAAATGCTTCATCTCCTCGTGGTAGCCGTAGACGCGGGCTTCGTCGGGGAGCGGAAAGACCCAACCGCTGTCCGATTCGGCCTTCTCAAGGAGATAGCTCCCCGTCGCGCGCACGTACGCGTTGATCGGCGTCGCGCGCGTTACGTCGGTGAAAATACTGCCCTCGGTTCCGAAGACCTCGTTGCGCAGATCGAGCGAACCGCGCGCCGTCCAACTCAGCTCGCTCTGGCCGAGGGCGCCGTTCTCGAAGCGCAGCAGCACGACGGCGTTGTCCTCGGCCGACGTCTTGTCCGTATGCACGAGAGTGGCGCCCCAGGCCAGTACCTCGACCGGCTTGACCCCCTTGCCGACGAAGTAGCGGGCCGCCTCAATCGTGTGGCAGCCCATGTCGAGCAGCGCGCCGCCGCCCGCCTCCTCGGCGTCCCAGAAATGGGGCGCGTGGGGACCGGAGTGCGCCTCGCGCGAGCGGACCGTGAGCACGCGACCGATCGCGCCCTCGTCGACGAGACCCTTGGCGCGGATGACGGCCGGCGAGAACACCTCCGTCTCGGCGTAGCCGTGCAGCACACCGGCCTCCCGCACGGCCGCCAGCATCTGTCGCGCCTCGTCCGCGTTGCGGCCCAGCGGTTTCGTGCAGACGACGTGCTTTCGATGCGCGGCGGCCAGACGCACCGCCTCCAGGTGGACCTTATTGGGCAGGGCGATCAGCAGGAGATCGACGTCCGGCCGTGCGGCGACGGCGGCCATGTCGTCGTTCGCCGCCGGGATGTCCCAGCGCCCGGCAAAAGCGGCGGCCTTGGCCGCGTCGCGCCCGTAGACGGCGACGACCTCCTGTCCGGGTACCTCGGACAACCCCTGCATATAGAACGTCGCGACGAAGCCGCAGCCGAGCAGACCAATGCGGACCATAGACGCGCTCCTCTCTCTTCTCCAATCCTAACGGCTCCAAGCGGCCGCGCGCCCTGTTCTCCGCTTCTGGCGGTCGGGTGTCGCGAGACGACACAGCGCGGCCCATCCGCGGCCCATCGACCTCGACCTACGGGCGCGGACGGCGTGCTACCCCACCGCGTCCGCTCAACCCTCCGCGATGTACGCGAGCGGACCAGCCGTATTTGCCCGCCGCGCGCCCACCGCCTCACCGCGCCTCGCGCCTCGCGCCTCGCGCTCTGTTACCTTGAGCCACCGCCATCGCCGTCGACGAACGCTACAACAGTAAGGTCGGTGGGAGGGCCGTCATCGTGCCGCGTATGGGCGTAGTATAGCTTTCCCTCCTCCACCGTGGGTCGAGGCTATTGAGACACTCGCGGGAATATTGCTAACGTCGCTTTTGTTCGTCGTCCGATGATGTCTCGCGCGCTATTCCCCGTGGCGCGCCGCGTGCGTCGTCGGCGGGCAAGGACCAGCAGGCCGAGCGGGAGCAGGCCGGTGGCCAGGAGCTCGCCGGAGCCAAGTTCGGGGGTGGCTGATGGTCCAGGAGCGGGGGGAGCCCCGGCCGTGACCGTGACCGCAAAGCTCCCCATGGACATGTTCCCCTCGGAGTCGGTCGCCGAGCAATGCACGGTGGTCGTTCCGATGGGGAAGGTATCACCCGAGTTGTGGTCGCACGACGCGGCCACGTCGCCATCGACAGCATCATTGGCTGAAACAGCGAAGGGCACGGGCGCCCCGTTCGCGTTCGAGGCCGACGTGACGATGTTGGCGGGCAGCGACAGTACCGGCGGCGTCGTATCGGTGGTGCGGAAGAGCGAAAAATACGGCCCCATCCCCCCGAACACCCCATCCGTGTCGAACGAGAGGGTGATCGCGCCGATGTCGGCGAAAGTGGCCGCGCCCTTGCCGGGGACGGCCGTGAAGTCCGCGAACCGCAAGACCTCCTTGACAGGTGGATCCGCGGGTCCATTCATCGGCCCAGGCGGCGTGAAGGAGATCCGCAAGGCATGCGTACCGTCGGTGTACACCGTGACGACGACGCTACTCACGCCCGCGTTGTGGTAGGGGACAGCCAGCAGTAGCGCGTTACGGATGCCGCCACTGGTGAGATCGACGTGCCCCAGCCCCGTTGGATTGAGGCTTGTAGCGTTTTGGTCTACCCCATCCCTGCGTATCGCCGCAGATAACTCGCAGCCAGTTATACGCCCAACGAGTAGCTACGTAGTTACGTAACTACGTTATGCCGAGTAAGAGCCTATCCCAAAACCATGCGAAGGCGATAGACGATGAGGAAGCAGGCGAGATGCACCAAGCCGAGGTAGTTGCGGGCCTTCTTCTCGTAGCGGATGCGCAGCTTGCGGAAGCGGTTGTGCCA
>JAABUO010005480.1_pt1 | contig 14735 bp, 14 predicted proteins | sample 5559291 | NCBI WGS metagenome assembly JAABUO01 (sample SAMN10711878, study PRJNA513372) | rock metagenome | isolation source: Antarctica rocks | place: Antarctica: Victoria Land, Finger Mt sud | reverse complement strand
AGCGGTCAGGGGATCAGCCTGCAGCACCTCCACGCGCCGCTCGGTCACGGCAGCGGGATCCCAGGTTGACGCGGAGAGGAACCACTGCAGGCCCTGGGCGGGCGCCTGCTGCGCCCCGACGACGGGCGCGGTGTTGGCCAGGGCGGTCAGGGTCTTGTTGCGCTCCTGGGGCAAGAGCAGGCCCTCCACGTAGCGCCGGACGCTCGCGCGCTGATTCTGCTTGCCGCAGAGGCCATCGCAGTGCTGGCACTACGTCTCCAGGGGACCGGGGGCGGGGGTCACAGGGCGACGGGCGGTCATGGTGTTGTCCTCCTGTCCCTGTCTTACCACCGCGCTCCTCCTCTGTCAACAAAGTACCGTTAGGGGTGACAGGGGTAGGGAGCGGCTGGAACACGGCGTGCTACGTACACTCTTCACGTGACGCCATTGCACACGATAGACCACGAAAAGGGGAGAGAACAGGATGACCTATGACCCGCAGGACCCACGGCGCACGGGGCTCGACGAGGAGGACGCGCGCGCGCTCGGCATGGAGGATCCCGACGAACTGAACGACGTCGAGTCGACGGAGTCCATGATGGAGTCGGCCGACTCGGCCCAGCCCTACATGGCCCCGACCGACCCGCCCGTCATCCCCGGCGGCCGCGACGGCGTCGAGGTTGCCGACGGCTTCGCGCTGACGGATGAGGGCGCCGAAGAGCGCGACGGGACTCCCGGCGACGACGCGATCACCCAGCGTGTCAAGCATCTATTGCAACTCGACGCGGCCACGTCGACGCTGCGACTCGCCGCGAGAACAGTCGACGGCGTCGTCTACCTGCGCGGCGTCGTACCGAGCCTCGACGACACCGACCTCGCCGCCGAGGTCGCCGCGCGCGTGCCCGGTGTCGTCGATGTCGTCGACGAGATGACGGTCGAGTAGCGCGGGGACACCCTCACGCGGCCCCGCACGCGAGTCGGGGGTAACGGCCGTCGTCGCGCCGCGCCTGAAACGACGCGGCCCGACGCACGGGTCCGGGGTCGATGAGTCCGCCACCGATGGGCGTTATTTGGGCGTTACCGAACGCGACCCTCCGCGTGAGGGTCGGGAGGCGGTGGGGCCGGCCTCAGGGTCACGCCCGCCTTGTGTAGCGCCGCCGGGGCCGGGACGGCGCGCGAGGCCGCTGCTCCGGGCGTCTCCTCCGCGCGGCCCGCGTCCGGCGGGTGGCGCGGCGCCTTGCCCTCGGCGTCCACTTCGCGCGCCGTCGGCGGGTGGAAACCGCGCCGATCCATGATGCGGCGATAGAAGAGGTCGACGGTGTCGAGCATGACGGCGAAGATCGGCACCCCGAAGATAGCCCCCCACAGGCCGGCCACCTTCGCCCCCAGCAGCAGGCCGAGCACCACCAGCAGCGGGTGCATCCCCACCGCCGACCCCAGGACGCGCGGGGCCAGCAGGTTGAGCACGATCTGCTGCGAGATGATCAAAAAGAGCAGCAACAGCAGGAACGTGCCGACCGGAAAATCGCTCACATGAGCGAGCGCGAACCCAACGAGCGGCGGCACGACCGCGGCGAAGGCCCCGATAAACGGGATGAGCATCATCACCGCGGCAAAGACCCCGATAAATCCGTCGTATTGCAGGCCGAAGCCGCGGGCGATAATGTAGGTCAGCACGCCGTAGCTCGCCGCGAGGATGAACTGGCCGCGCAGGTAGCCGCCGAACTTGCGGTTGAGGATGAGGTTTACGCTGCCCAGCGCCTCTCCAACGCTGGACGGGAAATACGAGAGCCCGCGTCGGGCGAGTTTGTGGCCGTCCAGCGTCATGTAGAACGAGAGCAGCAGCACGATGACGAAGTTCAGTAGGAGATTGCTGATCGAGTTGAGGAACGCTAGGAAGGTCGTGACGTTGTCCCTGAGATTAGACGCATTGAGGCGGTTCAGTATGATCCCTTGAATTTCCCGGCCCGCCTTCGCCGCGCCCGTTTTGAGGTTGACGTCGATGCTGTAGTTTCTCGTGAAGTCGGCGATCGCCTTCTGCTGGACGCCATGCTCCCTCAAGAACTTCTCGAAGGCCTGTGTCGTACTCACGATGAAATCGTACGTCTGCGGCCGGCCCACCTGGCGAGCCAATTGCTGCGCCTGATTGGCGGCGGCCAGGGTCGCGGGCACGAGCGTGAAGCCAAGCACGGCGAGGAACACGAGGTAGACGAACGACACGCCAAGCGGGCGGCGCACGCCACGGCGCTCCAAGAAATCGACGATGGGCGTGAAGAAGAACTGCAGCAGCCACGCAGTGAAGTAGAGGGCGAGGATGTTGCCGACGGCATGCAACGCCCCATAGACCCAACTCGATAAATAGAGGGCGGCGATAATGGTCAGCAAGACCACCAACGCATAGAGCCAGCGCGTGTAATTGACGCCGATCTTCATGCCCGCCTCCGTCCGGCTACGGCCGTTCCCGTCCATCACGTCAACCCATCTTAACACGGTCTCGAACACGCCCCTAAACACGCCCTAACTAGGACCGTTCCGCCGAGGGATCGCGCGGCCCCTCGGCGCCACGGGTCTTTACCCCACCCTATCCTCGCCGTGTCCAGGGAAACAGGCATGCACAGACCATGGCTGAGGCGCCTGCGCCCGTGATAAGACGCGCGTCCCCTGCTAGTATGAAGATGAGTAGTGGGATGGAGGGATGGCAGGGAATGTACGGGTCGGACGAGGACGCGGAAACGGTCGCCTACGACGAGTTTCGGGATCTGGCGCGCGACGAAGGACTCCTCGCACTCGACGTGCAGGTCGTACAGGCGCCGGGCGACGCCAACGGGCGCACCGCCGTCGTCCTCGCCAGCGCCAGGACGGCCCAGGGGGTCTTCAGCGCCGTCGGCGAAGCCTCGCCCCTCTCGGCCCCCGCGGCGTGGCACCCCTTCCTGACCACCCTGGCCGAGTTACGCGCCAAGGCGCGCGCGCTGCGCGACCTGACCGGTCAGGAGCAGCCCGTGCGGGAGGAGTTATCCGTGCCCTACTCCCCCTCTTTGGACGAGAACGCCGCACCGCGCATGGCGTCCCCGGCGCGCGCGACAGCGCCACGCCCGTCCCCCAACACCCCTTCGACTTCGACGCCCGCGCTCGACGTCCCCCGACCAACCGCTCCCGCCTCAGCCTCCCCACCAGAACAGGTCGCGCCATCCGTCGCCCAAGCGGCGGAGTTCGTGCGCGCGGCGGCGCGGCGCGGCGTGAGTGATGTCGGCGGCGAGGACGACGGGGACGACGGAGACGACTCCCCGGACGAGAAGGTCGCCTCGCCGAGCCCACTGACGCCGACGGCCGCCGTGAGGCCCGCGCCGCGTGACGCTGCACCCGCCGCCCCCATGGCCCGCGTCGCGCGCCCGGCTACGAACGTGGATGACGACGACGAGATCCCGCCCGACGGGATCACGCCGGACACGGTCGCGAAGCTCATGCGCTACGCGACCGATATCGCCGCCCACGAGGGCACGGATCTCTCCGACGCCGAGGCGCGCCAGAAGCTCGACGACTTCTTCGTGCGCGCGTTCCGGCACCCCATGAGCCGCGCCACGCGCATCGAGGGGCAGCGCGTGCTGCAGAAGCTCTCCAGCGACCTTGCGCGCAAGCGCACCGCCCCCGACGCGAACGACGCGGACGACGCGGACGACGAGTAGCCCACCTGCTCTAGAACGGGCCCGCACACGGTCGATGGCGCGGGAGGAAGCGCGAGAAAAAGGGCACGCCGCCGAGACCGCGCATCCCGCCAGCCTCTGACGACAAGCGCGTCCATCGTCACAGGCGCGCCTGGTGATCGACGTTTGCCGGCAGGCGGCGAGGCGCATCGACACTCCCAGTGACGGTTTACGACCTTTGCCCTAGCGCGGCCGCGAGGCCGCGCGCGTCATCCGCCTCGCGCGCGTTCTTGACAAGGGCGCCCATCGCGTCCAGCCAGCGCAGCAGGACGTAGAGGGACCACGGCGGCATCCAGGAGACCTCGCCCGCACGGAACCGCGTCCAGACGTCCCAAACGGCCGCGGGCTCCAAACCACAGGAGCGGATGAGCCGTGTGTCGGCCAGCGTCCCCGCGACCTCGTGGCGCAGCTCGTCGCGCAACCAGTCGTCCAGCGGCGGGGTGAACCCGCGCTTAGCCCCGCGTTGCGCCTCCGGCGACAGCCGCGCGCCCGCGGCGCGAACCAACAGCGCTTTGGGCCGTCGTCCCCGCGCTTTTAGGGCTCCTGGCAGCCGCAAGACGTGCTCGACGACGCGGTGGTCGACCAGCGGCACGCGCAGTTCGAGGCCGTGAGCCATGCTCATCGCGTCGGCGTCGCGCAGCAGCGTACTCGACATGTAGCCCGTCAGTTCGAGATAGGAGACGGCGTTGAAGGGGTCCAGAGCCCGCGCCCGCGCGAAGCGGCGGCGCGTCGCGGCGGCGCGTCGCGGCGGCGCGTCGCGGCGGCGCGTCGCGGCGGCGCGTCGCGGCGGCGCGTCGCGGCGGCGTAGCGGTCGTCGTCCAGCGGCGAGACCGGGCCGTCCAGCAACGCCTCCCAGCGCCGCGGAGTCAGGAGCGCGCGCATCACCTCGTATGGGTGCGCCGGCCCCCGTGCCCCCCGCGCCCCCCGCGCCTCGATCGGCTCCGAGGAGAGGTCGAACAGCGCCGCCAGCCGATCGTGGCGATCGGACCGGCCGGTCCGGCGCAAGACCGCTCCGGCCGCCCCCTGAACGGGCGGCGGCGCGAAGGACCAGGCGTGTTGCGCCCGGCGCAGGAGGGGGATCTGGTGAAAGAGGGGGTAGCCGCCGAAGAGCTCGTCGCCACCGAGCCCGGAGAGCGCCACCTTCACTCCGGCCTGTCGCGCCGCGCGCGCCACGATGTAGGTGTTCAGGCCGTCGAACGAGGGCTGATCGAGCGCGGCCAGGAAACCCGGAAGGGTCGCCAGCGCCTCGTCCCGCGTCACCGGGATCGCGCGGTGGTCCGTGCCGAGGCGCCGCGCCGCGCGCGCCGCCGCCTCCGACTCATCCAGCGCCCCCGACGCGAACCCGACACAGAACGTGTGGGCGCGGCGCGGCAGCATCTCCCGCGCCAGCGCCGCGACGACGCCCGAGTCGATCCCCCCGGATAGAAAAGCGCCGAGCGGCGCGTCGCTCACGAGGTGCGCGCCCACCGCGTCGCGCAACACCTCCAGCAACGCCGCCTCGGTCCCGGCCTCGGTCTTGGTCCCGGCCGCCCCCGTCGCGAGGGAAGAGACGGCGCCGTCCCCGCCGCCCGCCGCGAGGGCGGCGTCCCAATACTCGCGCTCGCACAGATCCCCTGTGGCGAGGGTCAGGGTATGCCCTGGCTGTAGCGCGTAGACCCCCGCCACGAGGGTCAGCGGTTCCTGCACCGAGCCGAAGGCCAGGTACGTCGCCAGCGCCTCGCGGTTGAGACGCAGCGGCACGCGCCCCGAGGCGAGCAGGGCGCGCACCTCCGACGCGAAGAGCAGCCGCGCGCCGTCGCGGTAGTAGTAGAGCGGCTTGATCCCCAGCCGGTCGCGGACGAGATGCAGCGTCCGCGCGGAGGCGTCCCAGATCACGCAGGCGAACATGCCGCGCCAGCGCGCGACCGCGTCCAACCCCTCGGCGGCATAGGAGCGCAACAAGACCTCCGTGTCACCGCGCGAGGCAAACGTGTGCCCCCGGCGCTCCAGGTCACGGCGCAGTGCGCGGAAGTTGTAGATCTCGCCGTTGAAGACGACGCGGTCGTCCGACACGGGGTCGCGCATCGGCTGGCGCCCGGCCGGCGTCAGGTCGAGGATACTCAGACGCGTGTGCCCGAGAACGACGCGCCTCCCGTCGAGGGGCTCGCCCCCCCGGTCGTCGGGGCCGCGGTGAGCCAGCGCGCCGACCATCCGCCGGACCACGGTCTCCGCGTCCGGCCGCGGCAGTTCCCCCGCGGGGCCTAGCACGGCGTAGCCGCAAATCCCACACATTCCATTCCCTCCAACGTCGCACGCCAACGTCGCGCGATCGACATGCGCCGCGCCCTATCCAACCGACCGCCGGCTACCGGTCGAGCAACGCCTCGGCGTAGATGCGCTCGATGCGGCCGGTCACGGCCGACGCGGTGAACAGAGCGGCGCGCCGCCGCCCCGCCGCTCCCATGCGCGCCCGACGCGCCGGGTCGTCGAGGAGGGCGCGCAGCGCCCGTCCAAGCGCGTCGGGGTCACCCGGCGGCACGAGCAGACCCGTCTCGCCGTCGACCACCGCGTCGCGCAGGCCGCCGACGGCCGAGGCGACGACCGGGCGGCCGCGCGCCATGGCCTCCAGGGCGACCTGTCCGAACGGCTCGGGCCAGACCGATGGCACGACGCCGACGGCGCAACGCGCCCACGCCGCCATCACCGCCGCGTGCGGGATGTCCCGCGCGACGGTCACTCCGTTCGGGAAGTGTGTCGGCGTGTCCGGGCGTCCGGTCCCGACGACGACGAGCGGCGCGCGGTCGCGGAGCCCCGCCGCTGTGTAGGCGGCGAGCAGCACGTCGAGTCCTTTGTGCGGCCCCAACGCGCCCACGAAAAGAATATAGCCGTCGCGCGGCGGCAGGAACGCCGGCCGCTCTTCCCCCGGATCCTCGTCCAGCACGGCGTCGGGGATGAACGTCGGCACGACCTCGATAGGGCGCCGCGTGGCGCCCCGACTGGCGGCGCGCACGGCCTCGCTGATGGCGATGTAGCGGTCGGCCCCGTCGTGCAGCGCGCCGCTCAGACGCAAGCCCGCCGTCAGGGCCGTCCCCTTGAGGGGACCGTAATACCCACCGGCGCAACGCAGGCACGCGGCGAAAGCGGGCCCCTGGCAGACGCCGCCTTTGTCGCCCCGGATATCGCCCCGGACATATGTTTTCTTGGGACAGACGAGGCTGTAGTCGTGCAGGGTGACGACGAGGCGCGCCCCGCTCCAGGCCTTGAGCGGGAGGAACGAGTAGAGCATCCACCCACGGGCGTGGACGACCTCGGGCCGCTCCCGCGCCACGACGCGCCGCAGCCCCGCCACCACGCCGGGATCGGGGACGGTGGGGTGGAAATGCCGCGCGGCGTCGTCGTAGAGCGGCGTCAGCGCGCGGCTCCATCCGCCCAGGCGGTACACGCGCACACCGTCGTCGCCCCGCTCGAACGCGGGCGCCCCCTCGTGCCACAGCGTCGCCACCGCCACCTCGTGCCCACGCCGTGCGAGTTCGCGCGACAGCGTCCGCACGTGCCGTTCGAGTCCCCCGATGACGGGCGGATAGAAGTCGGACACCATTAGTATGCGCATCGTTCCACCCCTTTCACCACGTTCGCGGGGATGCCGACCGCTACCGTCCCCGCCGGGACATCGCGCGTGACGACGGCGTTGGCCCCGATCACGGCGTTATCGCCGATGCGGATGCCGGGCAGCACGGTCGCCTTCGCGCCCACCCATACGTTGCGGCCGATCCTGATAGGGGTCGCGCGAAAGCCGCGCGCGGCGATCGGCAGAGGGTCGCCCGCGTGGACATGGTTCGCGTCGTGGATCGAGACGCCCTCGCCGAAGAGGCAGTTGTCGCCGATGGAGAGCCCGTCATGCACGACGACGTGGCAGCCCTTGTTTATCTCCCCACGGCATGCCTGACACAAATCGCGTGAGTGAGTGAATCACGCGTGATTACGCTGTTTGTGCATCGAAAGACCGGCACCTGTGTCAGGTTTTTGACAGATCGCACCTGTGTCAGGTTTTGTGCCGGCGGCCGAACACTAGGTCAGTTGTATCCCCACGACGCGCCTCCAGTACGTGTCATGTTTTTGACCGGCAATCGGTATGCAGGCATCGCCGCACGGAAGAGTATGTGGCCGATGTCTACACTCGTCGGCTTGTTGCGCCTATTGTGCCGGACAGGGGAAAGTTATCGAATGTGAGGGCGACACGATCCTCGAGGTCCAACGGCACGCACATGACGTCGATCAGATCATCGGGATGCGACACACGCCTCGCTTTGTCCCTGATTTCGTTGATGGAGTTGACGACACGCAGCGACCCGAACAAGCCGTTTACCAGCCCAATGTGCAGTTGGAAGCCCCACAGTTCATCAGGCCAGTCCTCGGCCTTCAGAATAGCGGAGGCCGCCGACTGCAGGACGACGTCGTCGGGGCAATCGCGCAGTACCCTCGCGAAAACACCATGTCAACGCTCGTCTACGGCGCATGCAACGACGATAGTCACGAGCGCCCCTTGATGAAACGCATAACACGATTGGCGATGCCTGCAACGAGGCATGGTACGGGAGCAATCATTTATTTCTTGGCAACAGCCTGATCACGAGCTTTGCGGAAGAATGCGCTATCTCTTTCGTACTGCTTCACGATCCACTCAACAAAATCTAGGCTGTATTGAACTGGTGATCCTGCAACACTCCCCTGATAATGATGTTCCGGATGTTTCCTCGTACTGTGGACCCTGACAATGCAATCAACATCACGATTGTTTATCGTATGGTGTCCGGCGAGAAGTCTGTGTACCGGCGTGCGATCGCCGCCGTGCCGTCCGTCGAGGCATCGTCGACCACGATGATCTCGCAACGGTCGTCGAGCGCGTCCAGCAGCGCGTCGAGCACGTGGGGCAGCGCCGTCGCCTCGTTGTAGGCGGGGAGGATGACCGTCGCGTTCAGGAGCGTAGAGGACGCGCGTGGAGCGGGGCCGGTGTACACCACGGCGCGGTCCGATCCCATGTCTCCCACGGCGATCGACGACAACGGCGGGGCTTTGTCTTCTCGGGGCGTGATCGTGATCGCGCGTTCATCGACAGCCATAGGGCATCCACTCCTCTCGTCTTATCACGAGACACACGATAGGCGCGCGGGCCGAAGACATGACAGGCGCAGGCGTCGGCAAGCCACGCGGCGCGGAAAAGAGGGCCGGGCGCGGACGCGAGGGCGCGAGGGCGCTATTCCGACGCGTCGCCAGAAGGATGAGGGTCGCGCGCCAGGGCTAGGCGCCGATGAGCGCGAGAGACGCGAAGGCGCCGGGGTCACGCTCACGTAAGGGAGCAAAGCGGGGGCGCGTCGCCAGGTGTCGGGAGGGCTGGAGCGCGTCGCCGGTGTTAGAGAGGCTGGAGCGCGTCGCCGGTGTTAGAGAGGCTGGAGCGCGTCGCCGGTGTTAGAGAGGCTGGAGCGCGTCGCCGGGGGGTAGGCGCCAGAGGCGCGGCGGCTATCCAGCCGCGTGTTGCGCGGCGGCCATCCGTGGGATGCGCTGCCGGTGAAGACATCATAACACGCCGGTGTTATGATGTGGTTAAGATAGGCGTTAATTTCTGGTTAAGATTGGCGCTTTCGGGGTTTTGCGAGGTTAAGATTCGTTAACCCCAATACGGGCTAGAAGAAACGTTGCGCCGGGTGCGTAATCGATATATTCTTGCAACAAGAGGAGGGGGGGTGTAACGATGCCCGATCGATCGCTAACCCTGTCGCTGTTACCGGATATCTACGCCGTGTGCCGGCTAGACGGCGGCGCGCCCGTTCCAGCGTGGGCCCTGTCGGAGGGCTTCTCCTCGATCACGCGCACGGACGACGAGTTGTCCATCGTCCGCGCGCAACGGATGATCCCCGACGGCGTCGCCGCCGAGCGAGAGTGGCGCTGCCTCAAAGTCGAGGGACCGCTCGATTTCGCGCTGACCGGCGTCCTCGCCGGCATCGCCACGACCCTCGCACACGCCGACGTCAGCATCTTCGCGGTGTCCACGTACGACACGGACTACATCCTGGTCAAGGAACAAACGTTGACACACACGATCGACGCGCTGTCGCGGCAGGGGTACCATATCCGTATCCGTGCGTAGTATCCGCGCATAGTCTCCCTGCGTAGTCTCGTCTCAAACGGGTCCGTCTGATGAGGTAACCCCCGACCCCTGTTTGACGCGCAACGGCAAGCCCGCCACCATGAGGACGACCTCATCGGACGCGGCGGCCAGCCGCGCGTTGACGCGGCCCAGCAGGTCGCGGTAGAGGCGGCCCAGCGGATACGGCGGAACCACGCCCATCCCGACCTCGTTGCTCACGAGCACGGTGCTCGCTGTCCCGGACGCATGCGCCGCGAGCAGGCGCTCCACCCCGACGCGCGCGATCCCCTCCGCCGCATCGTCGTCGGGCGTGGCGTCCCCCATGACGTCCCCGTCGGGCGCGAGACCGTCATCGCGCCCGATCCCAAGGAGCAGGTTGGAGAGCCACAGGGTGACGCAGTCGAGCAGCACGACGGTCGCGCCCGCGCGGACGCGCTCGATGGCCGGCCCGGGGTCGAGCGGCTCCTCCAGCGTGCGCCACGTTGGGGGGCGTTCGGCGCGATGGCGCGCGATACGCCGGGACATCTCCTCGTCGAGCGCCCGCGCCGTCGCCACGTAGAGCACCGCGCCCCCCGCGCCTCCCGTGTCTCCCGCGCCGGCCAGGTCCGCCGCCACGCGCTCCGCGTACGCGCTCTTGCCGCTCTGCGCTCCGCCCAGGATCAAAACGAGTTTTTTATCCACCTTAGAGATTGTAAACCGGCAGCAGCCGGCGCTCCGTCTCGCCCTCGATGCTCGCGCTGACCTCGACATAGCCCTGCATCCCCGAGCTCGCCAGCTTGGGCTTGAGCAGCTGGTCGAGCTGGAACATGCCGGCCGAGTTGCTCATCGCCACCGCGATACGGATCGGCTTGGATTGGCCGCGCGTGATCGTCACGCCGTCGATGGCGGCGGCCGAAAGCGAGTGCATATCGATGTTACCGGCCTCGAAGGGCACGCGCGAGCGTCCCTCGGCCATGTCCAGCGCGTCCCCCACCTTGACGCAGCCGGCCTCGACCGTCAGGCAGGTGACGTCGGAACGGTGCGCCATGATGGCGTGCAAGGTCTCGCTCGTCATAATCGTCAAGACGGGCTCCTCGTAGACGCCGGTGAGGAGTCGCCGCACCAGGGGCGCGGCCAGGATGAGGCTGATCTGCTCGTGCCCGGTCCGGTGGACCGACATGCCGATGTCGTGCAGCGCGGCGGCGAGCACCGTCACGACCTCGGCGTCCTCGGGGCGCAGCCCGTAGTCGCGGACCACGCCGAAAGGGACCTCGGCGTCACCGAGCAACCGCAACAGGCGCAGAGCGATGTTGACCACGATGCGGATGTGTACGGGGCCGTGGTCGGTCATCTCCAGACGGTCGGAGGCCGTGACGTTGGCGCACTTCCAGAGCTGTTGGACCTCCAGGTCGGCGTTGAGCCGGTCGACCACCGTCGCCAGAATATCATTGTGCCGCGCCGGCACCCGCATCGGGCGGACCGTCGGCGCGTGCGACGTCCGCGCCTCCTCGTGCTCCTCGTTCCCGACCACCGGCACCCGCCCATGCCCGGCCAGCGCCTCCACATCCGCCGTTCCCATTCCCTGCTCCCCGATATGATTGAATATCACCACTCTATCGCCCAGTTTACGTCGTGTCTGATGTCATCAACCCATGGACATCGACGGCCCCTAAGTCCACTTTTGTCGATGCTAGATCAACCTCAAGAGCGACAACATTACCGTCGACGTCGTAGTCCACCACCACATCCTCGGCTACCTCCGACGATTCAGTGCTGGCGACGCCGGGCCGTAGAGCAATCGAAAGCGTATCGGTCTCGGAGTAATAAGAAATCTTCATACACTTATAATTTATACGCCTAAACGAATAGTTTTGTCAAAATTTTTACCCCAACGGCAACGCGCAGCGACCGATCGTGAAAAGAAGTGTGCCCGCGTCGGTTGCAAAGACAGGCGCCTATAGCAGCGCGAACGCGAAGAGCGTCGCGACCTCGTTAAGCTCGGCGATGGCCCCGTAGGTATCGCCCGTCAGACCCGGAATCTTACCCATGACGACCCGGCCCAGCAGCCACGTCACGGCGCAGGAGACCGCCAGCGCGAGAACACCGGCCAGCCGGCCGGCCGCGACGGCGATGAGCGTGGTCGCGCCCGCGGCGATGGCCATGCGGGGGGGCGTGACCCCGGCGTGAAAGGCCGCGCCCAGCCCGTCGGGCCGCGCCAGCGGGTAGAGCGCCGCCGCCAGCACGAGCGCCCACCGGCCCAGCGTCGGGGCCAGCACGAGCGCCGCGACCCGATTGGAGCCGGGGCCGTGCAGCGCGACGAGCCCGGCCAGCTTGAGCAGAATGACGCAGGCCGCGCCGAGTACCCCAAAGCTCCCGACACGGCTGTCGCGCATGATGAGCAAGCGCCGCTCAGGGTCGTGACCGCCGAACAGGCCGTCGCAGGCGTCCATCAGCCCATCGAGGTGCAGGCCGCCGGTGAGGAGGACCAGCGCGACGACGACGAGCGTGTCGCGCGTGAAGGGAGGCAGGCGCGTCCGGCCCAGCCCCGCGTCGAGCAGAGCCAGCAGCAGGCCCAGGACGCACCCGGCGAGGGGGAACGCGGCAAGGGCCTCGGCGGGCCCGCGCGTGCGCCGCGGCCCCGGCAACGGCAGCCGCGTGAGGAAGCCCAGCGCCTCCAGGAGATCGCCCGGCAACGCCCGCAACATCCGCAGCTTAGAACTCCACGCCCGGCTGGGCCTTGATCCCGCGGTCCTTGTACGGGTGCTTGACCTCGCACATCTCCGTCACGAGGTCGGCGAAGTCGACAAGCTCGGGGATCGCGTCGCGGCCGGTGATGACGACGTGCATGCCGGGGTCGCGCGCGGCGAGGACGGAACGGACCTCTTCCCAGGCAAGCCAACCGAAGGTGAGCGGGTAAGTCAGCTCGTCGAGGATCACGACATCGTAGGCGCCGCTCTCGATCTTCTCGCGGCAGAGGTCCCAGCAGCGACGCGCCGTCGCCTTATCCCGCTCCAGGTCCTTGGAGAGCCACGTGAAGCCGTCGCCGAGGGGAATGATCTCGACATCCATCTTGCGCGCCGCCTTGATCTCGCCCCAGTTGCCGCTCGCCTTCTTGATGAACTGCAGCATGACCACGCGCATACCGCGCCCCCACGAGCGCGTCAGCACGCCCAACGCCGCGGTTGTCTTACCCTTGCCGTCGCCCGTGTTGACGATCACGAGGCCGGGCCGGCCACCAGGCTTGCGCGGCTCATCCACCGTTGTACGATCGGATATCGACGTCATTGGGTAAAAAGATCGTCGTCGGGCTGGGCCGTCAGGTCGTCGAAGGTCATCCCTTGCGCGGTGGTCATGGCGCTTTGTCCTCGCTCACTATGCCCGTACCGTATCACGCGCCGCCCGCCGTTTCAATAGCTCTGGGGTTGTAGAGGGCTATAGGGGTCGGGATATCACGGCAGCAGGCTGACCTGCGGCACGTCGAGGCAGGGGTGGCGGCCGACGACGACGCGCGTGCCGAAGGCGCGCTCGACGAGTTCCGGCGACAGGACCTCGGCGGGCGCGCCGACGGCGAGCGTCGTGCCCTCGCCGAGCACGACGAAGCGGTCGAAGTAGAGGCAGGCCAGGTTGATGTCGTGCATAGCGGCCAGCACGGCCAACCCCTCCTCACGGCACAGGCGGCGGATCAGGGACAGTAACCCGAGCTGGTGCGCGATGTCGAGATGCACCGTCGGCTCGTCGAGCAGGAGCACGCGCGGCTCCTGCGCCAGGGCCATCGCGACGGCGACCCGCTGCTGCTCCCCGCCGCTGAGCTGCTGGAACGTGCGGCCGGCCAGATCGATTAAATCGGTCGCGGCCAGCGCGCGGTCGACGGCGCGACGGTCGGCCGCGTCCGGCGCCTGTAGGAACCGCGCGTAGGGGGCGCGGCCCAACTCGACGACCTCGCGCACCGAGAAGGCGAAGGGGACGGACAACTCTTGCGCGACCACCGCCAGCGTCCGCGCCACGGCGCGGCGCGGCAGGGCCGCCAGCGGCGTCCCCCGCAGCGTCACCGCGCCCGCTTGCGGCGTCAGGACGCCGCCGAGCAGCCGCAAGAGGGTCGACTTGCCGCAGCCGTTGCGTCCCAGCAACGCCACGGCCTCCCCCGCGGCGACCGCCAGGCTCACCCCCCGCAGGATCGGCCGCGCCCCGTATCCTCCCGCCAGGTCACGGGCCTCTAGCGCCGCGGCCAAAGCCGGCTCCGCTCGACGGCCGATGTTGGCCGGCGTTTGCCGGCGGCTCGCGACCGTAGCCGCGCGGCCCTCGCCGTTAGAACGCATACTCGCCCTTCTTACGCCGCAGGAGCACGATGAACCACGGCGCGCCGACGAGGGCGGTGATGAGCCCGACCGGGAGTTCCTCCCCGCTCAGGGCCAGGCGGGCCACCATATCGACCACGACGAGGAAAATCGACCCTAGCAGCAGCGAGGCGGGCAGCAGCAGGCGGTGGTTGGCCCCCACGAGCAGGCGGGTAATGTGCGGAACCAGCAGGCCCACCAGGGCGATCAGCCCCCCCAACGCCACCGCGACGCTCGCCAGCAACGAGCCAAGCGCCAGGATAAGCAAGCGTCGGCGCGTCGCGTCGATCCCCAGATAGTGCGCCTGCTCGTCGCCGAGCAGCAACACGTTGAGCTCGCCCGAGAGGGCGAACAACCCCACGACGCCCAGGACGACCAGCGGCGCCGCGACGCCGAGTTGCTCGCCGGTGTTGTTGGCGATGCTGCCCAAGAGCCAGATGTACATGTCGCGCAGCCGGTCGCTCAAGGTCTCGACGAGCGCGGAGACGGCATTGAGGATGGCGCTCACGGCGAAGCCCGCCAGCAAGAGCGTCGTGCTGGGCACGCGGCCGCCCACGCGAGCCAGCGTGTACACCAACACCGTGGCCCCCAGGGCCCCGACGAACGCGGCCAGCGGCA
>JAABUO010005478.1_pt1 | contig 14738 bp, 19 predicted proteins | sample 5559291 | NCBI WGS metagenome assembly JAABUO01 (sample SAMN10711878, study PRJNA513372) | rock metagenome | isolation source: Antarctica rocks | place: Antarctica: Victoria Land, Finger Mt sud | reverse complement strand
GCTCTCTCTCAGACCGCTACCGCACCGAAGCTCTCTTCTCCCACTCCCCCCGCGCGGGCCCAGACCACCCAATGCACAACGACAAGTTGCGCTACCGCCGCGCCTTCGACCATCTCTACGAGTGCTGCACCACCAGAGAAGCGAAGAAGTCTTTGGCCGAGTTCCGACGCGACTTCGAGGGGAAGAAGGGGTGGGATTTCGGGGTTGTTGGGAAGGGGAAGGGGAAGAAGGAGGAGGATTGGGATGGAGATGATGAGGGTGGGGAAGGCGGGAAAAAGGGGGTCTTCGAGAAGTTGGGGTTGACGGGTGGCAGGAAGAAGAGCGGTGGCGCCTTTTAGGGGCCTACCGATTTGACTGATAGTCTAGTTGACCATACAAATACCTCTTGCCTTTTATACTTCTCCATGGGCCAGTCTCTCGGTCTTCAACCCTCATTGCTCTTTCATCCATACACTGTTGACGATACTTTTTCGCATCAATTGCATGCATGGCTATCTTCCTTCTTTCCTCTTTTACACCATGCGTATACTATGGTTATATGACCCGGCATCTTGCCCGTCTGCAGAGAAATTCCTCAGTTGATGATTGTTCGAAAAGGAAGGATAGCGAATGAGAAACTTGTTCTGATCCTTCTACAGCGGTTTTCGTTCTTGCGGGTTCGTTGGAGAGATCCAACTCAAAACGTGAGGCCACCGTGTTTTACTTGGGTTGTGACTCTTGAGGAAGATTTATCATTTTCGGGGATCCGTCGAATAGACTGGATTCGAATTTGTGAGATACGTGTCTTACGTGGGTTGTGACTGGTGAGCTTCGTGGATGTGTGGTTCTGGGTGGTACATAGGGAAGATAGATTTAGGAAATAGGGTTGGAGAGGCTGTATGATGAAATGGGGGGATAGATCGATGGATCAAGGAAAGAACACAGGGTGGTATCGTCTTTTCAACCAATCAGATTTCGCAATGGTAGAAAATTCGCATCGTACCTTCATGCTAATGCAACCCCCTCGTCCAAATAACTCCAAGTCCATTACCAAAACCCCCCAGAAACATGCCTTCCACCCCCTACTCATCCCTTACTCTTCTTGTTCCTCAACCAAACCGCCACCTGCTGATGACTCGTCACAAAAAACATCCTCCTCGCTTCATTCTTCCACACCAATACCCCAATCTCCTCCGCATACCTGCACGGCCCTTCATACTCCTGCAGGGACCCAAACTCCTTGAACAGGAACCCCGTCGTCGCCTTCATCCTCTCGCCTTCAATCTGCCACAGGCGGATTTGGTCAACGACGGTAGGGGGCAGGATCGTTGAGGATTTCTTGAGCATTTGCGGGTGTGCATGCGTGGAGAGGAAGGAGATAATTTGCTGGGACGTGATGCCCATGCCGACGGCACGACGAATGGATTCGCGGGTGATTTTGCCCGAGACCATGTTTGGGTAGCGGGTCGAGAGGCGGGCAAAAAGTTGGAGAATGGCGATTTGGAGCTGGCTGGAGGTGTACGCGTAGATTCTGTAATTCGTTTCAACGACGATGAAGCCCTTGCTTCCGTCGCTGGAAGAGAAAGATAGGGCGTTGGAGGAGAAGTCCGCAAGGGCGCTGCTGCGGAGGGCGCCGGCGTCAGAGGTCAGGGTTGTGGCAAGGCGGGTTGGGTAGAAGGACGGGGAGTTTGGGGTCTGTTGGAGGATTATGCCAAAGTCGCCGAGGTCGAGGAGCATTTGGGTTTGGGTGGGGGTGAGGGTGGCTTTCGAGTAAGGTTGGCCCAGTTCGAGAGAGCCGAGCATGAAAAGGAAGGAGAGGACGTCAACGGAGTCCATCCCTAGCTGGTAGGATATCAGTAGACTGAGGACGGAGAAACGGGTATATAGAACCGTAGAAACAAGCTGGACGTACTTGCTCGGCATTTTCGAGGTAAAGGATGAGAATTGTCCACACTTGGGCGTTGACTTCTTGTAAAACAAATGCAAAGCCTTCTTGTGTAATCGCTACGTGCCTACCTCTGGCCTCAACTAGACCACCTATCTGCAGCAGAGTTCTGACTCCTTGGCTAAGCTTGATACCTTCATCGCTGAGACTTATCCCTGTGCTTCCCACCATGTATCCTAGAACCCCTTCCCACTGCTTCCGCGCAAATTCGTCTAGCTGTGATATGGTGACAGGATGTTCGCCGTCATTGCTGCAAGGGACTCCAAAAGACTTGTGGTTTCCTCCACCCGTTAATGCTAGGCGTAATGAGGCAGCGAAGGGTTTGGTAAGGCTGTACGCTCGAGATTTCCCAGGGTCGGCCACAGCGCTTAGGATATGCAGTCGGGAGAGAACGTCAAGAGTATATTCTCGCTCGCTTGGGAAGCATCAGACCCATCTCTCATATGCCCCTAATTGCGTACCGTTTACTGTCAGGTCGTACCCATGACTCTAAATCCTTCTCCGGTAGCGGATAGCTGATGTACAGCAAAGCCATCACGAAGGTTTTTGCTACTTCATTTAGCGAGATCATAGAAGAGGTTAAGAATAGTTTGCCGCACCCAGATGAGGCAGCATGCGCCTGAATATAGCAAGCGCAGTTGAGGGCTGCCTGTATAGCCGGTTGAAGACAGTACCTGGGAGCTTTTCCAGGTACTCAAAAGATCGAAGAGAAGAGACCGACATCTTTTCTGGGGGCGGCTGATTTCCCTTCGATTTGACTAATGTTATCTGTCAATCATGCTGTGGATGTTTGAATAGAAACATTGATATGTAGTCTGGTTTCAGTTGTCGTCGTCAAAGGCTTGGCGCTCGGCAGCATCTGCGCTACCCGGCGTTCAAAGCCTCCGCTTTTCTTCGTCTCAATCGTTCTAAGGGCAATCCGGAAAAAGCTTGATAATCGGAAATGGCAGCCCTCAAGTTCGTCCGATTGGTATGAGATTGATATTTGAAGGTTTGGTTGGCTGAATGGTGCTAACAAATCATAGGTTTGGGAGTCATTCAGGGCAAATTCTGGGCTAGAACCTAGGTAGTAAAGCACATCAGATCATCAAAAGGATCTCCACTGATACCGTCTCAATGTAGACTGCTTGATAGTGTACGATCTCAGATCCATTGCTTTTCCTCTTGAATGTCTTTGAGCAGTCACCCTCTTTCAGATAGAAGGCTACGGGCCAGGTTCTCATGTGTTTTGTCTAGTCCCTTATGATATTCTAGTCTCTTGTTCTCGAATATTGTTTTTCACGTCGCGGGGAATAACAAGACTTTCCAGCTCCGCGTCACTGCCGCTCGTCCAGGCGCCGTCAAGTTCGAGCTAGATATCAAGAAAGAGCACACGGTATATCCCCTTTCCCCACGGACTTCTCCCATACTCAACCTCCTCTCCCTACCTCCCTACCTCTCCCAAAAAGCTATTGTCTAACCCTTCCCCACCCCACCAGAACCGTCTCGACATCCTCCACGGTGGCACCATCGCTAGCATGGGTACTCCACCCTCGTCCCTCTCTCATCCCCCCACCAAGGCTCTAACCTCCTAATCCTCCACAACCAGTCGACTTAGGAGGTTCTCTAGCCGTGGCTTCTAAAGGTCTCTTCGCTACTGGTGTCTCGACTGATCTCAATGGTGAGCAGCCCTGCAACGAAGGAGATGAACCGAATGAGGCTGACGTTAGGTAGTCACGTATCTGAACTCGGGCGGTAAAGTTGGGGATACGGTACGTGCCGTAAGTGAAACTAGAGTGATGAGTTTTGATGTGGGTGCGGAAGATGGAGAACGAACTAATTAGCGAATGGGGGTGTAGGAAGTTACATGCGATAAATGTGCGTCTTTCATCTCCCCAATCACCCGAATCGAAGACCCTAAAACCAACAACAAGAAACCCAAACATCCTAACATCTACCCAATATCTCTTAGTCGGCAAAAACCTCGCCTACACCTCCATCCGCTTCACCGATAAAAACGACACCATAGTCGCAAGAGGAAGTCATACGAAGTATGTTGCCTTGACCCTACTATATACCACTTTTTGAAGAAACTACTAATCGTAAATCCTCCGGAAGATATGTAGCACAGGCGTGGAAAGACGAAAATAACATTGTTCAGGAGCTGTCGCCAAAGCCTTGATAGGAGCGTACTGGGTGGGAGCAGTGGTTGCATGGAGAGGCGATTTTGTGTGAACAGGGATTCGGTGAAGGTGAAGGTATGGGGAGGGATATCACGAGAATCCAGGGATATGAAAACAGAACTCAAACCCTTGATAGTCATTTCCCAGCTTTGTGACTTGTGTAGCACTCTGGAAATTTGCCCCATATCTCATATTAGTCTATGAAAGAAAAGTATCTCGACGTCAACTATGAGGTCAAATACCCGTTGTTCTAGACTCTCGCAACACATCCTCCTAGAATCAACAGGTATGGCTGGGTATTGAGGAAGTCCAGGATCGGCTTTTGGGTAATGGGGATCGATAGAGGAGAGGTGGGTTGATATAAATTGGTTAGGAGTTGTTTTGGAGACCACGGTTTTATTCGAGGTCGCAGCCGCGCAACCCTGTGAAAGAGCTGAATGTGACCGTGATCTTCACGGAGGGCAAGATCCGTTTCCTAGCAAGGGACTCGGTAAGGGAGAGGGAGTTGGGTTAAATCTTTTTTGGAGGCGGAAGTTATCAAAGGGTTAAAAGTGTGGTATCTCCTGAAGCTAATCTCAGTTCGCATTTGTTCTTTTAAATGGATAACAAGAGATTACCGCGAGGCTTAGTATAGAATAAAAAGTTGGTTCACGAGACGTTTCTCGTTGGCCTCCAAGATGGATTCCAATTGTGAACGCTTCCCTGTTCTCGAATCTTGAATATGGTTCCGAAGTCGGCAAGCATGGCCGTGAGTGCGGAGGGTAAGGTCGGTTTATGAGCCACGGAATTTGGTAGAGAGCACGATGGTTGAAAGAAATAGGTTTAAGTGTGATCTCTCACGGGGGGAGTTGTTGGGTTCTCCTCGATGGAGGTAATGCCACACGTTACTCTTGACTCGTAGCTGGTGCTTTGGATCTTTCCATTGAAGAAAAAAAATGGTGATTCTTTTCCGTCTTAGACCTTTCCAGGGGGCACCTATCTCAAAGTTTTTTCCTTTTCCGAATCTTAGCTATGAGTCATTCTGAAAGCGGTATGTGTGGTCGTGAACTTTCTGAAGAAGTTACTTTGTGTTAGAGCTATGGGGTGGATGAAAATGAGGAGGATTGGGATTTTTCGATTTCAAAGTGTTTGGAGGTTAAGATTCTGAAATGGTATGTGTAGATCATTGTGGTGGGTAATTTTGCGGAAAGCTGGAAAGAAAATAGCGTTATTAGTGTTGGTCTCGCGAACATGTTGGATAGTCTTGTGGGCGACAGCACGTTCGAACAGCTTTCTCTAGACGTTGACACCAGATACTATGTGGACTGTTGTAGGGCGGGTAAAGGTAACAAGATCCTTGGGTCATCCTCGTTCATTCCGAGAATCCGATTCCGAATGAACATTGCCCACCGCTTTTTCTGTACCAAGCGCCACCGGTAGCCGGGTCCAAAGGTCCATGGGAGGTTCACTTCACAATCCCGGATGATAACGGTTATACTCGTCAACGGTAAACCTTGAAGACTAAAGAGCCCAGGCATAAAAACGTCTTCAGGATGTGCCATACTAGCGGCATCGTGGAAGCAAGAATAATTCCCAAGATCAATGCATATGTCCAAGTTTTGTATGTTGGTCAAATATGGTATCAGATCGTCACGTATGACTGCGTTCCACTTTCGGTATTCGGCCATTGAGTCTAGCAATATGTCAAGTTGAACGCTGCGGACTGCTGGTTCATAAGCGGCTGGTATTCGTAGGATGAACTGCTCTAGGGTATCCGGGTCTTCAAAAGCAAAAGTATTCTTTTTCAGCGGTACTAGCTGTGCTTCCTGGTATACTTGCCGGCATACCAGCAGCAACGACAGGTTCATCGGGTTGAACGAATGAAGCCCGACCGGTCCCCCACCTCTTGATTCCAGGCAGTTTGCATGCTGATGCATGCTTGCAGAGAATTTTAAGAATCCCTTGGGCTCACTCAGACCCGGGTTCCAGTATCCTGTACCAGTGATAAACTCCTCGTACACTTCTTGCTCGGACAACGGCGCTTGGCAAATCGAATTCGAGAAAGTCTTCCACGGCTTTGCGAACCTGTGGCTATTAAGATCGATATGGAGGAGCATGCCACCACAGACAAGCTCATATATCCTGTCTCTCAACTCCCGAGGCAGACGCAGCAAAGCTGTATCAGAGTTCTCTTTTGCCCTAGATTTATCAGCATACTCGACGCTTCTTGTATTCAGAAAGCTTACATTAAGTCCCGGTCTTTACCGTTTGTGACCTCCATTCTTGGCTTTCCTACTGTGAACTTAATTCTTGAATCGTCTGTGTCTTGTCCAAGGTTAAGCCAACGCCGGAGCATAGTGAAAGGGTGCACTTTGATGGATGGCTGCGTCAAAGTGTAACAGAAAGTTAGTTGATCCTGGGTATATCTTTGATCTAACACTTATGCACCGTCCGATTAATCGACGACTAATCGGCGACTAAGCGATGACATCGTTAGGGGCCCCATGCAGTCGATGAATAATTAAGCGAGATATCGTTAGGGTTTCCCCCATTAACGCATGTAACTAATTGCCCCACTGTTCGAACTTTGCCTGTTGCTAGACCCTATTTGAGAACGATGATTACGACTGCCACTTCGCAGCATCCTTACACGGCACAGAGAAAATCATCTTCTTGGGAATAGAAATCCATTCCAGGAAGTTAACCGCCTTGCGGCTCATCAACACAGAGACTTTGCTTGCTAGCCCCTTCTATAGCCCCCGTTGACAAGTTTGCTTAGACCAGGGGGTCAGTAGACGGTAGTGGCGTGAAAAGGACAGCGTGCTACTCCTTCATACCAAGGAGCTTTCTCTCAATGTATTTAGCCCATTCTTGCCTCTGCCCAAGGGACCAGTAGTCCAATCGCTCCTCATCACGTCGATTGCGGCGTCGCCGTCGAGGCATCTCATTAGTGGCTAGAACCTCGACGGTCTTGAGAGACGAGATTCGAAGTGAGACCAGGTTAGAAAGCCCATAATCATGGTGAGGGCCCTGATACGCCAGCCTATCCCTTTCTGTATAGAAAAGCAAGCGACGTATACATATTCTGAGATGCTGCAAACGTCTGAGATTCGGTTCTAAGCTGATAGGAATAGCAGAGTTCCAGCTGCGCTCCCACACCTCTTCTCCAACTTCCATATCCAGGTGGATGTTTCGCACTGCGCGCCGTTTCTTTGACGACACCTTTCCGCAGAAATTGACGAGGCCGAGCGGTTTGGCGAAATAGAAGACGTTCGACGAGAACGGGAATAAGCGCGCCTCATTGTATACTTGCGAGCACGAAAGAAGCAAGTCCTTTCCTAGGATTTCTGGAAGGCGAGTTTCGCGTTTAGCTAGCATGCAGGCGGTGTGGTCGAATTTGCAGTCTTGATAATTACATGTCGGATCATCGGCTTTGGGAGCAGAGAAGCGTCCGTAAGAAGTGGGCCTCGACTCTTGAAGTTGGCAGATCGAGGAGCAAAGGAGATTATCAGACCCATTGACAAATTCGCCAGATATATGCACTATCTGGCCTCCGCAAACGTACGCGTAGATTCGGTTTTTCAGTTCCTGCGGGAGCTTCAACAACGGAGATCCAGCGTTTTGCTGGATTCTGTTTTGATCAGCATGGATTAGGGCCAAGACAGGAGAGTAGTTCACTTGAGTAGTTTGATGTCACCCTCCGCAAGATTCTGTACGTGATCATCCTCCGTACCTAGAGTATTTGACGCCATGGTATCAGGTGCGTAAAGTGGTTTGAAGTCTGAGAAGCTGCTTTTGGAAATGAACAAAACCCGGAGCTAGATATCATAAGCCTATTTTCATAGAGCTTTCCATTAGGTTTTACTGGAACATTCTATGTAAGAGAGAAGAAAGGCGAGATAACCTAGCGAAGTGCGGAAGTTCCAATTAATGCCACGATCACATATAGGGCTTACCGATATTAAGAGCATATAAAATTGCCTATATATGATCTCCATCGCAAATCAACCCAGCTTATACCTTCCTCTTCACAAGACCCTTGAAGAAGTCAAAGCTGTTGCTGTCGCTTTGTAAAGTCCAAACCTTACCCGTCCCCCGATCTTCCCAACCCAGCTCCTCTGCTATTAAGAGACCCCAATCCCTTGTGATGCCCTTAATACGTGCCCTCACCCCACCTTCAGCCTCTAGAGTTACTATTTGTTCGGTATGCAGCCAATACCTGTAATACATTTCTTCAAATGCTTTGTCGAATCCTGTGTGTTTGAATCGTGCATAGAGATTGGAGTAGCAAGTCAGGATACTAGCTAAAAGCTTTTCCAAGGTAAAGGGACTGGGAGGTTTGAGAGCATTGAGGGAAGTCGTGGGCATTGCGTTGGTGGTATTCAGACCAATACCAACTACGCATAGGTACTCAGAACTAGAGTAGTGGGAGTTGACCAATATTCCGCCAATTTTGACGTACGATTTGGAAGAGGGATCGGAAGGGTCTAGAGCGTCTGGTCAATTTGGTAAGTAAAAAGCCTCATTTCTGCTTAGATATGACTTTTGAAAATACGCACATATATCATTAGGCCACTTTAGTCTTATAGGAATGTTTTCATATCCCACATCATAAGTCTTGATTCCTTCGACTATCGCAAGAGCCGCAAGGTACTGAAGGAATACCACTGGCGCTTGCGGGGTTAGGCTAATAGAATGGCGAATGACAGTTGAGAACATCAACGATCCAGCTGGAGAGACCCAGACGTTTGAGCCGCGGCCACGTCCAGAAACCTGAACGGTGGCTGTAGCAACGAACCCGCTGGGAAGACGTCGAAGTAATTGCGTGTTTCTGGCTTTATTAGCAGGTAAGGGGTTGGGCTCCAGGCAGATGAGGATTTTCCTACTTTTCCAATAAGGTATTTGTGCTGGTGACTACTTCTCCATACCAGATATACTCTCCAAATGAATCATCATTCTTAGGCCACTTTGATCCATAGTGCCTCAGATTCGCAAAGAATGCATGATGGTTAAAGTAAGGTGTATCCTTATTGGAGGGTAAATCATTCTCATGAACAACGACGCGCTTTGTTATTGCATTATAGTCGATGATCCTGTCCTCGCCGACACCACTACTATCAGTCTTCTCGCCGTCCGAACCCGACAAAGCGCCAGCAGCAGAGCCAAGGGTCCAAGTTGATGGCTTCTCAAGATGGAAAGTATCATTCTCATCCTTGATATACTCCTCTCCATCTTCAGTTGAGATGATCTCTTGTAAAGAGGCCATCAGCTCGGATGCCCCTAACGGTAGCAATGAAGAGATATGGAGTCGAGAGAGGGATGGCACCGCATTGTGATTGTCACTAACTTGTAGGCCAAGCTTCAGCAGACAGCCTTTTAGAAAGTCTATCCTTTGCTTGTCATCTTCAGCCAACTTTTCGACGAGCTTAGAGAAGCCTGGGAGATTGGCGTTCTTGTCGAGATTGGCCGGAGCAAACCTGTGATGATTGAGCGTCGGCCTTGCATCAAAGGGCTAGATCGAAACCTACTCGGGATGTGGACTCGTCAAAACTGCAGCTCCTTCACCCACTTTACAGTAGACTACCGCTGCAGCATCCTCTCCTACATCGACGTCAAGTTTCTCGGTAAAAGTTGCTAACACCTCGACGCCCCTGTCGTTGTATTTCGGAGCGTCCACAAACACACCTCCGCCGTTATAATAACATCGGAACACATCAGGTATCGATCCCTTTGCTAGTGCAGTCTTCGAGACCTTGAGCTCTACGGCTCTGGCACCTTGCTCGCTATGATAGACGAACCCAGAAAATGCACATCCTCGACATGTGCCAGGGTAAAACCCAAGTTCACGGTCTCCTATCACTTCTAATTTTTTGTTGCCCACTTCAAACTCGCATCGTTCGGTGCCATAGTAACCTCCGGCACAGAAGCCTAGGTATAAACCCCCTCTCTCTACAAACTGGGAAATCCTCCGATTACCTTCGCCTTTCAAAGTACGACAGTAGCCTAGATCCGCACCACCTGGCATTACCAGCATAGCACATGAGGCCGTCCATGGTTCTTTGATGATTGCGTCACCAGTAACAGTGATCACTGCATAATTTGGGGAGAGCAAACGACGTAGGCTGTATAGGCAATGGCGTACGGACTCTACTGTACTTCCGTTGCCTAAAACAGAGTTCAGAAGGACTTGTGTGTGAAAGATATGTCATGATCATCATACCTGAGTACACAAGTATATTCACACGTTTCGCTGCCATAAATCTGAGGCTCGACTCTCAAGCTGAAAGTCGGGCCGAGGAAAAAGTTCGTTCTTCCCTCGCGCGGCGGCGCGAGTACCGTCCGAGAGCTCACCCAACTCGAAAGTCACAGGAGAAAAATTCGAGCGATGTCAAACACAAAGCAAACGAAGAACGGAAATCGAATAGACGAAAATGACGAGCCAGACGAATGGTAGGTGGGACCGTCAAACAACTATGAGCTATATGATCTTAGCTGATCTACTTAGGGACAAGAGAATTTTCAGCACTGGTTGCTCGGGTATGAGTTATGCATTCATCGGTTTACCTTAACTAGATTTGACTGTCCTTGAATAGTCGAACAAACAAGAATGAACGATTGCTATTTTGAGAAGAGAGATTGGAGGGTTTGTAAACAAGAAGTAAGTTGTTGAGATGAATCTTTTCGGCTAGCGGTTGGATCCACTTTCTCTTCCCAACACAATCGATGGACAGCAACTAAAGACTTCCCATGCGGACTCAGATGGAGAACTTCCGAGAATGTTGGAAGAGGCAGGGCAACGATCAAAGGACGGCTACGAAGGATGTGTAGAGAATTTAGTGCTCAAAGTAGGGAACATTGATATCTCTAGACTATACAACAATATCAAAGACACTGTCTTAACAACAGAACTCCTAGGATATAACTAAAAGTGGAAGCTTAGGTGTCCTGGGTGGTATTCAATCTCGTATTGGAAAAAGTATCACGTGACCATCATGATGGTGGTTCAGGGTTCAACCTGCCTCGCGACGAGACTAAACTTAGGTTGTCAACAACTACAATGGCCACACTCATATTTCAGAGGGCTACATGGTCCCTGCAAATATCGAGGACATCGCGGGCATTTACTGTTTCGTTCACTACCGCCTTACCTCGAAAACAGAAACCTCGACACCTCACGCCTGACGCCTATAGCTCCGGGCGTTCAAGCAGGCAAGATGCCTCTCGAAGACACACAAGAGATACCAGTGCTCATACAGCGTTCACATCGACAAAGGTCTACCAAGCGCAAAAAGCCCACTACGCCACGAATACTCCCGCACAATCACGCTCATCTTACAACTCCACCGTTACAGCACCCCCTACATCTGCACCGCAACCTTCAAAACCCTCTACATCACCCGAAACGTCAGATCTTGCAAGTGGCCTAAGTGACCAGCCTATCATCCTTGATGAGGGTGCTCGTCAGGTGGACTGGACACGGTCATTCCATGGGCTATCTGACAAGGCGTTTTCTAAGGAGGCTGCCGACATCCTGCTTGCTCCCATTGAATCGGACGATATCGAAGTCAAACCTGATGGTATTTTATATCTCCCAGAGATCAAATACAGACGAATACTGAACAGGGCGTTTGGGCCTGGGGCTTGGGGACTAGCGCCCAGGGGCGAAACGATCGTGACGGCGAAGGCTGTGACTCGAGAATATGCTCTAGTCGCGATGGGACGGTAAATCTTCTGTTCAACGCATAATACTTTGGTACAAATAAGCTAACCATATACTGTATATTAGACTAGTCTCCATCGCACGAGGCGAAATGGACTACTTTTCCCCCGAAGGCATCCCCACCGCCGTCGAGGGCTGCAAATCGAACGCTTTGATGCGCTGCTGCAAAGATCTTGGAGTGGCGAGCGAACTATGGGATCCCAGGTTTATCCGGAAATTCATGTCAACGCATGCGAAGGAACTTTTCGTTGAACATCAAGCGACAAAGAAGCGAAAAAAGATTTGGCTCAGGAAAGATGATAGTGTCAAATACCCTTTCAAAGAGACAAAGTACGGCGCATAGAAGGCTTAGCAACTGTATTATATATTTTGTTGAGGCCATTTGTAATACCACTGTGCATTTTTGCCGATGGGAAGCACCTGAGCATTCTGAACCGTGGCCATCAACTCGGGGCTAATAGAACATTCACTTGAATCACAACTCTACATTGATACCCAGCTAGAGATACTACTGAGAAGTTTCATTCTCACTGCACACAGCGCTGAGACTAGCTCGAGTGAAACTAAGCATCTCGCATCCACTTCACATGCGTCTCCCGACCCTCAGTCTATTATAGAACTTTGAGGACTCACAGCTACATGTAAAATAACCAGAAAGGAAAACAATTGAAGGTATTTTACGTAGGACCGGGGGACCAGCCCTACAACGCTAACCCCATCCATCACTCTATTCCCAACCTCAGCCTTGCTGAACAAAATCGCAACAACACTCGTCAGAGTTGATTCTTAACCTAGCTTGCAGCAATAGTTGTCCTAAGTGGCATTTGTGTTCTTTCTCACTAAATCCTCTATCAAATTGATCCCAGCCTGCGCCTAGCACCGTAGTCATCTGTTTTCTCATCTAATATCTGCCAAAAGCTTCAACGAATTCCTATGCTACAAAAATCACCCACTCCTAATGTACCGCATCTCCTGCCTTTTCCGCTTCCCCTCCAAACTACACCGAAAAGCCCGACGCTCCCGAACCATAACAATGCTTCACATCTTAAGCATCATATGCATCCTAATCACACCCCTCTACATAATCTACAAACCGCCCCCACTCCTAATCCGCTACTTCCAACATCGCTGGCCCGACATCCTCTGGCGCGTATCAACATCTTCAAAGGTCATCGCCCTCACAATCGATGACGGCCCATCCGAGCACACCGCCGAAATCATGCAGATCCTCAAAGCCAACAATGCGACCGCGACCTTCTTCATCATCGGCTCGCAAGTCCACGGGCACGAAGGGATACTGCAGGAGCTCCTCCGCAACGGAAACGAGCTGGGCAACCACGCGATGCGTGACGAGCCCTCGCGGTCGCTGAGCGATACCACGCTCGTCGAGCAGATCCAGTCTGTAGAAGAAATGCTCCACGACGCATACGCTGCCGTGGACGTCGTAGAGCCCCAGCCCAAATACTTCCGACCGGGCTCGGGCTTCTTCAGCGAAAGGATGCGTGCGGTGCTAGCGCGACTGGGCTACCAACTCGTGCTTGGGAGTATTTATCCACATGACCCGCAGATTCCGTTTTGGCGGGTCAATGCGAGGCATGTGCTGAGTATGGCAAGGCCGGGAGGTATTATCATCTGCCATGATCGGAGGAGCTGGACGGCTCCGATGCTGCGGAAGGTGCTTCCGGAGATGCGGCGCAGAGGTTATCGCGTAGTTACTGTCACGGGGCTGCTAAGGAGAGCAAAGACTGGACTTGGCTGAAGGTATTTTGTTGTTCTTGCTCAGAATCGTTGGAGGGTGCGTGGTTGATGCACTTCGCAGCCACTCTAGTCCAGGGTGTAGGACTTGTTGCAAGTATGCCCCATATGCGGCGCGAGAAAATCGAGTACAATCTACAAGGATCTTGCGAACATGAAGACGATGAGATTAAATCTGTAAAGGAGATTAAGGCACTGGGCGGACAACGACACCTTTACGTGCTGTCCGCTTGTAGCCTTTATGAGACAGCTTTGAAATGCAAAAAATTGTCAGATCCGACAAGGTCTAGGGCTACCAGCCGAACCAGAGCTATTCGGTACGGAGTTCTTGGTTCATGGTAAGTAAATAAAGCAGAATATCATGCGGGTGTCCATGAGAAGGGGATGTCTCGTCGGGTATGCCCGCTGTATTATCGCTTGGAACCAATGTCGTGGCAGACCTTTGTTGTGGTTATGGAAGGATTGGGTCAAAGAAGGTAAGAAGATGGCTAGTGAACGAGAGTTGCATCGGCTGGCATAGAATCCTAAGCTGTCACGTAGTTCATATTGCGTCAACGAGCGCGAATCCATCAAAGAGTATTTTGCCGCAGGATAACCGGCATACGAGAACGATCTAGCATAATATGATCGAGTCCAAGACGTGCCTTTCGCACCAATCACAAACATTTCTACCGAACCTTCCTCCATGACAATTAGGCGGCTACCTGCCACCTAAGAATAGGAAAGAAGACCATGCATGTTGGGATAGTGCAATTAAGGGGTAAACTGAAGGTCGCTGAACATCCATCTTAGGTTGTGTGGATTGTTTAAGGGCTCGGGCGTTTTTGGAGGAAACGGAAGAAGCAGTGGCATTGATGGATAAAAATGTAATTTGTAGACTGGATCGAGAATCAACAAATGTGATTGATGGCACATGAAAATTGGTAACATAAGTATTCAGTATGACAAGGAATAGTTGGCCATAAAAGTGTTTTTGTCTTTATAAACCATAACAATTGAAACTTTTCCAACACCAGAACCTAGGTGTAGTGGTAATGCGGGTCATTGAATGCGACCACCCATTTCACTAGGGTCACGGTATCAGATGTAAAATCTCCTGGGGTTGAAGACCCAGTCGAAGATTTTCGTAGGTTCGACCCCGGTCGATCCGAGCTTTTTGCTTTTTTTTTTCAACCTTTATTTTTTGCAAAATGGTATC
>JAABUO010005476.1_pt1 | contig 14738 bp, 26 predicted proteins | sample 5559291 | NCBI WGS metagenome assembly JAABUO01 (sample SAMN10711878, study PRJNA513372) | rock metagenome | isolation source: Antarctica rocks | place: Antarctica: Victoria Land, Finger Mt sud | reverse complement strand
TTGGCTTCTCATTAAATTGACGCCGAAAGGTGTAGTCTTTTCTTTTCTTTTCTGCTGTGAGAGACGAAAAAGGTGCAGGAAGCCATCAGTGGCATAACGCTGCTCATAACAGATGCAATACTGAACAGTGATGGTACTAGCACGTGCACAGCCTACATGAACACATGAAAGATATGCAAACCAGCAAAGTCATCTCAAGGTGTTCGCTCACAATGTGCCACTCAGTAAACCCAGCTTGACTCAGCTTGAGAACCCACATTCACGTTCACAGCTGTCACATTCACAGCTTACAATCATGACCTCGAGATGAACTCAGCTTGACAAACTCAGCTTCACACCAGAGGAGGGGCCAAAATGGCAAAGCTGTTGACTCACCCTGTGTCGCCGTTGCTGCTGACGTATACGGACTAAGCCTGCAAAGATGCCCAGCAGGAAGCACAGACCCACCAGCACACTGACAGACACATTGATGCCGGGGCTGGTGTGGTAGCTTCCCGCGCCTTGTGCACTGCCAGCTTCCGGAGAAGGGCTGCTAGCAGGTGACGCAGAAGGTGACGAGGGGGATGCCGGGGAGGTGTTGGAAGCTGCTTGAGCAGCCAGGACAGATGCATTGCAGGCGGGAAAATCTAGGGCTGAGTTGGCGAAGGATGATGGGCTGAGGGCGGTGATGTTGGGGATTGCATTGCAGAGGCCGGGATTGCCTGTCAGGTTCCTGCAGCAGTTGAACAACAGAGCTCTGCACCTCGAAGCACAACCCACAACTGACCTTGCAGGAATCTGAGTCTGACACCTTGGTAAGCATGTATCAGCGTGAAAGAGCAAACAGATATGCGTCACCAGCACTTTAGCATGCTGTGTCAACCCAGGAGCTTTCCCCTGGCAGTGTGTCTCACCGCGGCTGCCTTTTGCTATGCACTTTGCCTGTTGACAACAGCCATGCATTGCGACAAGTTGAGGGGCAGTCCCTGGCACAGCACTATGGAAGTCTGCTTCAGGAGGCATCTTTAATTGGGGGGAGAGACGCAGTGGCAGCATGATGTGTAGAAGAAGTTGCAGGACTAAAATGCACAATCTTATTGCAGCCATCGTGAGCATGCTGCACACTGCAGTATGGCACGTACGTACTGCAATATGGCACGTACGTACTGCAATATGGCATATACATACTGCCATGTTGCACATACATTTGCAATATGGCATACACATGCTGCAAGGCAAGCTGCGGGCCTGATCCTGCCAAAGGCTGAAGAAAGCGATACAAAAACTAATACTGTCCAAACCATCCAGAATGTGTGGGATTGACTTACAGCGTATTGAGGCTGGTCATGCCACTCCAGGAGCTAGGCACAGACCCTTCCAGGGAATTGTTAAACAGGGTCCTGCATGGCCACACAACACCTCTGTGTACAATCTGATGTGCTCAAGGTGTGACACGCTGTCTGTACACATCTTGGCACTCACTTGAGTGTTGAGCTGATGCTTGACTACGCAAAAGATGCTTGCTGAGGGGTGTGTGCAGACACTGACAGCATGGTGACATGTATGCCTAACACATCTGTATGCAGTATATGTGTCTCTGGGTGGCCTGTAAGTGATTGAAACGCACATGAGCATGAGTGACACTGACATTGGCAAGCGTGACAATCATTTAGTGTATCTGCAAGCCTTGAAATTGTGTGACAGCATGAACATGGGAGTTGGTGACAGCCAGCATGTGAATGCAAGGCTTGCAGTACAAGAGCCGCTGCCCCCTTCACAGGGTAGGGCTTTAGCCTCGGCAGGAATGTAATTTATGCCAGCAACCATCGGGGTATGCCATGTACAACAGGCCAATCACCACTACAAGGCTTACAGCGTGGTCAGATTTGATAGCAGGCCCCAGGTGGTTGGCAGGAAGCCTGTCATCTGATTGCTGGAGAGGTCTAGGGTTGTCAGGTTGTTGAGCACTCCCAGCACACGTGGCAGAGTCCCAGTAATTCTGCACAGTCAAAAACCACACCATAAGCAGTGCGGGCATTGCATATGTATGCAAACAGGATCAAATGCTCAATCGTTTGCACACTGGCCAATGCATCTCCGGAAACTGACATATCATGTGACTGTGCCATCAGGACTATGAGTCAGTTGACTGCCTGTGCTGCCGTGAAGAATACATTCTTGTGTATGCAAGGACACTCAATACATTGCAAGACAACGCCTGAGATCATCAAAGCACCTGCTGTCATACTGCAGGTGCAAGCGGCTTTGCATATCACAGTATGACTTGCAGCAATGAAACATACCCTTGATTGCCAAGCTGGAGGCTTTGCAGTTGTTGCAGCAAGACAATGTAGGGAGAAATGGTGCCTTTCAATTGCGCAGGAACACCAGGCTGTATGACCCTAGTAGGGTCAAGCAGGATGCCGGTCACATGCCAGTTGGTACAGGAGAGGCCAGTCCAGCTGCAAGATGGCTGCACTCGCGGTCTACATGTTTCAAATCCACATGGATCGATGTTGAGCAGCCAGCCATAGGCAATCTGCTGGGCCTGTGACTGGAAGAGCGTGTTGGCAATGACCATCAGGGCTTCTATTTCTGAGGAGTTTGTGGCGCCCTGTGCAGGCTGGGAGAGTGCTGAGGCTGCTAGTGGTAAGGCATGGGCGCCTGGCTGATGTAGGGCCAGCAACACTGGCAGAGCCAAACACGCCAGCATTGCTTGGCCAGCCTGCACAGACCATTACAGCTGCGAGTACTTCGTTGACAGCGACATGTGAAGCTTCTGAGGCAAGGTGGCCCCAGCATGAGCTTTGTACGAGAAAGGGTCAGCTTATGTTGGATACTCACCTGTTGCGAAGTCAAAACGCTGACCAGCGCCGGGACACACGGGGGCTCTGCGAACGGTAGCAGCAGTTTCACACGGCCAAGTAGTCTGACTGTGATGAAACCTGCGACTGACTGCCTTCAAGCTGCGAGTGCTGAAGGTTGTCCTCAAAGCTGTGTTTGACCTAACAGAGGTGCAGCCACCGCCCAAGTGCTTCGCGTGGCGTCCAGTCTCTCTCTGTCTGTTAGAAAGAAGCACAATAATTTGTTTGCCGTCCTGAAGAACCTTGATAGCGCGTATGTTCCCTGCAAACCAGCGGGCAAAGCAGTGCATGCACAGCTGGGCACGGAGCTACAGCCTTGTTATCAACGCTTAAACACGCGGCCCGTGTGTCAGTGCAAGCCCCACCCCAAGCGTGCAGGCCACGAGGTGGGGGGCCCTGCGTGATCTTTGATGAATGCTGTACGCACAGAGCATGCATGCGCAACCATGCAGTCTGAGAGTTGCTGCATTTACCAATTTGTTATTGGTAGGTTGTTACAAGTGAGAGTTGGTTGTTTTGGAGAGAGCTAGGACCCACATCAAACAGATCTGAGTCAACACTACCAGCCACAGTCTCATAGATTCATCAGGTGGTCATCACATGCGTTACGTTTTACAACTGCAAGCAATACTTTACACAGCAGTCTTCTAGAAGGAAAGTGCAGCACACCCAGCAGGACAAGACACAAAACACTCAACGTATAGACCACACCAGCAGGTGGAAACTCAGAGAAGTTGTATAAGCCAGCATCAGCATGTTTGGTTGTGATAGGCAATGGCAGCCGTACTGACATACGACCCATTGCAACAGCTTGGACTAACCATGTCATGAACAATCTGTCTCAACCATGACTGTAAACAAGGGCCGTGGTGAACCTGGCGTGTCTGCACGATGGGTATAACCTGCATTGTTACTGTGTGCTGCTGATACGCCTGAGAATGGTGCTGAAGAAACAACAAACGGAGCATTTGGCAGCTGCTGTGACACGTGAAGGGGCTGATCAAAGGCAGGGCTGCTGCTGGGGTTCCAATGCACTGCTTGAATGGTCTCATTCGTTGGGTCTGCATTGCTAGGCTGGGTAAGCAGGTTCTGATGCACATTTGCCAGCAAACCTGCTGCTGATGTTGTCATGCTCAGAGTGGCAGCTTCTCTGTTGCTGGCAGCCTGTTGCATGCATAAGAGGCAATCAGCAATTGACAATGACTTTGACAAGAGGTTCACGTGATCAGTACATCTATCCAGAGGCTGTATGACAGCATGCAGAAGGTCCTGCCGCGAGTGCAAGTCAGAACAAAAAGCATAAGCTGCTGCAAGTGAGCTAAGACCTTGAAATGTGACAGTAGCATGTGCTCACGGGTCAAACATACAAGCGAGACGCACCACAGGGACTTTTGATGTGTCTTGGTCTGATAAATTGGTGGGTGGAGCCACACGAACTTTGTGCGCTATGGCAAGCTCTATACCGTCAGGGCCAACAACAAGCCAGGGCACCTTGCTGCTGTTTGTACGCTCCACCTCAGTTCCTCCTAGGCCATTTGTATTATCATCTTGTGCCAAGTGTAACTGCACAGCTAGTGCTAATTGCTGCGCAAACAAAAGCTTGTATGAGCATCTTCCGGCGAACAAGCAAGACACTCACAACAGCAGTGTCAGGCAGAAAGCCTCTGCTGGTGAAGTACAATTGAACTCTGCACTTGATTGAAAGAGATTTGAAATACTAGCAGCAAGTGTGAGACAATACATGACGCTGCACAAAGCTAAAGGCCCAGCTTACCCTTTCTGCAGCCTTCTGCTGAAGCGCTCGAAGCAAGCTCAAACCTAACCCAAGAATCACAAAGACTCCAGCCACCGTCAACGCTATAATTGCTACAATTCTAGTGTTCGCCTGGAAAGGGCCACCTCCTGATATGTCAGGGCCATCTCCTACGAAAGCCATTTTTGTAGGCAAAGCCTGACGACTTGTGTCAGCTCAAGCAACGAACGAGATTGTCTGACCCCAGAGCTGCCAAACTTCTCACTGCACGTGTGGCGCGGTTAGGGTTCAAGGTGTGGTGTGGTGTGGTGTGAAGTTGAACAGTTGTTGCGCAGATTTGTGAATGTACATGCTGCATGCTTTAATATAAAGTGAAACGCTTACGCTGATCTTGAGGTCTGCAATGCAGTTTGCCTTCCTGAAAGCACGCTTTTAGCGACGACAAGATAAGTCTAAGCCCATCTTTTGTTACGTCTGCATAGCATCGTTCGACACTGACAGGCCGCATATCGCAACGAACCAGACATGCAAGCTAATTCCGTGCATGCACAGTCAAAGTCGATCTTCACAGGTCAACCCAGCTTACTCCGAACGCACAAACCGCAGACACAAATCAGGGCACAGGATGTGCGCCAGGCGCCCCGCAAATTCAGAGTCTATGCCAAAATTGACACAGGATACAAGGTGCGCAATGATCACAGCAGTTCTGCGCTTTCTGTACTTCGAATATCACCTCTTGCCATCTAGCACCTATGCAGTGTTTTTTTGCAACAATAGGCCGGCGGCGGCCAGAAGTCAACCGTTGAGGACCAACTGCACGAGGCAGAGATCAATAAGAACGCCAATGCCTTTGTCAAGGTATGGTCTCACTTTGCTATAGCCTTTGGCTAGCTGCAAGCTGGCAATCTTTGGCCAGAAATGCTCATGTTCACTTACGAACTTCTTTTGCCCAATTTGCAGGAATTCAAAGAGGACTTGGGAGCCACAGGAGACAAGAAGACTGATGAGGACAAGAAAGACATTCCGCAGCGACAAGATGACAAGCTTGGCTTGAAACGTGATGAGAAGGATGCAGAAAGATCAGAAAACAGCAAGAAGTAAATACATACTTGCAGCTGTGCCTGGACTCAGCCTGCACCTTACTGTGGTAGACATGCACTTGCTTAGCCAAGGGTATGCAGGCACACAGCTTTGTAGGGCCAGTCTGCGTCACAGATGTCTCATATCAAGGTCTTCAGATTCTGGTTGACCATCATGTGCCAGCACCATTGAGTGTTGCAAGATGCAATCATTGCTGGTATGCCATTGCCAGTTCAAGCAAGGCACAGTGGTAGACTTTACGTTTGGCAACAACGGAGTGGTAATTGTGAGAAATGAAGCTAGTGCCAAGTCCTGGATCAACTTTCACATGACAAAAGAAGTCACGCTTTGCACACTCAGAGCAGCACACATCGATCAGAATCACAAGCTGCACAATATTTGGCATCACCTGCGCAAATCACTGCTCGTGATCATACTACAGTCTGCAATCGCTACAAACAGCACAGCCCTTGCGCTGAGGCTAAATGCGGTAGCCCACTACTGAAGGGCTTGCAAGTAGCACAGCATGATGGAAAACTTGCAGCTGACTGAAGCAAATCAGGAGTGAATGGGTTGGTCATAGGTGGCCATGGCAGCTTCCTTGATGGCTTCACTCAGTGTGGGATGACCATGGCACGTTCTGGCAATGTCCTCTGTGGATGCACCATAGTTCATGGCCAGTACACATTCTGATATGAGTTCGCCAGCGCTTGGGCCCATGATATGAGCTCCCAGGATCTTGTCTGTCTTGGCATCTGACACAAATTTCACAACTCCCTCAAAGTCACCAACTGTCCTGGCTCTGCTGTTGGCCATGAAGCCAAATTTGCCACACTGCATGCGCATACACTTCTTCAGCACTTGATTGCCAATGTGACAATTTATTGCACATTTGTTTCTTGAACAGGATCTCTAGTAAGCCTGCCAGGGTATGCAATATAAGAGTAGACATGAGCATGACTCTGGTCTGCTTGCACTGTGAAATTACTGCACAATGATTGCGCCAATACTGTAACAAAACTGCACTGTTACTGCCTTTAACTCCCTCCATGTGCATGTGCAGCTGCTTGCATCAACCAGTCAGTGTGACCAAGCTCAAGGCCTGACATTGTTGCTGCTGCCCACAGCGCTGTACTGTTCACCACCAACAGTTGGACAGACACCTGTTCACAAGGTTATCTCACATACTCACAGTTGTGCAAGACAAGTGACAAAGTAACATAGCACTTTGACATGTACCTTGACTGCAATACCCTCTGCCTTGCATTGGTCCTCAGTCTTGCCCACTGAAGCCACCTCTGGGTGGGTGTACACAATGCCTGGAACAGTGTTGTAGTCAACATGGCCCTTCTTACCAGCAATGTACTCTACAGCTGCCACTCCATCCTCCTCTGCCTGCAATCGCACACAGCTGCAATTTGAGTGCATGCATGGTTGGCTTGACAGAAGCTCTCATACAATGAAGCCATAGTGACAGTCAGCTGATGATGACACTCGGAGATAACCTTAACAGAGTAAACATGGAAGGATCATGTACAAAGTCCAGCAATCATTGTAACCATGCAATGAGATTCAAAACAGACCCTCAGGGTTGCTCCCACCAGGTTGGTGCAATGCCATATGACTATGCCACATCCAGCACCCCATACAGAGTCACCTTGCTTTGTGCACAGCTTGTGGAATGCCCTGTTAGGCCCAACAAGCCATGAATCAACCTAGGTGACCTGTATGGCATGCTGATTGTCGCACAGTCCTGGCATTGCAGCTACCTTGCAGTTGGCAGTTGGGGCGTGATTATTGAAAGCAATCTGCAAAAAAAGATCACATGGAGGACATGAATCCTGGTCAAATGAGCATGGGCAAGGACAGTATAGTCCACGAAGTCCTGGCTTGCCTTGCGCTGCTCAAGCTGTCTCTGAATGATCAGAGAATGTGCAAGATTGCACTTATGTGTGCATGATGCAACTACACCTGGCTTTCTCAGCCCTTCCAGCATGAGATCTGCATCCTTTCCTCACTCAAGGTTACAAACAACGCTCCAAAACCACTGCAACACAACTGTGACAACGCGTAGCATCTACAGTAACCCACCATCATACACCTCTACAGAATCTTTTTGACAAAGGCTGACTGTCACAGTCACAAGAGTAACATGGGAACAGCGCGAACCTTGTGTGCAAGCATAGGTCCTGGTATGCAGTCCCCAATGGCATATATGTGAGGCACACTGGTCTGGAACATGTGGTTCACTTCCAGCCTGCCCCTGTTGTCAGTCTGAAGCCTGCCTGCCTTCTCGAGATTCAAGCCCTTCAGGTAGGGTCTCCTGCCTACTCAATACACGGTTGATTTGCCTACTACAGCCTATCAGGGTTTGCCTATTGTAGCCAGTGAGCATTTGCCCATCGTAGCAGAATACAGTTGCACAAGGGAGTCTCACAATAAGTAATGAAACAGGTTTCCTCAAAGGTCAAACCCACACTGCTCAGATCCATAAATATAGGAGATGCAGCATAAGATGAACAACAGCACAGCAAGCCCGTAGGGGCGCAAAATGCTGACAACTCAAATGCAGCACACAACTATTAATAACGTAGGTCAGTATTTACGGTATGCTGCTGATGCAAAGAAGGCATGGCTTGTATGGGATGCTGCATGACCCCTGCACAGGATAGAAAGCTACCTGCACAGACAAGGACCACATCAGCGTCCAAGGTTTCCTTGTCGCCCTTCTTTGTCTCCAGATCCAGTGTCACCTTATCACCCTTGATCTCTGCCCCGTTCACTTTGGTGTTCAACTTGAACTTGAACCCTTGCTTGGTCAGAGACCGCTGGAAGGCTTTCCGTACTTCGCTGTCCTACATGTTGGACAGGACAAATCAGCAAAGAACTCGGCAGTCCAGACAGACACCCAGGCAGACAGCATGCTTGCTTGTGTGATGATGCCCAAGCAGGTGACCCCTCATGAATGCAAAGGGTGCAGGAGCTGTGCAAGTACTGCTGCTGCTACAACAAAGCTACACATCCCTGACTGTTCAACAGTGCTCTTTGAAAGGCCGTCAAACTGGAAACAGCAAGTAAAACATTTGCAGCCAGGAAGGCAAAATACACATGGCCAGGTGAGTGTGTCTGGTAAAGCCAGCACATTTGACAAAGTCTGTGCTCACACATACTGCATCTTTGGTTTTGTCGATCTTTGTCAAAATTGCATAAATACATTGTATCTCGACTTTCCTTTCACTGCTGCAAAGCTAGGTGTGGTACCTGACTGCTCCCTTGCAAAAAAGCCTCACAGCTCTGATGCTGGCTCCATGCATACTACCCAAAACCCAGATCCTGACACTCACAACATAAACTCACCATTGTGGGCACAATTGTGTCCATGAACTCAATGACAGTGATTTTGGCGCCAAGGCGACCCCAGACGGACCCCATCTCTAGCCCTATGTAACCTCCCCCAATGACGGCCATGTGCTGTGGTACCTCCTTCAGAAGCAGGGCACCTGTTGATGAGACGATTCTGCAACACAAAGAGTTGTTTGAGAGGGAGGCAACTTGATAAGGCTGCTGGGTTAGCAGAGTAAGCCAGCCGACTGCAAGAGATGATACACTTCTGTGCCAATGAACTGAGTTGCTGCCATGGCACGAGCCTCAAGTACACAAGAATCTCCTCTGTGGAACGATCATGAATGCCATACGCTGAAGTTTATGGCAAGCTGCCTAGCCATTACTGTGTGTGGAGAAGCCAATTGCTCACACATCATATTGGTGTGTTATCTTGCAATTCAGCTTGTGCAACCACTCATGCAACCCATTTCGAGTTTAGACTCCATCAACGCAGTGATCAGCATGATTGAATCTGACTCTATGATGCAACATGCCAGCTGTGTATGAGCGCTAAACGCTGATGATACATTTGTACATTGTACTTGTTACAACAACTCAGGTTTGAGTGGTTAAAAGCTTACCTCTCCTCATCAATGGGGATTCCAGGAAGAGGAGTGACCTCAGAGCCTGTGGATATGATGATGTTTTTGCCGCTGACAGTCTGATTGCCACCATCTAACAAGGCTACATCGATGTCATTGGCGCTTGTGAAAGCACCCCACCCTTTGACATACGAAACCTGCAAAAGCGCTGGCTGTTTCATGACATGCTGACTGATGTCAGCAACATGACAGAGCAGAGTTGCAACTGCGACGGAGGAGTGTGTCTAGCACCAAGCTGCATGCCAGTGTGTTATTGGCGTCAAGCAACAAACAGTTCACCTTGTTCTTCTTAAACAGACCCTCAATTCCGCTTGTGAGTCCTGCTACTGCCTTGTCCTTTTGCTTCATCATCTGGGGCAGCACCATCTTGACATCACTCACCTCTACACCGTATTCCTTGAAGTTGTCCATGGCGTCATGGTACTTCTGACTTGAGTTCAGGAGTGCCTGCAGATATGCATATGAGCTTGAACGGTTGTTGCGTGCTCCTCTGGCGCCCGCGCGTAAGCCACAATGCAAACACCTTGGAAGGTATGCACCCAATGTTGAGGCATGTTCCTCCCAACTTTCCACGGCCCTCTATGCAGGTGACTTTCATCCCCATCTGTGCAGCCTTGATCGCTGCGACATACCCTCCCGGTCCACCTCCGATGACGACTAGGTCCTGCAAGCACAAGCATAGATGTTGATGATCTGCGACACGGTACTGTGGCGTTCGACAGCAGTGAGGCTACGCACACCTGCTGTTCTCCGGACGCGAATCCTCTGACACCCAAAAGGTACCTGTGCGTCAAGCTGCCTACAGCTTGGCTGCGGCCTGTGCGACAGCCTGCGGTCAACGCTCGCAACGCCATTGTGATGCGTCGCGACAGACCGACTGTATCACCTGTGGTGTTGCAACACACTAGGCAGTTGGGCACCCTTGAGATGACAATCATTGCAAGCGTAATGCACACCGGGGTAACGATCTTACGCTCAAACTACGGTTTGAGAGGTCCTTTCACTGAATGGGCCAATGGGCACAGCAGAGGGATCATACCAACAAGCAGCATATGACATCACCGTTCTGCATTCTTTGTGATTCCTAGGCAATGTATACCACGTTTTGCAGGCATGCAGCAGAGAGCTGTCAGCGCACGTGCTGTCTATCGCAAAGCTTGCTTACATGCTTAGTAGCAATGAAATCTACTGCATCTACAAGATACCAAGACATATACCACATGATATGAGGCCATATTTGCAAGCCTACCCAATATGACATTGTCTGTGAGCATCTATCTGACAAGCACTGACCTAAAACATCACCATGCCCTTGTTGGACGCCTCTCGAGCTGGCAACATGTGCTGCTGTCATAAACAACAAGGACTCTCTAAAATAACAGTATCCCCACAACAACAGTACACATCATGATCAGCAGCAGATATCTTGTCTTCCCTCAAAACAGGCAACACCTCCTGTCAGCAGCAGGAAATGCAGCAACACACAAGCAAATACTTCGTCCTGGTGACTTGCTGCAAGACACAAGCTACTGGCTAAAGGAACATTCACGGGCCAAAAAAGTGGGGCTAGATGAGCTGACTATCACAGACAGCTAAGGCAGGACTACTCTGCATGGGCTCAATGGCCACATAACTGTCACAGCAGAGTAGTCCTGGCAAGAACATTCATTCACAGCCTGCATGGCATGGCACGGCTGACTACTGAGTGGGTTCTCTGATTTGTGACAGCCTCTCTACAATCTCACGAGCTGACGGCCGCACATTCGAGTGTTCATGCAGGCATTGCTCGACCACATCTGCTGTGGCTTGAGGGCACTCCTCTGGGACCCTGCCACACCGCAGCAGACAGTGTCAGGCACCACTATCACCACCAACACTGCTTTCTGCTGCAAACTTCAGCACAACCATCCCTAGGCTGTACCGATGCTTATGCTGTGTCAGACAAGTTCTATCAAAAACGTGCCGCTAAAGTGCAACAGCTGAAAAGGCAAGCTCAACACAATGCTTGTGGGTGATTGTGCATATACAGTACGCTGCATATAAAACAGATATGGATGGCACTGCCTGAGAGATCTGGTGCAACTGTGTCAAACATCTCCTTAGGTATGCACAACTCAAGCTGCAAATGTCAAACAGAATCTCCAAAGAGCTGCGCCCATGCTTACAGACAGCAGATGTACAGGCAGGTGTACCTAAGAGGTCTGAGTTGTCTGCCATCGGGTGCTTCTCCAGCACAAATTTCCCACAGCACCACTCCATAGCTGTAGATATCCACTTTCTCAGTACACGTTGATTTGCCTAGCAGCACCTGTAAACAAACATGGCGATGTATGTGACTCTGCCCACGGCTGTATGCACATCATGCTCATTCTGGCAAAATTGACATCTCACCAAGGACTTTGTCAAGACAAGATACCTCCACAACATAGCAACGCCTAATACTAGTCCCCAGGCGCTGTAGACGTTAGATTTCCACCATGAAACAGACATTTTCTCCAACAAAGTTTGAAGTTTCTGTATCCGGCAGAGCAAAGTGTCACCAAGGCTCACCTCGGGAGCAGACCATGCAAAGGTGCCGACATTGTACAGGGAGGACAGGAACTGGCGGTGCATGATCTTGGCCAGGCCCACATCTGCAATCTTCGCCGTGTTGTCTCTGGCCAGCAGGATGTTGGCCGACTTGAGATCAAAGTGCACAATCTTCCTGGAGTGCAGAAAGTGCAGACCTCGCGCCACATCCAGAGCTATGCGTCTGCCCAGCCCTGGTAGCCGAGGCCCATCAGGGGCGCTCCTGCGTCAACAGAAAGGTCACCAGCATTAGTACTGCAACGCTGAGCGTTCCACAGAACCTTCAGCAAGTCAGTGAAGTCTAGGCTATGTGACACAAGTCATGTATGTGATGAATCTTACAAATATGACACATCTGTGTTGCAAGCGAGCACGCACACTGTGAACCGAGCCCAACACCTAGCCTTTGGAGCTGTACTGCAATAAGCTTTTGCACAGTCAGACCAGGCTGCACACATCCTGTGGTCTCAGATGGACACACGCAAGCCAGTGAAGCACCGCAGGCCAGCACAGCTGCATGGAAAGTTCAAAGAGATATGGACTTGCCTTCTGCACCAGGCAAACCGGCCAAGAGTATCCCTGGCAATGGCATGGTAGAGGTCGCCGCCTTCCATGAACTCAGTAATCAGCATGGTCTGCTCCCTCTGCAGCAGCAACAACGACAAAATCAGGGCAGTGAAAACTGTAGCAGCAACAAAATTACAACCAAAACTTGTCTGTGTAATATATTCCATTGGTGCCACTCGCAGCAAGGCCGTTATACTGAAAAGCTTGATTTCTCCAAAAACGTAACAGGTTGGAAAAATCACTGAACTGTCTTGTGAGCCTACAAGGACTGCATGAAAGCAACAGCAAGGCTGTTGCACCTGTCAAAGCCAAGTCATGCGAGGCTTGAGCAGACGCAGCATGTGTGTTTCTATAACAAAGCAGAAGCGTTCCAGTAATCTTCTGGAAACAGATATATGTGATACAATCCACTCGAAATATCAAGACAGTTTTCCTTGTATACGAGGCTTGGCATCCGACAACGCAATATGTGAGGAGGCCTACCTGGATGCATGCGCCAACGAACTGCACAATGTTGTGGTCCCTGCAGCTCTTCAGCACAGCAATCTCTTGGCGGATGAGGGTTTCCCTCTGCTGCTTGAGCACTTGCAGAGTCTGCAGGCGCTCATGACTCGAGTCACTGGTATACTGAGGTCCATCATTGAAGACCTTGACAGCCACCACTTGCACTCCTCTGAGTAGGCCCCGATACACCTGCAGCCAAGGTGGCCAGTCAGCGAGCATCTGCAACGACTGTGGTGAAAACTAATGGTGGTCAGAGAGCATTTGCAATAATTGTGGTGAAAACCAGTGGTGGTCAGCAAGCAAATGAAACAGTTGTGCTGAAGCCAGTGATGCAGCGTGATGCACCCAACAGTGCTTTGCTGGTGTTGCTAGGTGCAAGGTTTGATGGAGGCCATGCGTTCATGGCTGAGCTGTGTGACTTTATGAGCCGTGCTGAGGTGAGATGTGTAATGTCAGCTGAGCAGAGTGGGCTTGGGCCTCTGTAGGCCTGGTAGGAGAGCACATCACAGGCATGGTATCAGCCCATACACTTATTTTCACCCACGTGCTCTGCACAAAGGAGCAGCAACCGCCGCAACCCCTCAGCAGCTGTACAGAAGTCATCAAGCACGAGGGCCATGCAACTGTCTCTACGTACAGCAATGCATGCATCTGTCTTTTTGGAATAGCAGCACATGCATCCATCTCTGCGTTTGGAGAACATGGATTTGTGGCACAGCATGGCAGCGCTGTGCGCAAAGGGCATGTTTGCTGCTACCAGGCAGCTGTGTGCACTGCATGTGAGCCTTTGCCACCTGGGACTCCAGAATTCAAAGTGTCAACCATCTGTCGTATTAGTACACCTTGTGGGGATGCTCAAAACAGACTGCTCTGTGGACACAATACCTGCCTTGCAGGTACCTAACTCATCATGAGCCGGAAAGCGCAAATATTGTTGTCAATATTTATTACCCATGAGCAATACAGTTGAATGAGGAACTGACCCTGCTGAAAGCTCCTGCTCCCAATTCCCATTTCCTGCCATCAGGCCGCAGCCCAATCACAACATCAGACACATCAATCTCCCAATCTGAAAAGGGCACATTGTCGATCCATGAGGGGGGCATGGCGGGAGCCACTGCTGAAGAAATCATGCTCTCTTGCTGCTCTGATGCCTCACGACTGAAGCTGTCCTCGCTTGACAGCATGCTGCCAGTAAGTGCCTTGGAATCTAGCAAGCTAGCGTCTGCCATCTGCAGAGAGATGCCCTGTATGCTGTCAGATGGTTCTAGGGAGGGCTGCGTCTCGAAAGTGCCCTTCTGGTGTCTGAGGTGGCGGCGCCAAATGACAAACGCCCCTGTGGCTATACCCAATAGCAGTGCAACAGGAATCAGGATTGTTGTAAGGAGGAAGATTGTTTTGTGGCTGGGACGACCTGCAAGGCCAGCATTGAGCGCA
>JAABUO010005475.1_pt1 | contig 14739 bp, 17 predicted proteins | sample 5559291 | NCBI WGS metagenome assembly JAABUO01 (sample SAMN10711878, study PRJNA513372) | rock metagenome | isolation source: Antarctica rocks | place: Antarctica: Victoria Land, Finger Mt sud | reverse complement strand
CTGCTTCTGCCTCTGCAGAGTTCTTTGCAGACATAGGCCTGTGTCCACTGGAAGCAGTCAAGGTGCCATTTTCACCAACAACACTACACTGAGCTGCAAAAGGTCTCAAAGCACATGTGACTTGACTCGCATGCATGCAGTTGTGATGTTGCTTGCTGAAGTATGTCTGCATTGCATTGCCGCACAGAGCTCATTTCAGCACCCACTTCTCAGAGGCCTTAGTATCGCTGCGTCCCCATTCACACGTGCCTGTGATGCTGTTACAGGTCAAGATTCAGACCTCCCCGGGCTATGCAAAGGGCTTGACTGATGGTCTGCCCAAGTTTGTGCAGGAAAATGGTGTTGCAGGGTAGGTGCAACATGTTATGCATGCATTGTGACGTATTGGTCATACATCAATGGAATTACATGTTGCATGTTGAATGTGTATCTTTTTGGCAAGCAACATGCATGCAAAAGTGGGTCCAGCATCATCAGCAATCGCTCTTGCCTGCTTCATGTCTACAGCTGTGACGCAGGTGCTTGAGTGTGCATGCTTGGTTCCATTCAGCTTTTGTGCTGACTTTGGGTGATGTAGTTTGGATAGAAAGCTGAGCGCCAGCTCCTGCTTTGCATTGTACTCTCAAATGCCAAGCAGTTTTCTATGGACATTTGTACAAGGGCAGGTGCCGACGTCCAGAATCCCTTCATGCTGCCGACTTTGTTGAGGTGTTCACTGTGCATGCTGAATGTGTAAGAATCCAATTAGGGAGTGTCTGTCTGGTGGTGCATGCAGGCTGTGGAAGGGGCTGGTGCCCTTGTGGGGGAGGCAAATCCCATACACTATGATGAAATTTGGTAAGCCTTTGCAGTCTATGCACACATCAGACATGCTGCAACATTCCCAGTGTTAGATCAAACGGCAGAGCTTACTGATTTTAGCAACAAAGCTGTTGCAGTCTGTGCAAATGATACAAACCAATCAGCGGTACAGAGAACATAAATCAATGCTCGCTTCGAATATCTTGCAGCTACAATGCCAAGTTGTCATGTTGGGACATGCAAGAAGTGCAAGGCATGACCGGAACATTCTCCTGTGTGTTTTGCAGCGGCATTTGAGAACATAGTGCAAGCATTGTACACCAATGTGGTGCCAAAGCCAAAGTCAGACTGCAGCAAAACAGAGCAATTGGGAGTATCCTTTGCGGCAGGATATTTGGCCGGCATTCTGTGTGCTATCATCTCACACCCTGCGGACAATCTGGTGTCAAAGCTCAATGCTAGCAAGGTGACTCTTCATACTGATACACAGGATACAGACTTGACTTGCTTCTTGAGTCTATGACTAAAGCTGACAAATACCAGCTTAAGTCATCATACAACATGCGTCTGTGGTCCTAAGTGCTTGCCTTGAAGTAGAGCTGATGCCAGGCAGGGAAGAACAGCAAAACCCAACTTGACGTGTCATTGATTTGCAGTCTAGCTCAGGATCTTGCTGCAGTACTGCTTGTCGTTTCAATGCTGTTGACAGTACATCCTCACTTCGTGATGGTGAAGGGGCCACCGGCTGGGAACAGCAGTGAAGCAGATGATTCAAAAGTTGTTGGGTTTTGACAACATCGCACTAGAACATGCATGACACATGTCCATACATGTTGTTAACGGCAGCAACAATGCAGGGTTCAAGCTTTTGAACGTTGCTCCTCTTCTGAGCTGCGAGGCAACAGTGAATGGTGACGTGGACAAGATGGGGTGAACGCACTCGTTAAGACTAATGTCTGTTCATGATATTCTTGTATACGGTGTTTCATTTGCACTCTGTGTCAACAGATACATGCAGGAGGCAATAAAAAGGGGTTGGCGTAAGCGTAATGCATGTAATGGAGAGAACTACCCTGTAATGTACAACTGGGAGAAATGACCGATGAGATGGTGTCACACAGTGTGATGGGAGCTAAACATACCTAGTGTCACCTATTGGAGCTACTGAATTCCACCATGCCATGCCCAAGTACTGCTTGCAGAAGGCCACAATTAGATTTGTGATCATTGAATTGGATGGAGCTGCTGCACCCCTTCACATCCCCAAAGACTCTTTGCAGGAGGCCACACTTGGCAGTGTTGTCTGTGAGATAGGCTGGTGGCAACCAAACACGCCTCTTGTCATCTGTCCAAGCTTCTGTATCCCTTGACATCCCTAGGTACTGCCTGCAGAAGGCACCAATCAGGGGCACACTTTTCAGCTGTGCTCCAGCCACCTTTTGTCTATTCTTGGAGCTGCTGCATGTTTTCACATCACCAGTCATTCTTTGCAGGAGGCAACGATTGGGGGTGTGATCAGTGAGATGGGGTGGTGGCAGCTGGCCACTCGGGGGCTGGGCCTCCGTATAGCCATGATCGGTACCCTGACTGCTACTCAATGGGCCATCTATGACTCCTTCAAGGTCTATGTAGGACTGTAAGCGCCTGCTTCTTTCTGCTGTTGCCATGCAGTCTTCTTTCTGCTGCCTGTCATGCGCAACTGTGGGAAGTCTTGCACCTAAGTCTGCTGATCATGCCATTAGGGTTGAAGATGTCTCAGGAGGTGTTAGACAATCTTGTTGGCATCTTAACATTGATGTTAATTGCTTGTTTCTTGCATACACAAGTTGGGCTGCTGCCTCAGGAGGCTTCAGTCATGGCCATGGAAAGGCATAGGCCTTTTTGCCTTGCCTTGCCTTGCCTTTCCTTTCCTTTCCTTTCCTCTCCTCTCCTCTCCTCTCCTTTCCTTTCCTTTCCTTTCCTTTCCTTTCCTTTCCTTTCCTTTCCTTTTCTACACAACCCAAGGCATGTTGTTTGGTGCTGCTGATCGCGCATGTGCTTTGTGCTGTATGCATGGTCGGTCAGACCAGACCCCAACTGGCATGCTTGAGAATGCAAGCCTGTGCAGCAACCACTAAATGAATCCAATATGTCCTGCAATGTGAGCTTTCTCCTTGCTATATGCTTGTGCTCTCTGTGTCCTTCACTCTGCCAGCACTCCTGCTATTTCCTATTGTGATGGAGCCTGGACAAACGCATAAACCGATATATGCCTCATCACATGCTGAAAGAAAGTTCCAATCACTTGATGTGCAAACTGTCTTGCAGGCCCACAACAGGTGCTGCGCCTCCTTCTGAGAACGAGGAGGAACATGCAAATAAGGCATGAGGAGACAAGCCAGACCGCACGCATATGTGTATGACTAGGTGACATGCATCAGGCTTGAGCATGTCAGAGTTTTGGCAAGCGTCCAATCCTCATGACTCTCCAACAAGTGGCATTGTCAGGAGGATACACATCACACTGAGTCATGTCCAGTCCTAATGAAACTACTCCATGGAGCTGGAGGGTTCCTACGCATTTTTTTGGGCTGCCATGGCTTCTGCTTGTCTGTGTTTCTGTTTGTGGTGACTGTTGACATGGGGCTATGCAGTTTTTCCTAGACTGTGTCAAGGCTGCCATCAGTGGTGTGCTATCTTTTGAGTGGCTTGTCAAAACCTAAACAAGTCAATGCATGTAGGGTAACTTCCCAAAAGCGTTCCACAAGTCGAGTGCTCTTAGCAGAGAACACATATTTGTGCGCTGTTTTCACGCAGCTTGTGCTGCAGTTTGCAGAGCTTGCAAGGCACACTGCTGGGGCATGATATGTGTCAAGATATTATCAGGTTTGCATATGTCAAGAACAGGCTGCACATGCATGCATGCTTTCAGTATGCTACACAGGATGGCGAATGATTAAGATTGCTTACACACTGGGTTAATTGTATGTATACAACCATAAGATGGGAGCATCCAGTACTGTGCAGTATAAAGCAAGCTTGCGGCAGCACCAGTTGCTAGTTGACACTAGTCATACACTTGCAATGAGCTTGTAAACCACCATTTACATTGTAATATACACTGTTGGAACGGCATGATTGTTCTGTTCAAGGACACTCCTTCATCTCTCTATACACACACTTAAGGCCCATCCAATGATGATTGCCGGTGGTTAACCACTGGTAGCTGCTGCTGCTGCTGCTGAGCTTCCAGAACTTCCACTAGTGGCACGGTAGGCAGGGTAGTTGGCGGGAGCTGTATCAGTGGACAAGTAGTTGTCTGCCTGGTAGGGCACAAACATAGCGGAATTGGATGCCCCTTCTGCACCAGTGGGTGAGAAGTTTTCGAAGCTGGCTGAGGACGGGGCCAAAGGGGTCATTCCTGGGGCTAACATACCCCCCAGCTCGTTGTTGCGGATCATGTATGTCACATCACTGCATGGCATGCAGCAGCAAGTCAGTCAACAATGCTGTTGAACAATGCTGCAAAGGCAGGCGCTGCATGGTCTTGCAGCCTCCAAAGGTCAAGTAGCAAATTGAAGTGTCAGAACACAATGCACGCACAGTACATGTTGTACAACCATGCATGATTCACAGTCCATATGCATGCACAAGGTGTGCCAGCTGTGTTGCAATCAGCAACCAGGTATGCACAATTTGGCCTCGAGGCTCATTACTGAAAAGTGTCTAGAACATGCGACCAACAGAGCCAGATTGACAGATGACATGAATTTGCATCAAGCAGGCACAAGTCAGGGCAGAAACTTTGTTGAATGTACTGTGGCGTGCTGGGCACCTGAATACTCCAGTTGCCTTGCTAGTCTTCAAGAGCACATCACCAACTGAGTCAAAGCCGACGTCTCCGAAGCGTGCAGGGGCTGAATCAGTGCCGAGCACCTTGCTCATGACTACAATGCCTGATCCGTCAACGGCCCACCAGTGTAGACCTGCACACATGATATGTTGATAGCTATATCTATAGATGGCCTGGACAGCATGGCACTCATTGTCAGCAAGTGGTTTGTGAGCAAAGTTGTTCCCTTGTAGCTTTACTTTCAGATCAATTGCTGCTTACAGTAGGTTGCAACTACCAATTGGATGCACGCTGTTGCTTTGGCCCACCATCTAATATGTCGACTGATGTAATACGTTTCAGGGCTGTCACAAGGTGTAGCAGCATGGACGAATCATTACCTCTTTCTGGGTCTGCTTCAGGGCAATCTTGGCCATGCCAGGACCGCACCAAAGGTCGGCGTGAGCCCCAGTCTGGGTGTACTTGCCAGTGTTCTGTGGATCTGCAAACCCATTACAACGTCAGTCTGGAGCACAACAGCCCTGTTAAAGTGACGGAACCCGCAACCCTCAGCATGATAGACACGCTGAGCCCACCAGTGTAAATCTGCACTCCCAGGGCGCGACAGGCAAAGAGCAGGTCCGCATCGCCAGAGCTTGCTGGCAGAGTCGTGGCTGTGGTCGGCAAGGAGAAGGCGCTGGCTGGCGCCGGCGGGGCCTGAGGGGTCGTTTGACCAAAGGAGTTGAAACTTTCGCCGGCGGCAAGGATGGTGTTGATAATAGACGACGGAGGAGTTGCGGCGGCCAGCAGATGGCGGCCAGCCTGTGCAGCTCCGGGCGCACCAACGGTGCCACTCAGCAGTAGGCTTGCCTGGACCGCCAACAGCAAACGTAGTGCACAGGTCATGGTGCAGGGGCAAGGGCGGACGACGAGCCAAAGCGACGAGCGCAGCAGCTTGAGTGCTCGGCAGTGATGATTGATCAAGCCGATAGCCAGATCTGCCTGTCTTATATGCAGATGCTGGTGAGGGCTTCAGCTAAGGGGGCGAAAGTGTTTACGTGACTCGTCTGGAAGCTCTGATCCAAAGCCTGACATACAGGTTGACTCAGTTTCTTGGTCAGTGCAGCTGCTGATGCCTCCCGTGGCCTCAAACAGTTGCGCAGATGATGTGAATCTTGCTGAGGATGCAAGGATACTTTGATGATGTCAGCTGTGCATTGTCACATGATGGTGATGATGATAAAATCCTGCAAACACCATGACAAGCTGATCAGAGTCACTTCTATGCCCAGCACCCGCAACACATTTGCATGCTAACATATTAGCTTCACGATATGACAGCTCTGTGTATCATCACCAATTCTGCTATGTGGCCAAGGGCAGCTGTGTCAAACCAGGTTGCCAGCAGGTTTCTACACATTGTGAGATTCTGGGATGCAACATATGTTCTGGGTGCCTGACCCACAATGCTGCAAGGAGCTTCTCTGATGTTTAGACAACAGCGGTGTGATGACCATCACATCACACTAGCTGAGCTGACACCTTTGTCTGCCCTCTGTCCTTGCAGACCTGTGCTTGCATGTCCTTACACATACACTGACCCGAAAAAGGATCTTCTGATATTACATGTGTTGGGCTTACCAAAGCGCATGAGAGTCACAGGCCTATCTAGTGAACAAAATGCATTACTCTCTCAAACTTATCATGTGAAAAACACTGCTCTCGCATAGGCTCCTGCATCAAGACTCACCCAGACCAGACGCGTTCATGCTGTTCTCCAGCAGTTTAAGGGCACCACATGTAGCTGGAAAGCTTGCATTATCATCACAACCTCAGACAATTGTAAAAAACTGGTGCAAACTGGTGCATAGGTCTGCAGACAGCTGTCTAGACTGCAAGACACACCACAAAGGATGTCACTCCTGATGCTTTTTCAATCTCTTGAATTTGACCTTGACACTGCCCTTCTCACTGATATTGGAAGCCTCAAATTTGCCCTCTGGTGCTTTCTTCTTTGCTTGAGCAGCTGCATCCCCACCTCCTGCATGCCATTACTAATGACTGGGCATTGTCACGCATTCATTATGAAGTTGACTTTCAAATGAGCAACATGCAATTTCCCAATATAAATGCTGATTGTACCTTTCTGCAATGTTTTGTCATCTGCAGAGCGCTTCCTGGTTGGTTCTTTCCCTTTGTCGCCCTTGGCCTTGGCTCCATTGCCATTTGCTGGCCTGTCAGCAGATGCAGGCACGTCTCCTCCAGATGACTTTCCAGCAGAAGCGTCAGCAGCAGCAGCTGAGGCTGCATCAGGGCGTGCTTTGCCTGCTTTGCTGCTCCCTCCAGTTTTCAACTTTATGGTTGTCTTGCTTGGCGCCTTTGGCAATGGATCAGTCTGCTCAGCTGCTGTCCTGTTCTTGCCAGCTTTCCCGCCACCCTTCTTTGGCACACTGCCTTCAGCAGCATCCTCCTCACCCAGCACTTTGCCCTTGCCAGCCTTCCCGCCCTTTTTTGGTGCCTGCCCATCAGCAGAGTCATCCTCGCTGTGCGCTCTGCCAGCCTTCCCGCCAGCAGCAGCTTTTGTAACTGAAGCTGCTTTGCTGAGCGCACTTGCACCTGCTGCAATTGTTTTGCCACTGTTGCTTGGCGCCAAGGCGGTGCTGTCCAGGTTGCCAGAGGACTTGGCACTGCTTGGCTTGGCCTTACTGCTCTTTCCCAGACTTGCAGCATGCTCAGGGCAGTACCACTTGCCGCGAGGAACCTTATCCAGTCCAGCACACTCCATGTGCATTGCAACAGGGCAGTCCTTTGCCTGCAGTGCAACACAAAGGCTAGCTCGCTGGTGTGTCCGCAAGAAGACACCTCAAGCCAAGCTGGCTCATGTGTCTCTGGCCACCACAAGCAGACAGAATGCACAAGATCTATACCCTCGGCAGCCTGTAGCATGGCTGCCAGTGGATGCCATCACTCTTCAGGGGTTTCAGGGGTCCAGGGGCTGTCACAAAAACACTGCCAAGGCCAGCGTTTGACGGTACCACTTCATGCTGTCACTCCTGGCAGACATGTCAATGTGCATTGTGGTGTGAAGGGCTACCTCACAACATAGCAGGTCGCCTTCTTCACCACAGTCAGCGCACTCAGCCATCCACCGGTCATGCCCACTGCCCTCATGGGGCCCCTTCCCACTGTTGCTGCCTTGTCCACTGGCAGAGCCCCCACCCAGCTTGACCTTCAGCCTGCAGTTTACAGAGGCTTCCTCTAATCAGTCCTCTAACCAAATGACACGGGTTTGGAGGCTGTGCCAGAGTCTAAGGGAGATTCTCAAAAGCCGCTCCAGATGCGCAGGTGAGCAGGAGTCAGCAGTGCTGGCCCTGATGGTCGTTTGCCAGGTCAGCATTGCTGTACATCCTATACGAGCTGTGCATGCATTCCTGCCAGGTCAGCATTGCAACACATACTATACGAGCTGTGCATGCATCCCTGCCAGGTCAGCATTGCTGTACATACTATATCAGCTGTGCATACATTCCTGCCAGGTAAGCGCTGTCCTGCAAGCTGCACATGCAAATCCTGGTAGATTACCATGTGCAGCAATGCTGACCATGCAGCCCAAGCTGGCAAAACTTAAGTATCACCATAATGACAACAATACTGCACAAAACAGCCCTCTTCACCCTTGTGTAGCCTTGAATCAAACCAGCAGTGGATACATTGACTATTGACTTGATTAGCAACTGAACCGCACATGGACTGCATGTCAATCCTGCACAAAGTAGGGTTGCCGATGCATCAGAGTGTATGGAAGGGCATGGTAAGCAAGCTCACTTCTTGGTTTCCTGTGGACCCTGATCAGGGGCAGGGGTTTCTCGCTCCCTCTTGGCGGACTTGGGGGGCCTGGGGGGGCGGGCAGCCGCCGCTGCTGCAGAAGCTGACAGCCGCTGCAGCATTGGCTGGGCTCTGCACACACAGAGATACACACCACCATTGTTCATGCTGCAGTGACAACAGCTGGCATGCACAGCACTAGATGATCCAGCAAGGTGGATGTCAAGCAGCCAGGCAGGTGACCATCACTGCGTGATGAGCAGATTGCATGGTGGTGCTCTCTTGCTGGTAGTGAAGCAGTGCAGGCTGATTGCACCACTCTGCAGGCTGTCCAGATCTGCTGAGCATGCGCCGAGCACTGTAGCTGTGCATCAGATGACTCAAGAGTTGGCCAGCATCAACTATAATAACAATATGATTATTGATAATGACAATATGAATGATAACATCAACCGTAACAACAACAGTATTGGTGCAGTATGGTTGAGCTTACTTGTCAGAGAGGACAGCAGCTAGGTACGCGACCTCAGCTGCTGAGGTGGACACATGGGCAGCCGCCATGTCCCGCACCCAGATTCCCCTCTCACGTGCACTGCGCCACAGGGCGAGCTTGGGGCGGGAGGCCTGCAGGGCAGAACAGCACAGATTCAGGGCAGGGCATTTTGGAACGGGGAGCGCCAGAACAGGGCCAGTTTGCAGAGAGAGTCATACAGGACAATGTATTTTGCTGCTTGCTTGACAGCTTTTATGAGATTTGAGATGCAGCGGCAGGGATTGTCATGGTCATTGCTGGCGACATAGGAGAGATAGTCAAGTTCTGGAAAAACAGGCTGGAGCAATGCATCAGAGGAGGGACAGTTTTTGATTTTTACATGTTGCAAGAGTGAGTCAATACACAATCAGAATCACCTTCTCTTGCTCTGTGTCTGAAGGGTCCAGCTCTTCTAAGGGTTGTGCAAACACAAGATCAGCTTGAGGCACCAAGTGTTGCAGGGATGCTGTGTCCTGATCACCAGGATCTGAAGGCTGTGATGCTGTCCTCCTTTGCATGTCCCCACTCTACATTCACAGACAGCTTGCGTGAGTGTGAGCTGAAGCTGGTCATGCAGCAGCTGGCCATCAGCTTGCAGGGTGTCATCTTGAATTGCAAATGCAGAGGCATACTATAGTTTAAGACTTGCAGCAGCAGTTTCTTTGGTGTCGATAAGGTGCGCAGGGTGCATCCTGCATGCAGCTGCAGAGGCATTCACGGTATGAACGCAGTAGCAAATAGGCTGTGTATTGCATTTCTACCTCAGCAGTGTTCACTATTTCCTGCTTGACATTCACACCAGACTGTTGCGTGAAGTCCCCAGCCGGCTCTGCTGGCTCTGCATCAGCCGGAGGCTGCTCAGAGAAGCCCTGAATCATGCCGTATCTCCCCTGGGGCTGTTGCAGAGCCGCCTGACCTATGTGATCACTGCCCTGAGGCTGCTGCAGGTTTCCTGGTGGGTGCTGCAAACTGCCCTGAGGCTGTTGTAAACTGCCCGGCAGCGGCTGCAAACTGCCCTGAGGCTGTTTTAAACCGCCCGGCAGCTGTTGCAAACCGCCCTGAGGATGTCGCAAACCACTCTGCAGCTGGTTTGAAGCCCCGTTGGGCATGGAAGGTCTGGGGATTGCAGGCATTTGATGTTTTGAGTCCCCAAGATCATCCGTCTCGATCCATTGCATGGCTGCTGGCTGCTGACTGGCTGGACCTGAAGGGCCAGCGCTTGCATGACTGGCCAGTCTGTCCTCAGTGTCAGCATCTGTGTCGGGCTTCACAGCAGCAGTGGGGTCTGGGGAAGGGGATGGGGAGGGCTGGGGGAGGGCATCTGAAGGCAGGCTAGGCTGGGTGATAGCCTTCGCTATGCTGTCTGTACCTGCACATGTGCCAGGCAAAATGTTGCGACAGACCCCAGCAATGTGAGTTCATGAGAACACCAACGGTCTGTACTTCCACCAGTGCCAAGCAAGCTGTATGCAGCTGTCACTGACCAGAGTCAAAAGTTGGTGCATGCTTATTGTCACAGAAATGTCATAAGGGAGAGTCCTTTCGACAGGAGGGAAAAAGCTGGAGCTGTGGGAAGCATTCAACAACACATATCAGCTACAATCACTTACCGTCGTACATCTGTGCAGCAAAGAAGGTGGGCGCACTACAAGTCAAGGGCAGAATGCACAGACTACAGCGAACTTTCCTTTGTTGCCAGACAGTGGATGCTGCCCAGTCCGTGGATGTACTCTGTGATTGCGGCTGCTAGACAAGCAAAATTCACGGATGCACTTTCTGTTGAAAGCTGCCAGGCGAAAATAACCCAGGTGACCAAAATATGCACTCTGTTTTGAAAGCTGCCTGGCAGAAGCAGCCCAGGTGATAGGTGAGCAAGCTCACCTGTGTTGCCCTGAACTCAGCAGTGATACTGTTTCAAAGCCTTCAGCAACTCGTCACAAAGCTGCACAGAAGGTCACAAGTCTACGCTTTGCGACCTGGACTTGTGACCTGGGACAAGTATATGAGCCATCCTGGCGCTCATTTCGTAACAATAACAACAATCAAACCGCAAGCTTAGCCAACAGGTACCAGACGCGTGCAAAGCAAGTCAGTTCCATCCAGAGAGGCTTGTTCTGAGCATCACGGATGTAGTCATCGTGTCATCACCTCTTGGGCCTGAGCCTAGCAGGGACACAGCGCCTTCAATGCCCAGCACCTCCTCACACAGCTGTGCAACAGTCTGCACTTCCTCCAGCTTCTGTTGCAGGTCCTTGAAGGAGATGCTGTTGGGTAGCCGCCCCTGGAATGGGCTTGACTCGCCCAACAGCTCTTTCAGCTGCTCCAATGCATGCTGCACCATGTAGGATACTAAATCAGTGCAACACAGATGTAGTGCAGTGTAGTATCTCACAGCTGACAGGCTTGGAAGGAAATGCTGTCTGGCAGGCGCCCTAGGGACTGCCTTGAGCTGGTCAACAGCTCATTCAGCTGGTGCACTACACGCTGCAAACAATCGTACAAGCAGTCATCTTGTGCACAGCTGGACCTCGCATGGCGTGCTCCCCAGCATCACAATTCTTGCAGGCAAGGTTGTTGGACGGGTATCATCCCTGGCTGATTTTGCTCAAAAGGTGGATGTGTGTGTCCAATTGTACAAGGCGGACCTTGTGGATCACAGAAGACTTGACAGGGTGTTTGACAAGAATGACTCAATGCCTTCTGAGTGATCTGCTGCATGCTGCATGACACAAGACAGGCTGCTGTATGCATCACAAGCTGGGCATGACAGGGTATAGATAGCTTAGCCATGGGACAGCAAAATGCAGCATGTAATGCATGTCACGTCAGTGAACGACTGCCGGCTACCCAGATGAGTCACCTCTATGGTCTGTCTGTCAGCGCTGTTAACTTCACCAGCCACTGATGGAGGCACCTGAGACTGGCCGCTGACACCACGGGTCCGGCCAGCTTGCAGCGACCCCCTCAGCTTGCTCTGGTCACGCTTCAGGGCATTCTGCAGGGCCCGTTCCCGGTTGCCCTTCCTGTTGCAGCCTGCCAGTGCTGCATCCAGCGCCTCTGGCGAGTCGATGGCAGACAGGGCAGAGCCATCAGCTGATTGAACGTGAACAGCACTTTGGTCACCTGCACAGCAATACAAAGGAGCCCTGTCAGGTTTGAGTTTATGTCAAAGCTGCCGACAGGATGTCTTACAGCAGCCAGGCTGTGCTGTCGTGGCAGAGCTGCGGACAGATCATCTGATTGCAGCCAGCTTGTGCTGCGTCTAGTGCAGATGGTATGCCTATGTCAGAGATTCTTCTGCCTTCAGCAGACGGCGTTTTGACTATCTCCACCGGAATATACCAAATTGGAGTCAGTCTCAAGCTTGTGGTGAAGTTGTTGACATATACCACACATGAGCCATTGTTGACCTATTGCAGTGGTCAGAGAAGTCTTTTTGTGGTCATGTTGCAATTGAGTTGGCTGCTTGCTGCGTTACACTGTTGAGCAGCACAATTCCCCCCCCCCCCCCCACACACAACCTGGCCTCCCATCCCACCCCTTTCCCACAAGCTATGCCCAGAGACCCTTGCCTTTGCATGTAGATTTGATAAACAGAATTTGCGTACCTGTCAGCACCCAATACTTGCAATGATGCCTGTCTAACCCAATAGGCTCACTCCTCAGAGTCAACTCAGCAATCCTGGCCTCAAATTCGGCATCCCTATCCTGCCGAGTCTTCTGTTTCAGCTTATGTTGTTGCTCTTCTTCTTGCCGCTTGTCAGTGTGGGCCCTGGCATTGGCACCCTCAGGCTCAGAGGTGGACCCCTCTGGCCCATGTGACCCATCCTTGGCCTCTTCATCGTTGTCTTCGTCACTCTTATTGCTCTTGTTGTCATCATTGTTATCGCTGTCTGCATAAGCAGGTTCAAATTTTGTTGCATGCCTACACGCCACTACTGCTTGACATTGATAATGTGCTCAAGACGACATGCAGCAAGCCTTAGTCACCCTCTTCAAGCCTGGCCTTTTTCGTGGGCTCTGCTGTCCATTGCAGCATCATCTGTCTTCCATGCACTATCAAAACACCATCCGTAACAAAGTTTCAGATCTGCATGCTATCTGACAAAGCAATCAATGTGCAGTTACACACAGGGGTCATGACTCACCATTCTGGTCAGCGTTATCCTCATCATCATCATCATCATCACCTTCAGCACCGCTCCTGTCCCCGAGAGTTTCAGCAGTGTCCAGATCAGGCTTTTGCCCATCCCCAAGCTGATCCTCAGCTTGAGTGCCCGTTGCAGCAGCAGTGGCAGCAGCAGTATCTTGTTCCAACCCCTGAAGCTGCTGCTCTAGTTGCTGCAGCCTTTTCTGCCTTTCCTCCTGCTTCCTTTCCCTTTCAGCTGCCTTCTCTTGCCGCCTTTCCTGTAGCACCCAACAGATCCATCTGTCAGAAGTCGCAATGTCAGGCATTTAGAAAGCTTTTCACAACAAGCACAGCCAGCACGTGGCCTTCTGCAGAGGCCACATAAGTATAGATTGCGGCATGTGCACATCCGCAAAAGAGTTTTTGTTTGCATGACACTTGGGTACTGGGGTGTGAGTGTCTCCAAACACGTTGGCATGATCTGCCTGGAATCTGAGGCCAGGGCACCACAGCAACAGAACAGATCAGCAAGTCAACTGGCGCCTCAAACTGCATGCCTGGTCTACCTGCTGCCTGTCTGTCTGTCTTTCAGGCATCCCAGTATGAATGCTGACAAGGCAATGCTGACAAGGCAATGCTGACAAGGCAATGCTGACAAGGCAATGCTGACAAGGCAATGCTGTCTTTGCGACAAGCTGTATCATGCGCACAACAGCACAAACAGCATGAGAGGCGCGTGTACCTCGAGCTGCACCAGCACAACAGTACAAACAGCATGAGAGTCGCAGTGTACCTCGAGCTGCATCTGGTGGCGCTCAGACTGAAGAGCAGAGATCTGGTCCACCCTGCCTGCTAGCTCTGCCCTCATGTTAGCCCCTTCTAGAGTGTCATTGCACAGCGCCGTCAGCAGCCTCAAGTGCATGGGACCGCTCAACCTGCACCATCACATGGATCTTTACTGCCTCACGCAGGATCAGATGGAGAGGATTGCTTGAAGATGAAAGCTTGTGCGTGAGAGCAGCCAAGAAAGGTTCTGTTGAAGCTGTGTCTCTTTCTCAAATGAGATGTACACAAATCCTGAAGCATGTGAGCTTAGAAGATGCCGCCCTGCACTACGGCTTGATGGCCGAGTCAAACAAGCAGTCCTGCCAGCAATGCTGTAGCACAGAACAACACAGCACAGCACAGCTAGAGCACAGTCGCAGTTGCAGTCACAGCACAGCACAGCACAGCAAGAGCACAGCAAGAGCAAGAGCCCAGCAAGAGCACAGCACGAGCACAGCCCAGACCCAACAAAGAGACCCAATCTCACCTGTACCATGGCTTGTTAGCGAGCTCAAGAGCCCCTTTGACAGCTGCCACATTATCAGGCAGCAGGCTGAGGGCTGTGTCAGCCTGCACCAGGTGGGCCTGAGGAATGCCAGTCTTGGCCCGGGTGGCCAACAGATAGCGCCGCAGGATCTCTGGCCAGGTGAAGCTGTTCTTGTGGACCACCCTGGCCCACCGCCGGGCCCTGCTCTTACCCGGACCCTCTTCACTCACCTATGCAACCAAGAGGGGGTTGGTGAGGGGGTCTGGTGAGGGGTTGGAGGGGGTTGGTGAGGGTGGTGTAGGGGGTTGGTGAAGGGGTTGGGGAGGGAA
>JAABUO010005472.1_pt1 | contig 14741 bp, 21 predicted proteins | sample 5559291 | NCBI WGS metagenome assembly JAABUO01 (sample SAMN10711878, study PRJNA513372) | rock metagenome | isolation source: Antarctica rocks | place: Antarctica: Victoria Land, Finger Mt sud | reverse complement strand
TACAGCGACACTAGCGACGAGGAGGTGGACTTGAACAATCCAAATCTGGATGCAGCGTTGCATCAAGCAGAACAATTGCTTGGAATTCCTCCCGAGCAAGCTAGGTGCGTGACTTGTGAGCACTGAACGAACTGTTGACTCGTTTACCGCCAGGCCTTGTTACTGCACTTAAAACCTGTAGCCTTGCAGTCAACAAGACTTTGCCTATGAAGACAGAGTTCAGTCTGGGCCGGTAAGTAGAGTAGTAGGGTAGACTGAGCTGCAAGTTCCGACAGTGCTGCAAGCTGTTTTGTGCTTTTGTACTATGGCAGCCCAGTCAGCAGATATCGCTTGATCTTAGGTGGAAGGATACAGCAATCAGGCAAGGCAGAGGCCCTTGTACCAACAGAGTGATGTGAGCGTGATGAATTTGCTGGCAGTCCTGATTATGTGGCTTCACGTTCAACCTGTATGATGAGTGCTGCACAGAGAGGCTCAGTACTAGACAACTTGCCTGTTTGGCAGCAGCACTGATTTGGCCATCACTGTGCAGCAGTCAGCATGGTTGAGGTCTGCTCTGGCAGAACGCGAGGCGCAGCTTGAAGAGCTGCAAGACCAGCATCTGCGCCTAGTGGTAAGCAACTTCACTGCTCATAGCACAGACAGTCGACCATACAGAAGTCGCCATTTGCGTTGTATGTCATGCACATGGCATGTGGTGCATCTGCCTGGACGACAGGTACACTGTGAGTGAGTCATGTGTAATGCAGCAACGCTCTCAAGAAGCAAGGCAGAACTGGGAATCTGCTCTGGAGTCAAAGGACCGGGCCTTGACCCAGCTGGAGGATGCCTTAGTCACACAGAAAAGGACCTTGCAGCAACAAATGGATCAGCAGCAGGCAGCTGTCAGCATGACTCACAATCAGCTGATACAAGGGACTGACGCACAAATAGCCATGCAGCGACAACTAGAGCAGAGCCAGCAACAGGTTTGCAGCAGCATTTGGCTGTGCTTTGTCCGCTCTTTGTGCTACCCCTGGCACAGCATCAACCTGGCATCGCATGTCACGACCTTCTACACTCAGGATACCTTTTATGATGCACCCCATGTTGTCAGTATAAACACTCTGAATGGTGTTGCACACACAAGCTATCATCAGAAGGTGGTCATCAAACAGCACATTGTCATCTGTGTGGCACGTACTTGAGCACCTGGGACGCCTCAGGTTGCACTGCAGGTAGCCAGTCTGGAAAATGCTCTATCTCAAGCACAAGGCCGGCTAGCAGAGCATTCAAGCGGTTCTGAAGTGCGAGCAGCTCGTGCTGAACAAGACAGGTGGCGATGGCAGAGTGAGGCTGAGGAGTTGCGCACTCTGCTGGCAAGCAGAGATTGGGAGATTGGCAAGATGCAGAGCAAGCAAGAGGTGTGCTGAATCAGAATGCACTGGTTCCTTTCTTCGTGTGCAAGATACTGATGCATTACCTGTCAGCATTTCTTGCTGTAACGGACTGGCAATGTTGAGCAGCACGGCTTTCACCAACATGCAGGAGCTCAGCTGTACCTGACACACCATCTGTCATCACAGTTTTGCATGACTACCTAAGCATGCATATGCTTCACACACCATGTGCTGCATGCACCCTGAGGACCCTTGAGTCAATCTTAGGGCAGCCTCTGTAGTGTCACTTCAATGCATGTTTGCATGAGTTTGCAGGAGCTCACCAATGAGATGGCTGAACTCAAGTCTCAAGCACATGAGAAAAGCAGCCCACCTCGGGTCTGGTTTGCCCCTACCCCTCAGGTTCCTCTGCAATACCAGCAGCATCCCTATCAGCAGCAGCAGCAGCAGCACTACCAGCAGCAGCCGCAACATCAACAGCAGCAGCAAGCACAGCAGATGTATGGTGGTCAGCCTGCTCTAATGTGGGACCAGAACATGACACCAGGTGATGGCAGGCAGTCTTGGCCGGCCCCACCCCAAACAGCAGGGACCAACCCTGGGGAGGCGGCTGCTGCTGTGCAGCTGCCGCAGCTGTTGCAGAAGCTGCAGAAGACTCAGGAGAAGCTTGAGTCCCGAGATGCCTCCGCACGCAAATACAAGGTCAGCTTCCCTCAACCCAAATTTGATCACGGAAATGCACATCAGCAAACAAGAGCACAATGTCGAGATGCATACTAAATGAAGTGCTGATGCATTGGTCTGAGCAATCTTGACAGTTTCAAGTCTTTGGTTTCATGGGGAAGAGAAACAGAACAGCCCAAGCACAGTTTGATATGGAGATCACCTTCAGGCATCAAAGAGCTGTGAGGCCCATGTGCAGCATGTGATGGCATGGCTCATGTGAACACCTTCCTTGAGATGCTGCTCATGGACTGTAGCTGACTATCACAAATGCCATTACAAGGGACATGTTCTCTGATAGCAGCATAAAAGTTGCAACTAGGTGCATCTTGTTTCAGCTTTCAAGAGCAATAGGTAAGAAAGGAAAAGTGCAGCTTCATGACTGTGAAGATGGTTTTGCAATGCGCATGGCTTTGCCCTTTCACTCTGTGTTCCACACTGACAGGGATTTGCAGGGTTGTGCATCCTTACTCAAATCCATCAGTGATCCGTGTATAGGAATTGTTGCTTTTGGAAACGAAATTGCCCAGTGACCTGACCTGTTACAAACAGTGCTACAGCATGAGCAGCTTGAGGCACAAAACAGAATCAGCACAGCACCCACTTAGCAAGCTGAGAGTTATGTATGTGGTGCAGGATGCTGTGAGAGCACTGAAGGCACGCCTCTCAGATGCAACAGCAGCCCTGCAGATCAGCCACAGTGAGGGCCTCAGGCTCAGGACTCGTGTTGCAGACCTCAAAGCTGCTGTTTCCTGGGTGAGGCTTGTCTCTATCATGCAGTAATACATGCAAAGCAAGCTGCCGTATGACTTGTTGTTGCTGCCTTATGCCTTGCTCTTTCAAGGCTGGTCCTCTACTGCATGTTACTCTTGAGTAAGACCTCAAGCCCAATTTATTGTCTTACTACGACGTATTCTTGTCCACTTCACTGTAGTATCATGTACTGCATCGCAATTTGTGCTCTGTGCCACCCTAGGTGCAGTGTAGTGAAGACGTGAAACACGAATGTGCAACATACACAATGCACTAGTGTCAGCTGGATGCTGAGATAAGGGGCAGCTCTTCGATTGTTTGACACAGGCCATAACATAACATGCATCATTTTCACCCATACCAAGTATTGGTATCAGGTACACAGTCCACTGTCTGAAATAAATTTGCACATCTTGATGCCACCAAAGGTGCCATCACCATCCTGAAGATGCATCAGGACAAAACGTTGTGCAATTACATTGCAAGTATTTTGTTGCCAACCAGCGGCATCAGGGCATAGGTGCTGGGTGTGTGATCCTACAGGGAAGGTATGGTGGAGCCATGTGACACGTACAAAGCTGTTGCATACATAATACAAAATGCTGCCACAGAAGTGAATGTTGGAGGTGATGCAGGGTGATGTGAAGAACTCAGGAGGAGGTGGAGCGAGTGGGTGTGGGACAGGGCGGGTTCTGCAGGACCGCCTCAACCAGCTGCATGAGGGCCTTGCCTCCAAGGAAAAGGCTCACAAGGTGTGTCTCATGAACAGCTTTTGCTGGTGACACGCTTCCATATGGAAGCTGTACACTGCACAATGACAGCATCCTGTGTCGCTCACTATGCAACTTCGCAAAGCTTTGGTCAGCATGTTGGGTTCTTGTGTGCGGCTGCATCAGGCAGATGTGTAGTGAGAGAATAGGTCCCAGTGGTGCACATCTGCTATGGGTTGCTTCATGCAAGCTTCAGCGTCATGCTTGTCACTCCTGCGTGTGTAAGATCAGCATGGAGCATACCTTCCGCGTCATCTTTGCATCATCTGGGCTATGCAGGAAATGTGTCACATCTCTGGTGCAAACAACCGCCTGTCAAGTTGAGATTTGCATGTGCTCCAGAATGTGAGGCCAAACTGAAGTGATGTCAGCATGTCCTTTGCAACAGGTTGCGCCAATGTTCTCACACACAGCAGGGCATCTCAGTACAGGGGCAGCTTCGTCTGAGAAAAAGAAAGAAGCAGTTATTCTATCTGAATCTTGCCTTGCTTTGTGTAGGCTTTGGCGGAAGAAGTAGAGGCAAGCCAGGAGAAGCTGAGCAAAGCTCAAAAGCATTCTGCTGCCTGTGAGGCCAAGATCTCTGCTTTGCAGCAACAGTGAGTCATCTGCAGCAAGCTGGACCCAAAATTGTTTGTTTCTTCAGCCAGCAGTGTATTGCTGATCACGAGGTCATTCCCAATGCATGATCAGGATTGCAATGTATGTTCTCTGAGAACCAAGATGACAATTTTTTGACACGAGAAAACAGCCTTCTTGTTCATTCCCCAGCAATGACCAACATCAATGTGCTCAGATCTACATTCCCTGTCACCTGCACAAAGCTTGCATCTTGCGTTCTGGTGCTCATGCAAGCCACAGCAATCTACGAGTCTGTCATAAGCAGGGACGCTGAATCCTGTGCCCTGACACGCCAGCCTGCACTAGACAGCTGACTCACCAAGCTCCTGCAGGCATCAAGAACCTGAGCACTATCAACATCTGAATGTGTGAAAGAGCGAGTGCAGGTTGGAGGAGGTAGGCAAGCAAGCTGAACGGCGCATTGACAGGGCGGAGGCCAGAGGTGCTGACCTGCAGCATGACCTCCACCAGGCGCAACACCGCGCCCATCAGGTGCTGCCCCCCTTGTGCCCTCACCCAGAAGAGTCTCCCAGTTGCTTGCCTCTTATGAAGCTTGAAGTTGCATGCAAACTGTATGTGTGTGCAGTGGATTTGCCCATTCTGTCCCCTGAGTCGCACAACCCCCTGATATCTTCCTGCAGCTTTGTCTGTCTGTCAGGCCCTCTTGGCAGCTTGCAAGCAACCATGGACCTTTGACACAGACAAATCATGTCAAGCATAGAGTGCATGACAGACCATAGCAAGTCAGCAACAATGCATATCTCATCATTGCTAGACAGGTAGTGTGTGTGTTGGCGAGCAGGCAGAAGCAGACTTCAGCAGCCTTGCAGAAAGGGTGAGGGAGGGGGAGGGCAGGGCTGCTGAGACAGACAGGGCAGCTAGAGAAGCCCTGCATCGCTGTGCCCAAACAGAAGCCCAGCTGCAATCAACTGAGGTATGCGCCTGCTGTCATGTGGCCCCCTGACATTGCTGGTGACTGTTGCATGCTGCATCTGTGCACAGAATATTAAACAAGAGCCTTGTGGCCTAGAGTGTTCCATGTTGTGCATGGAGCAATACAGTTTATACAGAGGCTATGTAATGCTGCTTTCACTGTGCTCGCAGCCATGGCCTGGGCTGGCTACTTTGTATCAGCAAGGTCAATAGATAGTCACTCAGGCAGCAGTTTGGCTTTCTGATGTTTGCCTGACAGAGGGAAGCAGCACAGTCAGGTGTGCTTGCTGAAGGTGAACATGTGCATGTCTGTATGCAGAGGGAGCTGGCAGAGGCCCAGGCGCATCGGAGCCATTCTGAAGCCCAAGCTGCAGAAGCGCACCGCCATACCAGGTATGCTATTCTGCAACAGTCAGTATCAGAATTATATAGCAGATTATCATTATACCAGAATAGTCAGTATGCTGTGTGCATGCTGGGTCAAGCGCTCTTGGTTGCTCAGCACATGATCCACATCTCTGTGTCCCCTCTTTCAGTCACTGGTGCATGTCCATTTTCATGCGCAGTGATGTCAAGCATGGCTCGCGCCAAGCTGCTGTACACCGCACTCTTGTCTAGCTGCGCAATCTACACTCCATGTAGACAGTGACTGCCGCACTGACAGCATCGCTGCTGGCAGCAAGGGCAGCTTTTGCATGTTGTGTGCTCAGCCTATGCAAACCACAGGTGTGTCAGGCACAGACTAAAAACATCTTGCAACATGCCTTGCGTATATCACCAACAACAGCTTCATATGGTGTCACAGGGAGCTGCAAGGCCAGCTGGCTGAAGCTGATGGTCATGCCAAGGTATCATGTTAGACTCTGTAGCCCTATGAGAAGCATGTAATCATGACATGATGATGATACATTGCTGCAGTGGCTGTTGGGACAGATTTGCTGCCCCACATCCATGTTGCATAGTTTGTTTGCTACAGGCCAGCTTTGTCACAAAACACACACAATTGTATGGTGTTGATAACGCAGTCAGCGTCTCTCTGCAATTGCTCTTGTTGCTTTTGTTGTTGTGTACTGCCGTCGAAGATGCTGCATTGCGTCTTGCAAAAACAATGCCGCCAGCTTTGACTGCTTGTGCAGGAGATGCAGCAGCAGCTAGACATAAGTCAGACAAGGCTGAGACACCTGGAGACTGCTCTGCACAAGGTAAACAGCATCACTAGCATGACTGTCACTGCGTGGCAGCTGTGCTAGCATGAGTGGACAGCCCACAGCTGCGCAAAGGCTGGCTTTTGTACAAGACCTGTACGCTATGATGTCAGTCATCTGCAATGATACAATGTGGCATACCTGTGCAAGCCCATGATAGACTTGCATTGCCCTGTTTGACTAAGCCCTGTTTGACTAGAATCCAAGAATTACCCACGCATGCCTTGACAAGTTACATGTCAATGGTTGTGAGCATGCCGTCTCAGTTGTGGTGCTTTGAGCCACCTTGCTGCCATGAGCAATCAGCTGCATGCCACACCTACAGGCTGAGAGGGAGGGCGCACAGGAGCTGGCAGCAGCGCGACATGACTGGGACTCCTTGCATAAAGAAGATGCACAAGAACTCCGGGTATCATGCTGCTTCCTTGCAATGTGTGCAAGATGGTACAAGTCTGTCTTATGCATCAAGTCACTGACTGTGCGTGCTGAAGCATACGCCAGCACACTGAATGCTGGCGAGAAGATCATGCAGTGCTCAGCCTGTATTGTCAAAGAATATTCCATGCTGTACTTGCTGCAAATGTGGCGGGAACAACAGTGTATCATTTAGATTTTCTTAATAGCCATGGCCCATCATGCTCATTACTCATGCTGCGGTTTGTACAAGGGCCTGAGGGCAGCATGCGAGTCAGCTTGCCCTGTGGAGACGTGTCTTGCAGCACATATACCAAGATCCAGTGATGCATGCATTGCGCAAGACATAACAAGATGTATCGCTGTCTGGTGTCAGAGATGTTGGGTGTGCCTACATCTCTGAGCATGCCTTAAGAACCTCCTATGATGCATACATGTCAGACAGCCAAAATCATTGCAGGAAGCCAAAGTTGCGAGCACCAGGGCTCAGGCAAGTCGGGACAAGGCTGAATCACGCTGTGCTGAGCTGGAGGGCGAACTGGACACCCAGAGGGCAGCTGCAACTGCCCTGCGACAGGTCAGCTACAATTGTGACAATTGCCATACATGGCTCTTGCATATTTGTGGTGCCTGCTTTACACAGGCCAATGACATGTGCAGATGATGGTGACTGGTATGAATCAGCTGCCAGCATCTGCTTCATTGCCTGCTGCTGCCAGAAGGTTTCCAGTCATGTTGGGCAGCTACAGAAGCTGCCCTGCAGCTCTTTGTAACAGTTGACTTGCTTGCGTGAACCTGACTCTGACCACAAAGCCTTGCTGCCGCTTGCTTGCAACTTGTGCACAAGCACAAAACAGAAAGGGTTTGCTAGTTGAAACAAGATGTGCCTGGCAAAATGTCTCGTGACTGCATGCAATCTGCATAGGCTCATGCCAGTGAAAGCTCCAGGCAGGCAGCTTTGGAGGCCAAGCTGGCAGGCATGCAGCAGCAGCTGGACTCCCGCCAAGATGCTCTTCATAACCTTCAAGGAGACCTGGCTGCCATGGAGGCCCATCACAAGCAGGTATGCAACCTTTGTGCTTTGCACATCCTCACCATCCTTGTACTGCAGGTGTCTATTTTGTTTTTTGGTAAGTGTTGTTTGGTGCAACATAGACATATATATGCATGTAAAATTCAATGCTTTGCAGCCCTGTCAGTGTTTCCACTTTGCTACTTTGATCCTGCTGCCAGTGCATGCCAGTAATGACATGCAACACAAAGGGGAAACTGTTTTATTAATGATGGCTTGACGCAGGTGGAAGCTGACTGGAGAACGCAGCTTTCGCGGCGTACTGCAGCTCTCTCTGATGCAAATGGAAGGTTCACTGAGCTAGAGTCTGTCATGCGCCGCATAGCTAGCAGGTCGTCTATAGGGTGATATGACATGTACAAGAGCCAGCGTGAATGCCTGGCACAGACACAGCACTGTTGTCTTTGCTTTGGTCCAGGGTTGTGTGTATTTGGCTGTACAGCCATGTATAAATGCAGTGGAACTGTCCCGTTCTATGCATATGCAAAGTTCAGGCCAGCAAGCTTGATGTGCAATGTCCGCGTTAAGTCACTGATCCACAGCCTTCATGAAAACAAATTTCCACACATGACTTTCGAATTTGCGTACTTGAGATGCAGTAAAGTATACGACATAGCGGAGTCTTATAATTGGTGCCTTGACATGCATTGAAATGCAGATGTAGATGCGCACACACAGACAACGTCAGCTGTCACAGCTTAGTAGTCATGGCTTCAATGGCAGGCAGCAGCGTTCATTCAGAGATATCAATCGCTCATACCTGTCTACTTCCGTTGTCTAATACACTTCAACAAGACTGTCAGAATATGACTTCCTAAAGTGATGAATGCAGGATAAGGGGATATAAGCAATAAGAGATACTGGTAATAGTCCTAACAGTTATGCACAGTTCCTAAACCCTAGTCTACTTCTGCCTATGGAAGGCCACATCAGTGACTAGTACTTGGTTGCAACACAACACTGCCAGTCATTTGGCATTCACACAGCAAGCAAATCAAGGCTATGACAGCCACAAAGCGGTCATTACAACTTGTTCAGCTGCAGGTTTGTTGGGCGACATGGGTCATATGTTGGGCGGTCAAGCTTGGCTTGAGATCTTGAGTACAACGGGCATGGCGACATGCTGCTACATCCAGGAAACCGAAACAGAAGAGAGATCACACAAGGACAACTCCAAGCCCTAATGTGTCCGCTGTGGTGAGGACCACACCCTAGATTGCTGGCTCAGGCAGGCCTGGGGCAGACATGAGCAATTCAGCCACTCCATCAACTGGCATTGGCTCTGGTCCTGGGGCAGGGGCAGGGGCAGGAGCAGGCATTGGTGCCATAGCCATGCCGCCATATACAGCACCAGATCCTGGCATGCCATATGCGCCAAACGTGCCATACCCGCCTGGGACTGCAGGGCTCATTGAATAGGTGACAGGAGCAACATTTGTCTCAACCAAACTCCTTGAGGCTTCACGTATTTGACCGCCAAACAAATAGGCATCCCTTGCTGCTGATGTGCAGCTGCTGAAGACCAGGAACAGCAACAAAGCTGTGACCACCTGCACAGAAAGTGCCTTTTCCTAGTCTGAACAGTTCAAGCTGTGTATGTAAGGCTTATGCTACTACCTGGAGGCAGCTACCTCCGAATGTGGCAACACGAACATGAGAACGCTAGCCTTGGATCTGGGGCCGGTTTGATTCAGCACAGAAAGCGAAACTGGTGTTCATATCTGGGAGAAAGAGCTTACCTTAGTCTGCAGGGCAGCAGCGATCCTGTAGGTAGGCATATTCCGTTGCGCGCAAGTGACACCTAAACGCAAATTTCAAGTTGACTTGCAGGTAAAGTTATCACATGTGGTGTGTGCGCACAATAAGCCGTACCTGTGCGGTGTGTGACTGCAAGCACTGCAGTGGCGTTGGAGGCGAGATAGGACAACTCAGGCCGACCTACATAGCGTCCCAGCGGGTTTGAGTATCAGTAAAAGCTCAGCTTTTTGCGACTCCGCATACGCAAAAACCGTTTCGAAGTTCAACGCCAAAACACGGAAGCCAAAATGTCGTGCGCACTGCACTGCGGGCATGCTCAGATTCTTACGAGAGGTCGCGTACCTGAGACGTCGAGTGCTTCTCGTGCTGTGCCGCTATCAATCTTAGTTGCAGGACAATATCACCGGCGTATCAGCGACTTGTTTCTTGTGCTTTAGCCGGTGCAAGGTCAGAGTTTTGAAGAGCAGAGAAAGCGCGGTGCAGGTTTGACCTGCCTCGAGTTGAAAACTAAACTGTATCGCGCCTGGTGAATACTTCTTCAGCTTCCAAATTTGAGTCAAACATCCAGTTGTTTTTTCACTGGTCAACTTTCCTACTATCGGCTTCGCGTGTACATGTTGAGGCCATGGCAGCGGGTAACACCAGCAGCACATTGCAGCTGCAAGGGCAGAGCTCGGTCTCAGACCTTCCGCATCGATATGACATTTTTCAGCAGGTTGCGCATGTGTACGCCGTAGAATCAAAAGCATTCTGCATTCATCATGATGTCTGCATACAGATGCAACTCACAGCATATGGCTGCTACAAGATGAGGTTTACATGATCGATAACCGCATTCATGTCTGGCTATGCATTGGTATTCAATCCAAATTTCCTGAACGTGCTGGAGTACAGGAGAATTTTGTTATCGTGAAAATTTTCGCCTATCGTGTCTCAGACGGCATGCGTGACCAAAGACAAATTTTACTATGACCTGCATTTGCGTGCCTCACGTTGCTTATGCAGCACAAATTGTTCCCTGCACAGCTCAAAGGCAACATAGCCTCAAGATATTTGCATTGTGAGTTCTTTGAGTTAACGCAGCAAAAGGCAACAAGCTGAATCTGGCACTGAAAGCACCCTCACTTCTTGAGTTTACCCATGTGTTCCTGCACAACAGCCCAGACAAGTCACATTTCAGGACAGACTGCAAGTCTGACTCCAACCAGCGTATAGATGCAACCAGCCAACAGATCAACAGCATGCAGACAGATTCGATAGGTCTCTGGAGCTTTCCTGACATTGCTTCTGCTGCACTCAAATTGGCGACGCACACTCTCCCATGTCGCACTCGTGCTCAACAAGGATGCTCTCAGGCGTCTCTTAAGTGAAACACAGGCACATCTTCAAATGGTACGCTTCTGCTGTCAGCATACGGACTACACCAATGACACCCAGATCTTGCATAGACCCAACCCTGACGTTGCAACAACTCATGCTAGACAGGGCAGATGTGACATGCTGCATCATGGTGAGCGACTGACCCCAATGAAGTCAAAGGAGTCCTGCTTGTTAGAGCTGAGTGCTCGCCCCAGCAGATCTGTTTTAGCTCCTGGTGCACTAGGGCTGCTGCCCTGTGGCCCTGCCCCACTCAAAAAATCTGACAGGCCAGAACTGCCAGCTGACTGCATTTGAGTACCTGCAAGGATGCACACTAGCATGAACATGCAGTTGTGGCATGTGTGACATGTGGTAATGTGCACTTGTAGCACCACCCAGCCAAGTAATATCATCAGTGCCAGATTCAGAAAGGTTCTGCTTTGCAAGCTTGACAAAGATTTGGGCGCTTGTTTGGCTATGATTTGTTTAAAGGCAGACAATAGGCCACGCTCAATAATGTTGCTGAGAGACCAAAAACAATGGGCATAAACCTGACAGTTGGGTTTGTCCCTTGTACTACAAAATGAGTCAAGCAAGAGAATACTCATGCAAAGAACTCCCATTACCTTTCCAGGACACAAGGTAAGTTCACCCCAATTGCAACCATGCTGCTGCTGCACCAACTTGGTACTGCACCCTTGAGGGCATTGCAAACAACAGCATTGATGGAATGCAGCATGACAGCGCCAACTGCGTGGAACCATCTATGTAACAACAAACACACTCTCACCAGGCATTTGCTGACCGGGGAAGGGCTGTTGCCCCAGGCCTGGAGGCCGTTGCATTGCCATGGCTTGCATCTGCCGCTGCAGATACTCCATCTGCCCGGAGGGCATGCCAGGCATACCCTGCATAGGGTTGCTCGGGTGCATGGGAATCTGACCAGAGGGCATTCCACCTGGTCCTAATTGGGCTTGCATGGCAAACATCATAGATGGTGACATGCCTGGAGGCATCATGCCTTGAGGCACCATTCCAGGAGGCATCATTGCTCCCGAGAAGCCTGCAGGCAACATTCATGTTATGCCCTTAGAATTGTATCAGGCTGGTTGACAGATCAGCTCCCTGGCCTTGCCTTTATTCACCACATACGCCTTGCGCATCCTGCAACCCCACTTGGCCTGAGGTCTGACCACAACCTAAAGCCTTTACACTGCTTCATTGTTGAGACACCCAGCTGCATCATAGATGTGTCATAGAAGAACTCTGTTGACTTTCCACTGAACCGGTGATAACATGAAGCCGGCGGTGTTAAGACTGACTGCTAGCAGCCAGCTCTAGCAAAATCACCTTGCAGGCATGTAGATAGACACACACACGCACATATGCAGAAGTCCACCTGGCATGTAGCCCATCTGCGCACCAGGCTGCATTTCCATGCCAGGCTGAGAGAAGCCTGGCTGTGACCCCATGCCTGCCTGTGGGCTCCCCATACCAGCCCTCCCTTGTTGCTGCTGCTGACTTTGTGGTGGCCACAGCTGTGGCCCAGGCCCTTGAGGCTGTGGCTGTGAAGGTGTGGAAGCTGATGTGAAGAGGCCTTCCAAGTCAGCAGCTGATGCAGCAGCAGAGGGACCATTTGACGGGTGTGCTGAGGCCTGCTTGTTGCTGTCTGCAAAGCAGGAAGCTTGCGTAAGCATGATCTCAGACAAAGAGGTGTGTTGCTGTGATTGGTTGACATGCCAAATCAAATTACTGGCTTTGGTGGTGGACGCAGTACATGTCCCTGAGCACATTGCACAGTTTAAATTCTTGGACAGCCAGTGCGGAATTGGGAGCCAAAATCATTGCTACTCAGATGCATTGCCAGTGCACATATGGACAGACAAGAGCTGTCACATGTGGGGCTGCTCCTGAATACATAGCTGCTGACCTCCAACAGACAGGCCGCCAAACAGATCAGTGCTTGCTCCAGCAGCTGGGGACTGCACAGGTGCCTGGGGACTGCCAAGTCCCATGAGGGCATCCAGGCCTGTCTGACTAGGCCCAGCAGCTGGGGCTTCTAGAGACAGCCCTCCAAACATGTCTGCTTGCTGTGCACCTGCTACTGCAGCAGTCGCAAGTTTCATGACTGCACATGCGTTCCTGCATGGGGACAAAACCAGGCACACAGCAGACTTGAGTGCATTCAAACTACGCAGATAAGAGCAGGCCTTGAAAGGGTTTCCTGTTGAGTGCTGTCCTCAATCGAGCCGCACGCGATACCATCAACTGTCCCGGGAACACCAGCTTCAACCTTGTACAGATGCTGCTCATCCACCTTTATGCAGGTGACAATCACAATGCAGCACAGTGCAGGGAGTTGCAAGAAAGATGAACATAGCATACAGAGCATAGCATGCCTCTGCTTTATTATTGACAACACCAGAGCAACCTTCCTTGCTCATCTGCATCACACATGTACATGCAACAGGCATGAGCTGGCACAAACCAGTGTTGGGTGGTGCATGAGATGGGCCTTGCAAGCCTGCCAGGGCATCCATTGGGGACTGAGGAGTGCCTGGTGCTACATCCAGCCCAGACAACAGCAAAGAAGCTTGAAGGGCAGCAGCTTGAGTGTTGCTGGAGCCCACATCTAGGCCAGCAAACATGCCACCTGTATCAGCTGCAGTAGCAGGGGAAGCTGCAGTGTTGTCTCCAAGCAGGTCCCCTGCAGTCAGTAGCACTGTCATGTATGTGTTGCAGACTCGGTCCAACCATGTTGGGAACACTGATGCAAGTGATGGGTCTGTCGGTGCAAGCCTGTGCGCCCGATCAAGCTTGCTTATCAAACGCCAGCTTGCTTGCTGACCAGCAAGACAACTCAGAAGAAGCCATCAATTTATAGTGAGCTCAATCTGTGACTGGACATTATGCCAATTGTACCAAATGGTCAACACATCATGAAAAAGCTGGCTACAGTGAATGGCACAAGTTCTCCTGGTGCTGCACTGCAGGTAGACACATCAGACTCGTCTGTACTCACCAAGGTAATCTTGAGGAGCAGCTGCAGGTGCGTCTTCCTCTCCCAAAAGGTTCCCCATCAGATCAGGTGCTGCCACTGCCGAAGCTGCAGCAGGGGCGTGACTGGGCTCAGGTAGGGTGTCCCCCCCTAGCAGCTTGAAGACCCTCATGGCACATTGGCGTACTGAAGCTTGGGGGGACTTCATTGCACTACGCACCACTTCTGCATTGGCCTGCACACGCACTGGACTTGCACATGTAATGGACTTGCACATGCACTGGACTCGCACATGCACTGGACTCGCACATGCTGTCTTCAAACGCCACCTGCAGGCTTTGCCCTCACTCCAAGCAACAGCTGAGCCCACATGGTTATTCACACATATGGTATGAGCTTGTGCTGCATGAAACGCAACAACATCAGTTGTCATGACAGTGGTGCGGGGGAAACAGGATCCGTATGGGATGGCAGCTTTGAATGGCATGATGCAGTTGTGCGGGTGGTCTGCACACACAAGAGGTGAGACCCACCTGGAAGTGCACTGCAATCTCGCCACAGGCTGCACTGCTGCCCTGGCTGATAACTGCCTCTACAGCACACAAGGCACGCAGCACTTCTTGCCAAGACCCACTTTCCTACATTTTCAAAGACACAGCATGCATTCAGCAGGACGTCTTCAATCAGGTATGACATGACAAGCTGCTCAACAGTTTCACTGTACATGTACAGCGAACACACACTTGAGAAACTCTACCT
>JAABUO010005471.1_pt1 | contig 14742 bp, 14 predicted proteins | sample 5559291 | NCBI WGS metagenome assembly JAABUO01 (sample SAMN10711878, study PRJNA513372) | rock metagenome | isolation source: Antarctica rocks | place: Antarctica: Victoria Land, Finger Mt sud | reverse complement strand
AAAACTTGAAATATCTGAATGATAGAATTGTGACTGAATCGACGTTCTTACTTTATCAATAAACTTCAAGATCTTCTTGTGTCGTGAATGCAGTCAATTGAAATTTCTTTTTCATTTAATGAAGATTCAAATGATAATTCTTATCATATGTACTGTCTTGAGAACGAGACAAGAACTGAGCAAGAGTTGAGATGTTTTTTGAACAGATAATCAAAGTTGCATGATGCAATTTTGACTCATCAGAATCTAGATTAAAAGATGAGATTAATTCAAGATTCAAGAAGACATCGATTTTCTTTAAAATGACGTTAAACACTTCAATGTTTTTGACATGAGCAGCATGATCAAAGCTTCAAGCTTTTAACTTGACTATGTTAAGTTGTATAAAAGATCGATTGAATTGATTTGCTCAAAGAACAACAAAAGTTCTAAAAAAGAAAGAATTTCAACACTTGATTTTTAATGAGTATTCTTTTTGAATGATTTGAAGAATACAACTAAAAGCTTCTTGTTTCAGATGAAAGACAAGACTGAATAAGATTTGTTTCTTGTAAATGAACTGAGTATTAGTTGACTTCTCATGAGCGAACGAAAAGTTATATTGCTTCTTGTAAGCAAATGAAAAACTGAGTTACTTCTTTCAAATGAATGAGAAACTAAATTGCTTTTTGCAAGCGAATTGAAAACTGAGTTGCTTCTTTCAAGTGAATGAGAAACTAGATTGCTTCTTATGAACGAACTGAAAACTGAGTTGCTTCTTTCAAGTGAATGAGAAATTAAATTACTTCTTGCAAGCAAATTGAGTGCTGAATTGCTTCTTGTGAGCAATTCATGAACTGAGTTACTTCTTATGAATGAATTGAAGACGAGACTGAAGAAAAGCTACTTTGTTAACTTTAAGCGAGAAATTTTCTTCTTGTTGATTAAAATCATAAATCTTGATGAGAATTTGATAACAATAATTAAGACAAAAGAAGAAAGACAAAATGAGAATATTATGTTCAAAATTAACATCAATGATGTGATGATGAAGTCATGATAAATTCATGATGATGAAGTATTGATTTAATTCAATGACATAAAAGAATAGTTTTTTGATGTATTTATCAAGAATTATTGTGATTTTGATGACATAAGTAATATTATTGATTAAAGTGATTTGATCATCAAATTCTTGAAGTCTGTGAGAATGAGTTAATTGATGCAAGAAAAGATGATGTTGTTGCGCGAAGAATTTATTCATAAAGACATAAGTGAAGATTTCACTATCAATCAGAACGAGAGTGAAAACTTTAGATTGAGCTTGATGTAAAATACAGAATACTATCATGTGACTATCTTTGAATGTCAAATCAAATTCAAAGAGTTGCAAGACAGATTTAGCAGAAAACTTTCTATATGATTAAAGTGAGAGTGAGAAGATTGAGACTAGTAGACAAGATGATATGTATACAAATTTCTGAGCGTAACTTAGCTCAAAAACTAAACTTTTTTTGCAGACAGCGAGACTTCTTCATCTATACTGATGATGTTACTGTCATAGATGTTCATGATATGCAGAGTGAAGAGCTTCTTATTTGAGCATTCTTTAGTGATTTTGCTTGAATGTTGCAACTTGCAGTAGTAGCACAGCTTTCACTTGTTGCAGATTTTCTTGATTTTAAAAATGATCAGAATCTTATCTTGAATGATGATAATGATGAAACTTAAATTCATTGACTCATTGAAAGATGAGAAAGAAAGAGATGAAGATACTGTTGAAACAACAGTCACAGAAATGATGATCTTTGAATTCAAAGAATTACTGATCAACACAGAGATGTTCTTGACTTTGATGAACAAAATAATGATGAAGATGAAGCGAGATTAATGATGCTTAAGCTGCTGAAGCTCTTCATTAATGTCAGAGAATGTTTAAACTCATTGATGAAAGATGAATGATTGAATTTCATCGAGATTTCATCAGAAAAAAATAATGACTTGAGTGAAATAATTGACATTGCGCTTCAGACAGTCAATCAATGAAAAATCTTTCATCAAAGAATGTTCTTTCTTTTGATAAAAGAGATTGTAATAGTCAACAAAGTTATCTGTATCTTACTTTAAAGTTTCACGAAGATATAAATGAGCATCTTCTGTCGCAAAAAAGTTGTCGCAGTAATGACATAATTTATGTCATCAATCTGTAAAGATAAAAATGATACAGAAATCATTAACTCAATATTGACTTATTAGATTGTGAATCTTCTTATTTATGATGAATCATGACTCAACATAAATGATCTTGACTTGATGAAAGAAATAATGATCATCGTTCATGTTCATGCGCTGTATCAGACTCTGCTTTCATGCATTCAATCAATCTTTGTTCTTCTCATACTCAGATATGTCAAGAAGCTTCTTGAATCCAAAAGTAATGATGACAGCGACAAAATTTGCAAAAAGATGAATGATGAAAAAAGATTGATTGTTCAAGATTTGTGCAATGATCTGAATTATTATTGCAAGAGACTGAAAATTCAATTTTATATAAATTGAAGAACTGAAAATGATGAATGAGAATGAAATGATAACATCATGTTGTCGAACTTGATTTTGAAGCTCTTACATTACGCGAAAGATCTTAACTAAATTTTCAATCATACTTTGAGTGAACTATTCAACAGCACGCTCATCGTTGATCAAGAAATTGTGAGACAACTTCATTTAAGCAAAAGAATAATTAAATAAGATTTCAACGTATGAAAACGTTGCAAAAAGTGTAGATCTTTTATAATGTCAGAAACTGAGCTAAACTAAAGATACTATCAATATAGATGATTGATATTATTATTACTTTGATAGAATTTAAATACAAGACAATACATCAAATAATGTATAAGATGAAAGATAAAGAGTGAAAGAAAAGAATGAAAGTTCAACTTTTATATACATGAATCGAGCAGAATCAAGACTAGACAGTAGTTTTATGACTTAAGATTGCAAAGATTCGCGCACATGATTGAGATGATCAAAACAAAATTGCTGAAACTAAATTAAGATGATGATGATTAAATTGATGACTTGATTCATTGAACTGCGAAACAGATTCAATGAATCGAGATTATTTAAGATATTGACAATTTATGTTTTAAATTAAGTTGATGATCTGACATCATGACATCAAATGATTTGAACAAAATGAATATTTTACTTCATACTGCAAAAGCACTTCTGTCACATATGTTTACATGAGAAAACATGATATTGATAATGATGCAAGCGCACTGATTGAACACTTCAAACATCTTGCTCAAGAATGCGCAAGCGCTTATGTTGCAGATGCTGTCATGAAAGAACATAGTATTAAAAGTGATGTGAATGCACAATAAGAAAAGAGTGACAATATTGAGAAGAATGATCAAGACATTTATGAGAACATTAATTATTAAAGAACAAAAGATACATTGAACACTTTAAGCAGTCTGTGTGACATTAAAGCTATGTTTGCAATGTATGATAATTGCGCAGTTAACAGCTTGATCGTTGATGATGATTTTAACGAAGAAAAATCATGCAAAGATAACAGTGAATTACATGCTTTAATGATATTATTCAACATTACGATTCTAATTGCTACAAATGTCAAAATCGTATTTGTTGAATCAAATGATAAATAGACATACTGCGCTTTTAGAAGTTCTAGAAATGTTGATGCTTTTATGAATATGCATCAGCTAAAAGTAACGCAAATCTGAAACATGAGATTAAATGAATATTTGAAATATTGATCATTAAAAGCACTAAAATCTGTCTCTGTCATTCTTTACAAATTGCAGATTCAGTAGAAAGATCAGTAGAAAGATCAGTAGAAAGATCAGTAGAAAGCTCGATCGAAAGATCAGTAGAAAGATCAGTAGAAAGTTTGATCAAAAGATCAGTAGAAAGCTCAGTAGAAAGCTCAGCAGAAAGATCAGTAGAAAGTTTGATATTGAGTCATGAAGAGTGCATTTTATTGAGTCAGTTAGCATTATTTCATACGAAATAGAAAGTAGAAACTGTTCTATGAAGAAAGAAAGAAGTGAGAAAAAGTAAATACTCTGAATCTTCTGAATTTTCTAGCGTCAATCTTCGACTGAGAGCGAAGATTACTAATCACAGAAGTAACAGTACTATTTTCAAGTCATGTAGAAAGCATTGTTTGAAGCACTGTTTGACGTGTTTTATGTATTCAATCAACGCGTTTAATAAAGCGTTTGATAGAGAGTTTGATAGAGCATTTGATAAAGAGTTTGGTAGAAAGTTTGATAGAGTGTTTGACAGAGCGTTTGATAAAGAATTTGGCAGAGAATTTGATAGAGCGTTTGATAGGAAATTTAATAGAGCGTTTGGTAGGGAATTTAGCAGGAAATTCGATAGAGTGTTTGGTAGGAAATTTGATATAGCGTTTGATAGAGAGATTGATAGAGCGTTTGATAGAAAGTTTGGTAGAGCGTTTGGTAGGGAATTTGGCAGAGCGTTTGATAGGGAATTTGGCAGGAAATTCGATAGAGCGTTTGGTAGGGAATTTGGTAGGGCGTTTGGTAGAGAGATTGATAGAGCGAGTAGATGAGCGAGTAGATGAACGAGTAAATGAGCGAGTAGATGAGCGAGTAGATGAGCGAGTAAATGAGCGAGTAAATGAACGTTTCTTTTTCAACAGCATGCGAATATCTTCATCATTTACCTCAGCAAAGATCAAAGATCAGTGTTTATCTATTTCAAAGACTCTTGATTCTTCAGCATACTTTTCATTTCTTAGTGTTGACAGTACTATCTTCTCACGTTCTCAATTTCAATCATGAAGTCTCTCTTATTCTCTACGAGTATCATCACTCTTGCGATTCTCGCGATCTTCTTCTTCATCATCTTCAGCGTCGTTCTTTCAACCATCGCAGCTTTCGCAACTCGGAACTCAGATCTTGCAGCTCACGACTATGCAACAGATGCTTGCGACATGCACGTCACTTTATACACACAGTCGACACTTACGTACAACAATCAATTTGTCGTGAAAATAACTCTGAAAGATGTCAAAGAAGTTCAGATCAAGCACTTGAACAGAATCGATCTTACTTTCTTCGTCAGCGTTGATAGTCAGCTATCGCTTACAATGAAAGTCATCGCTTATATAGACATACAATCAACGAGCACAATACACATCATCTTTGCGTATGAGATCGATAAGTGAGCGAATATTGATACTTTCAGATGCATCGTTGAAGATACTGCTTGAACGTCTGAGACTTTGATTAAGGACATGAACTGTGAGTTTGCCTGCTAGAGAGACATTCACACGACAAGACGATAGTGATGTTAATATACAGTGAAATCTGAGAAAGAAAGAAACAAGTCAGAAGAGCAACGAGTTGATCATCGCTCTTGTACCTACCTTATGCATGCTCAGACTGAGAGCGTGCACGATTTTCGTAATAAAGCTTGCGTGACTATTTCCTCAATGTGGCAGCTCAAGCACTGCAGTCGACTGACTGAAATGATGTGCGTTTTCTATGAAGAGAAGTAGTATGCAAATGTTTGATTTTATTTCTTGCGTAGTATTATACAGGTTTGTTTATCAGTCGCGTCTCACATATCTTTTCTGCGTCGTGAACTAGCAAAGAGAATTCGACTTAGAGCGCAGTTGAACGCACTGTACTCGTACGTGCCTCGGAGAATCTGAGGCAACCAACCTATTCAACATCATCTGAGATATCAATTCTTCAAAATCTGCCTGTTATCTTCTAATCTTCATCTCATTCTTATCATAAATACTTGAGCTTGAGCTCTTCTCACTTTTCTCTTTCAACGATTCATGATATGATGATTCTTTGAATGTCTCTGCGTGATAGTTTTGCTCTGACCTCAAAAACGTCATCTTGCGAGTGAAGTTCAACAAGTGCATACTCAGCTTGATAGACACATTCTGTAGATGTTGACAACTGATCTTCGTATTCTGAGAGCTTAGATCATGAAGTCTGACATGAGAGTCTCGTGAATGTGTGCGAATGAGAGACGATAGTTCTTCGCGATTCTCGATGCTAGAATTCTGAAATGAAGAGAGAAACTTTCTCGATTTCTTTTTGTTGAAAGATGATCTCATTTAAATTAAAGACGACGCATGATCTATAATACTTGCATATCAATCGAGTTCTAAAAACAAATCAAGACTTGAAATTCGAGAAATTTTATTCAATTAAGAAGATCTTCATCTGCATTGAAGATGAAACTGAAATCGAAGTCACGTATCTCGACAGAAAAAGCATAGACTCTCAGATCAACTTTTTCTATCATATTTAAAGCGACGAACATCAAGATTTATCAACTCGTCGTTCATGACATTCTTAAACCGCAAAACTTTACAACATGAAGATGAATATATAAGAAATTCGAATTCAATTGAACTCAAACACAAAATCAAAAAACCTCAAACGACTCATCTTCGCAGACGCAAGCAAAACTCTCTCACTTCAGCTTCTCAAGATGCTAAAATAAAACTAGGTTCGTTGACTGTTTAAGCAAGTCTGTTATCAATGAAAAGCAACGCAGTTTTCAGCTATTGCTGACTCAGAACTTATTGATTATTGCGATCGTATAATAAATTAATTACTAATTAATTTGACTAACTAAATAATAGCTATTTACACAATTTAATATATGCGCTGAAAAAGTCAATGAGAAAGTCAACGAGAAAGTTAATGAGAAAGTTAATGAGTAAACTAATGAGGTAGAAAGTCATGAAGAAAGTCATGAAAGAAATCATGAAGACTGTTCAATAAAGAGTCATGTAAAATGTTTGATAGAAAGTCATGTAGAATGTTCAATAGAGAATCATGTAGAATGTTCAATAAAGATTCATGTAAAATGTATGATAAAGTTCATATTTAATGCTCAATAAAGATCAAATTTGATTCTTGATTGCAAAGTAATTTGAAGCTTGATAGAGAATCATGTAGAGAGTCATGTAAAAAGTCATGTAGAAAATCATGTAGAGAGTCATGTAGAAATCATGAAGACTGTTTAATAAAGTCATATTTGATGCTTGATAGAAAACAAATTTGATTCTTGAATGATGAGTAAAATGATGAGTAAAGTGATGAGTAGAATGATGAGTAAAGTGATCAGTAAAATGATCAATAGAATGATCAGTCAAAAGATCAATAGAAAGATCAGTAAATAACTCAGTAGAAAGCTCAATTGAAAGATCAGTAGAAAGATCAGTAAAAAGATCAGTAAAAAGATCAGTAGAAAGATCAGTAAATAACTCAGTAGAAAGCTCAGTCGATAGCTCAGTAGAAAGTTCAGTAGAAAGCTCAGTTGAAAGCTTGATAAAAAGCTCAGTAGAAAGCTCAGTCAATAGCTCAGTAGAAAGCTCAGTAGAAAGTTTAGTTAAAAGCTTGATGAAAAGCTCAGTAGAGAATTCAGTCGATAGCTCAATAGAAAGCTCAGTCAATAGCTCAGTAAAAAGCTCAGTAGAAAGCTCAGTTAAAAGCTTGATGAAAAGCTCAGTAGAAAGCTCAGTAGAAAGCTTGATTGAAAGATCAGTAGAAAAATCAGTAGAAAGATCAATAGAAAGATCAGTAGAAAGAACAGTAGAAAGATCAGTAAATAACTCAGTAGAAAGAACAGTAGAAAGCTCAGTTGATAACTTAGTAGAAAGTTCAGTTTGATAAAGAGTTTAATAAAGTATCATGATGAATTGACTCATAGAAATTAGATCTGAGTTAGCTTTAAAACTCTATGACTTTGTCAAAACATCATTTAAACTACATCATATCTTCAATTTAATATATCATGAGTTATGTTATGTTCAACTTGACAATGCTTGACAAACTCTTTATAGTTGATCGATTTTCTCAAGTTATTGAGAACTTCTTAATAATTAGCTCTATCATAATATATATTCATTCTGTGTCTGCTTAGAATATCACATTGTCATATCATTCTTATAGATCTCGTCTATTTATTTAATAAACTTAATCATCACAGTTTTAATTATTTTAAACTCTTTTTAGAAGTGATGATTTAATATTCAAGCATAATAACAGCAATGCAATCACAACAAAGTTGAAATGATGACATCTCAATCTCACAAGACATTATATCAGAAAATAAACGTTGCATAACAAAATTAGAAAGTAAAGAAGCAGAAAATGAACTTTCTTTTGATATTGATGAACAGCTGACACAAGCAATGCTTCAACATGATGAACTGCAAAAGAAACAGAAGCTAACAGTTATTCAATCAAAGATTGAGACTCTGCAAGTTGTTGAAACAACAAAAAGAAGTTATTGAGTCTTCACTCAAGTTCTCATGAAGAACTTAAATGATCTACGCATCGTCTTCATAATGTCGACGATGATAAAACGAAGTCATCACAAGATCATTTTACAGAAGCGAAGATTTTCAATGTCTTTGAAGAAGTATCATGACAAAATCATAAGAGAACATAAAGAGTGAATTCGTGATGTTGAAATCTCATTTCAAAATATCTCTTGATATTTTGAAAGTGATGAGAAAAAGATTTTGTACTGCATGATTTATTTGAAGAATGAATCAAAGAAACTTTGATTTGATCATGAAGAGACTATGTTTGCAGCTCAGCAGATGTGATTTGATTTTATCAACTTTCTTCTGAATCTAATCAAGAATTCGATGAAACAAAGCATAAATGTGACTCAGCAGTATACGAATGCATCGCAACATTTAAATCAGATGATATGAACGTTTGCAGCTCATCTGAGCATTCTGAAACATCAACTTTCGTTGTATAGTGATGAGCATAAGTGAACTCATTTATTCATTAAGTTGAGATCTGAGCTGCACGTGATCATTACTAATGTGCAGTTGATTTCTATTACATGAGATGCATTAATCGATCTTGTCGCTTGATTGAAAACAAATCTGCGAAAAGAACATGTCTTGTCGTCGAAATGATCTCAAGACGAGAACTTGCATGATCAAGATAAAATCAACAAGAAGACTCATTCAAAGCGAAAGAAATCTCATCGATCAACTAAATTCAACTCTTCGTCAAAGACAAGCTCACACGCTTCGTCATATTATAGCAAGAATTTGTTCAACATAATGTGTTACACATGCAATCAAAAGAATTATTATTTTACTGATTGTAAAGATGAAAAGATCAAGAATAGATTAAAAGAATCTGATGTAAATCAAGTATTCATCGATTTGATGTTGTATATAAGTCGTTTCAAGATTTCAAGAAAAGATAAGCTTTTGATGAACACTTCAGATCATCGAGAAAAAAACAAGAAGTTCTCTTCGTAAAAACTCTTATATATAGAGAGCATTTAATTCAAGAAGATCAGAAGACAGAAACAAAGATTCATATGAATATTGATGTTGAAATGAATGTGATTAGTTAACATTTTGCTGTTGAACAGAGTATGCTCTTGTTGAACGTTGATCTTTCAAGATCTATCTGAATGAATGATCAGAATGTTTATTGTTATGACGTCTATAAGATGTGTTATCGACTAAGAAACAGCTGAAACATAGAGAAAAAAGGTATAAGTATCTTTTATGCTATCAACAAGAAGAAATCTTCTCTGGTTCTGAATATATCACGTATGCAATTCAAGCGTATTTGAATAAACATGATTGCAAGAACATGATGTTTCAACGTGAATGAGTACGCATTTGAGTTGTTCTGCACACAAGCATTTGCGAAAGCTCTACAAGATGAGTCTACTGTGTATGCTCTTGTCATAATCAACGTTGTCAAAGAGTCGATCGTTGAACATTAAGTGAAAGCAATGAATAATGTGATGAGTCGTATCACAAACGCGTTTGAAACACAGACTTTATTCATTGAATTGAAAGAGTATGAAGATGTATTCTTGACAGAAAGTGCAAACAAACTGTCTTTGCATGAAGATCATGATCATGCAATCGAAATCACTGCAGAGTCATTGTATGAATCATTGTATAATCTGTTAAACACAAAGTTAGCAACTCTGAGACAGTATTTAAATGATGTCTTAGCAAAAGAATGAATTAAGCACTTCGTCAACTCAATTGACGTGTCTATTCTATTCATTCTCAAAAAGAATGATAATCTTCATTTATGCATGAACTATCGAGATCTGAATAAGATCACTGTCAAAAATCATCATTCACTGTCTTTAATTAATGAAACTTTAGACAGACTCAATAAAGTCAAACAGTTCATTAAGTTAAATCTGAAGAATGTTTATCATCATCTCAGAATTTAATGTGAAGATGAGTGAAAGACGACATTTTGTACTCGTTATGATCACTTCAAATATATGATCATGTTGTTTAATTTAATTAATACATCTGTCATCTTTCAGACTTATATTAATAAGATTTTGACAAAGCTTTTAAATGACTTTTGTGTTGTTTATCTGAATGACATTCTAATCTTCTTCATAGAGAAGACTGATCACGTAGATCACATGAAACAGATTCTTGAAAGATTAAGAAAGTTCAAGCTATATGCTAGCTTGAAGAAGTGTGAATTCTTCATCACTAAAGTAAACTTTCTAGAATTTATTATATTCATCAAGAATGTTTCGATGAATTCAAGTAGAATAAACATCATCAAAACGTGATTCAGATTAAAGATGTATTGAGAAATATAAGTTTTTTTGAGATTCATCAATTTCTATCAACGTTTTATACATCACTACTTTCAGATAGCAGAGTCTTTAACAGAATTGCTGAGAGATAGTGTAAATGATGTAAAAATGAGTTCATTCATATGATTAAGTGAAGCGAAAAAAGCTTTTAATTAGCTTCGCGACATTTTTATAAAAGCATCTATACTAAGACACTTTGACTCAGCGTGACATATATGTATCATGATGTCAGATCATTATCTTGATTTAAAACATAAATCGTCGATATTTTAAATAATTTCAATTCATTGAATCTGTTTTGCAATTCAATGAATCAAGTTATCAATCTAATCATCATCATCTTAATTTAGTTTTAACAATTCTGTTTCAATCATTTCAGTCGTGTGCGTGAATCTTTGCAATCTTAAGTCATAAAACTATTGTCTAGTCTTGATTCTGCTCGATTCATGTATATAGAAGTTGAGCTCTCATTCTTTTCTTTCACTCTTTGTCTTTCGTCTTATACATTATCTGATGTATTGTTTTGTATTTAGATTCTATCAAAGTAATAATAATATCAGTCTTTTATATTGATAGTATCTTTAATTTAGCTCAGTTTTTAACATTATGAAAGATCTACACTTCTTGCAACGTTTTCATACATTGAAATCTCGTTTAGTTACTCTTTCGCTTAAATAAAGTTGTTTTACAATTTCTTGATCAATAATGAGCGTATTGCAAAACAGTTCACTCAAAGTATGATTGAAAATTCAGTTGAGATCTTTCGCGCAATGCAAGACCTTCAAAATCAAGTTCAACAACATGATATTATCATCTTATTTTCGTTCATCATTTTCAGTTCTTCAATTTATATAAAATTGAATTCTCAGTTTCTTGCAATGATAGTTCAGATCATTGCATAAATCTTGAACAATCAATCTTTCTTCATCATTCATCTTTTTGCAAACTCTGTCGCTGTCATCATCGCTTTTAAATTCAAGAAACTTCTCAACATATTTGAATATGAAAGAGACAAATATTGATTGAATGCATGAAAGTAAAGTCTGATATAGCGCATGAATATGAACAATGATCATTACTTCTTTCATCAAGTCAAGATCATTTATGTCAAGTCATGACTCATCATAAATAAGAAGATTCACAATCTAATGAGTCAATATCGAGTCAATGATCTTTATATCATTTTCATCTTCACATATTAATGACACAAATTGCATCATTGCTGTGATAATTCTTTCAAGACAGAAGATGCTCATTTATATTTTCGCGAAATTCTGAAGTAAGACATGAATAGCTTTGTTGACTATTACAATTTCTTTTATCAAAAGAAAGAATATTCTTTGATGAAAGATTTCTTGTTGATTGACTGTCTGAAGCGCAATGTTAATTATTTCACTCAAGTCATCATTTTCTTCTGACGAAACTTCAATGAAACTCGATCATTCATCTTTCATTAATGAGTTCAAGCATTCTTTGACATTGATGAAGAGTTTCAGCAGCTTAAGTATCATCAATCTCACTTCATCTTCGTCATTATTTCATTCGTCAAAGTCAAGAATGTCTTTGCATTGATCAGTAATTCTTTAAGTTCAAAAATCATCACTTTTGTGACTGTTGTTTCAACAGTATCTTCATTTCTTTCTCTTTCATTTCTTAATGAGTCAATGAATTTAAGCTTTGTCATTATCATCATTCAAGATAAAACTCTGATTGTTTCTGAGATCAAGAAAATTTGCAACAAGTGAAAGCTGTGCTACTATTGCAAGTTGCAACATTCAAGCAAAATCATTAAAGAATGCTTAAATAAGACGCTTTTCACTTTGCATATCATGAACATTTATGACAGTAACATCATCAGTATAAATGAAGAAGTCTCACTGTCTGCGAGAAAAGTTTAGTCTTTGAGCTAAGTCACGTTCAGAGATCTGTATATATATCATCTTGTCTACTAGTCTCAATCTTATCATTCTCACTTCAATCATATAGAAAGTTTTCTGCTAAATCTGTCTTGAAACTCTTTGAATTTAATTTGACATTCAAAAATAATTACATGATAGTATTTTATATTCTACGTCAAGCTCAATCTAAAGTTCTTACTCTTGCTCTGATTGATAGTGAAGTCTTCACTTATGTCTTTATGAATAAATTCTTCGCGTAACAACATCATTTTTTCTTGCATCAATTAATTCATTCTTGCAGACTTCAAGAATTTGATGATCAAGTCGCTTTAATCGATGACATTACTCATGTCATCGAAATCACAATGATTCTTGATGAACACATCAAGAAACTATTCTTCTATGTCACTGAATTAAATCAATATCTCACCATCATGAGTTTATCATGACTTCATCATCACGTCATTGATATCAATTTTGAACACAATATTCTCATTTTATCTTTCTTCTTTTGTTTTAATCATTATTGTCAATTTCTCGTCAAGATCTATGATCTTAATCAACAAGAAGAAAATTTCTCGCTTAAAGTTAACAAAGTAGCTTCTCTTCAGCCTCACTCTCAATTAAACTGATCATTGAGTTGAGTTTCAAATTGACATTTTGAACTTGAATCGAGATTGAATCGAGTTGCTCACATTTTTAACTCAACTCGAGTTGAGTTGCTCATATTTTCAACTTGACGCGACTCGATTCAACTGAGAATTGAGTCAATTCAACTCGATTCGTCAAGAACTCAAGCTTGAATTCAAGAGAATTAAATATAGAAAATTTTCCGGTTTTTGACTTTTGCATTATCTTTTTGCATTATCTTTTGATAGAGAGTCATGAAGAAAAACATGAAGATCGTTTGATAGAGAGTCATGATGAGAAACATGAAGAAAAACATGAAGAAATTAATGAAGAGAAACATGAAGGGAAAACATGAAGGTTGTTTGACTTTGATAGAGAGTCATGACGGGAAAACATGGTAGAAAGTCATGAAGAAAATCATGAAGACTGTTCAATTAAGCTATTTACATCTATCTAATATCTTGTTGAATCGAGTCGAGTTTTTGAGTCGAGTTATCGAGTCAAGCTTCTCAACTCGACTCGAGTTCTCGAATTCAACTTCTCAATTCAACTCGACACTTTTTCAAAAAAATTTCAATTCAATTCAACACTTTTCGAGTCAAGTACTTGATTCGAACTCGAATACTCGACTCGACGCAATCAGTCTACTCTCAATTCGCTCACAAGAAGCAACTCAGTTCATGAATTGCTCACAAGAAGCAATTCAATCTACAGATCGCTCACAAGAAGCAATTCAGTCTACAGATCATTCACAAGAAGCAATTCAGCACTCAGTTCGCTTGCAAGAAGTAATTTAGTTTCTCATTTGCTTGAAAGAAGTAATTCAGTTTTCAGTTCGCTTGCAAGAAGTAATTTAATTTCTCATTCACTTGAAAGAAGTAACTCAATTTTCAGTTCACTCACAAGAAGCAATTCAGTTCTCAATTCGCTTGCAAGAAGTAACTTAGTTTCTCATTTGCTCACAAGAAGCAATATAACTTCTCGTTTGCTTATGAAAAGTTAATTAATACTCAGCTCGTTCACAAGAAATAAATCTCATTCAATCTTGTCTTTCATTTGAAACAAGAAGCTTTTAGTTGTATTCTTCAAGTCATTCAAAAAGAATACTCATCAAAAATTAAGTGTCAAAATTCTTTCTTCTTTAGAACTTCTGTTGTCTTTCAAGCAGATCAATTCAATCAATCTTTTATACAACTTAACATAGTTGAGTTGAGAGTTCAAAGCTTTGATCATGCTGCTCATGTCAAAAACATTGAAGTGTTTAGCATCACTTTAAAGAAAATTGATGTTTTCTTGAATCTTGAGTTAATCTCGTCTTCTAGTTTAGATTCTGACAGGTCAAAATCGCGTCGCGCGACTTTAACTGTCTGTTCAAAGAACAGCTCAACTCTTGCTCAGTTCTCATCTCGCTCTTAAAACAGTATGTATGATAAGAATCATCATTTGAATCTTCATCAAATGAAAAAGAAATTTCATTTAACTGCATTCACGATACAAGAAGATCTTGAAGTCTATCAACAAAGTAAGAATGTCGATTCAGTCACAATTCTATCGTTTAAATATTTTGAGTTTC
>JAABUO010005470.1_pt1 | contig 14743 bp, 14 predicted proteins | sample 5559291 | NCBI WGS metagenome assembly JAABUO01 (sample SAMN10711878, study PRJNA513372) | rock metagenome | isolation source: Antarctica rocks | place: Antarctica: Victoria Land, Finger Mt sud | reverse complement strand
AATGACCTTCTTGCAGAGCACATGCAGGTAGGCAAGAGCGTTACCATTGAGTTGACCCGCTTGCACCCGCGTGCTGCCAAACCACAGCGCCAGAGCGTAAGCGCATAGGAAGGCACCTGGGGAGGATTAGCTTCAGTGCAGTAGTCATCCAGGTAAATGCACAAGTACGCACATTGTGCAGCATATACCCAATCATTGCCAATTGTGTGAAGCTTGATATGCAATCCAACTATTAGAGGTTGCTCAGCATGCTCAGCATGATGGCAGGAGCCAGCAGAGACCGTGTTGCCACAGCCACTCACAGCCAGGGGTGCACGTAATGCCAGTGCATCGAACAAGTTTGAGCTTGCAGTAATGAGGCCGCTGGGCCATGCCATTTGCCATGCCCAGCGTGACGCCACGCATCACGCCCTGCACCTTGCCGATACGCGTCGGCTCCACCAGCGCCTGTTGTGCAGTCAGCATCTTGTTTGGCAGTCGGCGCATGAGCATATCCCTGTGGTTTTTACGTCTCACAGAGTGCGCTCTTTCTCAACCAACAGTGCAAGTGCACTGCAAATATGAAGAATGAATGACAGGTGGAGACATGGCAATCCTGAGGATGTGCATCATGCTGGATCAGCATTTCACAATGCCGCTACTCGCATAGTTGTCGTACATGCTGTACCAGGCACAGTGCGCAACAGTGGTCGGGACGCACAGCAGCATAGGTCTTCACAATGGCCGGCCCGCCAGACAGCGCAAAGACGGTCCGCATGTTTGCCAGCGCCTCGGCAACAAGCGACCCGGCATCGATGTAGGCGTCCGCCGCGCGTACTGACAGACCTCCACAGTACTTGGTGACCATGTAGCCGACGCCCAAGATGATGGGCGTCAAGCTAAGCAGCACCAGCGTGAGGGACCAGCTCTTGGAGAAGGCTGCAGGGGAAAGGCATCCCCTTCAGACCTTGCATAGACGTGCTCAGCTGGATACAAACGTACCAGCAGAATAGATTACGCATCTGCATGTGCACGGCCGTTGAGCAGGACTACGTTCCTTTGGGCTGCCAGGACCGGAGGGGGCCTGTAGGTGCTGCGGGCTGTCCGGCGCAGGCATGCGCACCCACAATCACGCCAGCAATGAATGTGCTGTTGTTCTGAATGAATGCTCCCACCTGGGATGCAATGAAACCAAAAGATATTCAGCATGAGACATGATTATGCGCTGAGTCGGAGCATGCTGTTGGTGACTCCTGAATAAAAAAACGCACGCGCTCGGAGATGGCTGCCTGCACAGCGCTGCAGTCCTCTGTGAGTGACGTCATGATCGCGCCGGATGTGGCTGTTGTGTCAAAGTAGCTGATGTCCTGTGTGCGGTGTTAAACGTGTGGTCAGTCTCAGGGCCAGCAACCTGTCTGTGTACACTTCGCCTTGCCGACGGAGCATGCCCACCTGCTGTAGCACGGCGGAGAGGTACCGGGTGCGGATGCGCGTGGACTGCCGGGTACCTGCTTAGGCATCGTCTGGGACCACGCAAGGCCTAAGCAGGCGCGCAAACGCTCTAGCAGGCGGGTGTGCGCGCTGGCGCACCGGACAGCATGAAGCCGGCCATCTGCCAGAACCCGGCGACAAACGCCACTATGGCGATGTACACAAAGTCGAGGATGACCTGCTGCAGGTCGCCGCTCTGGCTGCCGATGGTGTTGAACACGTTGCCTGTGGCAGGGCGCTGAGGGGCTGAGCACGGGTGGCAACATGCAGTGCTGTCGGTGCTCTAGCCATGAGGGCGCAGAGTGAGACGGAAGCATGGGGTTGTGCTCTACCTATGATGACGGTGAACAGCGGCCGCGCGGCGCCGTGCACGAGCGCGCCCGCCGTCCCCAGCAGAAGCAGGAGAGCATCCATGCGATCAGCAAAGCTGCCGCAAGCAACGCAACGTTGGTGCCAGTGTGCCGGCAGGCCGCCCTGTTGCCGCTGCGCTGCTGGCACCGTGCGGACACCTGAACAGGCGCCAGTACTGCACGGAAGTCTGCGCTTGACCCCGGCCTGCTGCGCCCGCCAGGTTGCTGTTGTGCACTCGCTGCAAAGCGGGCATTTTGGCAGTAGGCGCCACGCCGCAGCTGACGCCCGCTGCAGCAGCGCTCTGCGCCTTGATGGTGCGGCGTGCTGCGTGGCGCTGCCAAAGCACTGTCCTACGCCCACTCAGCAGCGCCCTGGACTTCAAGGCCGCCCGGTTTGCACCAGGAGACAGAACCAAGTGCTTACGTAGCAATGTACGAAATCGAGATCAGTCACGGTAGGTTCTGTGTGTGGGTTTGTAACTCCGGCTCCTCTCTCTCGTGTAACAGGAAGCTCTATCTTACTCTGTGGGGAAGATGAGAGCGAGCGTATGTCTGCTTGCATACGGCCAGAATGGGCAGGGTCGTGAACTTCTAGTAAAGGCTGGGTCAACATAGCTCCATTGCCTGCCTCACTAAGGTGTTGACCTAATTTGACGCTCTGTCTCGCTCACGACAAACAAGGGCATGTCTCGCTCACGACACACGTGGGCGTGACTCGCTCACAACACACAAGGGCAGCTATGGTGCCGAAATGCCCACATGACCCAGCACACCCTGAAACTGCGCTCCAGCACAACCGTCAGTAATGTTCGAGTTTACCAAAGCCTAGATACAGCAGCAGCCAGGCTGAAAACGCCTGCAGCAGCGCTCAAGGGCACCTCACGTCATCGCCCTCACCATCGCTGCGGGTCGTCACAGCGCTGCAGCACTCACGCGCGGCTGCCGGTCAGCGCGCGTAGCGAGGCCAGCAGCTCGGCGTCGTCCAGGTGCAACGAGCTGGAGCCCAGCTCCTGCAGCGCGCCGGAGCCAAGGCCCTCCAGCGCCGCGCCGCGCGCCTCCCCGGCGGCGCCCGCCGGCGACCCGCCCCCGCGCAGCGCCTCCAGGTCGAGCGCCTCCTCCTCGTCGAACAGGCCGCCCGGCATCGCCGCGGCCTGCTGCCCAGGGTCGGCGCGCTGGCGCTCGCCGCCGTCTGCGCCGGCCCATGAGTCGCCGTCCTCCGACGCACCAAAGACCAGGTCGTCCGAGGCGCCTGCGCTCGCCCGCGGGCCCTGCTGCGCCGGCCCCGGCGCCTTGGCGCCCTGCGCGCCGCCCCGCTCGGCGGCGGCGGCGGCCGCCCCCGCCTGCGCGGCGGGCACCTGGAAGGCTGACGGCCACGCGTCGGCGCGCTTCGCGGGCGCCTTCGCTGCCGCCGGCTGCGGCGCTGGCGCGCCGCGCGCGCCGGGCGCGCCCGCGGCGCCCGCGCGGCCGCCGTTGTTCGCGCGGCCGCCGTTGTTCGCGCTGGGGCGCGCGCCGGGTGGCGGGTCCGGGGCGCGCGGCGCGTCTGAGAGCCTGTCGGAGTCCTGGAGACCCTCAGGGTCGCCGCCCAGGTCGCCGCGCAGCGCCGCCTCCAGCATGGACTGGAAGTCCGGCAGCGCGCGGCCGTCCTCGCTGCCCTCTCCCAAGCCGTCCCCGAAACCCTCGGCAAGCCCGGCCTCCGACCTGCTCGCGCGGCCGCTCCCGGCAGCCGCCGCGCCCGCGACCGGCCCCGCGCCGCCGCCGCCAGCGTCTGCCGGGCTCCTTTCAGACCCCACGTCCGCGCCTACCGGCGCCGGAGGCCGCCAGCCCGGGATGAGCGGCCCCAGGCCGCCGTGCGGGTCCTGCAGGTACTCTGACGAGCCGAACAGGTATGGCAGCGGCCGCGGCGGCGCGCTCGGCGCGGGCTCCAGCAGCGCGGCCGTCGCGGCCTGCAGCGCCTCCCGCACCGCCAGAGGCACCGCCTGCAGAGGTGAAGCGACTTGAGCGGCTTGTGGAGGTGCAGGGGGTGGGCACAGTGCTCGGGAGCAGGTTGCAGTGTGGACCGCGCCTCGTCAGGGTCGCCCGCAGGTGCGGCAGGGGCGCCAGCGGCCGCCTCGCGCCGTTCGTGTCTCGGCAGGCTCTCGGCCACGCTCGCGGTGCGCTGCGCACCGACGGCAACTCGAGTTTGCACAGGAGCAGCAGCAGAGCCTCAGAGAGCTTTGGCCACGTGAATCGAAGCTGAACATCCCCAGTGCATTGAACACCGCTCTTACGGGCCCGCAAAGACACCGGGCACAACCTCACAGCAGCGCACCTGCTGGATGAAGCGCGTGTGCGACAGGAGCCGGAACTGGCTGGCCGTGGCAGCCACGCGCACTGCGGCTGCCCCGGCCTCGCTGCTCACGCTGTCGGCTGCTGCGCGGCAGCCGTCCAGCGACGCCAGCAGCTCCTGCGACATGTCCTGCAGCACATGCAGCAGCTGCCGGTCGGACTCCAGCGTCCAGCACGCGCACTGCGACTGAAGCGCCTCCAGCCGTGCTGCCACTCCGTCGGCAGAGGCGGACGCGTCCATCACAGCTGAGGCGGCTCAAGTGGAGTGTACCAAAGTGTATCACTCAAGCGTGGTGCGGGGCTCGACGCCGACAGTGCAGGCAGCCCAGGTGCTGTGCTCATAGGCTATGCAAGCCAGCTGGACGCCTCACGCCCCTGCAGTGGCGGGTCCATTCGAGCCGGACCAGAACACATATATACTGCTGCAGCCTCACTCAACCGATCGGGCGAGCCATTGCGCTGCTTCAGCTTCAAGCTAACATGCACAGCACACACGCTCGGGGACAGTGTCTCTTCTAGGATGCTCACCACCGCCACATGCGGCGGTATTTGGGCCCCCTGATCACATCTTGGGCCCGACTTATTGTTTAAACTCCCGTGCTGTGCCTGTCCTGCCCTTCTCGAGCAGGCTGCTCGATGGAAGCGCATTGGACAGGCTGGGGATAGCCTAGCTGCGGACGACAAGGCGCCGCGCTGGGGTCTGCTTGGTGGCCATCTGATGGCCGCACAGCCCAGCGCGACAGCGCGACTGTGGGTGCACGGCAAGGCTCACAAGCCAGATAGCGGTCGCTCCAAGGTGGCCGGCGCAGAGCCTGTGGACGCTGCCTCCTCTGGCAGCAAAGCAGAGGTCGCTGGGAAGGAGGCCGAGGCATTGGCAGCTCTTTCGGTGGTGCGCACCAACAGTGTGCAGCTTCTGGGGCGCTCTAAGGACACCCTGCGTACACCACGAGTAGTCCTGGCTGCCCCGAGGCAGTAGCTGGGCTAGGCAAGCCTGTCGCGCAACCCGTGGCGTGTGCGCCGTTGCAGGCCGAGGCGGAGGGGATGCTGAAGCGCAAGCCCAGCGCGCTGCAGCAGACGGCCAAACGAGCTTGCACAGGCGACCAGCAGGCCGATGCGGCGGTCTGCGCTGAGCAGTACGTCGTTGACCTTGATCTGGAGGATGAGACAGCTGCTGTGCCTGCTGCGCTTGGCGCTGCGACGGCGCCTGCCCCCGTCACCGGTGCGCGCACAGCAGCCGCGCTGCGGCCGCGCCAGCCAGAGCCGGCTGAGTTCTCGACGAGCGGCAGCGCGCGCTCGCCGCGGGGGGCCTGCCATGGTGCAGACGACGCCTGCCGCGATGACGCGGCCTCCGCACTGGCGCCGGGCACCGCTGCTGGCGGCGGCGGCGCAGGCAGCAGCCCCGTGCTGCGCAGCGCGGCGTGCCAGCCCGCCAGCTCCACGGATGCGGCCGACGCAGCCGCGACGGGGCCTGCAGGGCCCGTGAAGCACCCAGAGCCGCCTGAACCGACGCGTGCAGCAGCACACGCGCTTGCGCCGGCGGCGCCAGGCGCGTCCAGGTCTGCCGCAGGCGCGACCGGCGGCGCGCCTGCAACGGACCTGGTGCCGAGCACGGCGGTCGGCCGCGCGGCGCTTGCGGCGTCGATCGAGGCAGAGGCAGCGAGCCTGCGCACGACGATTGCCAGCCTGCCGCCGCTGGCCGCGCTCTCGCCGTCGGCGTGCCGCACCACGCTCAACCGCGCGCAGGTGCGCCAGAGCGGCCGCCTCCCTGTCAGGAGCCTGTGTCCTTCGCGAGGCATGCGGGCGCGATGTGCGGGCAGCACCAGGCCTGTTTTGCTCCAGGCACTTGCTTTCAAAGCAGGGGTCTTGTTTGGCGCTGGTCAGCGTCGCTGGCGCAGCCCGGGGGTTCGAGGGCAGCTCCAGGGCATCCCAGCACCGGGTCTGCAGTGCTTGCGCGGCATGTGGTGGGCCACATTGTGGGGGCTCCGCGGCGCTGTCGCACCACGCGAGGCAGCAACAGGCGCTTGCATGCCGCGCTCAGCCTGGGCGCTTGGACCGGCAGTCATCCCCGCGAGAGCAGGACCCATGGCGACCGGGCCGCGCGCGGGCACGCAGGTGGCGGGCCACCTGGTCGGCTCCTCGGCGACGCTGTCGAGCCTGGAGGCGCAGCTGCTGGCGCTGCACGCGGGCGTGGCCGGCCTGACGCCCGCGGCCGTGCGCAACCTGGTCCTGGAGCTGGCCACGCGCAAGAGCTTTGCCGGCAAGGGCGGTGCGCGCGGGGGCCTGGCAGCGTCACGATTGCTATGGTTGCGCGCCGTCATGGCTGCATGCATTTTCAGTAAGTCATTCCGAGACACATACATGCTCAAGTACACGTGCGCCACGCGCCTGACACATGGCTGGGCCTCAGTGGGTGGCCTTGGTGATGCTCACCCACGCCATCGACTCACATGCGGGCATGCGCATAAGCATAACCTGCAGATGCATCACAGCAGACCTGAGCTAAGCGAACCGCTGAGACAGCTCCCTGCCGGCCTGGCGCGAGCGCAGCCGCGGCCAAGGGCGCCCCAAACGAGCTGAACGCGCTGGAGGACGCGAGCGCGGCCATGCTGTGGCAGTGGGAGCTGCGCGACGCCAAGGTGCTGCCCAGGGCGCTGCAGCCGGGCGCCATGAGCCGCAAGAGGGCGCTCCACAAGGCGCGCGCCCCGTCCGGCTGCACGCAGTGCGGCGCTGGGAGGCTGGCAGGACACGTGATGGGCCGGATCTGTCTGTTCAACAAGGCGCTGCGGAGCGGGGGCAATCGCGCATCTGACCTTGACGGTGCCGCCGTGTCACGAGCGGAAACCTTGCTGCGGCAGGCGGCGATCCGCCTGACCGCGCTGGCGGCGGCGTCGACCGCGCTGCCGTTCGCCGGCAAAAGCCGCGCCGCGGACGCGCGGCTGCACAGGGCCCTGGAGAAGGTGGCTGCAGCCGAGCGCCCCTGGCCCGCTGCGCCGGGCGCCGTCGCGGCCGCTGCGGCCGGCGTCCCGGGCCCCGCAGGCTTGGCGGTCGACCCTGGCACCGCGGCCCGGCCTGCAGTGAATGGGGCTGCAGTGCGCGGACCGACTGCGGGCGCTGCAGCGGCCAGGGCACCTCAGCAGGGCGGAGATGCGCCAGCCATGGCCGGGCCGGCTGAGCCCAGGGCCGGCGGAGATGGCCGGCTGGCGGCGCCCGGACCAGCGGAGGCCCCTGCTGCAGGCGACACGCGCCCAGGAAGGCTCGGGGCATGCGCAGCAGCTCCCGCAGCAGAGCGGCCCGCGGCGGGAGCCCGCGGTCAGGGCGCGGGAGGCGCATACGCGCTCGACACCAGCCTGCCGCCCACGGGCGGTCCTGGCCCCGGCACGGCGGCGACGGGCGCGCTCATGCCAGGTTGCGAGGGCGCGGATGCGCACGCCTCCTTGGTGGGGCCCATGCACCTGCCAGGTCTTTATAAAGATGCAGAGCATGTCCTCACCCTCAATATGGCCAGAGTAGGACCTATGCTAGAGCGGATTGCATCATCATTGCAGGTAGCAGGTGCTGTTGGTCTGGACACAGTGTCTGGATCTCCTAGGCCAGTGTGCTTGTTTGCACCGCTTTTATACAGTGGTCAACATGCACGCGCTCGTCAATACCTGCTGAGCATAATGACGATGCCGTGCATGTCACGTGGTTGCAGCAGCCCAGCGTGCGTGACCCTGCATGCGCAGGAGGGCGGCGCGGGCTCGCGGGACGGCTCCCCCGCCGCCAAGCGCGCGCGCGGCGCCGCCGGGTCGGGCGACCCGGCCGCCGCGGCCGCAGAGCGCGAGCGCAAGCGGCTCGAGCGCGAGGCTGAGAAAGAGGCCAAGCGCGCCGAGAAAGACGCTGCGCGGCGCGCCAGGGAGGCGGCCAAGGCGGCCGAGGAGGCGGAGAAGAAGGCGCACAAGAGCGGCTTCCGCTCCGTGGAGGCGCTCGGAAAATCACGCAACTTCATGGACCGCTTCGTCAAAAAGCGGCCGACGGCCGCCACGCCCGAGCCGGCGCGCGGATCCGCGTCCGCGTCCGCGTCGCCCGGCAGCGCCACGCGGCCGCCCCGCAAGCTGGAGTACCACGAGCTCTTCTCGCCGCCGCCGGCGCACCTGCGGCTCGCGCCCGGCGAGGCGCGCACGCGCGAGCTGGACGCCGCGCTGGCGGCGCCGCTGGCGGCCGGCGCAGCGCAGGCGGCGGCGCGGGCCATCCTGGACGGCTGGCGCGGGCAGCCGGCGCGGCGCCGCGCGCGCGGCCTGCCGCCCACGTGGGCGCGCCGGCCGGGCGCGGACGCGGGCGCGCTCGCGGCGCGGCTGGAGCGCGAGTACGGCGGCGGCGCGGCGTTGGCGGCGCTGCCGGTCTGGCGGCGCAAGTTCCTGTGGTTCCCGGCCGACGGCTCTGCGCGCCCGCCCTACTACGGCTCCTGGTCGCGCGCCAGCGCCGCGGTGACGGGCCGGCGGCCGCTGGCGCGCGACGCGCTCATGGAGTACGAGCTCATGAGCGACCAGGAGTGGGAGGAGGAGCCGGAGGGCGAGGACCTGTCGGTGCGCAACGCCCTACCCTCACCCTAAACCTAATTTTGCGGCGCCCAGCGCGGCGCGAGCAGCGGGCGGGCCTGCGATCGGGCGCGGCGCCTGCGGCATGCCCTGGCGGGCGCCCGGCTCCGGCTGCGACGAGCCGACCATGTGAGCTGCTTGACGGCCGCGCTCGTCTGGGAGGGCGGCTCATTCCTGGCCTCATTCCTGCAAATGAGCGGTCAAGTGCGCGCTGGAGCCAATAAGCCATGACTGTTAGTTTGGGCCAGCGCATTCGGGTGTGCTCAGACAGTTGTGTCTGCCCGGCAGGACGGCGAGCCCGAGGAGGAGGAGGAGGAGCCGGAGGAGTCGGGCGGCGACGGCTTTGTCGTGCGCGACGCGTACTTCTCCGAGGACGAGGGCCCGCGCAGCGGCTGCCTGGGCCTGGACGACCTCGCCGCCGACCTGCACCTGGACGCTGCGCCCGGTGCGCCGCGCCCGCGCGCGCAGGAGCGCCAGGGACGTCTGAGGGGCTCCCCCCGCCCGATTCCCCCTGGCATGCATGTCCGCAGCTCTGCAGCGCTGGAGGCATGGTACCAGCAGGATGGGCTGCCGCAGCTGCCCGCCACCAGCACGCCGGGCTGGGACAAGGCTGTGGTGCGCCGGCCTCACCCCAGCACAGCGTGCTGGTGGCGGGCGGCTGTCACAGCCCGTGCTGCTGGTACCAGGCCTCCAGCGCTGCGGGGCGGTGGAGCACCTGCATGACGGCAACTCGCCGCAACTTGCTGCAGAGCATGATGCGCCGGGTCAGCAGCTGCTCCCAGGTCAATGTCAGAACGCAGCGCATTGGCCCGTGGTGGCCGCTGTGCGCGCAGCAGCTGCCTGACCTGGCGGCCCGGCGGGCGCGCAGACGAGGCGCTGTCCGCCGCGCGCCCGGACGCGGCCGCAGACGTGGCGGCCGAGCGCGCGCTGGCGCTGCTGGAGGAGGCGCTGCGCCAGGCGCGCCGCGCGCACGTCCCGCTGCTGGTCTCCCGCCTGGCGCCGGCCGGCGGCGCGCCCGCCGGCGGCGGCGGCGGCGGCGCCGACCACGCGCGGTGCCTCGTGGCCGAGGCGTCGCTGCTCGACGCGCTGCAGCCGCATGTCATCGACCCGGCCGCGCGCCCCGTGCTGCCGCCAGACATCTTCTCGACGCACGACGCCGCCGACGGGCCGGCCGCCGCGCACCAGCCCGCCGGCGCGGCCGCCGCCGGCGCGGCGGTGGGCGGCGCGGGCGGCGGCGCGGCGGCGCCGGCCGGCGCGAGCGCGCCGCGCCGCGGGCGGCCGCCGATGCCGCTGCCGGCGGACCTCCTGCCCGCGCTGGCGGCCTCCCTGCTCGCGCACCCGGAGCTACGCGCAGTCGCCAAGGTCGCGCAGGCGAGCAGCCGCGCCCCCGCCTTCGCGCCTAGTCGCTGGCGTGAGCAGTCGCTTGACCTCTGTGGCTCCCCCGGTTGCGCCGCACTCTGTGTCCTGGCGCGGCAGGGAGCCCTCGGCAGCAGCCTGCGCAGCTTGCGGAGGCTGATGCGGAGCCTGCGATGCAGGCGTTCGGCGAGGCGCACCCGGAGCGCAAGCTGACCAAGAAGGCCGTCGTGGACAAGGCGCGCGAGCTGGCCGAGCACCAGGGGGGCCGCTGGGTGCTACGCACCGCGCCGGCCGCAGGCCCGGGTTCGCAGCCTGAGGCAGGTGCGCCGCGCCATGCGCCGGCCGAGGCGGCGGGGGGGGCGGCTGCGGCGGCGGGGCCGGCGGCGGTGGGAGCGGCGGCGGCGGCCAGCTGCATGCAGGCACGGTCGCCGGGCCGTCCGGGCGGCGCTCAGGCAGGGGACGTCCTTGCTCGGCATGCGGGCGCCGCGGGCGCGGGCGGCGCTGCTGCTGCGCCCGCAAGAGCAGGCGCCTGCGCGCCGTCCGCACCAACTGCGGCGCACGCAGGCGACCCCGGCAGCGGCGCTGCTGCCGCAGGGGAGTCGGGGCGCAAGGCACTGGCGCCGCACGGCAGGGAGATCAGCGCTGACGGGGGCCCCGCGGCGGGCGGCGGCGGGAGCCGCACAGCCGGCGCGGACCATGAGCCAGCAGGCGCCGGCTGCAGCAGCGGGTCCGAGGGGCGCGCCGAGCTGGCCGAGGCCGGCTCGGACTTTGCGGTGCGCGCCGCGGCCGAGCGCAGGCTTGCCAGGAGGCGCCCCTTTCTGCGCAATGTCCAGCGTCGGCTGACCTGCCTGGCGGCGCTCGAGCTGCGGCGCCGGGCACGTGCAGGCGCATGGGCGGGGCGGAGCGCGCGCCGCAGGCCCCCGACTTCCTTCAATCGGCGCATGAGCTGGTCTGTCGCGCGCCGGCGCAGGAGCCCGCCAGCACCGCCGACCCGTACTGGGACCGCCTGTACGCGGCAGTCGCCTCGCCGGGCCCGCCGGGCGCGCCGCCCGGCGCGCCCGCGGCCGGCCCGCGCCTGCCGGGCGTGTTCTTCGACCCGGGCCGCCTGGGCCGCTGCGCGGGCGCGGTGCCGGCCGCGGCGGCCGCCGCGCTGGTCAAGGGGATGGGCGCGGAGGCCGCGCCAGCGGCGCTGCGCGGCGCCTGCGCGCGCGCCGCCGCGCACCTGGCCATGGTGCTCGCCGAGCTCGGCGCCGGCGCCGGCGCGTCCGCGCCCACGCCCAGCAAGGTGCGCGGGGCTCGTCTGGGGCCCTGGTCGCTCGCGATGCCCAAGATCCTGGGCGGCAGGTCGTGCTGCGCAGCACGCGCGCGGCAAACGCGCATGCACTTTCCCCTGAACTGGCTCAAGCGACGGCACGTCTCTGCCCAGGCCCAGCTTCTTGCGCCAGGTAAGTTAAGGTGCAGCATTGCAGCTACGCATCATCTGGTCCTCGGCGCGGCGCTCCTGGCAGGCGCTCCTGAAAGGCGCTCATGGCAGAAACCTGCCGACTGCACCGGCTCTGCGCGCGCGCAGGTGTGGCGGCACGAGCGCGCGGCGCCGGTCGCGGCCTCGCTAGAGCAGCTGTTTGCCGAGCCGGCGCTCATGCCCACGCTGGCGGCCTGCCTGGCCGCGCGCGCGCCGGTGGAGGCCAGCATGCTGCTGGGTGCGCGGCCTCGCGCTGGCCCCGCTGGTGGGCACGGTGTTGTGCCTGCGCGGCCGGGGCAGGCTTTGCGGCGGGCAGGCAGGCCTCCCGCCGTTGCACTCGACCACGCCCTGCTTCCAGGGGCTCTTCCCTGACCTGGGGTCAAGCGGTGTGCTCACCTGCATGTACGCCAGGCTCAGCCAGCGCCGGGAGACTTGCAGAGCTCTTGTGCCAGTCGGTTTGGGGCGGAGTGCCCCCACTGCTAGGCGCATGTCGCCCATGTCCCCCTGGGATGCTGCGCGATGGAACCTGACGGCGCCCGCGTGCCACCGCATGCAGGCGCGCTGGTCACCGTGGGCAACCCGCGCCACGTGGAGCCGCTGCCCTACCCTCAGCCAGCCGGCGTGGCATGCGCGCGCGCCGCGCCGCGCGCCGCCTCGCCAGAGCCCGTTGGCGCAGCGGCCGGCCCGGACGCCAGCAACGGCGCGGCGGCGGGCGGCGCCGGGGCCGCCGCCGCGCTGCCGGCGGCGGCGGCGGCCGCCGCCAGCGCATTCCGGTGCAGGCTGGCCGGCGACGGCGGCTGGCTGGCGCTGCTGGCGGAGCTGGTGGGCGGGCGACCAGGCCCCAGGGGTGACCTGGCAGTGTCCGGAACCCTCGCGTCCCGCGCCGCCATGGCCGCGCGCCACCTGATCGTGGACCCCGCGTCGCGCGCCGCGCTGCTGCAACAGTGCTGTCATGGCGCCGAGGGCGGCCCCAGCCTGGCAGGCCGCGCCGCCCCGGCGCCCGGCGCGGCGCTGCTCGCTGCGCTCGTGGCGGCTGCGGCGGAACCCAACAAGGTGCGTTCGCAGACGAGGTCGGCTGCCCTGGCAGGTGAATGAAATTGATTGCATGACTATATGCATAATCGTTCATGCTGTGCAGGGAGGCAGACTGGGTAGAGCCACGGGAGACTGGGTACAGCCACGGCCGGCGATGCACACACTACAGTATGCTGTGCAACCGTGCTGCGGCTCCTGCCTGGACCCCTCTACCCCCGCGCCAAGCTCTCAAGTAAGCGTGGGCTTCTGCCTTGACCCCTCTACGCCCTCGCCAAGCTTGACCAAGCATGAGCTGCCGGCTGCATGCTCAGCCTGCTGTCGCACGGCCTGCGTCCGCACAATGTCTTGTCATCACACATGGTCAGTACATGAGAACACTTGTTCAACCTTTAAGCTTCTTCATTTTCACCGTGCAGGCGCTGGCCAAGCACGCGACGCTGGCGCTGGCGGTGCTGCTGCGCGAGCCGGGCGGCGCGCGCGCGCTGCTGGGGCAGCAGGCGGGCGCGGACGCGCCGGACCCGGCGCTGCTGGCCGCGCTGGTCGACGCGCTGTGCGCGCGCGTGCTGGACGACGGCACCAAGGAGGCGCTGCTGCTCGCCGCTCTGGATGTGAGTGTCATGCGCTCTGGATGCACCCAGGAGGCGCTGCTACTCGCCGCCCTGGATGCACCCAGGAGGCGCTGCTGCTCACCGCCCTGGATGTGAGTGTAGGTTGCGTTAGGTTAAGGGCACGATGAGGCGCTGCTGTCGCCGTCCTGGATGTGAGTGTCACTCGCTCTGGATGCGCGTGCGTGCGTCAGCGCATGCCGGCTCGTAGCAGCATGCCTTGTTACCCCTACATAAACCACAGGCGTCCACACAAGGCACTCAAAGCCTGCATCGCCCTGCGTGCCGGCAGCCAGCCTGCGCAGCTGACGCACTAACCTGATCCTGACTGGGCCGGGCGTGTGCCCTGCACAGACCCTGCGGCTGGTGATGCGTGCGGCTGGCCAGCACATGTATGCACAACGCGCCCTCATCGCCGACGCTGCGCGCGAGCTGCTGGTCGGCGACAAGCCCCAGGTAACGCCGGCAGTGCGCGGCGCCGCGACGGCGCTCCGGGCGTGGATGACCGTATGGGCCAGGGCGCCCGTGCCAGGGCCATGAAGCCGGGTACCCTCACCCTGTCCTGCTCAGCCGGGCGCCAGACTCAGAAGACATGTGGCGGTGCTGCGCGCAGCCCCTGCTGCGGGCCGCTGCTGGGTACCGCCCTGGCCTGGACAGAGCTTGTGGCGGTCTCAGACAGCGCAGCCGCTTGTGGTGAATGCTGTGGTGGACGCTGGGCATGTGGGGAACGCTGTGGTGGACGCTGGGCATGGGAGAGGGTTACAAGTAGAGGTGGGGTCTGCAGGCCATCGAACATGATGGTAAGGAGTCACGATCATCAGCAGGCCGGTCTGCCGCAGACATGCTGAGAGCATCGCGCATGCTGCGGGAGGGGCGCCGCTCACGGGTGTGTGTGCTACGGGCGGGCCCTGATGGCCAGAAGTGAGGGCCGGGGCATGCGCGGGGGCGCACAGCGGGCAGCACGCAGGTGTGTCTGCGGCGCGCATAGCACGCCGGGCCATGGGGGGGGATGTCCTGCAGCAGAAGCAGTGTGCAGGGTGGCGTAACCAGCAGCGTGGAATGCAGCGCCTGCGCTGCTGAACGACTCAACTCGTGTGCTCTTTGTCGTGGGGCCCTTGCCTGCAGATCATGCCCGCTGTAACATACGCAGGCTTACACGTCTGCGCGGTGGCAGGGGACAGCTGTGACCCACTGCCGCCACTCGCATGCTGATGCTGGACCCTAAGCACATAGCTGTGGCCTCGCGCACGCCTCGCTCTTGTTCCGCAGCGCAGCCAGGCGCTCAGGGACCGCTCTGGCGCCGCCTCGCGCGCTAGAACCTTGTATCTCGCCTCGCCGTGTCGTAAAAGCTGTAGTTGAGCAGCAGACTGCGCACCAACACACGCCTGTCATCCGGCGGCAGGCAGGCGGGCGACAACAACTCGGCCGTGCCAGCTGCTGGGGGCGCACGTGTTGTTGGGGTCGTCGGGGTCCTTCGTCTCCCGCTTCTCCGGGGGCTGCTCCTCCCTGCAAGCCACCAAGCACTTCTCAACGCCTCTGAGTTGAGGTACAGTAGCGGAGCCG
>JAABUO010005469.1_pt1 | contig 14744 bp, 23 predicted proteins | sample 5559291 | NCBI WGS metagenome assembly JAABUO01 (sample SAMN10711878, study PRJNA513372) | rock metagenome | isolation source: Antarctica rocks | place: Antarctica: Victoria Land, Finger Mt sud | reverse complement strand
CGCCTCCCCAGGGACTCTGCCACAAAGGTGGTCAAGGCGGGAATGAGCTTGTCAGGGCGCAGCATGCGCAGCGTGACCAGCTTCTGCAGGGGGTCCAGGTCGCTCCTCCAGGGCTCTGGCAGGGGGGCGTGATCTGGCTCCAAGCTGTCGTAGATCTTCTTCCACGAGACGCTGTTGACTGCAAGAGAATCTGGCAGACCCTGCAACAGCATGACAGCGTATCATGAGTAACAATGGACTTACAGCGCACAAGTAAGTTCTCTCAGTGCATTGGGTCAGCAGGTTTTCATGCAAAACTCCTTCTCATCCAACTTGATCTGGTCTGTGCAGCACAGATTAGAGGCTGAGCCAGACATGTTTGGCTTGTACAAAGCAGTCTCACTGAGAGAGCTTCCTTGACAGGTGCTTCTGGCTGGCAACACCTAGGGACTGAGGCAAGGTTCTATGCAGCATCAACAAACACGCCGGGGCACAGGAGCTCATTGGCTGTGCAAAGAGGAGAATGAATGCTGACCTGCCAGATGGGGTCAGGCAGCTTGCTGGCTCTGCAGATCTCCCCCCAGCTCTTGTCAGAGAGCCAGGCTGGGCAGGGGTTGGGGGCGGGTAGGTCCCCCACCGCGACACCCCCCGTCAGCAGGAAGCGCAGGTCTGCAGGGTCCATCTTGCCAGCATCTACTTGCAGCCCTGCTGCCACCCCAAATGCAAATAGCAGCTTGTCCTTCTCAAACAGCGACCTGTAGACAGCAGATCAACAGCTCAGGACAAAGGAGGTTGCCATGCAAGCAACTTTGCGCACATGTGACTGCAATGGCAGTTCAGTTTGGACGCGGCTTGACAAGCATGAGACAAACGCTTAGCTTTGGTGACATGGTAGAGCATGGCAGCTGCTTGGAATGGTGCATCACGAATGGGACTGACCTGCTGCATTTCAACAGCTTTGCAAATTGTTGGACAGTGCAGCAAGTGTTGAATAGCCTCACCTGCACACGTTCTGGTACAAGAAGAACGTGAAGTGGTCATTGAGCAGCTGCAGGCGAACTTCCAGGTCTTCGCTCTGAGCAGACTCAGCGATGGCACGCACAAACAGCGCCACAAACCAAGCCAGGCTGTACTGGTACATGGGGTCAATGTTGCCCAGGTCAGTCACGCAGAAGTACAAGACAGAGGCGTGGTGGGCCACCGGCTTGTAGCCTGCCCTGCTGCTGTCGATCTTGTGCTCTGTCTCATCTGCAACCTTCTGCTTCTCAGAGATCTCATCAGCCAGCACTTTGGAGCTTTGAAGCACATTGACTGCTTCCTCATCCTGCACCCACCAGGTTTCAACATTTCTGCATGCACAAATGTGGCACAGAAAGCATTCTTGTTGGCATTGCAGCTGCTTGAAGGCTTTACTTGGTGCTTCAAGGGTGTTTTCTCATGTCTTGCCGACTCAAAATCACACTCACAAGTTCAGCTCCTGTTGAGCTAAATTATCCAGGCTTAAGAGGCCACACATTGTCCATTGCATACCTTGCCCTACAGGACACTGCGCTCAGGCAGCAACTGAGGGATGTTTACGAGTGCACTGCTGTGCAACTGTGACACGTCTGTGGCTATACATCCTATCAGTGCTGGAAGATTGCCAGCTACACCTTCAAAGGCCAGAGGCATGGTCTTGTCACACCAATTGGGGCAGCGGTCAGGCCAGAGTGTGCACAGGAGCAGCAAGGCTGACCTCCAGGATGTTGCCCTGACTGGCAGACAGCACTTTGAGGATCTGGTCCTCAATCTCCTGCAGGCGGCGCTTGTTGGCAGCGCCGGCGATGATGAGGTGGTTCTTCTCCTCCTCCAGCTCTGGCCGCTCCTTGGCCACCACAATGCCCAGCAGCTGCTCCTCCAGCCCCTCATGCGTTGTCATGAAGGCCAGCAGGCTCACCTGAAAGAAGGTGATACTATTTCATGACTAAGCATTAACATAACACTTCCTTCCACACCTTGCGTGAAACAAAGTCTATGCCTTTTGAGTGATCATAACGGGAGCCTCCTGAGGCGGCAGCCCGGTAGGCTCACCTGAATGTGATGCAGATGTAAGCATTGCACTGACAAGCACACAAGCCAGGTGATGATGAGTCCTGGGTGCTGTGGCGATGCGTACGTCTGATGCTGGCAGTAAGGTGGAGCAGTGTGTCTCAAGGCAGGATTGATGGGACTGCAAGGCAAGGTTTACGAATGCACTGACACCAAGCAGAGCGTTAGCAAGCAGGCAATGCAGCCCTGTCTGAGACCAGCAGAGCAGCAACATCTCGTGCAGGTCAGGAAAGCAGCAGACATGTCATGTGGTGCAATGGCCAACAAACTATGTCAGCTGCTTGAGGCAAACAAGCAACAGGGTCAAGTGCTTGAGCAATCAGGGCAAGAATGCTCACCTTAGTGCAGATGTCTGGGGCATAGTGAGGGTTGCGTAGCTTAGTGGTGATGTAGAAACGGAACTGCTCACTGTACTCCACAGTGGTATCACCCAGCCTGATGCTCAAGGTGCCACCCTGCACAGCACATGGTCAACCTTGAGCAGCAATTTCTTACTGGGCATGCCAGTGAGCATAGCTCCTATGATAGGATAAAGCAGGCTGCCAGACTAACAAGACCAATAGCCTTACAGTTTGCAAAACCTGTCCTTTATATGCTGCTGCACTACCAGATGCAACAAACACCACACAGCACAACACAAAACACACAAAACCTGTCACACCATGGCAAGCAGCTTTAGCCTCCAGCTAAGCTTGATATCTGCACGTACATCCAAGTTTGGTGTTGCAGCGTCCTGACAGCGGGTGCTGTACCTGTTTGAAAGTCTGCTTCAGCAGCAGGGGCTCTAAGGCAGCATCCAGCGTCTCCCCCACATTCTCCAGCAGCACAGGCTTCCCGAACTGCACGGCATTCTCCAATGTGCGCATGTAGTTGCCATCGCTCAGCTTGATGACCAACAGCTGAGCATCCTTCTCCATGTTGCGGATCCACTTGTTGGCGGTACCCTGGGGGTCAATGCACAGGGGCCACCTGCGGCCTTGGTCCACAGCAATGGCATTCTCTGAGGAGAAGTCGTCCTTGGGCAGGCCCCAGATGTTCCACTGCCAGATTTTGACGGGGTCACCCAAGGCCGCTGACAGGCTGAATTTGGGGCTGCAGGGCACCCCTGCTGCCTCACAGGCTGTCACCCAGCCTGCTAGGCAGTCAGACCTGTGCACCGAGGTGAAAGGCCCTGCAGCAACACCACAATAAGGGCCTGCATCTATTGGGATGTAGACCATGCTGATTGTGCCAACTACCGCAGGTCTCTGCAGCAGTGACTCATCGCCTAAGCAATGATGATATGCATGCTGGTGTGACAAGAATGTGCACACATTCATGGGCTACGGCCTATGGTCATAGCTCCTGGCTGCCGCCTTAGGAGGCTGCCATCATAATCCCTGAAAAGCCTTGACTGTTCTTTTCTTGTTTTGTGTAGACAGACTGTGTTGTATGAGGTTGCAAAGCTGAAAAGCAAGCTCACCCAAGTAGGCAATCTGCGCGGCTGCCAGCACGATGTCTCCGGTGAGTGCCACAAACTGGTGGCCCAGCCGGCCTGCCACAGCAGTCCAGCGGGACTTCTCCCCCCCTAGTCCAGCAATGAGCTTCTGGGCCCTGTCCAGCTTGACTGTGCACATGTGCACGTCTGCTTCCAGCTGAGCCTTCTTGGCACGCTTTTCGCTCAGGTCAGCATCCAAGGAGGCCAGCTTGGTCAGGACTTCCTGCAAGCATCAGGTCAAAGCTCCGTGCTGCTTCACACATGTTGCTGAGGTCTGCCTTTGCCTTCACAGGTATCGCTGTCGGTCTCTGAGCACTAAGCTTCCTGGCTTGTGGTTGTAGCATCTGTGTGAAGCACTGGCAGTGTCTGTGGAATAAGCCAAGGGTTGACTTGCACAAAACAGCAGAAAGCAGGCAGAAAGCATGCAAATGGGATTTCAGAATGACTGACTGCAGGGTGTTCCAACCTGCAGCTTGGCTTGTTTGCCACGCAAGGCAGTCATGACAATGTCCAGCTGCTCCTCGGCTGCAGCCAGTTTGGCCTTCTTAGGCTCTACTACCTTGGCCACCCGGTCATACGATTCCATTGCACGCACCCAGCAGCACAACCCATAAGCTGCCTTACTCACCTGGCAAATCAGCAGACACGCTGTGATGCATGGAACATCACATTTGACGTAAACGGCTACACTTTGTATACCGAAGGTGTGCAATGGGCACATCTAACAGGCAGAAGCAGCAGAACTGCCCAAATAGGCTATCGTTTTCTTGGCCACTGTAACAAGCAGATGATGTTTCATGTGCATGCAGGCAATTTGCTCAATAAGTGACAGTGATTATTACATGATAATTGCAGCAAAGGATGCAAGGATGCAACACAGGAAAGACAAAGGCACGCAATACAGCAGCGACAGAGATACAGAACAGGTGCATGCCGACCGTCAGAATCTTGTTGGGCTCAAACTCTGGGTTTGCAATGTATGGCTTGATCTTTTGGACAACAGGCACAGGAATGTGGTCCTTGTCAAAGGATCGCAGGCTTTGGAGGAAGTCATTCTCCATCAGCATCTTCTTGCTAGCCTGTGAACATGGTCCACCAGAGTTGGCAATCCGCAAACCGTTTGTGCATACGTGATCAACATGCAGCGTTTGCTTTGATAGCATTCTGCCCTACTGTGTTTTGGTAGAATTTTGACTTTACTCGTATATGCCCCAAGCTGAGCACGTTGGCATGCTATATATAGTCTTGGCCACAGCAACTGTCACATGCAGTGTAGAACGTTTTGATCTATGCTGAATGCCTGGCAGCACGTCTTTCCAGACTTCCCTCAAAATCAGCAAATCTTGGCCACATACACCCACCATGTTCTAGCCAAGTGCTTGCTGTCATGCTACCATATCTGCCATGTGCAATGGTCAACGAGTGCATTTGCATGTTGATGCAGAAATTGTGAAAGCAAGAGGGCGGACCTCCCAGTAGTCTTCCACCATCTTCCCAGACTGGGGGTCCTTCACCCGGGCAGGCTTCACGCTCTTCAGGATGCACACCGCCTCCAGCACCAGCTTCACACCAGATGGCGGGCTCTTCATGCCCTTCACCTCCGTCACATCGTTCTTGGTCAGAGTGTCTAGGGCCCGCAGGGCTGACTCCAGCATGGGCATGGCTTCTGCCAAATCACTCTCACACTCATCCTACACATTTTCATTTTATATCTTACAGTCTGGGGTGTGGAGCCAGTTGTGACTCATCAGACATCCTGGCTTGAAAGCACAGGTGTACACCAACGGACTTCTGTCAGAGACACTGCCTGGTCTCAATTCTCTCCGAGCACCACGATGATCACTCGCACACATCATGTGACACAGCTCATGCATTGCAAATCCGTCTGTGCTGTGATGTAGATGCTTTGTACATGCTCAAGGATGCACACAGAATTATGACGATGTTGATGATTGCCTTGTCTTGTACTGATGTCTCGGTGGTGCCTAGCACAGGCCTGACAAGGCAAGCAAATGCTGCAAATGATACTTCAAGAAGTCCTGGAGTGACCCAGCTGTGCTCACCAACTGCTGATGATCTTGATCTATGGCCTTGTCTTGCACTGATGTCTCGGTGGTGCATGAGTTCGTCTAGCACAGGCCTGACAAGGCAAGCACATGCTGCAAATGATAGTTCAAGAAGTCCAGAAGTGACCCAGCTGTGCCAGCAAGTGACCCAGCTGTGCTCACCAACTGCTGATGATCTTGATCTATGGCTTTGTCTTGTAGTGATGTCTCTGTGGTGCAATAGCTCACCTAGACCAGGCCTGACAAGACAAGCACCTGCTGCAATTGATAGTTCAAGAAGTCCAGGAGTGACCCAGCTGTGCCAGCAAACGACTGCCAGTCATAGCAAATGGTGTTTCACACAAGGTGGCAGACACAGCAATGAATGGTACAACAGCTGATGGAGGGTACCTTGATGGCCTTGACACCGGCTGCTTCCTTACTGGCAACAGCCTCCTCTTGTGACACCACACTCTTCACCTTGTCAGCCTCCTCTGTCTCACGGGCTATCACCTGTGCCATACAATCAAGCAACAGTGAAAAAACCATTGTTGCCCTGGGCTCCTGCCATTCTGGTACGCATGATCCTGGCATGCCTGCGCAGAGCCTTGCTTCTTTGCAAGCGTCACTTGTAGCTTGCATGGCATGCTGAAGCATGGCAAAATTCACTCTGTCAAATCGCCAACATGAGCATCCAAGCAGCTGGCATATACAGCACAAGCACCTCTGGCTTGACCCCAACACTGCACAAAGTATAGTGGCACCAGCAGGTTTGGGATCTGCTGAAAGCAAAAGAAGGGTAGCCTACCACCATAGCCGCCTCTGTTTCTTTGGTGGACACCTCCAGCTGGGGCTGCAAAGCGATGAGCTCCTGCTGCATGTCAGCCACACTGCTCTCTGTGGTGGCCAGCTTCTCCAGTCCCACCTCATACCGTTTCTTCACTGTCACCACCTGAGCACAGCATGAGGCGTGTGGCAGCCATGCCTACTCTACAAGAACGTGCGGTCAGCGAAAGTCAGCTCCAGACAAAAGCATGCCCAGAATGTGTGGTTGCAGCACCACACCAAGCTTGCTTGCACCAAACAAGGGTTGTTGATCTGAGGACATGTTGCGCTTCCTGCAACAAGAACATGTGCATAGAACAAGCTGCATGGATCAAGAATCTACCTACCTCATTCTGCTTCTTGCTCAACAGAGTTTTGTAGGAGTGGATGAGCTCCAGGTAAGAAGTGGGAGTAATGTAAACATGGCGCCGCTCCTTGGCCAGAAAATGCTTGCCCAAGGCTTGTACGCTCTCATGGAACAGCACACAAAGCTCGGGCACCTGTGCGCTCACCTGCAGCATTGCATCTGACTTTTCAACATCTGGGCTGTTTGCAGATTGCCCAAGCTTGAATCACGCACAGCAACAACATATGCATCGTAAAATAGTATAGGGCTGTACCCAGAAGCTTCAACACTGGCCTGAAGCAAGTGTCAAGTGACAAACTGCAAACGCAAGCTCAGACAGCTATGTTGGACTGGGCAAGCTTTGAACAAGGGTTGTTTGCATCAAGCATGCACAATGCTGCTGCGCAGGAGGGCACTGTAAAGAATGGCAAAGCAGGCTTACTTTGGCGTCAACCCCTGGGAGGTCAGCCAGGAACTGGGTGGCCACAGTGTGCAGGGCATCCCTGGGCCACTCGCTGAACCAGTCAATGGTGGTGCAGTTCACCAGGCTGGGGAACTTGCGCAGCCGCTCTCGGAACTCCCCTCCCACCGGGCTGAAGCTCAGCACCATGTGCAGGTTGCGCTTCACCTGCACGCCAAATCAGCGCAAAATGAAAAGGTGCAGTAGCAATGAGATCAGACCAGCTGGCCGTGTTGGGCTGTCTCAGGTGCTAGCTGAACAACCACTCAGGTGGCTACTGAGTGCTCACTACATGCCACATACTGTTAAATTGCGGTCTGCTCCAAGATAAGAATCTGCTTACACTTGTTCCCTGCAGCCCGCTGAACTTGAATGAACAGATGTTTTAGAATGAACATGGCTGGTTTTGTACTGCCAGGGGTCATGTCACACACACAAAGGCCGTCCAGATCACAGCCACCATGCTGCGTGCAAAGGTCAGGAGGGATAGCAAGCTCATCCTGGACTTCAAGCGTGATCCTGGCCCCACCTCTTGCAAGAAGAAGCTGTAGAGCTGGTCCTTGTTGCCGTCCATGCCTGCAGCCTTGGCCCGGGGTCGGATGTTCTCAAATGTGGTGGCCAGGTCAGCGGGCTGCAACAGGTTGGGCACCTCGTAGGTGTTCAGCAGGTTGCTGATGTCCTCCACAAAGGACTCCTGTTTGATCTGGGTGTCGGCAAACAGGAACACCACCTTCTTGTTGGCCTCTCCAGCCATCTTCAGCACCTTCTTCAGATCTTCATGCCACTCCATCTGAATGCACAAGCTTTGTGTCAGCCTAGGTATGCGTAGGTGGCAGAGCTCCCTGAGCCCTGCTGGGCATCTTCATGGCGGTTCTAGTGAGCAGTTTCAACACGCAAAACATTTTCAAACAGTTGCATTCATCATTATCATCTGCACTATGACAGTCCCTAATGGTCAGTTCAGATATTTTCTCCTGTCCACCAGTGCAGTTAAGTCCATGCCATAGCCTGTCAGGCAAACATGCAACCTCTGCAACCATTCGCTGCATTGATGTGGAAGTCAAGACTTGTATGCACCAGGCTCAGTGCATTTGCTGAAGGGAAGTCAAGACTAGTATGCACCAGGCTCAGTGCATTTGCTGAAGGGCAGGCCGTCACCGTGGTGTAGCTCTTGGAGATCTCAATCTGGAAGATCTCATACTCCTGCATGTGGGCAGCCAGGCGGGTGAGGGACTGGCGCCCACTGCCTCCCAGCCCCACCAGCAGAGCATGACCCCCTGCATGTGCAACTCAGGTTGATGCATAGATGCTGGCGACAGCAGGGCACAACCCTCTGGGTCTCAAAGACAGAAGATTCAACTTGATTGATTGATTAAAAAGCTCCGTATGCTGGACCCAAGGAGCCGTCCCAACAGGCCCTGAGTCTCACAAGTGTGCTGCTTACAGCCTTGATGATGCGCCCAGATTTGCTTACAGAGGTGATAAATGGTACAGCCTTGAAGCGGCAGCGGCAACGAAGCGGGTCATGCAGCACAATGATGGCACTGCAAGGGCAAATCGGCAGGCTGATGAAGTGTTTGCAGCCACACCTGGAGAGGTGATGATACGGCAGATGCGGGAGACATGCTCCAACGCAAACTGGAATAGCACCAGCTGCATGGGCTTCTTGCTGATGGCATTGTAGTCTGACAAATACTCCTTGAGCACAAGCAGCATCTTGTTGGGGTCTGAGATCTGGGTGTACACCCTGGGTTCAGCCCCTGCATCACAAAGTATGCCCTTTGTAGAGTCTGACATTGGCATTGTATAGGATTCTATATTGCTACTTGTCAAAGTATCTATACATTCATCTGGCATAATACTCATCTGGCATAGTACTCAAACAGCAACCTCAGTATTCATTGATAGCATCCAACAAATGCTCTGCAATGCCGTGTGGAAGTTTGACATTGCAGCAAGTGTGTATCAGGTAGTGTTTTGCAAGGCATGTGGGCTTCACAAAGGAGTCAAATGAGCAATCATGCGGGCATCACCTGGGACCATGTAGTCCCCAAACATGAGCCCTCTGATCCCTGTGGTCATGGTGGCTGCATCAGGGGTGGTGTTGCCCAACCCCAACACTCTTGGCAGCTTCTCCTTGAAATGCTTCTCTGTCACTCCTGCACACAAAGCTCAAACCACTTCTTGCATGTAACGCAAACATGCTGAGGCAAAGCCAATGACAGCATGGCACATGTACTGAGTACTCAACCGCCCTGAAGCGATAAGCCAGTTGTAGCAACAGTCAGAGGGCAACTCGGACACGGTGTATTGAGTATGTACCTGACAGCAAGCCAGTGAGCCACGTACGGTCATCGTCATTGATGAGGCGATCGTAGAAGACTCGCAGGGTCTCATGCACCCAGAGCCCAGTGACCAGGCTGTTCTCTTCTACAACCGGCCCAGCCCTGGTCAGACCCTACAAAGGCAAAGCTGGCATCAGTGGGGATCTGATTGAGAGTGATGACATGGCGCTGCGTATTGAAAATGGGCTGCAAGCAGCCCTGGATCCGTGCTGTGTCTGACATGTTGTTATTGCTGCTGTCAAGAGTGTTGCTCACTCCCCAAGCTGCTGCTGCTGTTGCATTTGAATCACTATGCCTTGCTATGTCGTTTGACTGGCCTTGCACCCACAGCAAGATAAAACCATGCACACCTTGTATTGGTAGCCAATGATGCAGTCCGCATTGAGGTTTGAACAGACATTTGTGATGATGTCTCACTACCTGGATAACCTTGGACACATCACGCAGGTTGAAGGTGTAGTGAGACTTGGTAGGTGTCGGCAGCAGCTCCTTCTGAATAGTCTCATACACCTCCAGTGAAGCAGCCACCAGTGGCTTAGCCAACTTGGTCACGTTTGGGCTGAAACCAGCCTTCTTCATCCACCAGTCCACCAGTGCAGAGAAGATGGTGCTCAGGGTGTCATTGTCAAAGGCTGTGACGCTGACGACGCTGAAGTGGCGCAGGTAGCGGTTGGTTACGGAGTTACGGCCGCCGCCTGGGGGCCCCATGGCAGCAATGAACTGGACGTCTTGCAGGTGTCTGAACGACAGATCCTTACGGTCATACCTGTAAAAGAATGACACAGGGAACCCCTCATCTCTGCATGAGCAGTTCTGCAGAGGAACAATGCTGTGTGTCACGTGTCAAATTTGAGGCATGTGCTATCATGTTGCATCTCAAATGAACTCTGGAGGTTGAACTGAATGCACTTTAGATTGAGATTGCATGACTGACAACACACAAGTCTGCACTGGCATGCATGTACTGTCCATTGCTTGAGGCACGTCAAGCCAGAAGCCATATGCAGCTGCCAGCATTGAAGCTACGCACAATCAGCTGTCAGCTCATTCTGCCCACACGATGCACAGCCCACTATGTCTGCCAGACTACAAAGCGCTAAGATGTCATGTGAATGGCCTACCAGCCGCGATGGTCCATGTATTGGCGCAGCAGCTCGATGGGGGGCTGAGCACCGTACTCTTCCACCTGAGGCATGTTCAGGTCATCCACCAACACCACCTGCTGCTTGCCTATGGGCGGGCCATACACGCCCTTGCGCCGTTTCTCCAGCCTGCCGTCAATGATGTCCTGCACGTTGCATGGATGTGGTCAGTCATAGTACAGACAGTCACCTTGTGGAAAGAAAAGCAGTCCATGCCATGATTGATGTTAGTGTCCATTCAAGGGATGATAATGTGGCTGACCATCTACAAGGATACTACTTTATGTGGTGCTGTGTATGCTTCAGGTTCAGTGGCAATGAGCCTCAGCAGCAGGAAGGCTTGCAAAAAAAGCAAGCAACTGAAGTCTAAATCCTAAATGACACACAGTAGGAATTGCTGAAAGTTTACTTGTGATCTTTAAAGAAGCACCCTTAACTGGCTGCAGTAAGCTGAGATGCAGTGAGTGCACAAGCTCACCTGAGTCATGTTGGCAGACGTCTGAGCGCTGAAGTTGAAGAACAGGGGCACAAAGGAGTCTGGCAGGCCCCCTTGCAGGTGTTTCTTGATGTAGGCAGTTTTGCCAGTCCCTGTGGGGCCCACCAACAGGCAATGCTTGTTGCTGCGCACCAGCTGGTCTATTAGGAAGGTGTACCGCACTGTGTCCACAGTAGGAACAATGATGTTGGTGTACTCAGCGTCAGCTGGGATGGGAGTGGGGTCCAGCAGGTCGCCCCAGGGGACCCACTTGAACTTGGACTTGTCGAAGGTGAAGCCGTAGACGGTTTTGCCCTCTGGGAAGACCTGGGTGACCTTGACAGGAGCTGCCTGCAGACCAGTGAGGCGATGTCAGCAGAGCATGTCCAGCTAATGTGCTGAGTTTGCTAGGCACATCAGTACCAATGTCACCAGCAAATCCATGAACAAATCACTTCTGAAATCAACCTTAGATGCATTGTCATTGTTGTTTATACCGTCAACATGTGGGCAACAGGTGCCGTGTCATCATGACTACACGTGTGCATGCCTTGCTGACGCGACCTCCCATCCCTTATCATGCCGGCAATGCGTGAGCTTCTGACTGTGCTAGTGTACGCAGCAGCCCTTGCAAGTCGTGAATGCGTCTTGGGGGCTTACAAGGCATGAGTGTGAAGTGTAGTGCTGACCTTGATGTAAGGCTTCAAGTCCGCAGGGGGATCATTGATGAGCAGCTTGCGCAAGGTGTGATCAAAGGTGGTGCGGCCCTCCTCATCAGTGTTGGCTCCCACTGACCACACCAAGGCAAACAAGAACAGAGACTGCACCCAGACCTGCACCATCGCCACACACCACTGTGTATACACACAACAATTCGTCATCAAACATTTATGCTGCTAAGAGGTATGAATGTTGTCAGCATGAGCTTGCTTGGCTGACAACATGCATAGCACTTGGTTGCTCGCATGTTAGGTACCCAGGCACTGCAACACTGCGTTGGCGCGACCACCACCACAAGAGCTATGTCCAGGATTCTAAATGCATATATGCCAAAAGCAGCAGCAGCTGTTCAGCTGGTTGCTCAGCTTGACTGATATGGTCGGTGTGGGATGTACACAAAGCTCAAGCCCTCACCATTTGCACATTGTCATTCATCTCAGCAAACAGCTGAGGCTTGTCCCTGAACTCAGGCAGCAGCAGGGCATCCAGCAGGCGCATGCAGCTGGCTACCAGGTTGAGGTCCTGCATGGGTACTGGGGCCCGCACCATGCGCGTGGCCACCCTCAGCATTGGCGGCACCAGCCACTCAAACATGCTCTCCAGCACTTGCCTGCATTGCATCACAAACCAGGATGTTCAGTGAAGCACACCTTTGCATGCAGATGGCATCTGGGTGTGGGTGTGTGTGCCTATGACTATTGTCTGCGTGTACAGAGCTGCTGCAAAGCGGTAGAAAGACCAGTCACTTTAACACAGAGGCCTTCAAGACCCTGAAGGTTATTAGCTGCGGACTGCAAGTGATGCAACAGTGCCAAGCAGCTGTTGGTCAGACACCATCATGACAGTGAATGGCTGTAATCATATACCCTAGCCAAACCAAGAATGCTACCAACAGGGTGCATGCAGATGTCATATTGACTTGGTTGCGCAGCTACAACGCGCTCGTACTGCTCAGCTGCTTTGCTGCAGAGAGCTATTGACCTGTGGACCTCTGGCAGGGCAGCAGGCAGAGTGGCCATCCAGGAAGTGAGCAAGGGTCGCCAGCCTAGCAGGCTGGGCTGCATGTACACCATGCCACACCTACTGACTGTGGCTGGTGATGCCACAGCCAGGTCAGCCACCTCAAAGATCATGTTCATCAGCCCGGACATGGCTATGATCTCACCGCTGTTCAGACACAGCTTCTTGTTGTCATCCAGCACCTGAACATGGAGATGACAGTGTTGATCCATGTGCTGAGCTGTTGTAGGCAGCAGGCAGCCCTATCAGAATATGCGGAAGCGCTCAGTGTCTTGGCAACCATTCTGGCTTGCGCCCCACCCACCCACCACCCACCCACCCACACCACCCACACACACGTACACACACATTTTCAGTTTGAGTCCACGGTCCATGATATGAAGCAGTGCAATACATGCAGGACAAGATTTGTTTGGAAGGCTGGCCAAGAGCAAGGTGGCGTACAGTGTTCATGTTCTCGATCCAGATGGCATCCACAGGGCCATCAAAGATCATCCACTTGCGGTCTGGAGTGGAGTCCTGAGCAGCATTGCGGAACAGCACAGCCAGAACACCGTCAGTCCATTCCTTAGAGGTAGGATCCTCTGCTCCGTACAACTGCCCCATGGTCACTGCCTTGGGATTCAGAATGTAGGTTTTCACATGCTGCTCATTGTTCAGACCCTGCACACAGGAACACATCTTCGTCAGTGCCAGATTGAGGGCCTTCATCAGCAATTGTGATCACACAGGTGACACAGGTGAACCAGCCGTCACAACCTGACTGGTGCTACACAGGGCAAGGCAAGCAGATCCTTGACTTATGTTTTGGAAGGGTGTACCTTCTCGTGCAGGTCTGACAGGGCGGCAGCAAGCACTTTGTGTGCTGCAGTCTTCATGCCGTAAGACTGGCCGACCAGCATGAGACCATGGCGCACCACAATCATCTCGTACAGCTGGATGATCTTGCCAATGAAGGCCTCCAGGGGCTGCAATCCCTGCTTGGCACAGTTGTCCTGCACAACATGCACACAGTCAGCATGCCACGTCACTCTTTGGGGTGGAGTACCCTTCTTCTCTTTTTCCCCACAGGCAGCAGTGTCATGCAAGACTGCAGCAGACAGTACAAATGGTGCTGTCTGGCATCTTCATAACCAGAGCAAGGAACGCTAGCATAGCTCATAGTGATGTCTCAGTAAAGGCAGCACGGGTGTACAAATGCACAACATGTCATGATGATAAGCACTTTTAGACAGGTTGTGCCGGCCTGCCAGCATGAAAATGCTGCTATGTCCCACAGGCATCGTGACAGTACCTGGATTGCTGCCTTCAAGTTGTCATAGTCCACAGAGGGCAGATCAACCCCAGGGAACAGGTCACTCAAGATGCCATTGAACAGGGGAACATCCTGATCCAAAAACTTGGGCAGGTTGACATCATTGATGGCACGCAACATGAGCACATCTTCCCCTGAGTCTGGGAAGGCACGCTTCAGGTTGCCGGCAGCACGCAGAACACTCACAACAGCTCGCATGCCGTAGTCATAGTGGTCTTGGCTACTAAGCTGCTCACTGCAAAGCCTGCAACATCCAAACATGTACAAGTCATGGCACCAATGCTGCTCAGCCTGTTCAATGGGTGTCTTGTTTTGCACATAAGATCTGGTGCTTTGTCATTGCACCTGCTGAAGCGTTTCTTGTACACAACAATTTCTGAACAGCGTGGTAGAACAGCGTGCTTATACTGGTGCAGCTTGGACTTTTGCACCAGTATATGCATGCTAGCGTAAAAAAGCTTGCCTCAAGAGCACAACTAGACTTTGTCACCGATTAAGGTTGAAACT
>JAABUO010005466.1_pt1 | contig 14748 bp, 15 predicted proteins | sample 5559291 | NCBI WGS metagenome assembly JAABUO01 (sample SAMN10711878, study PRJNA513372) | rock metagenome | isolation source: Antarctica rocks | place: Antarctica: Victoria Land, Finger Mt sud | reverse complement strand
CACACACACACACACACACACACACACTTCAAGCTGTAGCATCATTGACAGATGTAGTCATTGCCAGATATAGCCAAAGCTGCTGACTGGACTTGGTGTTGTCTGTGCAGGGCTGGGTCAATCCCCGCAGTCATCCCCGCTGATGATGCCACTGGTGCTGGCACTAGACTTTTGTCCAACTTACCTACACTCTACATACTCTGAGTGCATGTGTGTGGCTTGTGTGCTGTAGAACAGCGCGCGATCCGTCCTGTGCAAGAGGGCATACATGACAGGCATCGTACGTGCCCTTGACAGCATCAGGTGCTGTCTACCACACTGACAATTTGCCCGACGATGTGTCCCTGTCTTTGGCATGCATGCAATCAAATTTGCATGCAATCAAGATTCTGGATGTTGCAAGAAAACAACCTGTCTCTTGAAGCAAAGTACATTTTGATTGTGCATGCAGATGTGACTGTTGAATGGCCATGGTGAATTGTTTGTGGTCAGAAGACTCTGAAAGTTTGGCATAGCTGCAACAAGGCACTAGCAGATGGGGACAAGCAGAAACCCACCTCCCCACAACTTGTTCCAATCAATGAACATGTCCCTGAACTCTGACTTGTCACCCTTTGCCAGGTAATCTTGGAACTCCTTGGAGGCAGGCGAAATATGATTGACCATGCACTCCATCTGCAGGTCATACTCTGCGCCCAGGGCTTTGACGTCATCCCAGGTACCAAACCTGGGATCTACGTCCTGGTAGGTCAAGGGTGCAAAGCCTCCATCACCAGAGGAAGGGTATATGGGAAGCAAATGCAATCCAGAAATGGCACCTGCAGGGTGAAATCTCAAGTGCTCAAGCATTGCTATGGTGCAAAGCTGCAGATACTTGCCAGTAGCATGCTTTGCCTGTTGCGCATCTTCGCTACTGGCAGAACAAGGTGCTGTTTGTAAATGCATTCGCAGAAACTATAATGCCAAAATCATTTGAAATGCTTGCCTGAAACTTTGTTGTCTAGAAATGACTTGAGCGCCTTTAGATTGCCACCGACAGCATCACCATAACAACTTAGCTGCACCTGCACAGCAGAGGAAAACCTGTCTCCAGAAACTGCAGGGACAGCATCACACAAAGCTGAGACGTTATTTGCTACGCGGTGAACTGAGTCAAGTCCGAAGCCGTCTGACCTGGTTCTTAAGGTTTTCCAGTGGATCGTCACTCTTGCCGTCGAAGTGCCTTTCCGGAAACGGGTTCTGGTTCGCTTGCTGAAGCTCCTTGATAACGTTTGGGTCACTACCACCCATGTCAGCGGTTTCCATGACGTCACTGGTGGTCTCAAATGCGGACGACCCGTTGCTAGAAGTGCCGTTGCCGTTGCCGTTGCTAGTGTTGACTGAGTTACAGGTCAGTTTCAGTTTCTGCCCCGAGAATTGGCTGCCGCTGTGCAGATGAAAGCGTCTTAGAGTTGATGAAGGTCCAGCTCTGAGCCTGCAGGCAACAGGAATATATGCTCGCGCCAGCCCTCTCACGCTACATTTGGAGGTCTCACCTAAGGGGCTAAGGAGAGCATAAACGGTCAACCCGCTGTCAGGCATACCTAGCGGATATGCGCAGCCGAGTCGCGCCTGCTGTTTGTGCCCCAAGTGCAGTACGGCTGCTCGTTACTGATTTGTTCGATCTTCCCTGGCAGCGCAGGTTCATAACAAGCTAGCTACCTTTGTTGCAGAGATCAACTGACCTCGGGCTAGTATTATGCGTGGAAAGCAAGCCTAGGACTGCGGCTCTGCAGCGCAAGGTCTTGGGCTTGATTGTAGGCTAACACTCTAGAATTTGGCTTCTAATTACGCCGCAAGGGTGGCTGTTCACTCCTTTGTGCTTAACTGCGGCAAGATAGCTGGGCATGTGAACAATGACGTGACATAGGAAGGCAGCGCCCTAGCGGGGGCCGAAGCATCAATGGACTTGCCCTTCATGTAAAATGCGCACGGCTGCATGCCTGTGTCGTCGACAATGATGCCTGTTCACTATTGCATAGCATGCGCGTACAACAGTCAGTTAGGCAAATATGTATATTCATAAGCCCAATTAAAATATTCCCAAGGAACTCTACAGCATGTTCTTATTGAAGCGCCGAACCCGATAGAGATATCTGACAAATCTGACAAAATCTATTACACGATTTAATCACAGAGAAAACCCTATGGTCAGCAGTCAGTTAGGCATATATATGTAATATACATATTTGCCCAACTGACTTTATAGCGCATTCTGACAAATCGTACGGCCTTGGTTGAACAAAACTTAATCGCAAAGATCCTCGGACAACTGCAGCAATACTACTTATGACTTGAACAAACCACAAATGTCGGAACCATGCGCAAAACTTGCAGCATTTACCGTGAGAAAACGACGGTATATTGTTTTCTACGGTCTGTAATCTTTGCAGCAGACGACGCTTTTGAGGCCTGTCGGACCTGGCACATCAATGTTGTGTTCAAATTCATGTCGTTTCCACTGTGTGGCTCACATGCGAGTGCAATGAGCCTGCTTGCAGCGCTAGCTGTGGCCTTTCACCAAACCCGTTACACTGTAGTTCAAGAGTGGTGTGGCTTGAATCAAAGGAGCAGGAAATGTCACAGTGTGGCTCATATGTAAATGCAATGAGCCTGCTTACAACGCCAGCTGTAGCCTTTTATCGACCCTGTTGCAGTCATTATGGTGAATGTTCAATATTTTCAATGACGTTTGGAGGAGGATGCTCCCCATTCCTTGCTCTAAAATCGCCTCATTCAAGACACTGAGTTGATTAATCGAAAAACATTCATGACGGCACGGAATGTGGACTGTATGATGGCAAATGCGTATGCAGATGAAACTCGCTCTGATTTGAGGTCATGCCTGCTCATGCCTGCTGAAAAACCATACTTTGGCAATAGCGGGGATATCGCTAGCATGATGCCTGAACTGTGTCACCAGAATGTCTTGACCTTTTCACAACCCGTCAGCCTATATGTGCTCGTCTAATTGATTGATGTTACTTAGTCATCCGGTAAGATCTTGGCTTCTCCTCCAGGATCTTCTTCCTAGGGCCAGACTTAAGCATCCAGTCTACGACCTGGCTCTGTGTGGTGAGGGCCTTGTCCACAGCCAGAGTGCGCCTGCCAGCCCCTCCGTTGCTGAAGGTCTTGTTGTAGTTGTCCTCTCTCAGCAGCAGCTCGGCACGCATCTGTTGCAGCTTGTCCTCACTGGCTTGCAGCTCAGTGGCCTGAGATGTGACCAGGCTGGACAGCTGCTGGATCTGAGCCACATCCTCTGCTCGAGACTCCCTACATGGGACAAGCAGGCTGCTTGTAACATGTGTACAGCTCAGCAATGTTGAGAACAGCCATGCCTTGCAGGCCTGCAAATAGCTTGGCCAAAAGCATATGTCTCACAAAGTCTGCATTTAACGCCAACTGTCTTTACCGATTGAGACAAAGAATGTGGTGAGAACAGCACCTGCTGCCTGCACGCAGACTACAGATGTGGTACAGCCTGCATGCATGCAGCTGGAAGCCTGCTGAATCACATCTGTCAGACAGAGCCAGCAGAAGTGCACTTGCTCACCTAGCATTGAATCGTCTTTCCAGTACACCATATTTGCCCAGCAGCTCAGAGTGCAACTGGTGGGCCTGGTGCTGCTGGGCATGCAGCGCTTCTTGCGTCTCCTCTGCAGCTGCAGCCTGCTGATCTCTCAGTGCCACCACCTCTGAACTAAATCTTCCTTGCAGGCTCAGGATCTCAGACTCATGCTGGCTCCTCAGCTGAGCCTCCACCTGCTGTGCATGCTGAGCCTGCTCAAGCATGCTGTGCTGCAGAGCCTGGACCTGGCTTTGCAGCTGCTGTGCCTTTTCCTGAGAGCTTCTCAAGTCTGCCTGCAACCCCTGTTTGCTCTGTGACAGGCTACCTGCTTCTGCCTTGAGCATTTGAATCTGCTGAGCATGCTGTGCACGCTGTGCTGCAAGGACCTGGTCATGCTGCTCTTTGGCAGAGCTCAGACTGGCGCTGACCTGTTGTTGCAACAGTGCTGTCTCTGACTGCAGCTTGGCAGTGAGTTGCTGTCGCAGTGCCTCCAAGTCACGCTGTGCTTGTGACGCCTGTGCGTTGGCAGCGGCATCCGCAGCTGCAAGCTCTGCTGTATACCTGCAGTCCCACCTGTTGGGATAGTGTGCACACGTGATCTGGCGCCAGAATGGCATGCTTGTGCTTAAAATTGCTGATGCCAAGAAACAGCACTGCAGATCTGGTGTGAGCCATCAAACTGCAGACATCCATGATGCACATACAAGTGAACACACACATGGATTGTGACAAGATAGAGATGCTCAAAAGATCCGCATCATGCTGCCCATGCCACACATGTCATTGCTTGTATCCTGGTAAGTCTGCCAACAGCGAGCTTTCTCATCCCAATATCAGCCTATACAGTACAGCAGAAAGCACACCTCTGTCTGCAGTCAGACTGCTGCTGAGCCTCATGCTGAGCTTGCTGTGCTACCGCTGTTGCATGAATCTGATGCAGCTTGCTTGCATTTGCCGCCAACCTTTCTTGAGTATCAGCTGCTGCTTGCTGCGCCTGCCGGGCATGCCTTGCTTCAAACTCTGCTGCCTGCCTTGCCAGAACCTCAGCATGCGCATCACGCAAGCTAGCCATTTGTGACTGCCAATCGCCTTCCTGCTGACTCATGGCTGCAGTGCTTGCCCGTGTCAAACTTTCCCGCTCCTGCTGTGCTGCAGCTTCCAGCTCAGCACGCAAGCAGCTCCTGAGTGCATTGTCACGAGCAGAGCCATCTGCAACTGCTGCCGCCACTGCCTGCTGCATAGCAGCCTTCCAACTGCGCTCCTTCTGACCGAGCTCTGCTTTCAGGGTCATCTCTGAGGCTTGCCTGTCTTGCTTGGCCTGCTGCTGCAACATGGCTACCTCATCACTCAGCTGTGTCACTTCTGCTCTAGCTGTGGTGAGCTGGCCTGTCAGCCGTTCAGCGGCTTGCTGCAGGCTGTCAGCATTGCTAGTGGCACTTGCCAGCTCAGCCTGCAAGCTGGCTGTCATATCCTTGCCTGCCTCCGCCTGTGAAAGCCCACATTGGGGCCCCAGTCAGACTCTCGACCATCACATACATCATGTCAAGAGCAGACGCATCACACACAGGTGTGTTGGTCACAGCCTTGAGACAGCAATGCCAATCCACATGGGACATCTGATGCTGACGCCACGATCAACCGTTGTTTGAGTATGACTTTGTGTGGGCAAAACAGTTGTAACTCACTGGCTGGAGTGAGTGTACCTGTTGTCTGGCCTGTTGCTGCAGCGCCTGCAGGGCAGCATGAGAGCTGGTGCTCTCTTGTAGAGCTGCTGCCAGTTTCTCCTGCAGGGCTTCTGCCTGCCGCTTCTCACTCCCCAGACTTGCTTCCCAAGCTGTTGCTTCAAGCTGATGCTCATCCTGTCGATGTCATAACAGCTTGACGGCAGGCAGTGCACAAGGTATGGTCCAATCATGCACACATGCATCACACACACCAGATGCACTACGATAGCAGACATCAAGCATAGCCACTGTCATGACTCTTCTTGCATGTATAGGCATTGGCATTTGCTGCAGCTGCATTACGCCTTGACAGCATTATACTGCTGTGAAGTTGCTTTGTCGACAGTCCGTCAGAATTGTACCTGCAGTGCTTGGACGGCAGCTTGATGCTGCTGCTGCTGATTCCTCAGGCTCTGCTGTTGCTGCTCCTCAACTTCCACCACAGCCTTCTCATGCTGCTGCTCCAGCACTGTCAGTGCATCAGCATGATGCTGCTGCAGCATCCTGATCTCAGCTTGCAAGCTCTCAGCCTGTGCTTGACTGTCACTCATCTCATGCCTGCCAGCAAGGGCACACTCTGTCAGCCTTGCCAACAATGTAACCAATGTTACCTGCAGCATCCTTAGCTGGCACATACTGTAATCCGCCCTTGTTTGGTACTTGGTACTAAGCTCGAGTGTACTCCAGAGACATGGCAGCTGATGATAGGCATCTTTGCCATTGCTTGTATGCACGCTGGCACATATGGGTTTGGTGCAGAAGTGAATGTGACAACAGTAGCAGTCCGTTGCAAAGCTGCCGCACGCATGCAGCAAAGCAATGTAGCTGCGCAGACAGTGGGGGCTAATTTGCTCAATAAAAGGCAGAATGCATACCTCAAGTCTGCAACGAGGCGTGCATGCTCAGCCTGTGTTGCCTGCAGCTCATGCTGCACCTCAAGACTCACCCCACTCGCCTCAGACACCTGCTGCTGCAGCTGCCTCAGCTCAGTCTGTGCCAGCTTCTTCTGCTTGCTCAATGCACCTGCATCATGCTGTGCTGCCACTACATCAGCCAGGAGTCTGCTGTTCTGCTGCTGTGCAGACTGCAGCTGGGTTTGTGTGTGGTCAAGCTGACTCTGCAAGCTGTCAACCTGCTGCTGGCTGCTGTTGGTCTGCTCCCTACATGTGGCAAGCTGCAGCTCCAGATCAGCTGTGGCAGTTTCAGCTGCAGCTGCCTGTTGTTCCAATCTAGTTGTGTAGAAAACTTCCTGTTGAGCTTCTTTTCTTTCCAACTGTTCTACATGCATGTCCTTGGCCTGCACGATCAAAGCATGTCAGCTGTCACCCCAGACATCTGTTGTGCAGGGATACAACATGCAAAATTAGGCTACGTAGCATCAAGAATCATCTCCTCCATGTGACAGCCCAGTTCAGGCTGGGTCGAATTCGTATAGTGCTCCACTTCTCCAACAGAATAGTGGTCAGTATTCCCGCCTGTCACGCGGGAGGCCGGGGTTCAATTCCCCGATTCGGCGAAATCTTTTGTGAATACAGCCCGGGTTGCGCTCGTCCTTGGGTACTGTCTGCATGATCGACTGGCTGTAGTGACCGTGGGCTCCAGCCGACCAAGTGTTGCTTGAGTATCATGTGCACTGCTTAGCACTTCTGTAATTGGCTTGATCAAAATTCATCTGCACACAAAGCCTGAAACACCACCGTTCTGTTGCTCAATGCAAACAGCCAGGCAAAACACAAGTAGCATCACCCCTGTCTTGTATCACAACATGTAGCAAGAACAGCCAACAGAATTTGCCTGGTACGAGGTTCAGCAAGCAGCCATTGCAACTGCATGCCTTGTGTGCTGCATGCATGCGGGTATGCATTGATCTATGCAATGACAGATGCTCCACATGGCACTCATTCACTCATTTTTGCATATCAAGGTCATTATTGGAAGCGCATATAGGAAGAGTCTGCATAGCGCAGATGATGCCAATAGGCAGCTCTGCCTGTGGCACTGCAGCCACAAGCCGGTACCTGCCATCTGAATCAACCAGGAATTGACAACATTGGTGAAACACCACAATCACTGAAATTTGGAACGTCCCAGGATATGCAGAGCTTAAATGTGTCCCAGCACAGTACTGGAGCAGCTCAACTGCTTGAGCACAAGGCTGTTAATCTTGTGGTCACGGTTGCCTAATATATGCCTCAACTGCTACACGCTCAGTAGACTGAAATTGCATCAGTCAGCATTCACTAGAAGGTTCAAATGCATGATGCAACTGAACCTTCTAGTGAATGCTGACAGGCCATGACAGAACGGTTTTACCTTGAATATGGCGGCCACCTTATGTGCAGTTGGCTTCTTTGACTGCATGCTGCATGTGGTTGCATTGTGAGTGTTGCTGTCAAGTCAATCAGGAGATCACCTTGAGAGGCAGCTGCCGGAAGAGAGCCATGTGCTACACAGCTCTGCTGAGCAGCAAGTTCTGCTTGCATGATTTTCTTACCGTGCCTTGAAATAACGGTTACGCTTCTCAACGACCAGTTGCGCACTAAGTCAAGAACAGTTGCTGTCATGCATACCTTGATCTCAGCTATTTGTTGGTGTGTCTGGTCCTGCAAGTCCTGACACTGCTGTTCCAGCTGGTCCACCTGGCCCTGGGAGGCATGCAGCTCTTTCCTTGTCTGCGTCAGGTGTGCTTGGCTGGCCGCCAGGTCTTGCCTCAAGCCCTCTGTCTGCAGCTTTGCAGCTGCAAGGGTTGCCTCTGCTTCTTCCCTGGCAGCAGCTCCTTGCCTATGCAATATGTAATCAAATATCAGCAGCTGGTCAGCTCGATGAAAGGGTGCAGTCATCACACTGTATGCACCAGATTGCACAGAATATGATGGCCAGAAAATGCAATTGTGACATGTGAGCGTGGTTGGTTTAGTGGTAGAATAGTACCCTGCCACGGTACAGACCCGGGTTCGATTCCCGGATCACGCAGAGTCTTTTGTTATGAGAGTGAACTATTTTGCCATGCAATTGAGGAGCCGTCAAGATCTACAAATCACCATGTTGTCAGATCAGTGCAGACAAATAAGGCACACGAATAGAGCTGTACACTATGCTTGAAGTCAGGGCATAGGACCAGAGACTTACTCAAGGCTTTGCTGCAATTGGTCAGCCTGCTGCTGTACTGCACTAGCCAGACTGGCTTTCTGAGCCGTGGCTTGGCGGTGGTGATGAATCTCAGCCAGTGCCTTCTCCAGCTTGCCTTGCCATTCTGCCCTGACTGCACCAATCTGCTCCTCCAGAGCCTCCCTCTCCTGCTCCCAGCGTGTCCTTTCACTCTCATGCTCTTGCATCCTGAAATCATATGCAATGCCTTTTGCTGTGTCTGTGAAATGCCACACACCACAGCTAAACATTATTGGCCCCTGCTTGCTGCTATGCTGTATGCTTATACTGTCTGTTTGTCTGCCTGGCAGCCTCACTGCTTGTCTGTCTTAAGTGTTACGCCGTGCATCTACATTGCTAGTGTGTCAGGAAGCTAATTTCCTGCACTTTTACAGCCAAGCAGCGTACTGCTTGCTGCAGTGGAAGCATGTCCATACCTGGTGAGAGCTGCTTGTTGCTTGCTGGCCAGCTGGTGCTTGAGCTCATCTTCAATGCCCAAGCGCTCAGCCAGCATGGTGGCATACTTCTGGTTGCCCTGCTGCACAGCCTCCAAGGTTTCTTGCCTGGCCTGCCCTAGGGCAGTTTCTTGACGCTGCCCTTTGGCCTGGGCTGACTGCTGCAAACGCCCTGCCTCTGCCAGCTGGCGCCGTAAGTCCTCCCTCAATCCTTCTGCCTGTCAGCATGACATGAAAGAGTCGAGACCCTGCAACAGTTGACAATCTTGAGCAGGTAAGATTGGGCATGACATGGAAATTGATGCTGCACTTTCATGGCTATAAGTCTCATGTAAAGATGCTCCTCTGCAGCATTGCCCTGATGGCTGCACTGATGCTGAGCCAGCACGTAAGCTGTTGGCAGGATGCAAGTATGCTGCTCTGCTCATTGTACCTTCTGATTGCCTTTGCACAGACTGTGTTTGTCCTCTTCTGCTGTCAGCCACTTCAGTGTATCATTTGTGTGTTGATGCATCTCGCAAAGGGACTTGAACATCCAATCTCTAAGCATAAGACGGCAACCTAACAGAGGACTACCCTCAGCACGATAGGTGTGCACAAAAGACAGCAGGGCTGGGCATACCTGCAGCTGGAGTCTGTTCAGCTTGGCTTCGGCAGCCTGTGTGATGGCTGCCTGAGCATCAGCAGCAGCAACCTGCTGCGCTTGCAGCTTTGCATTTGCCTCTGCTTTCCCAGCCTCATATCTGGCAGTCATCTCCTGCACACCATCAATGTTTCAGGACATGACTGTCACAGCCCAGCCTACATCCTACAAAACGCTCTACACTGGCCAAATAGTTGCTGAGAGCCCTGCAGGATACCGTTTCAAGTGCCGCTGCCCCAAAAGTGAATGTGATACATCATAACATGCACACAGAGTAAACAAGAATCCCAAAAATGAGAGGTTGCTAATTGTGTGTTCAGGGCTCCAGGATGATGTTGAGGACGTACGTTTATCAGTCTGGGTCAGCATGGACAAGGTATGTGCCATTGTACCATGCATTGGCAGCTTGAAATGGAGGCCAATGGGTTTCGAGGGAGCACAATTGGCAAAGTAAAAGGGAGGCAAATGCAGCATGCCTAGCTGTCAGCAAGAGCACAGCCCCACCAAAGAAATTTACCTCCTTGCACTGTAAGGCTCACAAGCTGCAATGTCAGAGTCATGCACAGGTCACCTTTATTACAAGAGCTATTCGTGACTCCTCCTGCTTGAGCGCCAGCTGCTTATTGAAGGCCCCGACCTTCTCTGCAGTGCTTTGCAGGATCTGTTCGATCTCAACCTCATACTCACCAGCAGCTTCTTGCAAATTGCAGCTGTCCTCTGCACCTTTTGTGTTCAAATGCCTGATGACCTGCAGAGAACCGCGGTGTTGTAACCATGGCACGTGCACAAAGGCAGTGCTACTGTGTTCAGCGCAATGTCTGCGCTTACTTTAGTCAACTGGCTAAGCTTCTTCTGCATCTTCGCCTGCAGTCAGCCATGCAGCTACACTCAGCCACTGAGGATGTCAGCTCGGATGTTCGTGCACGTGCGGCCTGGTGCGGGACCCTTTATAGTGGTGTGATACACCATGTCATACCTGGACGCCGGGCAACAATTCAGCCATGGCGTCGGAATTGCGGGTGTTGCTTGAGAGCGTGTACATGCCGGGCCTACAGCTTCAGCAATCACAGCACGGTCAACCCTGGTTGCCTCGCGGCAGCCGGGTCCAGTCCTCGGTATCACGCAATGAAACATGCATCCTGCAGTTTATATGCCATGCACAACAGTCCAGACACCTGTCCAAAGGCTTGGGGCCAAAGCATTGCAGCAATTTAAGAGAGCTGAGCAATTGGGAAACCTAAATGCTCGAGCTGACTTGCATTGCAATTGACCCTGAAAATGCATGCGCATCTGTAAGACACAAGATTTCGCTTTCAAGGTCCTGCTGAAAGGAGATTTTGTAAACACACTCCAGTGTCATTCATTGTAGACCCTGATACCAGTGCATACAGAGGTGAATGCATCTTAAAGTGCGTTTTGTCATGACAATTCGCGAATACTTACGATCGTGCAATGTATATGTAGTTGTACACATGTGGTGATGAGCAGATTGCATCTGGGCGTTTAGTTGCATAACAAGAGCAAGCGAGCGTGATGAGATGCAGCTAGCTGAAACAAACTAAACTTAGTAACGGCAGCAGTAACGCCAGCAAAATAACGTCAGTAACGCCAGCAACCAGGCAAACAGACTAACAAACCAAACAATAAAGCGTTGTGGCATCTCCGGTTTGCCACGGTCGCAAAGCGCGTAAGGAAGCAACTTGTGCCCTAATCGAAGGCAAAGTCAGCGCGCGATGGCGAGCTGTCACATAGGCGATATGGTATGTCAAGATCTTGGGCGTTACACCTGCCTGAGGTGTTTGTGTGCCTCGCCTGTCCCCGACACAGGTTGCCGAGCTATTTGATCCTGCACAATGCTGCAGGAAGCAAGTCTGAGGGAGTTTTGCGAGAGGCCTGGAAACAAGAGTATCATTGAAAGGGAGCAGAAGAAGCAAGCTATGAGAGTGCTGCAAGTCAAGCAGCAACGTGACGCTTGGCAGTTCCAACAGAAGGTATTGCTCACGGGTTTGACTTTTGCAGAAAGAAAAGATCCCTAATGGCTTGACTTGCTAGCCTGTTGCACAGAAACCCGCATGAAATCTGCCAATGATGCAGCATCCTTCAACAAAGTTTGGTGAAGAAACAGGTGTTGCAATCTGATGTTGAGGCACAGCAGAATGTTGCGCCCTTCCTGAAGCATAGGGTGCTCAGGGACATTGTCAAATCCTTTACAAACAGCTCCACGGATGACTTTGAGACATGGGCCAGAAATCAACAAGTCATAAACACCCTGAAGGAAGCCCAGCGCCTGCTGGACAATGGCTACATTTCAGAAGAAGACATGGAGCACTCCCTGTTGGCACACCTGCAGGTAAGCAGGTCTGAGTAACACAGCATTGCTGAGCAGATCTATTTGCAAGATGCGCTCCTGCCCATCTAAACCTGTGTCTTGTGCCTGCGACTTTGCCAAACTACTAGACCAAGAATGCCGGACGTGTGCAGAGGCAGTCAAGTCAAAATGGAAGTTTTGCCAGCAATGATACAACTGGACAAAACATTGGAAGCAACCAATTGGTTGTGGTCTTGAACCAGCATGTGAGTTATTGCGACTCCTGCCACTTGCTGTGCTGATGCTGAATCACACATGCAGCTGTCATGCTGTCTGCCTGTGACTCAAAATGAAGTGGTCACCATGTCCTCAGCAATGCAGACTCTGAGCATGCTCTGAGCATGCACAAAGCTTGCCCTGTGCCTAAACAGCACCATGTGAATGCACGTCTTTGGAGATCCTCAACTCAGCTTTGCAAGCAAAGCAATACCTGTGCCTCAGCTTGAGATTGAGCGTCTCTCTGCTGACTACAAGCGCATAGTGTTGCAGTTGACTGAAAGGAGACAAGGCAATCAGCACTACAGGCAGAAACACTTTGACACTGCCCTAGCTCACTACGAAAATGCCAGATCAATCTTGGAGCCATTAGCCAGCAATGCAGCTGATGAACAACAAGAGATTGACATGAATCTGGTGAAGGTGTACCTGAACATTGCTGCGGTCTACCTAGCTCAGCAGCTTTTTGGCAAAGCCATAGCTTGGTGCACGAAGGCATTGGCGAAAGATCCACAGAATGCAAAAGTGCTTTTGAGGCGTGCCAAAGCACACCTTGGCAGACACAACTATCAGGTATGCCCTTGAACATCTTCTCACCAGAGCTGCCTATCTGCAGGCATGCTGCAAGTGCTCAGGCAACTGCTGCTGCAAGGCACGTGGCTGCTGCTTCACGAAAGTAAATGCTGTCTCTTGAGCCTGATGCGCCTGATTTGCGCAGAATGCAGCAACAGACTTGTCAACCTTGGTCCAGCAAGACCCCGCAAACCTGGAAGCACACAGCCTGTTACAAGAGACCAGAGCAAAAGAGTATGCAGACAGATGTAAGTAGCACAGCATGGAATGCAAGCACTGTGCAGAAACGTCACCACAGACAGCAGTCAGAGCACGCATTGACTGACCACCACAAATGAAGACAGGGCAAAGCAGTGAACGCTTGCCATACCAATACACACGTCACCAGACGCCAAATCGTAAATATCCACATGTACCATGTCATAAACGACAAGCCTGCCTAGCTCACATGGGATGTCATTTTATTGCATGTAGAGTAATATGGCTGCTGTGATGTGTAGTGTAATATTGCATTGAGGTTTCACATGTCATTTGTGCTAAAGAAGACTTTTCTGTTGTGACGTCTGTTGCTATGTGATGTCTTCTGTGGGATGTCTGCTGAGTTACGACTTGACTTAAAGCGTGTCCTGTGCCCTAAACGCAAAGTTGCATATCAAATGATGTTTTGCATATCAAATGTTTGCGCAATCATGGGCTTGCTGTTTCTGGGGCTGACAGGTCAAAGCTGCCTAGTCTGTGACACGACCTAAAGGTCGTGTTGTGAAAGGAATCAAGGCGGCCACCCTTCCAGCAACATGAGATATGAAGCTGCCAGTCCATCTCATTACTGCTTGCTACTTACAATCTGAGGGCGTGCTTTGATGGCCGTCACACACACCCATGTCAAGCCATGCAACTTTATCAAAACGTATCCTGATGTCATCATCCTCTGAGCTGTGTATACCAGCGCTCTGCAATGCCCCTGATCTGGTTGCTCAAGCAAACAGCATGCAGCTCTGCCAGGAGCTGTGCAACTTTGCAGTATCACTACTGATCATTCAGTGTCGCTGCCAGCCTCCTGCAGTGGGAGACATTGTTGCCGCAGTTGTCACAGCATCATGCGCAAATGTACATTGCCCTGATATGTTTTGACGCAAAGATTACCATGTGCACTACGCCCGAGAATTGAACATGTACACACCATGCAGCTGCACTGATATACATCCACTTAATATCATCAAACGGCAGGGCTGCTTGTGGTGTGTTGTTGGTCTTTTGACTCATGTGCTATTCTATGCACATCACAGCATCTGTCCCCAATGGCTACATGCAGTTGCATATTGTAGGGTTTGGCACCACTCTGCATCAGCGTCAGCAGTGAGCGGCACACCCTTTGCGCTGACACAGCCATGTCAACTGTATGAGTGACTCACCTGTCGTCTACCCTGCTGCTCATTGTCATCTTCATCATCATCGCTCAGAATCTGGGTGAAAGGCACCTGCAACAAAGTATGCCATCTCAAAGCTGCAAAGGGCCGTAACTCTGCATGCAGACATGTATTAGTTTGTCAACAAGCCAGAGCAACAAAGCTTGTTTTTCAAAAGGAATGCAGACCTGGCTACTGACTTCCTGGCCAGTCAGGTCCTTGTGCTTGAGGTTGCCCTGCAGGATGTGCTGCTTTGCCGCCAGCATGACGGCGGTGACCCCCACCCGGAACTCCTCCAGAACATGCTTGGTTCCCACCACCTGCACCTCTCATCACTTCTCACCGCTGTGCAACAGGCCAGGCTGCATGCATAGGTATGCAGACATTGTTGCAGCTTGTGACTGACAACATCCCGGGGGTGAGCACATGTGTTCACCGACTTCCATGCAATGGCAGTCTTTGCGCATTGTGCCATGTTGTTAAGTAAGGTACGCATGCATGCCTCGTGAGCTCTGATGGTGAGTATGTGGCATGCAGAGGTGCAACATGTTGACGCAGGGTACTTGATGCAGCAGCGCTAGGTGTGATTGACATGCCGCATGAACCGAT
>JAABUO010005465.1_pt1 | contig 14749 bp, 25 predicted proteins | sample 5559291 | NCBI WGS metagenome assembly JAABUO01 (sample SAMN10711878, study PRJNA513372) | rock metagenome | isolation source: Antarctica rocks | place: Antarctica: Victoria Land, Finger Mt sud | reverse complement strand
AGTGGGGTGCAAGATACCAGCTGACTTGCGGTTGACAGAAATTCTGAGCAGTGTGATTAGAGTAGATCAGGTATGCCACCATATTGCTGTTTGTGCAGTGAGGCTGTCACTGCATGTATGCATCAGCAGGTCTCCAGCACCTCATCGTCAGGCAATACACCATTTTATACAACCAACAAGGGCTCGCTGGCAACTGCAGCTTACACTTTACCCTGTCATAGATTGTCACAGACTCAGGCTTGGTGGTTCTGATGCCAAAAACACCTGTTGTCCATAGATCTCATGAGCAAAACCGAGCGCCTGAATGCCTGCAGTCCATATTAACGGGAGAGAGCTCAAGTGTGGAGAAGTACCTTGAGTCAACACAGAGTCGCAAGGCAGTGTACCAAGACAAGACCTGCCTGCTGTTCTCGGTGAGGAGGACATGCTATACGACTCATGACAGTCATTTTGCCCTGCTGAATGCTACAGTGATGTCGCACCTGTCTGCCATATCAGCCTGATCCAGATGCATCCAGCTTGGAAGCTCAGTCTACAATGTAAACAACAGTAAAGTTCAAGGCTCTCAGCAGCAGCTCCTTTGACCTAAGACATCTGTCCATTGTGGAAACACATTTCTACTGTTCCCAGGCGTTTCTCAGTTTTGATCTACACTGTGAAATGGATGTGTCTCCAAAAAACTTGAGATTTCTGAATCCCAAAGACCTGAGACCCTGCATGAGGTATGGTGTTGTGACAGGGAACTGTGGTGACAGCTGGCAGAGCCAGGGCAGTCGTAGTCTGCACAGGGCCAAGCACAGCCATGGGCAAAATCAGGTGAGCCTGAAGCAATGTCAGTGTCTGCAAGATCCACCACCAAACATGGCAGGACAGAGCAGCTTGCTATATCCTATAATTTGTCAGAAGCCTGTTATTGTCTCAATCGGGCAGCTGAGAGCAAAGTTGTACGCTGTGTCTGACTGCAAACATGCCATTATAGGGAGTGAGGGATCTTGCCCGATGCTGAAAGCTGAGTGTGCACTTTCATATTTGTACTTGGCACCTGTCTGCATGATCGCTGTCTCAAACAACAGTAAGGATGCAATGCATGTTGGTACGTACAGCAACTTCATGCTTATCCTTTCACTTCCTGTCCCTCAGCAGTGCGTCATCTTGTTATACATGTGTTGTCTCCAAAGTAGTTGTCACATTGGTTTCGCAGGCACGCCATGGCTGAGACAACTGATGAGATGACACCCTTGAAGAAGAAACTGGATGAGTTTGGCAGCTTCCTGTCCAAAGCTATTGCGGTGATCTGTGTGCTGGTGTGGATCATCAACATTGGGCACTTCAGTGATCCCATACACGGAGGCTGGGTATGCCCCTGTCACAAAACCTGTCTTGTGCAGTTCATTTGCAATGGCATTCAGCAAATGCTCAAAGATAGACTGTTTTGCAACTGTTTGTCTGTGAGCAGCTCTTGGGGGTGTACAAACGTCACCAATGTTAGAGATGTTTTGCGTGTCGTAGTGGAATTTTTGTCTCAGATACACCTGTGCACAACTATCAGGCGTTTTCACTTCAAGGGGATCTTGTGGTTGCTTGATCACTGCTTTGGGATACGTCAAAGTCTTTATATTACACACCTCACAAGTGGCCAAACAAACAAGCATGGAGCGACAGCTTCAAGGTGTACATGCCGTGGAATGTTTGTGCCTGAGCCAAGCAGATGATGCGGTTTGTGTGAAGGTTCAAGGAGCATTGTACTATTTCAAGATAGCAGTGGCGCTGGCGGTGGCAGCCATTCCAGAAGGCCTGCCAGCAGTGGTCACCACCTGCCTAGCCCTTGGCACCCGCAAGATGGCGAAGAAGAACGCCATCGTGCGCAGCTTGCCTTCTGTAGAAACCCTAGGCTGCACGACAGTCATCTGCAGTGACAAGACTGGAACCCTAACTACTAATCAGATGGCTGTGGCTAAGGTAGCCGTGGTGCAGTCACCCAAGCAGGGCTTGGTCACTTTTGAAGTCACAGGTAAGCGAGTCACAGTTTCACGCAAAGTTTGCTGTAGTAGTCAGCCTTGTGAAATTGAGAGTCAAACATAGAGCTCAGCTGACTTGACTGGAAACTGAAGCTGGCAAAGAGAAGTCTGACTTGCACTTCACATCTTTCTCCAGTGTGAATGAATGCTGATGCATGCATCCTATGAGAATGTACACAAGCAGCTGTATGCACCTACCATTCATGTCAGAGCTCAGAGGCAGCTCAATGGCAGCTCAAATGCAGGTTGTGTTAGAACAAGGGTTGCAGTCTACAAGCCCTGCTTAAGTCCAACCTGCTGACTCATACAAGCAACATATAAGATGGGCACACCATGATTGTCTTTGCAGCAGCAGAAGTGAGACTTGTGCGCAGCTGCTCTCTCCAACTCACAGGCAGCCCTGTGTGTAAGCCCTCTTGGCCATGCATGCTGCTTACGTCTGTCTGTCTGCGCAAGGGAGCACGTACATTCCAGGGGGAACTATGGGGACAAGGGCATCCAGCAGACACCCCACCAGAAAAGCTCTGCCTCCTCAGTTGTTTGTTAGCTCCTGACATTGCTCAGCTCAGCCTGCACCAAATAGCATGAGCTCATGGACATGTTAACATTTGCAGGGAATACATATGCTCCAGAGGGCAGCTTGTACTGGGCCCAAGGGCAGCCTGTGGACCTGCCGGCAGAACAGCCCTGCCTCCTCAGAATGGCCATCTGCTCAGCGCTCTGCAATGACTCATCTCTGAGCTTTGCTGCTGGTGAGTAAGCATGGCTGCAGTCATCAACAGCTTTCTGCACTGCCAGAGAAGCAGCATCTGCTTTGTGCTGTGACAAACATGGCATGCAGTGTGTACATAATGCTGCATGGCAAGTACATGATGTGATGCTAGTACATAATGTGCATGGCTAGTACAACATGTTTGTGTCTGTGACAGAATTTGCCTCAGTCTAGATTGTTTATGCGTGCAAGCATACACCCTTCCGCTGTAACCAGCCTGCAATCCACACCCTGTGATACCCAATCATGGAGTCCAGCCTTTCCCAAATGACAGCATCAGCAACGCTTGTTGCTGACCAACCACACATTGATGCACAGCTTCTCATTAGCTCTGGCTAATGTGCATAGAAGTGATTGATCTGTGCCAAGCAGACAAGGGCAGCTACCAGCGAGTTGGGGAAGCAACAGAGCTGGCTCTCAGGGTGCTCACCGAGAAGATAGGCTTGCTTGGTTATGGCTCACAAGCCCTAGACAGCCTGAGCAGAGCAGAAAGAGCCACCTACTGCAATGATCACTGGCAGCATGACTACAGAAAGGTTTGCAAGCTGTTCCTTTGTTGTCCTGTTGTGCTGGCAGAGCAAAGCCAGCAATTTGTCTTTGAACCAGTAAGTGCCCTGCACAGTGCGCACACACACACCACAGTGGTCTGCAAAGAGTGCGAGTGCCACTCTGATAGAATGCTGTTGCTGCATTGCAAGGTCAGCATTGGTGCTGCTTGATCTTGCTCATGCTCTACAACAGAAAAGAAAAGAAGAGAAAAGACAAGAAAAGAAAAGAAAAGGGGGGGCGAAAAAGATCAGCGTTAGCATGGTTGCTGTGCAGGTGTCCACCCTTGAGTTCTCAAGGGACAGAAAGATGATGAGTGTTCTCGCTCAAGGCCCCAACAATCAGGATGTTGTCTTTGTCAAGGGTGCTCCAGAGTCTGTACTGGACAGATGTAGTCACGTGAGTCTGCACTCCCTGTTCTGCTCATGTCAAGGCATTCTGGCGCTTTACATTGCCGCATTCAGACCACTTTTCTGTTATGTCAGTGCACCCTGACGCTGTCCAGAACTTTGTCTTGGAAGCTGACGATGGAGTCAGGAAGAGAAGGTTTGACATGACTATGGCTTTTGGCATTTGTTAGAGAACAGCAAAAGGCTAAGGTGCATTGGGTTCCCTGTGTGGGGTACTGCTTTCTGGGCATTAAGCAATAGGGTCAAGCTGGCATGTCCTGAGGCTCAATGTGCATCTGCATGCATTGCAGGTGATGAGTAACGATGGCTCCGGCGAGTTCAGGATGACAACAGACGTACAGGAGAAAGTCATGGCGGCTGTGGCGTCCTTTGGCAGCAAGAAGGCGCTGCGCTGCCTGGCCCTTGCCTACAAACACCATTCTGGCAATAGCTCCAAGGTGGGCCCCTGTCACTGTGTGTTTGTCCAATTGATCGTCATAGCAAAACTTGACTTAGCATTTGATAAGCTGGCATAGTACAAGGGAGCAGGGTTCCACATCCATGTTCACGCACACAAACTCCTGTCTTGTCTGGTTAGCTGCACAGCAGCAGAGAACGACAGACTCACATGATGCTCACATGTACACCAGCAGTATGATGGGACGTGAAACAATCATCACCGACTGGGGAAAACTTGGTGTGCCATGTTTGCTTACCATGTTCTGTTTGCTGTTGGCTGCAGCGGAAACCACATCAGGGACAACACCATGCATCTGCTACTCCTCATGTAAACCACAGTTGTCAGCAGGCTTGCATTGCTGCAGATCAGCAAAGTTCCAAAGGTTGGCTGACATGAACAGGGAAAGCAGGCATGAGCATGCACCAACAGACTGGAAATGGTCATTGTGTCTCGGTTCCATTCCACTGGTTTTGCGTCACGCCATGGACTTGTTGGTAGTGCTGCTTTACTGTGCTTGCAGTGCTGCAGATCAGCAAAGAGCCAAAATTGGGCTGACATGAACAGGAGTAGCCGCCATGACCCTTCTGTTTCTGCAACACGTATCACTGGTATTGTATCATGCTATGGAATTGTGGCTGGTGCTGTACGTCCATGGACTACAGAGAGAGACAGCAATAACAAACTTCAGAGTTTAGAGACAGCAGTGACAGACTACAGAGACAGCAATGCAACATGCGGCTCTACTTCGTACATTTTATTGTGGTTACATTGCTGCAGATCAGCAAAGAGGATGAGTCAGAGCTGACATGGATAGGGCTGGTGGGCATGCATGACCCCCCCAGGAAAGAAGTCAGGGGGGCCATTGACCTGTGCAAAGCTGCTGGCATCCGCCTCATTGTTGTCACCGGAGACAACAAAGCAACAGCAACTGCAATCTGCTCACAAGTGCGCAGTTGACAATGCCTGATGACATGGTATTGCTGTATTGCTGTATCGTTTGTACACTTTCTGGTGCAATTCATGAGAGCTCAATGCAACACTGGCATCACTCTGTGCAAATGTGTGGCCCATTGCTTTGTCATGTGCCTCATTGCATTTTTTACAAAACCATGAGCTACAGCGGCAATGATTGAACCCGCTTGAACAGCACCGCCATTCACAACCAATCTTGTCCACCTGGATGAGCCAGCTGCATGATCCACTATGTGATGAGGTACAGCCGGGCTGCAGCTGACAAGGCATGGACCTTGCTGAGAGGATGCCATGCTGCTACCTATGATTGGTTTTCACACAGTGCAGAGAACACAGGACACGGAGCTTCCACCCTGGGTGCAGGTGGTATTTTCATTCTCGCTCACTCACTCTCACTCTCATTACCACTCTCGTTCTCCTTCTCTTCTGCATTGTCATTCATTCATGGGCATTTCTTGATGCAGGTGGGTGCTCTGGAAGCGTCTCCTCAGGCAGCTGAGCCAGCAGGTGTTGACAGGGTGCTGACTGGACTGGAGTTTGATGAGCTGGCAGCGGTTGAGAAGACCGAGGCAGTGTCCATCATGTCTGTCTTTGCGCGTGTGGAGCCCAGCCACAAGAGCAGGCTTGTGGAGCTTCTCCAAGCCCAGGTGTGATCATGTGTTTGGCCTACTGTGCACAACTCTAAGGAAGCCTTCCTTTCCTTCTCATATCTGACATGATAACTTTTCATATTGGCAATCCTCATCCCCATCCCCATCCCCAGCTCAGCCCCGTTCTCACCCCCTGGTTTGCGGTTACAGTGTGCAGATCATGGCAGTGGTAGCCGTGACTGGCAGTGGGGTCCTGCTTTGCACAACATCGTAGTGTTGCTTTTCCTGTAGTATCAGACACACCTCTCAAGTGGTCAACACAGTTTACCAGGTAACGGTGGTCATATCCACAAGCTGTGCCAGCATGAGCTAGGTAGGTGCCAGCCCGGTCTTGATCCTCCAGGGAAGCTTGACCTCAGCGTGCTGTTGTCCACTGGTGTGGTATATGTACAGCGCCATGTGGTATGTCACCATGGCCATGTGGTGTGTTTGCAGAGGCATGTGATCTGAGTATTGTGCCTGGTGGTTTGTGTACAGGGGCATGTGGTGGCCATGACTGGCGACGGAGTGAACGATGCTCCAGCTCTGAAGAAGGCTGACATCGGCATTGCCATGGGCTCAGGCACAGCTGTCGCCAAGCATGCAGCAGACATGGTGCTGGCAGACGACAACTTTGCCAGCATTGTTGCTGCTGTCGCGGAGGGGCGAGCCATCTTCAACAACACCAAGCAGGTCAACACTTGTGTTCACACAGCTTTGACTTGACGCAGTAAGCAATGTCTTGGAGTGGATCTTGTTCTACAGGGGGTCTCTGTTCCTAAATTTGTTATAATATTGCCTGCTCTGATGTGATGAGCTATGTAGAGAAAGTGTATATGGAGACGTGAGGGTACTACCTTGAAGTGAGTGTACAGTGCCAATTCTAAAACCAATCTCACATCCTGAACTTTAACCATTAACCTTTGGTATTGCCTGCTTTGACTGGTGGCATGGCTGATGTGCCTTGTCCTGTCCGCTGAGGCACAAGGACTTGGACAAAAAGCAGTTCAGTGCCTCATATGGATTCCAGCTGGTTGCACTCTGCTGGTTTCTTCCTTTGCACATTTCCTCAGAACAGAGAAAGGATTGCCAGCTGCTGCCAGGTTGCACTGCAAAGGTGGCAGAGCCTTTTTTGCTGCTCAGCTGGTGCTGACTTGTATTCCGGCCAGATTGTGGCAAGGTGCAACAGCTACTTCAATGCCAATCAGCTGTTTCAGTTGATCAACTGCTTTCTGACAGATCAATTTCCTGTTGACTACAGTTCATTCGCTACATGGTCTCCTCCAACATTGGGGAGGTGGTTGCTATCTTCTTTGCGGCATTGCTTGGCATGCCAGAGACGCTCAACCCTGTGCAACTGCTGTGGGTCAATCTTGTGACAGACGGGCTGCCTGCAACTGCCCTGGGCTTCAATGCACCAGATGCAGACATCATGAGGCAGAAGCCCCGCAGGTGCAATGTCCATCATGTCTCTACACACCTCAAATTGACCGCGTGCAAATTGTACTAGACTGGGTGTCTTCACGTCAGACTTCCTAAGTGTGTGATGCACAAATGCATGCACCTGTATTGACGCCCATGACTGCCAGAATGACTTATATTTTTGACTCTGATTGTAGTTTTGACTCTGTTGCCAGATGTGTCGGTTTACTAGATGTTGACGCACGAAGATGCATTTCCACACACCTAGAACGTACTTAGCAGAAAGGCCTATCACACCTGTAGTGATGATTATTGCTATGCTTTGCAGCAATGCAGCTGAGCAGCACAGCCTGGTAAGTATAAGGCCAGCATGTCGCCATTGTGCCAAGTTCTGTCACTGACTTCTCCCTGTTATTGTTGCACATGCTGACGTTATGGATTCTCCGGTCGCAGGATGTCTGACTCCATCGTCAACAAGTGGCTGTTTGTGCGCTACATGGTCATTGGTGTGTATGTGGGCTGCGTCACAGTCGCCGGATTCGCTTGGTGGTACATGTATTATGCGGTGAGAACATCTACATCTTTGTGCAAACCTTCATGCATGCAGAAAGAGAGATGGATTGGATCAATCGCTGTTGCTGATGCCTAACACAGGATCTATTATTTGCGGCTTCATGCATTTGCTGACAGCTGCAGTAGCATATACAGAAAGCTGTTGTGCAAGGGATGACCCAGAGCAATGTCTGTACAGTATGTCCTCAATTGTGCATCAGCTGCATGCCACTAGCATTCCTTAAGTGCAGCGTGGTTGCCAGTTTGCGTCATGGTGATGATGTCTGGCTTCATCATAGCAAAATGGCTGCATGCTTTGTAGGCGACTGAACTGTCACTCGTGCAACTCCTGGCTCCAAGCTGACAGGGCTAATCTAGTTCAAAGGAATTCAAGGCATTCAGGCATCTAAGTTCAAAATGATGAAGCAGGTGTGTATGAGTGCAGGCTGGACCACGCCTGACCTGGAAACAATTGACAGACTTTCAGAAATGCCAAGAAGGTTCACAGACCTTCAGCTGCGATCTCTTCAAGAACAGGCATCCCTCCACCATCAGCATGACCGTGCTGGTGGTGGTGGAGATGTTCAACGCCCTGAATGCGCTGAGCGAGAACAACAGCTTACTGCAGCTGCCACCCTGGAGCAATGTGTGGTTGCTGGCTGCCATTGCAGTGTCTATGCTGCTGCATGTTTTCATCATGTACACACCGCCAGTGGCCAAGATCTTCACTGTCACAGCTCTGTCAGGCAATGAATGGGCTGCTGTAGTGTGGCTGTCTTTCCCTGTCATCATTGTGGATGAGATTTTGAAGTTCATGTCTAGAACTTACACAGCTGGTCATGTGCCTTTGCCTAAGCTTGTCAGGAGGTTATCGCATTCTCGAGACTTGTTGCTGCCCACCCACACTCTTCAAAGACAAGGTAGCCATGAAAAATGAATTAGCGGGTTTTACTTTCAGGCCTCTCTGCAGCCTTGACTTTACACAGCAAGACTTTACTTTTACTGCCAGCCCTCTGTCTCTCTCTCTTTCAGCTTGGATCACTTGACTGTACACAATGCTGGGCAGCGCCCCTTTACATCAGTGCGAGAACTATCGATACTGGTAACAAGTCTTGACAGCATACCAGAATGCAATACAAATCTGCGGGATAGTACCATGTACTACGTATAATGCAACATCCCCAAGGAGTTTTGCATACTGTTGCTGCCAGTGCCAAGGAATTGTGCAAAAAGACATGCCACAACACAGATGAGATCAGGTAGCACTTGGAGTCATCTGTTACAAATAGCAGTTGCCGGCAGAATGCTACATCATGTATGAGTTTGTAATTGCTATTTGTAGCATTCTGTGGGCAACATGCTGCTGTGCAGCATAGAAAGATACAACATGAATGCGTACAACATTGTGTGTCATGACCAAAAAATGATTAACGTAATGTGCCCACTAAATTGCATAAAGTGCAGCAGTGTAAAAGCACATGATCGCCAAATGAAATTAAGAGCAGCCAGCCCAAAAATAGCAATGAAGGCCAGCACTTGGCCTACACCCAGTTGATGTCTTGAGGTCTGACACAAGTCAATCAGAATTGCTTAACAGTCTGTCTTTGCATGCTGCCTCATGCCCAGAAGCTGCTCCAGCTATCTACTGGAGTCAGAGCATGGCCATGGCATTCATGGGCAGAATGTATGAGCAGTACTGATCTAGAAAGCTGACATGGCCAGGATGCCAATTGCGTGCACAAGCCACAGGATCACACCAATTGGGTTGATTGTGTTGCCTCCAAAAGTTGGCTCTGCAGAAGCAAAGGAAAAAAGCTCAGGCAAGTCAGTGATGAGCACCTGCATGAGTTTTGGATCCTTAACATGCTGATTTGGTATACAATAAGTATGGCCAAGTGGATAACATTGTCTCAGCAAGCAGAATGGCTGCAGGCTTGCCAGTGGGGCCATCCAAGTAGACACCGTGATGATTGTGGCACTTGTGTCAAGTAGACTGTACCTATGTATGAGCCATCAAGCCAGTTGATGAAATCCTGCTGTGTGTATAGATCAGGGAAACATCCAGCAGCCTCGCCAGATCCTCCACCCTCTGACTCACCGCTCTGGAGAAGTTCTCTTCGACGCTGAGCATAGCCCCTCTGGTATGGATATGTCAACAGTCTTCTAGACTGCAGCCATCAGAAAGCTGACTCAGACGCATGTTGATAGATGTAGCAACACTGACAGTCTGAACCTACAGCATGCTGCACTGAGTCTGCAGATGCAAGCTGACACAGTATGCAGCAGCTGGATGACATTGCCAAAAAGCTGCACATCATGTACCCCAGGCATATGCAAGCTGGCATGCTGTGCAAAAGCAAGGTGATTTGTATGTCTCTGCATACTGTTGATGGAGAGGAAGGTGGCAACTCACCCCTTCGCCTTGCACTGTTTGCCAATCTGCCCCAGCATTAGGCACAATCCCAGTGCCATAATCATACTGCTCAATGGCAAACTTGCCTTGAGTGGCAGAAAAGAGCCACCAACCATTGGACTGCCGAGGCCTTTGACAGGCTGAGCCAGTGATAGCGTCTGCTACACCTCCATTCAAGCAGTTGGGAGCTGAGGTGAACAGGTCACAGTTGCCAACCAGGTTGGTCCAGGCTGTCTGGTTCAGCTGTAGGGTGAACGATCCGCTTAGTACTGTTCATGCAGATGTGGGCCTCATTCGATGTCAGACTTTGATTCTACGGTCCCTGAAAAACGCAAGTAGAGCTAGTGATCACCTGGAAGCACGCTACAAGAACAGCCTGTGACGGGCAATACACTCCGTCTGTGTTGGCTGTGGCATTTGATATCTGGTCTGTGCAGTTGAGCTCCCCAGCATCCAGCAGAGGCTCCGGAGGAACCGGAATGCTGGCTAGCAAGTCGTTATATTGCGACTGACAATCAGCACTCAGCGTTGTCTCTGCTGTCGAACCGATGTTGGTGTGCACATACCCTTGAGCGAGCTGCAGGTTGACCAGAGCAACAACGACAGCCACGAGCGCTCCCGTCCGAAGACTCATTGCGCAATTAACGGCGTCGAGTTTGACTATGCAGTGAAGACGACGGCTTGGAGACTCGAGTCGGCGGGTAGCTCCTGAGCGCGTATACCCAGCCGGCGCTCTATTGAAAAGACTGAAGATGTACTGAGTGCTTTGTGGCGCTGCGGCTAGAAGTGAAAATGCGATAGCACAAACCAAGCTGCAAGGCGTGTGTCAAACACGAACTCGGTCCAATCTGAATAATCGTGTTGAGCCACATGGGCTCACATGAGTAGCATGTGCGGGTAAGCTAAATTTGTCTTGTGCTTTGCGCGTGCCTTGTGTTCAAGTTTAGGCCACAGCGAGTTCGCACACCGCATGCATTGTGTGCTGGCAACAAGTTTGTATTGGAAGGAAAAAAGTAGCATAGTTCTGTTGCAACTTTAAAATTACGTCTGCTTGGCCACTGACTCAATCCGAGACAAAGCCGAGCAGGCACTATGGCGAATATATTCAGCGTCGTCGCGCTACTGATCATGTTCAGAGAAGCCCTTGAAGCTTCAATTATTATTTCCGTCATGCTGCAATTGTGTGACCGCCTGAAACTGCAGCCTATGAAGAAAGTCGGTACGCTTCAGCTCACCGATGCGTATGTCGGGTTGACTGTGTGGCCGGACCCTTTGATGTGTGCCGTGTGCGGGTTGCAGTTTGGATAGGAGCGCTGATGGGATGCGGCCTCGCCTTAATCATAGGAATAGTATTTATCATTGTGTTTTACGTTGCACAAAATTCGGTTTTCAGTGGCAACGGCAAAACCATTTTTGAAAGCGCGCTGACTCTCCTGGCTTCTTACCTGATCACTTTGCTTGGCTTTGCTATGCTCAAAATCAGAGGCTACGAAGCCAAGTGGGAGAGCAAGCTTCAGCGGCAAGCAGCAGCACAAGCAGCAGCTCAGACAGACCCCACAGTAAGTGTTTGCAGCAGAGCGCATGTGCAGCATAGCATGCACTTTGTTTGTGCACAGCATTGTGACATGGTTTGCAAACACCCAGGTTGCATCAGCTGTTGTCGTGCACTGGTCAGAAGCTGCATACTGCATATGCTGTGCATAGCAGTATTGGGCAGCAGCGACTTTCACTATTGGTGTGCAATGTCCTGCTGGTCTGCTGCTTGCGCAAAGCATCCAAACAGTTGCAAAGCGCCGACCCTGTGTCTTCAGTCATAGCCTGCACATGCACAAACAAAACAGGCGGCTTATGGCATCATTACAACTAAATGAAGACAACGTCAAGTCAGTTTATCATGGGCACTGCTTGCTATCAGACCATAGCAGCATTGTGAGACTCAAGACCATGGTTGGCATTGAGCACATACACCCTTCAACAAGACTCTGTCGCTTATCTTTGCCTATGATCATGCAGTTGAATGCTAAATCAGGCAAGTGGGGAATCTGGGTTTTGGCCTTTACCACAACGCTAAGAGAGGGCTTGGAGGCAGTTGTCTTCATTGCTGGAGTCAGTGCCGGTTTGCCAGTCAGCTCCATTCCTATTCCTGCTGTCATTGGCATCATTATGGGGCTGTCAGTTGGCTTCATTCTGTACTGGACGTGAGCTCCTTTTGCCAACTCTGCTGTGTTGCTGCACCTATTGCTCAGCTTGCCCGTGAACTTGTTCCTAAAGGTATGCACAGTTACAGGCCCTCGCTTATCACGTCTGGCATTTTTGCAGTCCTGCCTCAACACTGTTTCAACATCCGGCATGAATGCTGTACATTCCTTCCTACCAGTGCTGAACAGTGGCGTGGTGTGCAGGGGCAAGAAGGTCACTGACATTGCTTGGTTCATGTATGGCATGACCGGTTTCCTTTTCCTCATTGCTGCTGGTCAGTCCCCTCTTGTAAGACAACTGCTGACATGACATCCTCAAGTCCTTGTTTGCTGGGTTGCCTCGCATGTATGACTCATGCTTTGTGACCTTCAGATTGCAATTCTGCGTGCTCTGCTAAGCCTGCCATGCCTAATGTATCCCAGCCTCACATGTCAATTGCCGTATTGCATTGTGCAGCAGAAAAGCCATGCAGATTCCCAGACTTGCATCCCTGCACGTTTTGTCAAACATCTCCTTTGACATGTGTCAGCATTGCACATCTGAAAAGCCAGGTGTTGGGCGCATGATCTCTGAGGCTTGACCTGACCTGCTACATAAGGCTTTTCAACGTGGCTGCGCAAGCTGTCTGCGGCATGTCTGCAGCAACAACCATAAACAAGCATGCTGTGTGTGCAGGCTTGGTGGGCAGGTCGTTTGTAGGGTTTGAGAGCGTGGGCTGGTTTGGCTACTATGGCTTCCCCACATCTGCCAGGCCATGGCAGAACCAAACCCTATGGAACTGGAGCCAGAAGTGTAACAGTAACATTCAGACCAACTGGTATTGTGGTATATTGTATGCCATCTTTGGCTACCAGGTATGCCATGGTCAGCACTGTCTGTGTCTCTCCCATGTGCATACATTCACAGCGTCTCTTATGGCATGCAGCTGTCGTTTTGGATGAGATCTGTACACTGTACGTACACACAGAATGCAAAGCGCTCAGACTCAAACACTGCTGCTGTGTCCCTTCATTATTTTCCAGACCTGCACCAGCCATCAGTGTACATGCTGCCATTTGTACACACATTCAAAGCGCAAATCACATGTTGCTGTTGTGACATGCCGTGCAACATGTTGACTCAAAGCTCAGTGAGCTCTTCTCCTGTGTTGTCAACACGGTTCAGTATGCTGATGGAGGTGTGGGTCTTGCAGGACCAAGGCACTGCCATCTGGCTGTTTGCCTACTTTGGCTACTGGGTCGAAATCTTCATCGTCATTGCCTTCAAGATCCTGTCAGGCACGCTGCTTGTTGCTGGTGTCAAGAAGAAGCAGTTGAGGAAGCCTGTCTTGCCTAAGACTGCTGACCAGGTGTCTACCTCACCAGAAGACTCAAGCAAGGTAGTCAGCATTCCTAAGGGCAAGGAAGTCCAGCCCTCTGACTTCATTGTAGGACACGACACTGTGCAGCACAAAGACAAGGGCAAGGACATTTATGAGGAGCAAGCTGAGGGGTCTGGATCCTCCGGATCATCTGGATCATCTAGCAATCCCCAGCAGCAGCATGTGGAGATGGCAGCAATGCAAGTCAGGCACTAAGGCGTCAGTTCTGGCACTCATCGACCCTTATGTATGCAATCATATGCAGCTGAACTAGGGCTTATGATGCTGGCACTTTGGCATGCTGGCTGATCGTGAGTGCAGGCACACCACATTTCATTTTCTGAGGGAGTCTGGATAGCACCATGAGCAATGCCCTTAGTGCTGATGCTGCATATTGCCAGATGGACTCTGATCAAAGAGTGCATCTGTGACAGGGGTGCAGGCCTGCATACCTTGCCCATGCGCCATGTGCAAGCACTCAATGTCATATCAACTTTGTGCTGTTCAACACTCTTCTATAGGTAGCCTATGCCTTTATCTAGATATTCCTGGACTGACTGATACTCGTAGCAGCTTTGCCTACAGCCTGCTTGCATGCTCACAGACCAAAGTTGAATGTATGACGTTGCAAGAGCCGTTTTCCAAACATATTACTTCTGTTGATTTGATTTGCAGCTTTGTCGTCTCTGAACCAAGTCTTGCCATATGTTTGGCTGCCCGTGTTTTGGAATGTCAGTTTTGGCTGATCAGTTTTCAGTACCTCCAGATGATCTGTGGATGATCCATCTGCAGCTTGTGCCTTGTCAATTTGTATGTCAAGTTGCCATGTAAGACACACCATAGTTTCCACGGTGCGGCAATTTTGGAAACTGGGTGCGGCGGTGCGCGCATCGAGGCCTTGGTGCGGTACTATCGTCATTAGTCAACCGTAACAACCATGTAACGCATAAAAAGTCGCAGGAACTACCGTAACGACCGTACTTGCATGTTTGGAAAGACCCGCCAGCATGCAAAAAA
>JAABUO010005464.1_pt1 | contig 14749 bp, 11 predicted proteins | sample 5559291 | NCBI WGS metagenome assembly JAABUO01 (sample SAMN10711878, study PRJNA513372) | rock metagenome | isolation source: Antarctica rocks | place: Antarctica: Victoria Land, Finger Mt sud | reverse complement strand
TCGGAAGCCCGTTGGTCGGCCCGGTACTGGTGCCGGTCCTGTGTCTGTGGCTGATCTTCGGCGGGCTCGGTTCGTTTGCGGTGAGTTCGACCTGGGCGGGCGGCGCGGTGCATCTGCTGCTGTTGGCAGCCGGCATCTTGATCGCCATCCCGTTGGTTGATTCCAACGATAACCGGACGTCACTGGCGGTCGGTCTGTCCCTTGGTGTCGGGTTCGTGGAACTGATCCTCGACGCGTTCCCCGGCATTGCGCTGCGCTTCCAAACGCATATGACGCTGGCGCATTTCGCTGTTGGCCGGCCGACGTTCGCCTCTGATTCCATCGACGACCAGCACACCGCCGGCGCGATTCTGTGGGTCGTCGCCGAAATTCTCGACCTGCCGTTTCTCATTCTTGCCGCCACTCGTTGGATCAAGGCCGACGCCAGGGAAGCGGCCGTCCTGGACGCCGAACTCGACGCGCGGCAGCACTGGGCCGCCGATGGTCGAAACGTCCCTCGATCGCCCCTGGTGGCTCGACGACCCGGATCTTCGAGAACGATTTCAGGGCCGCCGCCCGGAATAGGAGCCGAACTGAACACCGCACCACCGAAGAAGAGACGGTTCGGAAGCGATACGGCCGCACCGTGACTGCAGCTACCGCTGTCGGGTTCCACGCTATATGGCACACTGTTGCCACATTATTTGTCCGTCCGCGAGTGCCAAGATGAGCGCGGGCGAGACCTTCAGGCTGTGGAGGGGTGGTCAGCTGCCCTGCTTGCAGGAACGGTTGGCGATGGCGAGTTCCCTTCTGTCATAAGGCTTTCATGCCGATCGCCCGGTCCAGGAGCATCCGCCAGCTGCAGACCATCGCACCAGAGGGTCCGTCCACACCGTGCGAAAGATGTTCTTCGCTGGCACCAGAGGTCGGACAGATAATTTGGAGAATGTGGGCCAGTTAATTGGTTCTGGCACAGGTTTCGTGAAGCTGATGCCTGGTTGATCGCGGCGAAGATCGACACCCGGTTCCTGTGGTAGGCGGTTGCAGGGTGACGGTGTGACCCGTGTTGCAGATGTGCCGCTCGCCGCGTTCGGGCCGAGATAGCGGTGCCCGGGACCAGCACACCCAACACCTCGACCCCGTCGTACGGAGAACGTGCAGCCACTGGGCCGCACGACCACAACTCAGCCAGGATCACGAAACTTGAGCCAGATCCAAATAATCTGCAACTCGACAAGCCTGAACAGCTCCCGCCGCTCCGACGGCGACGACCACCGAAACGGCACCCAACACACCAGGGCCTGGACGCCACCCGCAGAACGTGCAGCCACCGGGGGCCCCGACTACAACCGAGCCAAGATCACGAAACCTGAGCCAGAAGCAGATAATTTGGCAATTCACAGACCTGGAGATCTCCAGGATCGTCGGCGTAAGTGGGCTGTTCCGGACAACCGACGACGCCGAAGCGCTCCAAGTACGTCCCGACCAGATCGCCATGAGGCTCGTAGTCACGGGCGACGACGAAAGTAAGGCCGCGCTCAAGGCCGCCGGCGAGCGGCTCCTTGCCAGGTCCCGCGAGGCGCTGGGAAATCGGGATGACGACGCCGAACTGCCTGTCGCGCGCCGCCGGGCGCTCATGCTTGATTCAGCGTCCTACCGGACCGCCCCATCCACGGTGCGGCCCGGCATGATTGAGATCTCGGTTGACGTACCGGCGGACGTTCAGGAGCAGCTCGAACAAGGTGGGGGCCGCGCCGCAAACCTGAGCCTCACTTTGACCGACGCGATGTTTGCCGCTCTGAAGATCCGTGACGGGGAGGCGACCGAGCCGCGGGCGGCGGAACTGTACGGCCAAGTCGAGGACCTTCTGCAGTCCATTGCGGAGACGCCCGGGGCAGACCCGCCCTACACCGCGGATGACGCGCGGGCGATTGCCGCCGCGGCGGTTGTGGTGCAGGCGGCAGATGGTGAATACGACACACGGGCGCTCCTTCCCGAGGCCGTCTCGGGGCTCACAAGCATTGCCAACCAGACCAAGCCAGAGTCTGAGAGCTACCGGTCCGGCCGTGACATGAGCTGGGACATGGGTGATAACCGCTCGGCGGCCACGGCGCTGCCTATGGTCCTACTCGATGACGACCTTCTGGCGGCGAGCGGCGTCGCACGTTTTGATGTTGCCGCGGCGGTCGAACGGCTGGCCACGAGCACCTCGCGAGAGGTGCACCAGCGCCTGACCATAGGCCTGGCGGCAATATGGGGTCGGGGATGCGAAGGCGACGAGGCCGAGCAGGCCAACCACGCCACGGCAATGACGGTATACCGCGAGTGGCTCATGAGCGCCGGGATTGGACCGCGGAACGGACAAGAACGTCCCCATCTGCGGCTCGCAGAACCGCTTGACGCGGCGCTCCATGAATCTGACCTCGTCTTCGACGTGGCGGTGGCCGTCGACGCACTTCCGGGCCTCAAGGCGGCGTCCGCCTGCGACTGCGAGCATGGAGAGGCGGCGCGGGCCACGCTTGGCGCCCTTGTCGAGCACGACCTGCGGGCTTGGCCGACGGAATGGGCGCGCCACCGCTACCACGGTTCAGGAGCCTGGCGGGAGGAGCTGGACGCTTGGGTTGCGGAGCAGGTACTGGCAGGCGACGCCGGGTTGCTGAGGCGATACCTGGATGCGTTCGCGACGGTGCCCGAGCAGCTGACCGGCCTCCTGACCGGCCTGGCGGATCGTGCCATCTCGTCTGAGCAAAGCCAGCGCCTGTTTGAGATGTGGTCCGACATCCTCGACCGTCTGCTGCCCGGAGCCAGGTATGTGCCCGGCGCGGATGACGATCGGTCGTACTGGCGGGATAACGCCGATCTCGACAAGGTGCTCCTACCTAAGCGACCGGACGTCGCGCCGTGGCAGGGGCCAGCCTGGGGTCACATCTTGCAGCGATGGATAGTCGCCTACGCCCCGCAGCCCAGCTTGTGCGACCGGCTGATGCTGTGCTTGAGGCCGTTTGGCCATGCGATCTCCCCCGAGGGTTGTCGTCTGCCACGATAAATGGCACCTTCTGTACACGCTATTTGGCACGGTCCGCTCGTCGCCGCCGCACATGACTAGCCCCGTGACCAGCAACAATCCGCCCTACGGCAACTAGTAGAGTCGGACGTTCGTTCGAACAAAATGCCATTTAGCGTGGTCAGAAGGTGCCAGATAATTTGGCAATTCACAGGCTAAGGCGATCTGAACGGCACTCTGACCACCCCACCCAGGCAGCTGTGGATGAAGACCCGCTGACCCGGCTGCAGCTTCCCCTTTGTGGTCAGGGCCTGGAGCGCGGTGATCCCAACGGTCGGGAGCGCAGCGGCCTCCTCGAAGGAGAGGCTCGCCGGCTTGTGAACCACGCCTTCTTCCTGCGCGACGACCACGTCGGCGAATGCGCCCGCCCACTTGATCGGCGTCCCACCCAGCACCTCGTCGCCGACCTTCAGTCGGGTTACGTGGTCACCGACGGCCTCGACCACGCCGGAGAAGTCGTACCCCATCGCACGCGGAAACTTGCCACCGGTCACGAACTTCAGGCGCCCGGCGCGAATCCCGAAGTCCATCGGATTGGTTGAGGCGGCGTGAACCCAAACGCGAACATCTTTGGGCCCAAGAGGTGCTGGCTCGAACTCTTCCAGCTGCATCACCTCTGGCCCGCCGTACTGGCGGTATTGGATGCGCCTCATCGTCGTTCCCTTCGTCGCTTCAGTGTTAGGTGGTTGCGCGGTGGTCACAGGGTCACCACGACCTTGCCGTGGGCGTGCCGTCCCGCCTGCAGGGTGACGGCCTCGCGGATCTGCTCGAGCCGGAAACTCCCGGCGATCGGGACGGTGAGGTCGCCGGCCGCGATCGCGTCTGTGATCCTCTTGAGTGAGTCTGGGGCTGCATCGATGGCTCCCGTGGCTCGTACGCCGCCGGGAGGATTCGGTCCCGCAGCGACCGTCGAGATCCGATCCGGCCTCACACCGAGCGCGAGCGCCACCTCGGCGGTCTCCATGCCGAACAAGTCGACCGCAGCACTTACTCCGCCAGGAGCCAAAGCTCGTACGCGATCGGCTAAACCGGGGCCGTACGCGACGGGCTCGGCGCCCAGCCGTCGTAGGAAGTCAAAGGTGCCCGGTGACGCGGTGCCGATCACCCGCGCGCCGGCGAGCCGCGCGAGTTGAACCGCAAAGACGCCCACGCCGCCGCCGGCGCCGCCGATCAGGACGGTGTCCGTGTCCTGGAGATCGACCGCGGCCAACGCAGCGGCCGCAGTGGAGCCCGCCACAGCAAGGGTGCTCGCGACCTCGTCGGTGATGCCCTCCGGCGTGGGCTGCAGCGAGTCCACCGACGGCCTGACTACCGCGTAGTCGGCCATGGCCCTTCCCAGTGCCCCCCCGTAGACGCGGTCACCGACAGCGAACCCGGACACCCCCTCACCGACCTCGTCGACCGCGCCGGCAAGGTCCGATCCGAACCCGGAGGGCACGGTGATGCCGAAGATCGCCGCCAGCTCGGGCCGCAAGGAGATCCCAACGTCCATCGGATTCAGACCGGCTGCAGTCACTCGGACGCGGACCTGGCCCGGGCCCGCGTGAGGCTCGGGCACATCCCGCAGCTCCAGCACTTCGGGGCCCCCGAAAGTCTCGAACATTACGGCTCGATTCATGAGCAAACTCCTAAACAAGAGGGTAACGGGACTTGGTCCCCTCACCGTACACTAATGATGGAACCAAGTCCCGTAGACTGTCGGTCATGGCTCGTTGGGAACCGAACGGAGCACAGCGGCTTGCCCAGGCCGCTCTTGACCTCTTCGCCGAGCGGGGCTACGACGACACGACCGTGATCGATATTGCCCAGCGGGCAGGGTTGGGCAAGAGCACCTTCTTCCGGCACTTTGCCGACAAACGGGAGGTGCTCTTCGGCGGCACGGCAATGGACGATCTGCTCACTAAGGCGATCGCCACAGCACCGCAGGGCGCCACGCCGCTCGAGGCGGTTGCCCAGGCGCTGGACGCCGCCAGCAGAGAGGTATTTACCTCTGCGCGGCGCGAGACCGTCGCACGCAGGCGGGCGGTGATCGCGGCCAACCCAGAACTCCAAGAACGCGAGGCACTGAAGAACCTCAGCCTCACCGCCTCGATAGCTGACGCCCTCAAACGCCGTGGTGTTCCCGACCTGACCGCACGTGTTGCCGCAGAGCTCGGTACCCTCGCCTCCACCATCGCCTTCGAGCGTTGGAGCCAAACGGCCAACCGGTCCAATTTCGGGGTACTGGCGCGGCAGGCGCTCAAAGACGTTGAAGCATCCGCGGCGTCGTGCTGATGCTCGCCACCTAGTGCTACCAGCCGTTGCCCTAGCGCGCGAAGTCCGCGGCGGCCTCGATGACCAGGGTCGGCCCCCCCTTCGTCAGCGGGGAGCGGTCGCCGCCGGAACTGATCGGTTGGCCAGCATCCGAACACGGATGGCTAGGTGTGTCGGTCCTCAGGCTAAATGGCACCATTTCCTCACGCTATTTGGCACCCCTCCAGCGTCCTGTGTGCGACCTCAATCCCTGTGAGCTGCGACGATGCGCGAATAGAGCTGCTAACGACGCGCACAAGCGTTCGAAGAAGGCGCCATTTAGCTCATGGAAATTGCGCCATTTTATTCGAGCATTCACAGCCCCGCGAAGCGCACGTTCCTGCGCAACTGTCCGGCATGCCAACGCCGCACCGGCGGAGCTGTCCTGGCCCCCGACCGCCGGCCACTGCAGCTGATTTGCCCGCACCACAAGACCTGGCTTGTCAAAGCCGACCCGCCGCTGAGCACCCACCTCGTTCCCGAAGTACGAAGCGCCGCAAAGGTGATGGACCGCCAACAACAGCGTCACACAACCGACGTCATCAACACGCTCTACGCCGACGTCCGCGGACATCTGACCTTCCAGTGGCGTGGGCTGGGCTGGCACACCCAGCTGACCAAACGGTGGATCATCCGGCAGCAGATCCTCCGACCAGATGCAGACCAGAAGTACCTCTACGCCCTGGCCCGAACCGAACACTGGTCGATGCTGCCCGAAACCGCCGCCATCATCAGCGTCCTGGCCGACTCCCGACAACCCGCCGCCGTCCAAACGATCCACAGCCAGCGCCTTCTCACTGAGTCGCTGAGCCACGCACTGCACCTGGACAACCACTGGCCAGTCGATATCAACCCGCTCCGGCCTTGGGCCATGAACCCGATATCGCTGCGACACCACCACATCTTCACCGAACCATCAGGACGGGCGGCCCCCCGAAGCCAACCCGTCACAGTGCAGGTCGACCCACCCGAACCCATGCGTTGCAAGCGGAATGAGACGAGCAGCGCATCGATCCCTTCGACAAACACTGTCAAGTAACGTGGCACGCAGAGCCAGAAATCGTGCCAAAAACATGACAGTACGGCGTCGCCACTGTCAATTTCTATGGCACGGGACACAGTGGGCGTGATTCGGATTGCGCTGCAGGTCAGCCGACCGTCGTGGCAGCGGAGAGCAGTGCGGAAGGCGGGCGGATGGAGCCGGTAGGGGAGCGGTTGGCACTGGCTACGACGTCGTCGTAGCCTGCTCTCACTGCGGCCCAACTAGCCGATGCGGCGGTGGGCGACCCCGGTCACGAACTGGATGCGGACACCGTCCGCCGGGTGTCGGCGGCGGTGGAGGGGTCGTCGTCGTCGGCGACGAAGGCGGCGTACCGGTCGGACTGGAGCCGGTTTTCTGCGTGGGCGGCGGCGGGTGGTTATGCGGTGTTGCCGGCGTCGCCGATGGTGGTCGCCGCGTATCTGACCGGGGCGGCGGAGGAACGGAAGGCCGATGGTCGGCCGGCGTTCGGGGCGGCGTCGTTGACGCGGTGGGCGTCGTCGATCAACCAGGTGCACACCGCCGCCGGGTTTCCCGCTCCCGGCCGGTCGGAGGTGGTCCGCCGGGCACTGTCGGGCGTCCGCCGTACCCGGAAGGCCCCGCCGAAACGCCGCAGCCCGCTGCTGCTGGCCGACATCCGCACCTTGTTGGAGGCGATGCGACCGTCGATGGGGGTGTGGCCGGCGGCGATGGCCGCGCACCGCGACGCCGCCCTGTTGTTGATGGGGTTCGCCGGCGCGCACCGACGCTCCGGACTGGTCGGTCTGCACCTGTCGGATGTGACGGTGCACCCGGCGGACGGTCTGCATGTGCGGGTCCGGTCATCCAAGACCGACCAGGAAGGGCACGGGGTGGTGCGGGCGTTGCCGTACGGGCGGGATCCGCAGACCTGCCCGCCCTGCGCGCTGGCGTTGCGGTGAGCGGTCGGCGGGTGAACGGGGTCTGGCCCGGCTCCACCGAGACGCGGTCAGCCCTTGACCGCTCCGGCGCCGGCGCCCCGGACGAACTGTTTCTGGAAGATGAAGAAGACGATCGCGACGGGGATCGTCATCAGCAGGGCGGCGGCCATTTTGAGTGGGAACTGGTTGCCCGAGCCCAGCTGGCCGGAGGCGAGACTGGCGACGCCCTTGGTCAGGGTGTCGAGCTTCGGGTTCTGCGTGGAGACGATGAAGTGCGACAGTTCGTTCCAGGATCCTTGGAACGACAGGATGGTTAGGGTGATCACCGCTGGTCGGGCCATCGGCAGCACGACGGACCAGAAGGTGCGGAACACCGACGCGCCGTCGATCCGGGCGGCCTCCTCGACCTCGACGGGGATGTTGATGAAGAACTGCCGCATGATGAAGATGCCGGCGGCGTCGGCCAGCAACGGGATGATCATCCCAAAGTACGTGTCGTACATGTGCAGCTGGACCAGAACCAGATACTTGGGGATCAGCAGCACCACACCGGGCACCGCCATGATCGCGATGAAGGCCCCGGCGATCGCCGACCGGCCGCGAAAGTGCAACCGGGCCAACGCATACCCGGCCAATGAGTCGAAGAACACTCGGCCCACTGTCACGCAGACCGTCACCACCACAGAGTTCAGGAACCAGCGAGGGAAGTCCGCCTGCGACAGTTTGCGGAAGGCGTCAATCGTCCAGTTGGTCGGGATCGGGTTGAGCGAGTTCGCGCTCGCGTCCGCATCCGATTTGAACGAGGTGCCGATCTGCAGGATGAACGGGAACAGGTAGATCATCGCGAACACGATCAGCGTCAGGTAGAACAGCCACGCGGTCTTCACTCCGCGATGGGTGGTCGGCGCCTCCGGGGCGCCGGTGAACTTCCGACCGGTCAGTGTGGTGCTCATTTCGTCTTCTCCCAGGAGGCGATGCTGTGGCTTCTTGAAACGTTCTTGCGGTCGCGCATCACCAAGCGCTGGATGAGCGCGAACACGATGATGACGGCGAAGAGGATGAACGAGATCGCGGCGCCCTGGCCCCATTTCCCGTTGGTGAACGATGTTTGGTAGGACAGGAAGGCGGGCGTCATGGTGGTGTTCTGCGGCGAGCCCTGGCTGATGATGTACACCTGGTCGAACATCTGCCAGGTGCCGATCAGGCCCAGGGTGATCACCAGGAAGAAGGTCGGCTTCAGCGCCGGCACCACAACCCGGCGGAAGGCCTGCCAGTCGGTCGCTCCGTCGACCTTGGCGGCTTCCATCATGTCCTCGGGGATGTCCTGCAGCGCGGCCAGGAACAACAACATGAAGGTGCCACCGGTGGTCCAGATCGCCAGCACGATGATCGTGCACATCGCGATCGACGGGCCGGACAGCCAGTCCCAGAAGGTGACGCTCAGGAACTTATGCGCAGAGAGCCAGCCGGGCGCATTGTCGACGCCCACCGTACCGAGCAGGAGGTGGCCGACACCGCGCGGATCGGCGAACCAGTTGGGACCGTTGATTCCGAACCACGCCAGGATCGCGTTGATCGCCCCGCTGGCCTGGAACATGAACATGAAGACCAGGGCGATGGCGACCGAGCTGGTGACCGAGGGGAAGTAGAACGTCGTCCGGAAGAAACCCTTGCCCCGCAAACGGCGTCGGTTGAGCACCAGAGCCAACACCAGGGCGAGAACGGTCTGCAGCGGTACCACCAGGAGCACGAAGTAGAAGATGTTCCGGTACGCGGTCCCCATGTTCTTCTGCGACAGGCCCTCCTTGCCTAGCAGCGCGTCGTAATTCTTGAAGCCGACGAAGTCGGCGCTCAACGGCGAACCTTTGCCCGACCAGTCCGACACAGAGACCCAGAGCGAGGCGATCACCGGCAGGATCAGGAACAGCAGGATGATGATCAGCGATGGCGCCACGAACATCCAGGCGGCCCGCCCCTGGCCTCTGGTGGTCGAGCCGTCCCCGCGTCTCCGTGACGGTGGCTTCGTCAAGAGCTGTGGGGGCGCAGGGACCTTCTTGACGTTCGGGGTGAAATCGATGGACATGACTGCTCCTGGACGGCAGTGGCGGCCAGCCATCGATGCGGCTGGAACAGCAGGGGTAGGTAAGCGCCGGCGGAGATCGGCGCAGAAAGAAGGTGGTGTGCCCGGCGGGCTTGGTGCCCGCCGGGCACAACGACGGTCAGCTCAGTTGCCCAGTGCGGTTTGCAGGTTGCCCTGGACGGAGTCCAGGATGGTCTTGGGGTTGCTGTTGGGCAGCCCCTGCAACTGTGAGTTGAAGTCCGTCATAACATCGGTGATGCCAGGGGCGTTGACCACGCCCTTGGCGTAGGCGACGCCGTTGACGAACGGTGCGTTGGCGGGCTTCTGCGCCAGGTAGCCGGCCGCTGCGGACTTGATCGACGGGATTACCCCGAAGCCCTTCGCGAACGTGAGCTGCTGTTGCGTGCTGGTCAGGTAGGCCACCAGGGCTTCGGCCTGGGCGGCGTTCTTGGTGGTGGCCGAGATGCCCCAGCAGTTGGTGAAGGACAGTGTGCCCTTAGTGCCGCTCGGGCCGGTGGGCAGCTCGGCGACCTTGTACCCGACCTTCGGGTAGTCCTTGGCCATCGCTCCGAGCAGCCAGTTGCCCTCGATGGTCATCGCGGCCTCGCCCTTGCCGAACGCCTCACCGGCCCAGCCGGCCCCGAGGTCCTTGGGGAATTTGAGGGAGCCGTCGGTGTAGAGCTTCTTGACGTAGGTCAGTGCGGCGACATTCTGCTCGCTGTTGACGGTCGGCTTCCCGGCGGCATCGACGAGGTAGGAACCGTTCTGCACCATGAACGCATCCAGCCGATCACGCTCGGGCGACATCGAGATCCCGGCGACCTTCCCGGCGGTCAGCTTCTTGGCCACCGCCTCGAGCTGATCCCAGTTCTTCGGGATGTCGGCGTCGGTCAGGCCCGCCTTGGTGAACATCGCGGTGTTGATGAACAGGGCCAGCGTCGAGAAGTCCTTCGGGGCGCAGTAGAACTTGCCGTCATAGGTGAACGAGGCCTTCAGCGCAGGGTAGAAATCGGCCGCGTTGGGCAGCTTGTCGGCGTAGGCCAGCAGGTTGCCCGCCTTCGCGTAGTTGGCCACCTGATCCGCCCCCAGGTAGAAGAGGTCGGGCGCCTTCCCGGAGGAGAAGCCCTGCGCCAACTGCTGAACTAGATCCTGGGCCACGGTAACGGTGGCGGTGGAACCGGAGGACTTGCCCCAGGCCGCGGCGGCGGCATTGACCGAGTCCGTCTCGGCCTGACCGGAGGACCCGATCAGGATGCTCAACTGCGCCGCCGGCAGCGACCCACCGCCGGGTGCCGGTGCCGACGCCGCACCGGTCGAGCCCGCCGGTGCCGGGGCGATCGCCGACCCGGCCCCGCCGGATGCCGACGCAGCACTTGAAGTGCTGGCGGCGGCGGAATTTCCGGAGGAGGTCGCGGTGGTACTGCTGCAGGCGGTGCTGGCCAGCAGTACGGCCAGTCCCGCCGCGATCGCGGCGGGGCCGACATGCTTTCTGATCATCTACTTCTCCTTAAGGTGGGTGCGGTGCTCTTGCGGGTGGGAGGACGGGTAGGTATCCGCCGCCCCTTTGCAGGCGAAAGGGGTCTTGCGGTCACCGGAAGACGGCGGCGGAGGAGCCTCGCAGTACCAGGACCGGCGGGAGGAGGACCTGCTCCGGTGACTCATCCGACGGCGCGTCCAACAGTGCCGCGATCAGCCGGGCGCAGTGGGCCGCGACGTCCACCAGCGGCTGAGCCAGCGACGTGAGACCGGCGACCTGGCTGACATCGGTGTCGTCGAAACCGATCACCCCGATCTGCTCGCCGACCTTGAGACCACGGGAGGCGATCTCGGCGCTGGCGCCCAGCGCCAGCACGTCCGAGGCGCAGACGACGGCGGTGGGCTGCGTGCGGTCGAGCAACTCCGCCGCCGCCGCTCGCCCCTGGTGGGCGTCATTCACCGCTCTGGAGGTCTCCAGTGCCGGAAGGCCGGCGGCGGCGATGGCGCCGGCCCAGCCGGCGAGCCGGTCGCCGCCGACGCCGGAACGCTCCGGCCAGCCGAGGAATCCGATCCGCCGGTGGCCGCGGGAGATGAGATGCTCGGTGGCGGCACGGGTGCCCGCGGCTCCGTCGACATCGACCCACGGATGATGTCCCGAGTCATCCCACGGGCGACCGAACGTCACGCATGGCACCCCGGCGGCGGACAGGTACGACGTTCGCTCGTCGCCGGGATGCGTGCCGGTCAGTACGAACCCGTCGACGTCCCAACGGTCGATAAGCTCGTCGTAGGCGCCGATCTCAACCTTGTCGTCCTGCGCCGTGTAGAGCATGATCCGGTAGTCCAGGGCGCCGACCGCATCGGTCAGAGCGTGCAGGAAGCGGTCGAAGACGGCATCGGTGAAACGGTTGGGGATGCGAAGCCCCAGCACCCGCGATCGGCGGGTGCGGAGTTGGGCTGCGGCCCGGTGGGGCCGGTAGCGGAGCTGGGTGATCGCGGCGTTCACCCTGCTGGCTGTATCTCCGCGGACCAGGTGAGGTGAGTTGATGACGTTGGAAACCGTCTGCTTGGACACACCGGCCAGCGCCGCAACCGAACCCAGGGTCGCCCGAGAGGCAGTGTTGCGCACCGCCACGAGTGCGCCGAAGTCGGTCATGGCATCTCCTCATCGAGAGCCCGGACGTGGTGTCCAAGGCTCCTTGGATCCATCCAAAAGAACTTCTGCCCGAGTTTTGGATCGATCCAAGGAATGGAGCTAGTGTTATGCCGGTCACAGCGTGTGTCAAGTGCGGAACCGGGGAAGAATTTTCCGCGGCCGCTGTCCGAGGCTGACCTTCAGGTGTACTGCATCAGGAGCGATCCTGATGTCACAACGTGTCTGGCCGACCTGGTGGGATCCCCGGTTGGTCCCGTCAGAAAGGTGCGATGACATCCCATGTCCACCGTCCCGCTGTCCGCCGCTAATCCGGTCTCACCGACGTCCAAGGCTCTGCAACCGCTGTTGCACAACCTGACGACGTGTGTCAGTTCGCCGACCGTCGCGCTCAGCGCCGGCGACGGGCAGATCCGCGCGTCGGGTGCCCAAGGCCTCTTCAGTGCCGACATCCGGGTCCTGAGCCGCGCCGAACTGAAAGTCCAGGACCGCCTCCTGGAACCGATCGGCAGTTCCCTGATCGGGGCGGACACCGCCGAGTTCCTCGCCGTGCTGCGAACTGTCCAGCCCAATCCGGACCCCGATGTGTGGGTCCGTCGCCGCCGCAGCACACGTGCAGACGGCCTTGACGAGCAGTTGCACCTGGTCAACAACTCCGCCAACCGCATCGACGTGGTGTTCGAGTTGGCTGTGGCGGCCGACCTGGTGGATATGGAGACGGTCAAGGGCGGCCGGAGCGGCCACGGCGCCTCAGGTGCACACCCGGTACTCGTGGCAGCCGGCGATCTGCGTTTCGCCGCACGGGAGGTGAGCGCCACGATCACCTGCCCCGGCGCGGACATCGAGATCGGTGAGCGCGGCGCGGTGCTGCGCTGGTCGGTCTCTGCCCAGGCTCGCACCACCGCGACGGTCGGGTGGTCCGTTGCGGTGGTGGACTGCGGTGCGGTGGTCTGCGCCGCCGATCCCGACCGCGGGTTCCACGCACCGCTCGTGACAGGACAGGAACACCGACTGGCTCAGCTGCTCACCCAGTCCGTGGCCGACCTTCGAGCGTTGCGGATGAGCACCCCGCTCGCGCCACACGATGAATTCCTGGCGGCCGGCAGTCCCTGGTACCTCACGCTCTTCGGGCGGGACTCGATCTGGGCGGCGCGGATGATGCTCCCGCTGGGCACGGACTTGGCGGCGGGCACGCTGCGGACCCTTTCGCTGCGCCAGGGACGTTCCGACGTCCCGGCCACGGCCGAGGAGCCCGGCAAGATCCTGCACGAGATCCGCCGCCCGCTCGGTGATCTCGCCGACCCGTTCCTGCCACCGGTCTACTACGGGACGGTCGATGCGACGCCGCTGTGGGTGTGCCTGCTGGCTGATGCCTGGCGCTGGGGATTGGACCCGCAAGAGGTGCGTGCTCTGCTGCCGGCGGCGGAGGCGGCGCTGGAGTGGATGGTCGAATACGGCGACAGCGACGGCGACGGATTTTTGGAATACATCGACAAATCCGGACGGGGACTTGCGAACCAGGGCTGGAAGGACTCCGGGGACTCGGTGCGGTTCGCCGACGGAACGCTGGCCGTCGGTCCGGTGGCCCTGGCTGAGGTGCAGGGCTATGCCTACGAGGCGGCGATGTCCGGCGCGGACCTGCTGGAGGCCTTCGGTCGCCCCGGGGCATCCCGGTGGCGGGAGTTCGCCGCCGACCTCCGCCAGAATTTTCGGGAGAAGTTCTGGGCCACCGATGATCTCGGTGCCTTCCCGATACTGGCCCTGGACGGCGGCAAGCGCCAGGTCGATGCCCCCGCGTCGAACATGGGGCATCTGCTGGCCACCGGCCTGCTCTGGGAGTCCGAGGCGGCCGCGGTCGCCTCGCGTCTGGTGCACCCCAGCATGTCCAGCGGTTACGGCCTGCGGACGATGTCCAGTCACAGCGGTGGCTATTCGCCGCTGAGCTACCACTGCGGGTCCGTGTGGCCGCACGACACAGCGATCGCCATCCACGGGCTGATGCGCGCCGGTTTCGCCTCCGAGGCGATGATACTGGCGGACGGTCTGCTCGCGGCGGGCGCGGCGTTCGGTGGGCGCCTTCCGGAGCTCTACGGCGGATTCTCCCGCCACGACAGCCCCGTCCCTGTCCCGTATCCGGCCGCCTGCCGTCCGCAGGCCTGGTCGGCAGCGTCGGCCGTGGTGATCCTGCAGACCTACCTCGGACTGGACGTGGACGTTCCGGCCGGGACCTTGCGGGTGCGTCCAGCGGCCGGCGTCGGGGCCCTGTCCGTCACCGGTCTGCAGGTGGCCGGCTCGAATCTGGACATCACGGTGACAGCGAACCGGGGCCGCACGACGACCCGGACGGGGGCCGCCGTGCACATCGACGCGAGCTGAGGACCTGGGTGCCGCACGGCGGCGAGCGCCGAGTCACCGTTGGGGTCGATGCCGCAAACCCGCTGGCCAACGGTTGCTTGCTCGACCAAGGCCGCGTCGATGCTTACCGGACTGCGCACTGGAATCAGCTGAAAAGCGGTGCTTGAGTCTGCGCACTGAAGGTACCGTAAGGAGGGCTGTAGGTTGTCACGCTATATGGCACACTTTCGCCAAATTGTTTGTCCGTCTGCGAGTGGGAGATGAGCCCGGGCCAGACCTTCTGGCCATGGATGAGTCATCAGCAAACCCCGCTTGCAGAAGCGGTTGGCGATGACCAGTCGTGTTCTGCCATAAAGCTTTCATGTCGATCGCCCGGTTCAGGACCATCAAGTAGCTGCGGACCATCGCACCA
>JAABUO010005463.1_pt1 | contig 14752 bp, 13 predicted proteins | sample 5559291 | NCBI WGS metagenome assembly JAABUO01 (sample SAMN10711878, study PRJNA513372) | rock metagenome | isolation source: Antarctica rocks | place: Antarctica: Victoria Land, Finger Mt sud | reverse complement strand
AAGCGGCGCACCGGCCGAGCCGGCGAACCTGTCACACCCTCATGGTCAAATCAGCATCTCGCGGTCCAAGCACCCGCGCACAAGATCACACAGCAAGATCATGAAAGATCGAGGTTAAGGCGCCAGCGCCGCCGCCGGCCGTCGGCAAAAGCCTTCTTGAACAGCTCGCGGGTCTGCGCGACGCCCAGCCAGTGCTCCTGGTCCGGCGCCTTCTCGTAGGCGTATCCGGGTGAGATCTGCATGTTGTCGATACCCAGGTCGTCGTTGAGGAAATTCAGGACATCAATGACGTCCTGCGGCGAGTCTGTGTCGAAGAACGTGGTGTTGGTGTTGACCCGAAAGCCCGCCGCCTGCGCCTGCCGGACGGCGGCGACAGCCTGGTCGAACACGCCGTCCTTGCACACTGACGCGTCATGCCGCTCCCGCAGCCCGTCGATGTGCACCATCCAGGCGAAGTTGCGGTGGGGCGTGAAGCGGTGTAGGTGCTTGGGCATCAGCACAGCGTTCGTGCACAGAAAGACGATCTTGCCGCGGCTGAGCAGCTGCCGGACGATTTCGTCGATCTGCGGGTGCATGAGCGGCTCGCCACCGGCGATCGAGACCATCGGCGCGCCGCTCTCCTCTACCGCGGCGACTGCTTGCTCGACCGGCATCCGCTGCTTGAGCAGTGACGCAGGCTGCGCGATCTTGCCGCAACCAGCGCACTTGAGGTTGCAGGCGAACAGCGGCTCGAGCTCGACGAGCAGCGGGAACTTCTCACGGCGCAGCACCTTCTGCTTGAGCAGGTAGGTAGCGAGCCGAATATTCTGACGAAGCGGCATGCTCACGTCAGCTCACCTCCTTTGGCAGGGCGAATCGGATGTTCTCGTCGGCGACGCGCTCCTCGCGCACGTCGACCGGACCCAGGCCGCGTAGGCAGCGCACCAACTCCTCGACCAGGTGCGGCGGTGCGGACGCACCGGCGGTGACACCGACGCGACCTACTCCCGCCAGCCAGCGCAGGTCGACCTCGCCGGCGTCCTCAACCAGGTGCGCCTCCGAGCCCTCGCGCTGGGCTACCTCGACGAGCCGGCGGGAGTTCGACGAGTTGCCCGAGCCCACGACCAGCAGGAGGTCGGTGGCGGCCGCGACGGCGCGCACGGCTGCTTGCCGGTTGCTCGTGGCGTAGCAGATGTCGTCCTTGCGCGGCGCGGCAAGCAGCGGGAAGCGGCCGCGTAGCACGTCGGCCACCTCCTGGGCCTCGACCACCGCGAGTGTGGTCTGCATGACGTACGCGACATGTTCGACGTCGACCGCACGGACGCTGGCGGCCTCGGCGGCGTCCTCGACGACCCGGACCGCGTCGGGCGCCTGCCCGACAGTGCCCTCGACCTCTTCGTGATCGCGGTGACCGATGAGAAAGACGGTGTCACCCCGGCCGACGTAGCGCTTTACCTCGTTGTGCACCTTCGCAACCAGGGGGCAGGTCGCGTCGATGACCGACAGCCGGCGCTGCTTGGCCTGCGCCCGCACTGCCGGCGACACGCCATGGGCCGCAAGCAGGACCCGGCCGCCGACCGGCACCTCGTCGAGTTCGTCGACGAACACGGCGCCGCGGCTCTGCAGGTCCCGGACGACATGCGCGTTGTGCACGATCTGCCGGCGCACGTGGACCGGAGAGCCGTACCGGTCGAGTGCGCGCTCGACGATGTCGATCGCTCGCTCGACCCCGGCGCAGAAGGACCTCGGTGCGGCGAGTACGACCTCGCGCTGCCCCACAGCGTCCACCCACTCGCGCAGGGCCGGCGCTGCCAACCGCAACGCCCGCAGCGCGGTGACGCCACGCGCGGCTGTGCCGGGACGAAGCAAGGGGTGCTCGGCGGTGTCGACGACGGCCCGCACGACGGCGAAGGGGCGGGCTTTTGCGGCCGCTGCCACGGCCTCGGACTCCATGTCGACCGCGAGCGCACCGGTGCGGGCGAGATCCGCCCGCCGGCGACCGTCCACCAGCGTGGCGCTTGATGCCGTCGGCCCCAGGTGCACACGAAGGCCTTGGCGGCGCAGCGCCGCATACAGCAGCGGGGCGGAGGGGACCGGGACGCGGCGCTGCCCGATGATGACCTCGGTCGCGACGACTAGATCACCGGGGCACACACCTGGTGCCACGCCGCCGGCGACGCCGGCCAGCAGCAGCCCGGCGCACCCGCCGGCGTGCCTGTCAAGGCGCCGGCGTGCCCGTGCCACTCCGACGCCAACGGACATCACGGTGCCCCGGGGTAGCCGGCCGGCAAGGGCCACTCGCTCCATCCGCAGCGCGGTAACGACGGCGGCGGGTGCGGGCGAGGCCGCCTGGGTGTCCGGGACGGCCGAACTCGAGGCGCTGCCCGCGGTCATCGCGGCACCGCCAGGTAGCGTCCTAGGGCGCTGAGCGGGAAGACGATCCGGTAGAGGTGGTAGTTGATGTAGAAGTCACCGGGAAATCCGGTGCCGGTGAACTGCGGCTCGTCCCAGCTGCCGTCCGGGCGTTGGCGCTCGACGAGCCAGTGCACGCCCCGCTCGACGGCCGGGCCGTGCTCACCTGCGGCAAGCAAGGCCAGCAGCGCCCAGGCGGTCTGCGAGGCGGTCGGCTCCCCTCGCCCGACCCAGGCGACGTCGCGGTAAGAGCGCAGGTCTTCTCCCCAGCCGCCGTCGGCGCCCTGGCGGGCGACCAGCCAGGCGACCGCCCGTCGCACGGGAGCGCTGCTGACGGGGATGCCGGCGGCGACGAGCGCCGGGACGGCGGCACCTGTCCCGTACAAGTGGTTGGCCCCCCAACGCCCGAACCAGGAGCCGCCCGGCTCCTGGGCCGCGAGCAGCCAGTCGACGCCTCGCCGGCACGCCGACGAGTCCCCCTGCCCGGCCGCTGCCAGCATCTCCACCACGTGGGCGGTAACGTCCGCCGACGGCGGTTCGGTGACCTCGCCGAAGTCGCAGAACGGCAGCCGGCCGGGCAGCGAGCTGGTGTTGTCAGCGTCGAACGCGGCCCAGCCGCCGCCGGTGGACTGCATTCCCGCGACCCAGGTGACCCCGCGTTCGCACGCCGCCGCCAGCTGCGCCGGGTCCGAGGGCGCCGTCCGCTGCAGAGCGAGGACCACCTCGGCCGCATCGTCTGTGTCGGGGTATCTGTTGTTCTCGAACTCAAATGCCCAGCCGCCAGGGGCAAGCCCAGGGCGTTGCACGGCCCAGTCGCCGGGGACCCGGATCTGCTCCTCCAGCAGCCAGTCGGCGGCTCGGCGCAGCGTGTCGTCGTCACCGGGCACGCCGGCGTCCAGAAGCGCGGTGAGGGCGAGGGCTGTGTCCCAGACCGGGGACTGGCAGGCCTCGATGCGCCTGACCGGTCCTTGGGGTGTCTGCTCCCGCACGACAAAGCCTTCCAGCCCGTCGATCCCTGCCCGCACCGCCGGATGGTCCAGCGGGTAGCCGAGCAGGTGCAGCGCCAGGACCGAGTACACCCACGGCGGTTGGATCCCGCCCCAGGAGCCGTCCGCCTCCTGCCGCGCGAGTATCCATTCCGCCGCCTGACGCATCGCGAACTGGCGCACGCTGCGCAGCGGGCGCCGCGCGTAGGCGTGCAGGACCCGGTCGAGGCGCTGGAAGGCACCGGCCCACGACGTGACCGGCGCACGGCCGCGGGCCGGCCGGCCGGACAGCAGCAGGTCCACGCTGAAGGGCAGCGGGTGGTTCGGCCGCAGCGTGGCGACTACTGCCAGTGGCACGATCGTCTGGCGGGCCCAGCAGGCGAAGTGGTAGGGATTGAGGGGGAACCGCGACGGGAGCAGGACGAGCTCGGGCGGCAGGTTGGGCAGCTCGTCCCAGGACCAGAGGCCGAACAGCGCCAACCAGATGCGGGTGAAGACGCGGGCACGCTCAAGGCCCCCCTCGGCGATGACGAACGCCGCGGCAGCGGCCATGTGCTTGGCCGCGGGGTCGTCACCGGCGAGCCGGAGCGCGACCCAGGCCTCCGCCGTCGTCGACAGGTCACCGGGACCGCCGAAGAACGTGGCCCAGGTGCCATCCTCGCGCTGCTGCGACCGGATCCAGCGTGCCGCCGCCTCCGTGTCAACAGCGGTGCGCACCCCGAGGAACTCGCGCAGCAGCAGGTCCTCGGCGTCCATCGTCACGTTGGTGGCGAGCTCGCCCTTCCACCAGCCCCGCGGGTTCTGCAGGCTGCGCAAGTGGCCGACGGCGCGGGCTGCAGCCTCCTTGGCGGCCGCTGGGGCCTCTGCGGCTGCTGGAATGTCTGCGGCTGCTGGGACCTCTGCGGCGTGGGTCGGCTCAGCCGCCCGAACTGCGCCCGGCGCGGCCGGCTGCGCCATCAACTCTGCCTCAACACGACGAAATTCCCGAGCGCGCACAGCTCGTCGCGTACCGACGTGGGGATGCCGTCGAGCTGCAGCGCCTGCTCGGCGAGCATCAGATGCCGGCGCGCCTCCCGTTCGGCCCACTCCCGGCCGCCAGCGCGCGCGACTAGGTCGGCCGCGTGCCGCAGGTCGGCATCACCGTTGCTGCCGCACCCAGAGATCCAGGCCGCGAGCTCGTCCCCGGCAGCGGTACCCGATGTCATCGCGTAGGTGACCGGCAGGGACTTCTTGTGCGACCGCAGGTCCGAGCGCACAGGTTTGCCGGTCTGCTCCGGCTGGCCCCAAATGCCGAGCAGGTCATCGACCAGCTGGAAAGCAAGCCCGAGCTCGTCCCCAAACACCGACATGGCCTGCACCAGAGCCCCCGGCGCGCCAGCGAGCACGGCGCCGATTGCCCCGCTCGCCCGCAGCAGCGCCCCAGTCTTGTCGGCAGCCATGGCCAGGCACTCCCCGACGCTGACGTCGTGCCGCCGCTCGAAGGCAAGGTCCTCGACCTGGCCGCGCACCAGCTGCTGGGTGGCGTCCGCGAGCAGCCGGCCCGCCGCGGCAACCTGCGGCGCTGCGGCCGCGAGCAGGACCTGCTGGGCGAGCGCGAGCAGTGCGTCGCCGAGCAGAATGGCGCTGGAGGGCCCCCACACGGCCCAGACCGTCGCCCGGTGCCGCCGCTCGGTGTCGCCGTCCATGAGGTCGTCGTGCAGCAGCGAGAAGTTGTGGACCAGCTCGACGGCCACCGCTCCAGGGATGCCGGTGGTGGCAGGCATTCCGGCCGCCTGAGCGGACAGCAGCGCGAGGGCGGGCCGGACCGCCTTACCCGCCGGACGCTGCAGGGGGCGGCCGTCGGCGTCACTCCACCCCAGGTGGTAGGCCGCCAACGTGCGGCTCGTTCGGTCGAGGCTGTCGACGGCCGCTCGCAGCGCCGGGAGCACGGCCGCACGGCTGGCGGACAGGCTGCTAATACTCAAAACGGTCATGCGAGGGCTCCAACGGCTGCTTGGGATACCGGCGCGGTGGCGGCCCGGTAAATGGCGGCGGCAGCCGTTTCGCCGCTTCGCACGGCACCTTCCATAGTTGCCGGCCAGCCGGTGTCGGTCCAGGCCCCGGCCAGGACCAGTCCGGGCAGGGCCGTCACCGCTGCCGGGCGTAGCGCGGCGCTACCTGGGCGCGGCCGAAACGTCGCGGCCCGTTCGCGGGTGACAAAAGCTTCGCGGACGACAGCACCTCGGGCACGCGGCAGCAGCTCGGCGAGCGCAGGTTCGACCAGCGCGCGCAGTCGCTCGCTGGGCAGGGCGATCAGGTCATCGGCGCCGGACAGCGACACCGCCACGCACTGCCCTTCGCCCAGTCCGACCTGTGCGGTACGGTCGAACGCCCACTGCACGGGTGATCCGAGCGCCGCGACGAACGGCTCGTCGAGCACCCGCCGGTCATAGACGACGTGGACGTTGACGATGGGTACGGCGCCGAGCCGCGCCGACCAGCCGGCGCCCAGCGCGACGGCGCCCGCTGGCAGCAGCCGTTCGGCTGCGGCGGGAGGCACCGCCAGGATCACCGCATCGACCTGTTCGTGCTCGCCCTCCCTCAGCCGCACGTGCCACTGGGTGCCGACGCTCTCCAGCTGCTCGACTCGGGCTCGGGTGCGTACCAGCGCACCGGCTGCCGCGAGGGCCGATGCCGCGGGGGCCGCGTGTAGCCGCTCGAGCGGTACCCGCGACCACCCGATGTCACCGGCGGCGGTGTCGGTTAGCAGCCCGAGCCGAAAGACGGTGGCTGCAAGGCCCAGCGAGGCGTGCTCGGCCCGGGAGTTCAGTGTGGCGAGACCGATGAGGTCCCACAGCGCGGCGACGCTGCGGGCATCCTGACCATGCGCGGCCAGCCAGTCACCGAACGCGCGGTTGTCGCTCGCAGGGTCGCCTGGATCGACGGCGCGCAGCGCGAGCGCGGCGCGCACGGCCATCAGCCGTTGGCGCACAGTGAGGGGCTGGTAGCAGGCCAGCGACCGAGCAAGATGCAGCGGCGCGGGCAGCCCGGTACGGCGGATCCGGGCCCGCGGCCGGCCGGGTTCGAGAACCGGGATGTCGAGCCGCGGCTGCAGCGTGACCAGCGAGGCGACCCCGAGCCGATCGAGTAGCGCTCGGTAGCGGGTGCAGCAGCGCAGGAACACGTGCTGGCCGTTGTCGACGAGCAGATCATTGTGTCGGTAGGAGCAGGTCAGGCCTCCCAGTCGGGGCTTCGCCTCGAGCAGGACCACGTCGTGCCCGGCGTCGGCGCACGCAAGCGCCGCCGTGAGGCCGGCTAAGCCCCCGCCGACCACGGCGACCCTTCCCGCTGTCGCACCGGCCGGCCCGATCACGGCTGCCGTCCGAGCAGGGCCCGCCCGGCAACCGCCAGCTTCTGTCCGCCCGACAGCGACAGCCGCTTGTCGAAAACGCTCGCCGGGTCCTGCGCGATGCGGTCCAGCAGCTTGGAGTAGATGCCCGCCATGGCGGCGCAGCAGGCGGCGCTGCGCCGGTCGAGCAGCGGCACGAGCCGCATGCCTTCGGCATACCAGCCCCGGGCCCGTTCTGCGCTGACGCGCACGAGAGCGCTCAACGCCCCGTCGGGGTCGTGCAGCCGCCCCTGCTCGTCCAGCCTGAGCACCACCCCGAACCGGTCCAGGTCGTCCTGCGGCAGGTACACCCGGCCGTTGAGCAGGTCCTCCCGGATGTCGCGCAGGATGTTTGTCTGCTGTAGTGCGATACCCAAGGCGTCGGCGTAATGGGCGGCGCGGGGATGCGGACGGCTGCCGAACACACCGAGGCACAGCCGGCCCACCGACCCGGCGACGCAGCGGCAGTACGTCACCAGCTCGTCAAAGGTCTCGTAGCGGCAGCCCTCGACGTCCATCTCGACGCCGTCGACAAGTTCGTCGAAGGCCGGCAGCGGCACCTGGTAGCGGGTGGCCCCATCGCGGACGGCCGCGATCACCGGGTCGCCCGCGTCGGGTGCGTGCAGCTGCTCACGCAGCTGCCCGAGCTGACGGCGCTTCTCGGGCACGGGCAGGTCGCCGTCGCCGATGTCGTCGATGCGGCGGGCCAGGGCGTACACGGCACACAGAACTGCACGCTTGTCAACGGGCAGCAGGCGGATGCCGTAGTAGAAGTTGCGTGCCTGTGACCTGGTAATCGTCTCGCAGGCTGCGTACGCCTCTTCGAGTTCGGCGGTCACGTTAGCGCTCCGAGCAGGACGCGCGGCAGCTGGATGGTCAGGTCTTTGCGCCGGGGCCGGGGGGTGGCGACCAGGACGTCAGTCCCGGGTCGCCGCAGAGCGGCGATGGTCGCGCGACCCCCGGCCACGAAGCCGGCGACGGCGACCCGTCCCCACCCGTGGAGAAGTCCGGCGAGCGGGGTTCCCTGCTCGAGCAATTGAGCGGCGCGCTCGGTCTCGAACGCGATCAGTCGGCGCAGGGCAGGGGAGGATGAGGGTGCGTCGAGATCCTCGGGCCGCACGCCGTACGCGGCCATGTCGGCCTGGGGAAGGTAGATGCGGCCGGCACGGCGATCCTCGGCGACGTCCTGCCAGTGCTCGAGCAACTGGAGCGCTGTGCACACCCGATCGGACAGCGCGACGCTGACGTCATCGGCTGCGTCCAGGACCTGGAGCACGATCCGCCCTACCGGGTCGGCGGAGAGCCGGCAGTAGCCGAGCAGGTCATCGAAGCTCGCGTACGAACTCACCCGCTGGTCATGCCGGTTCGCCTCAACCAGTCGCAGGAAGGGCTCCTGGCCCAGCCCGGTCTCACGGACCGTCGGCACGAGCCGGCGCAGCACAGCCGCCTGCGGCTTCCCGGTCGTCCATACGAGGGCGAGGTCACGGGCGAACAAAGCGAGCAGCTTGGCCCGGTCACCGGCTGCCTCGTCCCCCAGGTCGTCGACGGCGCGGGCGACGTCGTACACCGCCCGCAGGTGCCGGCGCAGCACCGGGGGCAGCACCCACAGCGCGACGGGGAAGTTCTCCGCCCGCTCGCGTACGCCGAATCCGGCCTCGCGCGCGCCATCGCCGGGTGGGACGGCTCTCGCGGGAACGGGAGCGGTCTTGGCCATATCCCGATCCTGCGCGCGGAGGGCCCACCCGTCGCCTGCCCCGGGGCACATGTTGGAGACATACAATTGTCCCTGATGTACAACGACTGCGCGAAGCAACCACGGGGGGTGGCAGATGCCCCAGTCGGCCCGGGAGGTTCGACCTGCCCAAGAATCCGGCGGCGACGCCGTTCCGGTGCTCGAGGGGCTGCTACAGGCTCTTGTCGACGACCTACCCGTGGTGCTTGATGATGTCGGCCGGCTGCTCGCCGGGCCCTGGCCGGGCTACGCCGAGTTCCTGCAACAGCAACACGCGGCCGTTGCCGACGCCGGACGCGACGCGCTGCGGCGCGTCGTCGACACGGCCGACCGGGCACTGCAAGGCCGGGAGATTGAAAACACGGAAGAGATCGACGCGGACCTGGCGGTCTTCGTGGAGGTCGGCCGGGCGGAGTGGCGTACCGGCACGAGCCTGGCCACGCTGCTGTCGGCCTACCGCGCTGGTGCACGTGTCGGTTGGCGGTGCATAGCGCGCGTCGCTGTGGCGCGAGGCATCCCGGCCGATGTCGTCGCACGGTTGGCGGAGGCAGTCTTTGTGCTGGTCGATCATCTGTCGGCAGCGTCTGCCCGCGGCTATGTCGAGGAGCAACAGCAAGCAGCGGCCGAGCTGGAACGCGCCCGGGCCGATCTCGTCGAGCTGTTGCTGGCCGGCCGGCCTGACGAACGGCTGATTGAGGTCACGGCAGCCCGGGCGCGCTGGGCACTGCCTCCCAGCGTCACCCTGGTAGTCGTAGATCCCGAGGCACCGGTCGCCGTCGACCTGACCGGCCGGCTGCCTGGTGACTGCCTATCGATCCGTTGGCCGGATGTGAGGGGCGCCATCGTGCCCGACGCCGCAGGGCCGGGTCGACGGTCCCGGCTGGCGGACGCACTGCAGGGGACCCCTGCGGTCATTGGGCCGTCCGTGCCGCCGTTCCGGCTGGCAGCGGCACTGCGCATCGCGCAGGTCGCGGCGCGGCTGCAGCGCGAGGCGGTCGTCGTCGCCGCCCCGCTGTTCGTCGACGAGCACCTCGACGCGATCATTGTCCACCGCGACGCGAGGCTGCTCGACGTGCTCGCGCAGCGGGTCCTGGAACCGCTCGCCGGGCTACCCCCGGAGACCCGGCTACGGCTGGAGGAGACGCTCCCGTCATGGCTACGGCACATGGGAAACAACAGCGCCGTCGCCGCCGAGCTGCACGTGCACCGTCAAACAGTCCGCTACCGGCTCGGCCAGCTGCGCGAGTTGCTCGGTGACGCGCTGGACGATCCGACCGTCAGGCTCCGCCTACTGCTCGTCCTGGGATGGCAGCCGCCGCTGACTCGGCCGGCCGGCGCTCCGGTCGCCCCCGGCTAGGGCGAGGTGACCTTGCCGGCTCTCAGCGACCGGGGGCGGCCCGCTGCCGCGGCCAAGGACTTTCCGGTACCGCAAAGTCCGGCCTTGCGACGCAGGCAATGAATCCTCTGCCCGTTAATTCCCGTGCTGTGGGCCGGCTCGCGGGGCCCGTGTGGGCAGCCGCGGTTGTTGCGGACTGCCGGGGCGGACTGCCGGGGCGGTGGGGGGGGGCGCCCAGGCGAGACGGCGAGGCAGGCATTCGGCGTCTCCCAAGCGATCGCCGGGGCGCGAGGTTGTGAGAGGGATGCCAGCACCGCTCCCCAGGGAAAGACCCGGACTGCGGCACAGTGGGTCGCGGATAAGGACGACGCCCGGCGGGCTGAGCATTGGCCCGCCGTCGGAGGCGACGACCTCCAGCGGCTGCGGTCAAGGCGGCAGAGCACCGCCGCTACGCCCGACTGCTCGGCAGCGCGGGCTCGATCAGAGCGCCCGGCTTCCCGGCCACAGACACCCGACATGGCAGTCTTCGAGCAACCTCAGCGACCCGGCCTGCTGGGTCCGCGCCGGTCGATGTCGCCTGTACCCGTCGGTCGCCACGCCCGGCAACTCACGGTTCTCAGCGGCTCGAACCCGTTCACAACGGACAAAGCCACTTTGCAGGCCCCTGACCCTTCGGTCGGCGCTCGCCATGCCCACAGCGCGGCGCTCGCCATGCCCACACAGCGCCTTCCGCAACCCCCCCCGCCCCTGTCCTGGCTTGAGAGCACCCTGCCGGTGACACCGGAGCCGAGCTTGGTATCAGCGGCGGTGGGCAGAACCGGGAGGCCGACGCCAGGCTCGCCGCAGACGGCATCCGTGCAGCAGCACCAACGAAGACAGCAACAACGCGGCGATTATCAGCGGCACGGATCCTGTCCTGGCACTCCAAACGATCACACAGCCGTCGACTGCAACCAGCAACAGCCTCGCCAGCAGACGTCGGACTGGAGTGCGCACCGCTGTCTTGAGAGTAGTGAGGCTGGGGTCGGGATCTCGCCAGAACTGCTGCTCCAGTTCAGCTAGGACTCGCAGCTCCTGGTCGCTTAGCCCCATGCCCCGACCTCCTCCCCGGCTGGAGAGGACTCCAGCCGCGCGCTGTTCAGCCGCGCACAACTCTGCTATTGACGCAAACCGCAGCGCTGCCTTTCTTGGTTGCATCCAACGGCCCGACAGCTCCCTCCTGCCCCCTCGGGCAGGTGCTTGCGGCACCTGCGCAGTGCTTAGGGATCCACACGACACCGCTGGTTCGATGAAGATCTGGTCGACCCCTAGGAGGAGGCACAGCAAGAGCACGCCGACGTCGTGCAAAGAAACAAGATTCTTGGCTGCGCCCCCTTCCGCGTCCAACGCGAGAGCGTCGCCGGGACGCCGCCTGTCGCTCCGGCCCGGGCCGGCCGCGACCGACGCCGCCTGCTGCAACAGTTCTACTCGAACATATTTTCTGCTGTCAAGGGTGGTCGAAGGGCCGGGCTAAAGCTCCGTCATGAAGGAATACGCAGGGGCAACCGGGCAGTGCCGCGGCTCGGTCCAGTAGACGGTGTGGCTGCCGCGCTCCGCGACTGTGCAGCGGGTTGCCGCGGTCGCTAGCCCGGCCGCGACGGACCGGTCACATTGTCCGACTGACCGATGAGATCTCGACCGCTATCGCCTCGGTCAGCACGCCGCTATCGTGGCCAGCCGCGTGCTCGGCCTGCACCGACGCGGCGTCGCCATGGCTCGGATCGGTACCGCAGGGGCTACCCGGGCTGCACCTGCCGACACTGTCGACGCACGACACGGCCGCGCTGCTCACCAACACCTCACAGCCCGTACGAGCCGAGCTGGACCGGTACGGCATCACGGCGCTGCTCGGCGCCCAGGGCTGAGAGAGGGGGCTGCCCGGTCTGGTTGGCATGTGAGCTTCCTGCTCTTTGCTGCCCACGGGCGTGTCGTCTCATCGGCTGTCGCTGCTTGCTCCGGCAGACGGACAAGTCGACACTGCCAGGGGCTTCTTGTCCGGAGCGTCATGGCGTCATGCGTCGGGTGCCGGTTCTGTTACCGCGGGAGCAGTCGGGGACGTAGCCCGGGTGGCGCGACTTGGCGGCTTCCGCGTCCGCGAGGTCGATCTCGACGGTCACGTGCGGGGTGCTGTTGAAAGACGCGGTGGTGATGGACCTTGCCCCTGGGGACTGATTGCTTAGCCCAGCCCGCCGTACTCGGGTTCGGGTTCGGGTTCGGGTTCGGGTTCGGGGAGTTCGACGACAACGGTGACGCCGCAGACACGACGGCAGGTACGGCCGCCGGCGAGCCATGTGTCCAGCGTAGCGGCGGGGTGCAGCCATCACCGCGGACACCAGGTGCGCCCGGTCCCCGGTCCGTATGCGCGGGCGCGCTCGAGGAACCACAGCTCGTTGCAGACCAGCAGGCCGACTCACAGCCCGGCCGCGTCGGTATGGCGTAGCGCCGAGACCGGCATAGCGCCCGGTTACGTGCGGAACTTGTCCCGCGCCCCTTCTCGTGCTAGCGGGGAGTAGCAGTAGAGGGTGGCGGCGAAGGTTTGTCCGGGCTGGCTGGAGGCGGCTGGAGAAGGACGGAGACCCGCTGGCGGGTGACCCGGAACAACTCTGCAATCTTGTCCATGGTCAGTCCTTCTGTATACAGCGCGCGGGCGTTCTCCCGCCGCCAGCGCCCCGCCGCCTGAGTCAAGCGTTCCAGCTCTGCGGTCATGACTTCGACCACCAACGGCTGAGGTTCGTTGGACATGATGCAGCGCCAGGATGCTCCGCGGCTGTGGTGGGCCAGTAGGCCCGTTGCGCGCAACGCTGTCTGGTCGAAAACCGCTGCGCTCTCGCGCAGTTGGGTGATCAGATCCTCCAGGGCCTGCGCGGCAGGATCCTGCGGTGACGTCACGCGTGGCTCCTTCCCACACCCGTCCGCAATGGCTATTGCGGCAACGGTTGTTGCATGGCAGTCTGAGGGTAGTTCAGTCCCTCCTGGAAGGCGAGCGCCGTGGCCCTGGTGACAAAGAATGACGTTGACGGTGCGGCACTTCGGATGTCGGCAGGGAAGGGGCCGGGGGCAGGGTGGCCCGCAGGCGTGATGGGGGCGCAGCTGCACGAGGCGTTGGCCGACCTCGCAGCTCTGGCCGCGTCGGGAGTGAGCGATTGCGCTGGGGCGGGCGTCACCTTGCTGATGGGAGGAGAGCTCAGCACGGCTGCTGCGACCAGCGAGCAGGCGCGGCGCTCCGACCAAGCACAGTACGAGCACGGTGACGGTCCCTGCCTGACTGCCCTGCGCACAGCGCAGCCGGTCTCGTGTGAGGACTACCGGAGTGAGCAGCGCTGGCCAGAGGTTGCGCGTGAGGCGCTGGCGGTGGGAGTGGGCAGTTCGTTGTCGCTGCCGCTGGACGACGGCACCGCGGTCATCGGGGCGCGCTCAACCTTTATGGGACCGCCCCGCACGGCTTCGACGCCCAGTCGCGGGCCAATGCGCATGCCGCAGCTCGGCAGGGCTCGGCGGGTCTGCGCTACCTGGCCCGGTTGGGGCGCAGCGGCGCAGCGCTGAGCGCAGTAGAGGAGGCGTCTCGCGTGCCGCAGCTCAGCCTCCCGCGGGGGTGCCGGTCGTGGCGGGACTGACCTGCGCTGTCCGGTATCTGGTGGGCGGACGGTCAGGCCGGACCGGGGGGACTGGTGTGACCTCTTCGAATTGCCGGACGGGGGTATCGCAGTGGCCATCGGCGATGCGATGGGTCACGGGCCCACAGCAGCACCGGCCATGTGGCAGCTGCGTGCCGTGCTGCGCAGCTGCGCCTACGAGGGCGTCAGCCCCTCAACGGTCCTGGACCGTATGGACGCCCTGGTCCAGGACTTCGACATGGCGCAGACAGCTACTGTCTTACACGGCCGGCTGATGACGGGCGCGCACGGGGCTCGCCTGCGGTATGCCAACGCCGGACACCTTCCGCCGCTACTGATCGGACCCGATGGGACCGCTCGTTACCTCGACCGGACCGGCTCCAGTCTCATTGGCGCGCCGACGACGGCGCGGCAACCCCGGCCCGAAGCCGCCGCCGAGCTGCCGGCCGGCTCGACGTTGCTGCTGTACACCGACGGCCTAGTCGAGAACAGGCACCGTGACATAGACGTGGGCCTACACCAGCTGCAGCGTGCCGTCACCGGACACGCCAGGAAGGACGGGCCGGAGGCGCTCTGCGACCGGGTGCTTCAACAGATGGCCGCGCACGAGCAGGACGACGACGTCACCGTGCTCGCCGTGCACATCAACGGCGGCGCAACGGCTCCGCCTAACACCCCCTCCGCCCCCGACAGCAGCACGCCAGCGGCGCCGCCGGAGCTCGCCCCCAAACTGGCGCTGCGCCTGACGCACCGGCTCGCCGAAGCCGAGAACGACAGCGATGCCCTGCATCGCCTGCTTAGCGGCGACGGGGCCGCAGATGAACACCTCGCCGCCTTTGCCTGGCGGTGCCTGTCCCTGGTTCAGGACGCGCTGCTGTTCGGCGCCGTTGAAGTTGCCGCCTCTCTCGGCATACCCGACCAGGACCTGCCGCGGTAGGCACACCGAAGTCGTGGAGCCCCAGGCGCTACCACCCGCGCTGTCGCTTGCCGCGGCAGCTCGCTGCACCTCCCCAGCTGCAAAGGCCGGGTCCTTCCTCCGTTTGGACGAGGCGACGGGCCCGTCGGGCGCCTTCAGCCGGAGACCGCACGGCGAGGTGCCTGCGGGGCTGCGTTGCGCTCCTGCCTTTTTGTTTCCTGCTGAGGGCGCCCTGCCGGTGCAACAGCCCGGCCGGTGTTTCTTAGTGCCGGGTAGCGAGCTGAGCGCCGCGGCTCCACGCTCTGCGGGTCAGCCGGGCGGCCGCGAGCGCGGCGCGGGCGGCATTGGCTCCGCAGGCTCCGTGCACGCCC
>JAABUO010005462.1_pt1 | contig 14756 bp, 16 predicted proteins | sample 5559291 | NCBI WGS metagenome assembly JAABUO01 (sample SAMN10711878, study PRJNA513372) | rock metagenome | isolation source: Antarctica rocks | place: Antarctica: Victoria Land, Finger Mt sud | reverse complement strand
CTCACATTGATTTCCCGGAGCAAACATTATGCCGATCCCCAAAATCCCCTTGTCGCCGCTCCTGCTGCCGCTGGCTCTTTTCCCGGCGGCAGCCTTTGCCGCGCCGACCCTCATGCCGCGTGACCTGCCGCCGGGACATTGGGCCGCCGGCTCCGTCAAGCGCGTCGTGCATGAGAACATCATGGGGACCACGCCCGACGGCCGGTTCCGAGGCGATGCTCCGGTCACGCGCTACGAGCTTGCCGTCGCGCTGGACCGCTTTGTTTCCTATATTGAAGCGGGCCGCAAGCCGCTTCATGCTCAAGTCTTTCCCGTGCCTACGCGTCTTGCGCCTGCGGCGAATCCCGTTGAGCGCCAGGCGCTGACCCGTCTGGTCGCAAACGGCTTCCTGCCCAAAAGCTCGCCGCTCGTCACCAAAAACGGCGCTGTTCCCGTGACTGCCAAAGAAACGTCCGACGCGCTGGCTGCCGTGACGATCCGCCTGTCCGACCGGGCAGAACCGCTGCGACAGGAATAATTCACAACTCCGGCACAAACCTCGGCATCAAGTTCCCGCTTAACCCTGCCGATAATGACAGTGCGCCCGTCACCAAGCGGGCGGCTAAATTCAGCAATTCCCACGCACGGAGATTAAGATAATGGCGGAAAAAGCGGAAGAAAAGGCGGCGGGCGCAAAAAAAGGGCCGCCGATGATGATCATTATGGCCGTGTTCGCGGTGATTGTGCTGGGGGCGGCGTTTATGATGGTTCAAAAAGCCAATGCCAAGCAAAAAGGCGGCGAAGTCAAGAAAGTGGAAAAAGGGCCGGTGATGACCCTGGACGAGTTTCTCGTCAATCTGTCCGACCCCGGCAGCGATCACTTCCTGAAAGTCACCGTCGGCCTGGAACTGGACAAAGAAAAAGGCAAAACGGCCGAGTCGCTCAAAGAACAAACCCCGGAAATCCGCGACGCCATCCTGACGTCTTTGTCCAGCGAGACCCGCGACCAGGTTGCCCCGGAAAGCGGGCGAGAGAAGCTCAAAGCCCAGATCAAAAAGAACGTCAACGAAGCGCTTGGCGAAGAAGACGTCAAGAATGTCTACTTCACGAACTTCGTCACGCAATAACCGGGGGCCGGCTCCTGCCAACTAGGAGCCGGCTCATACGGAGCCTCGGATGAGCATATCCGTCAGCGTATCCGTGATCGGCATTCCTGTCAATTTTTCAATCCATCCCCATTGACCGGCAGGATTGACTTCAAGAAAGACATACTCGCCGTCAGGCGTCAAAATCATATCAATACAGCCGAATACTAAGCCAAGATGCTTCATCAACAACAAAAGCTTGCTACTGATTTCATCTGGAAGGGTATGCTTTTCGTGTGTTGGCACTGCATCCGGGGTCAGGGACAAATGACGCCAGTCAATCTTTGTATCTTCATACTCTTGTGAATGAATCTCTGCCGGAAAAATAATATCACCGACAATGGTAATTCTTAGCTCCAGGCGTTTCTCTACATACACCTGAAACGCAACTGGGCAGGCAACAATCCGATCCAGTTGTTCCATACGTTCCGGCGTCAAAATCCTCGCAAAAACAGCATAATTCACGTGTTCTGGTTCATCTATAGGCTGTGCGGGAGGTAGCGCAAACTGGCCCGCATAAGACTCTTCAATCTCCTTAGTAAATCGAGCAGGCCCACCCCCTACAGATGCTCCGGCAATTGGCTTGAACAGAGTAATACCCGAATTGTTCGCAACAAAAGACCGTACTTCATCAGGCTGGTTCGTTATAAGTGTTAATGGGACACACAGTCCTACTTCTTTAGCTACTTGTAACTGGTACACTTTTATGTTAGCCTTATGCTCGTTCTGCCGTGGGTTAACCGAGAAACAATTCATTTGACCAAACATACTTTGTACTAGTGCTAAATTCTCACTTCTCACAAACCTTTCTTCATAATTGGAGAGGCCATCGTTCAGCAAAAAGTCGCCAAAACGCCTGTACCAGTTTGAGGTGACTTGCCGCGTGTCAACTATTTTGTTTCCATCCGATAGGGTAGCATAAATCTCGTTGTGGTTAGAGCAATGTAAGCTGATCTTGGAAACCAGCGGAAAAGTCTCGGTGTTGAAGCGGAACCACGGGACATTTTTTTCATTAAGCTTCTTGATGACAGCCGTGACGTTCGGCTCATGAAAACAGGAAGTTATCAAAACTAGCTTGTCTTGAGTTAACATTTTGCCTCCTAAATGCGGTTTTAATAATTGTAGCTTGGTGCAAAAAGTCGGACGAAAAAGAACGCCCTCAAGTGCTCAGAAGAACTAGGCAGTATGACGGCGTTCGGCATTCGTTTAATAACCACTTTTGAGGTGTTGTTCTCTAGTTGTGGTTAAAAGTCGCGGGTAGAGTCAGTGAATACAGTACCGTCGATACCGCCGGTGGTTTCGTTTTCGACGGGGTGTGAGTTTGGGTCCTGTATCGCCCCACCGACAGGAGGAGAGAAAATCAAGCTAGCACGATTTAAACTCTCGTTGGGCACGTTGTCTGCCCACAACAGAACGAATGGCAAATTCACTTTTTGGTTCATGGTTATGTTCCTCAGTCATGGTCGTGATCCGCAGGTTGCTGCGTTTCAATTTTGGAATTAGCTCGGCAATGGCTTAGGAAGTAGCTGTGCCGCCTACTGACTTGCTTCCTGTTGCAAGTGAGATATGTCGTTCCAGAGCCGCGTTAGTAGGACTTGGATCGCTCCAGTGGCAGAGGCTAAGAGAATCAGGCTGACGCTTCTCCGACTCAGTGTGGTGTTGTTCTCCTTTCAAAATCAGTTGAAGACATGCTCAGAAATCACGGGTTGGATCGCACAATTGTTCGCCGTCGGGACCGCCAGTGAGTTCATCACCAGCATGAATTGCGCCTGGGTCTTGTATCATCCCACCAACAGAGGGCGAGAAAATGAGATCAGCATGGCTTATGCCCTCACCAGGCAGGTTTTCTGCCCAGAGTAGAGTGAATGGTAGGATTGGAGTGGAATTCATGGTATGGCTCCTTGAGGTAGTTGTTTATGTTGGGCTGAATGTTACAGCAAATGGAGAAAGTCCTGCGGTCCCCGCAGCGTCGGTCGGATGTACTCTCGCGCAGTCCAATGGTTGAGGGGTGAGATTGCCTTGCTGACAATCAGGCGCAACTGCCTCACCACCGCTTGATACCTTGTTTGGGTAAATGAACTTGGCGTGCCCATCAGCCATGATATAATTGGCCGCGTCCTGATGACGACCAACCTGACCTGAAAACCATGCTGGCTTGCTGTCAGGAGTGGAATTGGCGGACCACCGTGCACCCATAGCGCCTGTCGCGTACTGAATAGTAGGAAGATGTGCATCATCGTCAGTAGCAAGGACAACGTGGTTCACATCGAAACTTATCACCCGGCAAAAAATGTTTCCTGCCCCATCGCCCGCAGTCGACATGAAACCGCTTGGAGGGGCTACGGTGTATCCTTGCGTACCTTCTGACGGATCATTTATCATCGCAGGGTCGCCAGAAACCTCAAATAGCAGAACTGTCGACGCTGGAGCTTTGAAGTCGGACAGCATATCGCCGGAGGCAGCCGTACTAAACCCGTAGGACATTGGATAACCTACAGTCTTTCCTCCCTGAACTGCCGGAGCTGTCGCATCATCAGGACATGCATAGACGCCAATGCTCTTGACATAAGCAAAGCACTGTCCTGCCCAGCCTAAACCCGTAGGAGCGACCGGGTTTGCTAAAAGAAGAGCACCAGAGGGATAGGTTTCATCGTTGTCTTGAACATACTGCATCAAGGCAAGGCCAAGTTGTTTCTGATTGGAGAGGCAGGCTGTGCGGCGGGCGTTTTCGCGCACCTTCTGAAAGACGGGAAACAAAATTGCGGCGAGAATCGCAATGATGGCGATGACGACGAGCAACTCGATTAGGGTGAACGCACGACGCGATAAAGGATCGGGCTGCTGGGACCAGTTGCTAAAGGACATTTTGACGCACTTTTAGTTAGGACTAGGCTTACAAAGACGCAAGAATAGACGTGTTCAGCAACATTGCCAAACTGAGAAATGGTAAAGAGGTTTTTTAGAACTGAGAAATGGTAAAGAGGTTTTTTAGAACTGAGAAATGGTAAAGAGGTTTTTTAGAACCTGCATTACATTTATATCGCAATTATACAGACTAAATTTCTGCTTGTCAAGAGGTCTGCGAAAACTTCTCGGATTATTTTTCGTGAATGATTTTGCGAACATCCTGCTGCATTCTTACTGCACCGTCAGCGGCAGCGGGCCGACAGTATCCGGCCCTGGGCCGAGCGTGAATGTCTGAACACTTGCTTTCAGTGTGTAGACGCCTTTAGTGTTGAATATCTGGGGAGCGGAGGCTGCGTTCAGTTTCACGCTCTCCGTCAATGTTTGACCTGGCGCGAGCGTCTGGGCGACAGGAGAGCTTGAAACACAGGGTGGTGGGGGCGCTCCGATGAAAACGTAGACCGGGTAGATTTGTGCGCCTGCCGCATCTGTGATTGTCACTGTGGTATACGGATGACTTGGATCAACAGTTGATCCGGCGCAGGTTGGAATCTGCATTGTGATTGGCTGGCTGGTCCGGTTTGTCAGCGCGACTGTGTAAGTGACGCTGCCTACTTGGCTGACGGCATCAACGTCCTCACTGAGCGTCGCCGTCAGGCCGTTCGCCGTTTTCGCCGAGACGGAGCGCGGCTGGGGCGTAATTAGCGGGGCCGAACTGCTTCCCGAACTTCCGCTGCATCCCGCCAAAAGCGGAGTGCTTAGTAGACCCGCGACGACAAAAAATCTGCTTGCTTGCAGTTTCATAGTAGTTCCTTATGTTCCCCTACTACTATACAGCATTCACTGCGAATTCGCCAGCAAAAACAATCTTGTGAAGATTAAGCGGGCAGTGTGGAATAAGAACACCGGAAGAGTGAGACTTCCGGTGTTTTTTTGTTTTCAAAATCCCGTATTTTTACCTGTATTCGTACACACAGATCGGAGCCGCGTTGGCCGAATTATCGCAACAAGAAATCGAGAGCTTGCTGTCGGCGATGACCCCGGCAGCAGAAGAATCCGCGCCGAGTGAAGCCGTCGAGCAGCGGCGGGCGGCTATCGGCGCGGTGCCGGCCGCCGCGCCGCAGACGCATACCGCCGAAGGGCGCGTTCTTTATGTCGTCGCTGGCCGGTTACCTGCGGACACAGGTGGAAGTCGAGCTGGTGTCGGTGGAGCAGGTTCCTTACGACGAATACATGAAGACGATTTCGGCGTCGCTGCTGAATATCCTGAACGTCGAGACGCTTTCCGGGCAGGCGATTTTCGAGATAGATTTCGGCATTTTATTTTCGATGATTGACCGGCTGCTCGGCGGCAAAGGCGCGGCGGGGAAAGTTGTCCGGGACCTGACCGACATTGAGAAAATGCTCTCAGGCAACATTGTGGAGATGGGCCTGAGTGATCTCAAAACTGCCTGGGAGACCGTGCTGCCGCTGGATTTCGGCGTCGCTTCCATGGAAACCTCTTCCCAGTTTGTCCAGATTGTCCCCGGCAACGACACCATTGTCCTGGTGCTGTTTGAGATCCGCATCGGCGAGTTTCACGGGGCGATGAGCCTGTGCATCCCGTATCTCTTGCTGAAACCGATCTTAGGCAAGCTCAGCACGCAGCGCTGGTTTGTTTCCGACCGCAAAAAGACGACCCATTCGCATTCGGAGCAGCTTGCGCGGCGTCTCAACACCACCGCCGTGCCGTGCGTTGCGCGTCTTGGGCGCACTTCCCTGTGCGTCGCCGACCTCGCGGCACTTCAAGTCGGGCAGGTGCTGCCGATGCAGGTCTGCCCGGCGTCCGGCGACCCTCATGCGCCTAAAGATAAGCTCGGCACGGTGGATTTGATGATCGGCGACCATGTCAAGTTCCGGGGCCGGACCGGCCTGCGGGGCCGCACCCTCGCCGTGCAGATTGAGCAGGTCGTGGAACCCGTCGCGGATTTGGTCGCGCACCGGGAGCAAAGCATACCGGCGCATTAACCTATCGCATTAACCGATCTTCCTATTGATCTTTTCAGGAGACACTTGCAGCAATGGCAGACATAGACGACATGACGGCAGACGACATAGGAATGCTTTCGCAGGCAGATTTAGATGCGCTCATCGCGGCTGCTGGGCAAGGTGACGAGGACGCAGCCGAAGAACCGGCACCGGAACCGGCTCAACCCCCTGGGAGAAGCGGCCTAGTGGATTTGCCGAGTTTTGCGCCTGCCGCGCCCGCGCCGGTGCCTCAAAGCGGCGAATCGGGGCTGGGCCGGGTGCGCGACATTCCGCTGGAAGTGACGGTGGAGCTTGGCCGGACACGGCTGTTAATCCGCGACATCATGGACCTGTCGGCAGGCTCGATTATCGAGCTGGACAAAATCGCCGGTGAACCCGTAGACTTGTTCGCGAACGGGATGCTGGTCGCACGCGGCGAAGTGATTGTCATTGACGACAACTTCGGCGTGCGCGTGACGGAGATTATCACGGCGTTGGAGCGCAGCGCTTCCGAGAAAGACCTTGCCCGTGCCGCGTAATCTGACACTTCTTGCTTTGAGCCTCACGCTTGTCACGGCAGGCATTGCACATGCCTCGCCGCCCGCGTCCACGCCGGACTACGGCGGGCGGGACAGTGCGCCGCTGACGACGGTGGGCGACGCTGCACCGGACCCGGCGGCGCAGGCCGGGCGGGCGCTGGAAGCGCTGGTCGTCGTGCTGGCCGGGGTCGCCGGCGTGGTGTATCTGCTGAAGCGCTTCAATTTGGTGCAGCCCGGCGCAAATGGCAAACCCGCCCGGATTTCCGCCCCGAGCTTCAGGCGCTCGCCTAACGCTACGGGTGCCGGCGTTGCCGTCGTGTCGTCGCAAACGCTGCCCGGCGGGATGATGCTGCATGTGGTGCGCGTTGCGGGGAAAAACCTGCTGCTGGCGGCAACCGCCCAGAGCGTCACAGCCGTGACGGAGTGGCCCATCTCAGAGGCGGAGCCTGCGATGGCGGACGAGTTCGAAGAATATCTCACCCGCGCCAATCCCAATTTCTCTAATCCTAATGCCCCCGATGCGGCGTCGGGGATTGCCGCCGCCAATGCCCGCCTGCGCTCGCTGCTGTCTTCACCGAAGCCGGAGGAACCGTCTTGACCCTACGCCCGATTGCCCGCGCTCTTTTTCTGTGCCTGTTGGTGCTGAGTGCCGCCGAAGCGCACGCGCACAGTGCGGCGCACTCTGCGCTTCCGGCGCTTGCCCTGCCGACCATTCCCGGCAGCGGCCCGGCCAAAAGCCCGCAGCAGGTCGCCAACACGCTTCAAATTCTCGCTCTGCTGACGGTGCTGACACTTGCACCGGCGCTTTTGATTATGACGACAGCGTTCACGCGCATCGTCATCGTACTGTCGTTCCTGCGCTCGGCGCTTGGGACCCAGAGCATTCCGCCCACGCAGGTCATGCTCGGCCTGTCCCTCTTTTTGACGTTTTTCGTGATGTCCCCGACATTCAATCAAATGAACAGCGACGCCATTCAGCCATATTTAAGCTCTAAAATGGACTTCAACACGGCGGTTGAGCGCGGCGAAATCCCGCTGCGCCGGTTCATGGTGGCCCAAACTTACAAAGCTGATCTGCGGCTGTTTTTGCAGATGAGCCGGACGCCGGTGCCGAAGATCACGGACCCGGCGCATCCCGCCGACGTGCTGCCGATGCAGGTGGTTATCCCTGCGTTTGTGATCTCCGAGCTGAAGACGGGCTTCATCTTCGGCTTCATCATCTACATCCCGTTTATTATCATTGACCTGGTCGTGTCCTCGCTTCTCATGAGCATGGGCATGATGATGCTGCCGCCGACCGTCATCTCGCTTCCCGCTAAAGTCCTCGTCTTCATCCTCGCCGACGGCTGGCACGCCATCGCCGGGTCGCTGGCCGCGAGTTACCGGACTTAGCGACTTGACGCGCCGCCTTCCCCTGTGTTATAATAGCGTCAGTTGCTTGCCAGTGGAACCGCAGGAGGGTGGGGCAGTGGACCAAACCGATTACAAATGCTATGTGCTTGGCTGCCGGAATGAGGGGGAAGAACCACTCGAAGAATGGCGTTTTCGGCTGCTTCAGGAAGAATTAGGGCGCCGGGCGAACCACTCGGAATTATGGGCAGGCCGTTCCCCCGTTCCCCAATTTGTCCTGGAGCAGTTAGTGCTGCGCGTGGCGGAGGGCTACAAAATCGCAGCGGGAGATGCTGGAAGCGGCGAAGAGCCGGGCGCGGCGGCCTGCGGCGTTCGGGAGCCGCGTGTTCCGCTTGAGCCGGTTCTCGCCGGAAGCGCCGCACGTTCCCTGCCGCAATCCGACGCCCCTGACCAGTCATTTTGGCGCACCTGAGTCTCTGCCTAATCCCCCAAGCGGCGCTCTGCGAAGATGCCAGACCCGCACCGCCGCCAGCGGCAGGCCGAGGCAGAGGGCGTAGTAGACATAGATGCCCGCGCCGACGCCCAGCGCTTTTGCGCCCAGCTTGTCCAGCGCGATAATCGCCAGCGGGTGCATCACATAAATCGCCAGCGACTCCGCCCCCAGATAGGACAGCGCCCCAGCCGCGCGGCTTCGGACGAGCGCTCCTGCCCCCACCAGCACGAGAAAGCTCATGCCTGCCGTGAATACCCATTCCCCTCCCTGGTAAACTGCCGTGAACTGCTTCCCAAGCTGGTGGTAGACCGCCAGACTGGAAGGCGCAAGCGGCGCGGAAGTGGCGACTCCCAGCGGCGTGTAGAGCGCCAGCGCGGCCAGCGTCACGGCCAGAGCCGGCCACAATCCCCGCCGAAACAGCTCCGGCCAGCGTCCCATTTGGCTCCATAGCCACAGCCCAAGCGCCACCGGCAAAATGTCCCACAAAATCGTCGCCTGGAACTTGTGCGGCAGCACAAACTTATTGAGGCCATAAATAATGGCCTGCAACGCGACTGCCCCGAGCAGGGCAGCCCACAGCGGCGGGCGGCGCTGAAATACCGGCAGCAGCAGCGGCAGCAGGACATACAGCTCAATCACCAGCACGAAAAAGTACAAATGGAACTCGGCTGTCCCGGTCAGCAGCAGCTTTGCGGTGTGGTCGAGCGTAAGGTGATGCAGCGTTCCCAGCGCAAAATTCAGCGCCATGTAGACGCCGCTCCAAATCACATACGGAACAACGGCAGTTTGCAGCCGCCGCTTGGCGTACCGGGTCAGGTCCGGGGTGCGCGACAGGCTCAAGGCGTTGGCGAACGCGCTCAGCATCAAAAAGCAGGGAACCGCCCACAGCGAGTCGACATTCAGCACGGCCAGCGCGTACCAGGCCGACCCAGGCGTCGTGTGAGACTTTATCGGGTGCAGGGCGGGCAGGAAATGGCCGGAAACGTGGATAAACAGCACTGCCAGAATCGCGACGCCTCGGCAGATGTCCAGCGACTCCAGGCGTCCGGTCGTCTTCGGCTCAGCTTGCGCCGGCTCGGAGGGGGCTTCTTGTCGTCGCTGCGTTGGCATCGCCTTTTGTTCGCCGTTTGGGCGCGGAACTCCTGCTTGCGGGCGCAATGGGGAACAGCCGCCAGACCGGACCCCGTGGGCCGGTCCACACGGGAGCCAGAGTGTAACCGTCAAAAAGCGAGTGCAGGGTTGCACTGTCCAAGTTCGGCGACTGCTTTTGCAGGCCTTTTACGGAGTCACGGGCGGTCCAAATCTCCCCCAGAACATACACCTGCCGGTTAGCTCCAAGCGCTCCTGCCAGCGATTTGTTTAAAGTCGCCTGCGCTGCCGGCAAACTCGGCGAATGCGCCAGCAGGCCATGCAATGACAAAACGGGGCGATTGGCGAAGTAAGGAACGTCTACTTCGCATTGGGCGTCGTCGCCGACCCCGGACACGATAATCAAAGAGCGCGGCGGCGTGTGCGACTTGACGTCTAAAGCGACCCGTTGCGACACTCCCGCGACCGGCTTCAAGTAGGGCAGAATGCCGGCGAGAAAATTTAGCGTCATAAAAACGCCAATCCAGATACCAATGAGGCGCGGGTCCGGGCGTGCCAGCAGCAGAAGCGTCCCCAGCGGCACCAGGACTGGGACCCAGAACACAAATGCACCGGGACACCAGACTGTAAAGAACGCCGTATAAAGCAAGGTCCAGCAGAGGCAGACGCGGGCGAGAGGCCAGTCGGTGGAGCTACGCAGCTTCGGCAGCGCCGCCGCCATGACGCCGCCCGCCGCCGTGATGCCCAAAAGCGCCAGGCCATACAGCGCCCAAATCAGTTCGAGGGCCGCCGTTCCGAATGACCGCAGCGGCGAGAGAGCCAGCGCGGCGCGGCCCAGTGGCTGAACAAAAACCGCATGCCGCAAACCGAACAAGTCCAGCCGCAAATTGTGCAGAATGTGAAAATCCCACCACCAGCCAAGCTCAGCATACGCATTCATCCAGTGGTAAAATTCGCTGAAGCTGTGCAGATGCAGCGCCGTCAGGCCAATCAGGCCGTAAGCGCCGACAATGCTGCCCGCCCAGGCCGCGCCGTAAGCCGTTGTCAGCCGAAGGCGCTTCCGGCCCGATGCAGTCCCAAATACGCCGACGAGACCCACTATCCCGAACAGCCCTGCGCTTTCGTGAAACAGCACGGCCAGCCCCGCCAGCAGCCCGATAAGAGCGGCTTGAATGGTGCTAGGCCGGATACGCAGGCGCGTCAGGCCGTCAAATGCGGCCAGTATTAAAACGCTGCTCGGCAGGTTGACCCGCCCGTCCGTCGCGCAAATCCACCAGCCGAACGATCCCGCCAGCCCGAGCGCCAGCAGCAGCGGCATTAAGCCGGCCGGCTGAAGACGACGCAGCAGCGAGTAAAACAGCGCGACGCCCCACGCTCCCAAAACCGCGTTCAGGCTCTGGTTTACTGCCAGCGGCCCGCCGCTATACCCCAATCCTCGCGCCAGCTCCCACGCGCCGAAGCCGAGCGCGTTAAACAGCAGGTGATGTGGATGAAACAAAGGCCGCAGCTTCCCTGTCTGCGCCGCCAGCCCAATCTGATTAGCATACGCCACCGCGTCAAACGTATTCAGATGCGTCCGCGTCAGCCAGTAGACGGCAAGCGTCCCGAAAAACAGCAGCCAGGAGACGGGCAAATGACGTTTGGGAATAACTACTATTGTAGTCAATAGAGGCGTAGGCTCGGCTAACTTGATCATGGAAAACTCCTATCGCTAATTTGTCGGCGTCAACAGGAACATATGCTCCTGCCCGCGTAATTTGCCGCTGCCGACAATCTGGCCTTTGTTGTTGATGGCCCGCGCTTCTTCCAGTGTCCAGCCGGAGGCATTTGGAAGGGAGGCATTCAGGTCCAGCATCCTGCCCTGTTGCCACAAAAAAGCGCGGGCGTCCGAAGTTCCGACAATCTCTGCGCTGTCGTTAATCCCAAATGCCGTGCTGTTCTTGCTGCCGGGCAGAGCACCAAGACTCCTCATTTTGCCGCTGCGCCAAAAGAACGCCGTCGTGTGGCTGGCCCGCTCAATACCATCAGTGTCGTCACCTGTGTCGCTGACCGAGCCGATTACCGCGCCCCGGCGATTGATGCCGTAAGCGTAGCTGTTCATCCAACCGGGAAGACTGCCGAGATCACGCATTCGGGCCGACATCTCGTGACGCTGCCACAAAAAGGCATGGGTCGCAAGGTAACTGTGTTTCGCCTTCCGGTATATGCGAATGGTAGACCATCCGACAACCTGCCCGTGTTGATTAAGGCTTCGCGCTAGGCTGTGGGTGCCATTTGTTATGCTGCTGAAAATGCCAATCGGGATTAATTTGCCGTTCGTGTAAAAGAAGCCCTGATAAGCATTCAGTCCGACGACCTGCCCGGCGTCGTTGACAACGTAGGGAATGAACGAGGCATCCTGGTCAGTAAGCTGGTGCAGTCTGCCGTTCTTTATGACAAATCCCCGTGCAAACTCCAGCCCACTCATAGTAATAGGACCAAAGCTGCCGGAGCTGCCGACAATCTCACCCCGGTTGTTGATGCCGTAGCCGACACTAAACGCGAAAGCCTCCGGTCCGGCTGGCGGCAGCGCTCCCAAATTCTGCCTTCTGCCGCTGCCCCAGAGGAACGCATGGTCTTTGTATCCGCCGACAACCTGTCCCCGGTCGTTAATCGCCATTGCGCCGTCTCGCCAACTGTCGCTTCTCGCGCTAAGTCTGCCTAAGTCAATCACGGTATATCGTGCCTTTGGACGAGCGGAGGCTGAACCAAGAAGTAAGCCAAACAAGATTACAATTGTAGTTAATATCGTCAATGCTGACCGGCCTGCCTGTTTCATTGAAAGTCTCTTTCTAGCGCGGTGTCAGCAGAAAGGCGCGGCGGTGGCCTTGAAACAGGCCGAGGCCGGCGATTTGGCCGTGGTCGTTGATGGCGCGGGCTTCTGTGAGCGTCCAGCCGGAGTTTGCGGGGAGCAGGACGTTCAAGTCGGTGGGCTGGCCGTTCTGCCAGAGCGTGGCGCGTTTGAGCGTTGAAGTCTGCGATGTGCCGGCGACTTGGCCCGCCGCGTTCAGGGCATACGCCGCGCTGCCGGTCATACCGGGCAGGGGGGCTAAGTCCTGCATCTGGCCGCCCGCGTACAAAAACGCATGGCGGGTTCCGGCGTCGTCTACGTCCGAGGCTCCGGCAACTTGGCCGGTGTCGCTGACAGCGTAGGCAACGCTGTTCGCGCCGCCCAATGTGCCGAGGTCGGTCATCCGGCCGTCCGCCCAGGCAAACGCATGGGTCGCCCCGACTTCTTCCGTGTCTGCCTTGCCGACGACGGTTCCAGAACTATCAATGGCATACGCGGCGCTGTAGGGACCGCCGAGTGTGCCTAAATCCACTAACGCCTCGCCGGGGCGGCGCAGGAAGGCGCGGGTTACCCAGGCCCGGCGGCGGTCGGCATGGCCGGTTTCGGAGAAGCCGGCGATTTCGCCGCCGCTGTTGATGCCCCGTGCCTCGCTGTACGGGTAGCCCGGCAGGGAGCCGATTTTGTGGGAGGTGCCGTCCCAAACAAACGCCCGCGCATGGCCGGGAATGTTGAACGAGGCCCCTGCCGCTAATCCTGCATCGCTCAGGCCGTACACAAGGCTGGCATGGTGCTTCGGCAGGGCACTTAAAGCCGTGAGCGTGTCCGCCGTCCCCGCGTAGCCCTGTGCGCCGTCGCCTGCGCGGACGGAGAGCGCGACCTGACCGGCGTTGTTGAGCGCGGCGACGCTGTCCGCGTCGCCCGCAAGAGCCGTCACTGAGTAGAGGGTCGGCGTCTTGCTGGGGTGAAGCGCGGCAGGCGTCAGAGCCGCCGAGAGATGCCAGGGCAGAAGCAGCGGCAGGGCCAGGGCTAAGAGACGCGCCCGGCGCGGCGCAGGCCGGGCGGAAGCGAGGCTGACCAGCCGGCGGCGCAGGCTGTGGTAGCCCGGCGAAAAGCCGAGCGCGGGCGGAGAAGCCATCGGCGAGGCCAGTTTCAGCAGCAGGCGTCCGTACTCGGCAGGCGGCAGTTTGGTTGCCGAAAGTGCCAGCGCATCACAGGCTTCCTCCCGTGCGGCGGCCCATTCCGCCGCCGCCCACCAAACTAGCGGGTGAAAAAAGAACAGCGTTCGGGCCAGCAGGGGCAGCACGGCCAGCGGCAAGTCGCCGCGCTTCAGATGCGCCATCTCGTGCGCCAGCGTCAGGCGCAGCTCGGTTGGAGTCAGCGTGTCGCAGGCGTTAAGCGGCAGCAGAATGACCGGACGCAGCCAGCCCGAGACGCATGGGGTCTGAACGTGCGGCCCAGTCCGCACACACGGCGTTCGAGATAGTCCCATCTGCCGGACTACGGCGTCCAAATCTATGTCCGGCAGAACCGCCGGGAGCACGCCGTGCTGAACGCTTTTGAGCGCAAAGCTCTGACGCAACGCATAGGCGCAAGACGCCATCACGCCGGCAATCCAAGCGGCAAAAAGAAGCAAAGGCCAGCGCGGCGCGGAGGGTGTTGGAGCCGCTGTCGCTTCGGCTTCGGCGGCCGGCGGCGTGGCGGCGGAAACGATTTGCGGCAGCGTTGGGGGAGGCAGCAGAGGAGGCATGGCGGCGGCAGCCGGGCGAACGGCGGGGGCAGGCGCGGGCAAAACAGGCAAGTTAATTGGAGCCATCACGCAAAAGTCGAGCAGCAGCTTGGCGCAGGCCAGCCACCAGAGCCAGGCGCGAACGGGTGCCGGAAGACGCGGCAGGCAACGGCAGGCAATGCCGACGGCAGCGATTAAGAGGCTGCCCCAGAGGCAGGCATGACCTATTTGCAGCAACCACGCGATTGGCTCCATGACGACTAGCTCCTGTTGGTGTCTGTGGCCTCAACTAATTGCCGCAGGTCGGCAAGCTCTCGCTCGGATAGCTTCGACTCGCTCAGATACGCCACAAACGGCGACAAAGAGCCGCCGAGCGACTTTTCGACGAAGTCCCGCACCAAAGTCTGCATCAGCTCGGTTTTGGCGACGACGGGCTGATACTGGAACGCGCCCTGGTCCTTGAAGCGGGTCAAATAGTTCTTCTGGCGCAGGCGCTCCATCATGGTCAGAATTGTCGTGCGGGCGAGGCCATGCGGCTCCCCGAACTGCTCGGCGGCTTCGCGGACTGTGACCGGCGCATGGTCGGTGACATAGCGCAGCAGGGTTAGCTCTTGATCGCCCAAAGTTTGCGGCTTGTTCATGCGTCCATTGTAGCACAGGACTACACTGGTCGTCAAGAGGGGAGGAGAGACGC
>JAABUO010005460.1_pt1 | contig 14760 bp, 21 predicted proteins | sample 5559291 | NCBI WGS metagenome assembly JAABUO01 (sample SAMN10711878, study PRJNA513372) | rock metagenome | isolation source: Antarctica rocks | place: Antarctica: Victoria Land, Finger Mt sud | reverse complement strand
CGCCGCCGGGCGCGGGCGGCGCGGGGCCCGGCGACGAGGCGAGCGCCGCCGCGCGCGCGCGCGCGCACAGGCTGGCCCACGTCCCGGACCTGTCGCAGGCGCGCCGCCCGCGCGTGCGGGGTTGCGACGCGCCGCGCGCGCCACCATCCTGCCGTTCTCGCGCTCTCACACGCGCAGGCTGCGCTGCCTGCCTGCTTCGCGCGGCGTGCAGGGCGTCGCCACTGACACAATCAAGACCTCGTAGGAAAACGTGAGCTGCCTAAAAATCTCATGATTAGACTACCAAAGACACCATATTACAGAACTGCTAGACCAACCTGCAATGACAATACCAGAGACGCCCTCGCCGAGCGCGCGCGCAGGTGCCGTCGCTGAACGAGCGCGAGCTGCTGCTGTACCGCGAGATCACGGAGGAGCTCAGCTCGGAAGGCGAGCTCAGCACGCTGCTGTCCGGCCTGTGCGCGCCGACGGGGTCGTCTGGCGGCCAGTGTGCCCCACGCCTGCCCTGCGTACGACCTCAACAGCCAGCGGGGCCTGCGCGGTCCACCATCCGGCTCGTGGCATAACTCTGTGTGGGACGCGCCAAAAGAGCAATGAGGTCGGCCTGGCGTGTGGCGGGCGTGGGTGCGTGAGGGGCGTCTGGCGGCGTGCGCGGGCACTGGGGCACCTCCGCCAGGCTTCTGTACAGGGGCAGCACGCCTCTGAGCCACTGCCTGTGCTGCCAGCGGCCACCTGCGGCTTGGCCTGCGGCCCTGGCGTCGGCGTGTTTGCGCCGAGGTCGCTGACACCCTGGGGCTGGCGCGGACGCGCCCACAGCGCGACGCGCGCGGCTGGCTCAGCGCGGGGCGCGCTGGCGTCCGTGCGCAAGCCGCGCGGCAGGTGAGAAAAACGTCCAGGGTTACCTGCCCTACTGTGAACCCTTGGGGCGCGCGCGCAGCGCGGCGCGCGGCGCGGCCACCGCGCCGGCCGCGCTGAACCAGGAGGTCAGCGACGCGGTCGACCGGCTGCGCGACCTGCTGCCCGCGGCGATGGTCGACAAGCTGCGCTCGTACGAGTCGTACGGCCTCGTGGATGTCCTGCGCACGCAGGCCGCGCGCGCGGCCGCGGTCGAGGCCGTCGAGTCCAGCAAGGCCACAGTCGGTGCGGCGCTGCCGCTGCAGGGTATAGGGTTAGGGCTATATGACCCCTGGGCGCTTTGTTGCCTGCAGGACTCGTGCGTGTAAACAAGGCTGGGCGCCCAGTCGCCGCAGCCCTGCTATTCAGGGACGGGACGGGGGGGGGGTGAGGTTGGGTAAGGGTGGAGCTTGGCGGGGGCCGATGCGGCGCCGCAGCGGCTGCTGGCTTGGGGCGTGTCTGGCTGCGGAGACGCTGCCTGGGCGACGGATGTTCGCTTGGTCGCTGGTGACAGACAGCAAGGGCCGGTGGGGCGCAACCCCCTGCGCCATCTGCGCGGGTGCCATCTGCCATCTGAGCGGGTGCTCTGGCGCAGGCAGCGCACCCGCGCCCGGCGCCGCCAGGCCGCTGGCGAGCGCGGGCGCAGCGCCGGAGCCCGCCGAGCCGGGACAGGCCGGCTGCGCCGACGCGCGCGCAGCCTGATCAGGCGCGGCCCCGGAGGCCTGTGCTGCGGCCGGCGGCGCGCCTGCGCTGCCCGCCGTGGCCAGGCCACTCCGGCCGCCGCCGCGGGGCCCGGCGGGGCAGAGTGCCCTGGAGGCTCCCAGCCTGGCGCAGCAGCGCGCGAGCGCGCGTCAGCACACCCAGCCCGGGCAGCGTTTGTCTGGCGCGGGCAGGGCTCGGCGAGGGGCGCGCCTTGGCACGTGAGCCCGTGTCACCAGGTGCCAGCGGCCCTGCCGCGCTCATCCTGCGCAGCACGCTCGGCTGTCCCGGCGCTCGTGCGGCTGGAGGCGCCAGAACTTGCGCATGGTCCAGGTCTGCTGTGCCGGCGCCGCAAGGCTGTCTGCATGCAGGCTCCTCGAACAGCAGTATAGAACGCCGCGTGCGATTGCGTGTAGCCTGTCAGGCCCTAAACCTATACATAGCGTTCAATCGCGTGTAGCCTGTCAGGCCCTGAACCTATACGCCGCGTACGAATCGCATTCAGCCTGTCAGGTCGGGCAGCTGCGTGCGCTTGGCCGCATGCGGCAGGCTGAGCAGACGCTGGGCTGCCCGACTGGGCACACCGCGGGGCAGCTCAGCAGCTGTGCTGCCCGGACTGGCTGCTGCATGCCTGCCCCGCGCAGCTTCTCAGAATTGTTGTTTTGGAGCGAGGGTGTGCCTTGCAGCCCCGCAATGTGTCTCTTTTTGCAGAGTGTGTACCCGCCGGCATGCATAAAGAGCGCGTGCTGCTGAGCGATGCTCAGGCGTCTCTGCTGAGGAAGCACAGTGGGCGCCCGCCGCTGTACGGTGCAGGGGGTAGGCCGCTTGGTGGAGCTGGCGTTTCGCTCTGGCGCCCGCGCATGCGCGAGACCTTACAGCACAAGGCTTGCTGCAGCGCGGGGCTGCTGTTCCGGAGATGCACAAGGGGCTGGTCGCTTAGGCTGATTCGCCTGCGCCTAGGCCCAGTGCCACGTGAGCTTATAAAGACGCCTGGCGGTGCGCTGCAGGTGCTGCATGCGGGAAGCTACGGGCTTTAGCCTTGCTCCTGAAGTCACTCAGATTGCCTAAGGTTTGCATCTGAGCAAGAAACTCCGCTGCAAACGCAGGAGGGTGGGTGGGGCACCACAGTGGCCAGTTCATTTCCTGCAGAGCCTTGCAGGACTACATGCGCGGCACAGGTGCCCGTGACACACCCTGCGGGTGTTGACAAAGTATATGGGAAGTATATGGGAATGACAGCATAACTCGTTATCAATTATTCAGGTGTGCTAATTGCTTAGGCAAGGACGGAGTGTGCCCGCCAATGCGGACAGCTGATAGCTTTGTGAGATGACTTTCTTGGCTCATTTGATGGTGCTGATGTGTTTGTAAGCACCTGTGGCACCTGGCTGCGCTGTGCCCTCTCTGCTCCTGCAAGGCGGTGCAGCAGAGACCCAGGGATGACTACAAAAAGCAGATTGCTAACTCCTTGAATGTGCGCATTAGGCTGCTGCTTTTTCCTGTCTAGAGCACTCCATTGCCACGATCTGTGCACATGCATGAACATGGGTCGGCGCAACCGTCATGGGTGCTTTTGCAAAATGCCTGACAGGCCCGGCTCGATCTCTGGACTCTCTGCATTGCTGTACGAGGCCAGACATGGTGCCTGCACACTCATGCACACAGGCGCATGCGTCCGCTGCTGCAAACGCGTTTTGTGGAACCGTGCCTGTATTATCATTTGAGCCTACGCGCCCAGCCTGAAAGCAAGCGCACCAGCCGCACGCAAGATCAACATGCGTGTTGTTCTCACTTGGGCGCTCACACCAGCAGTGCCGAGGTGCAGCAGAGCCCTGGCAGGGTGCTGTGACAGCATGGCCGACTGGAGCCCCATGCCAGCCGCCGCGCGCCCTTCGCCCGCGGGCGGTGTCTGGCAGCCCAACAGCCGTGCTTGGCCGCCGCACGCGCGCCTTGAGCACCGTGAGGCAGCGCAGCACAGTGCGCCCCCGGCTCAGAGTTACGGCGGAGCCACGGCAGTTGGCCGGTCCTCGGGGGCGCAGCGGGCACGCGGCGGGCCGCGCCCAGCGGGGCGCGGCTGCGCCCTACTGGCAGCGACGCTGCCATGCTGGCACGGAGCCCGCATGCATTGCAGGCTGACTGCGCCGGCAGGACCCGCACCGCCGTTCTCGTCGCACCAAGCAAACCAGCCCCGCTCACCAGCAGCCGCAGCGCGTCAGAGCGCGCGCAAGAGCGCGCCGAGCGTCACTGCCAAGCGCCGGGCAGCGCCTGTGGCGGCGGCAGAAGGCGCCGCCGCAGCGGCAGGCCCCTCTGCAGCGCTTCCTGCACCCCAGCAGCGGCAGACCCCGCCCCTGCAGCGCTTCGCAGCAGCCGTCTGCTCCCGACGCCATGGGCGGCAGCACAGCCACGGGGCGGCCCAGCCCGCATCCCTACCCGCCTGGCGGCGGGTGCGCTGCAGCCGGGCATCCGCCGGCGGCACAAGCGAGCGCCCAGCGGCGGCGGCCAAGGCCTGACGCCTACCTGTCAGGCAGCAGCGGCGCCGCGGCGGAGCGGCCGCCGCCGCCGTACGCGAGCGCGTCGTCGGACAGCGCGCCGCTGCGCACGCTCTCGTCGTCGCCGTCGCGCGTGAGCCCGCCGGGTGACAGGTTAGGGTTGGCGCTGGGGTACAGCACGTCGCGCAGGCGGCTGGCCACCGACGCGCGCTCGTCGATGTCGTCATCGGCGCCGGGCGAGCGCTGCGGGTGCGCCACTCAGTTAGTATTGTATGCGATATGGTGCACACTTGTGACATTGTGAGGGGAGCAATCCTGCACCATTGGAGTCACCTAATCATGTTGAGGAGCACCGTGCTGCATCGGTAGATTGGGAATTCTTTACACCCTGCATGCCCAGCACTCGGCACCGCGCCGGGGCAGATAGGCCCGCACCGGGCTGCCGCCGAAGAGGCGCCGCCACAGCGGCACGCACGCGAGCCAGCCCCCGCCGCGCCCCGCCCCCGCAACCCCGCGCGCCGCCCCGCCGCGGCGCTGTGCAAAGAACGCGCGCTGCCGGTGCGCCAGCTGCAGGCGCTGCCAGCCGCGCCGCGCGCGCTTCGCCAGCGCCTGCGCGCCCTGCACACGGGGCGCCACAACAATTAAGTGCGGCAGCGGACTGTCCCGTCCTGGCGCAGGCAGCCCCTGCACGACAACGTCCAAGGCTCTGAAGCCGAAGACCAGCCGCGCGTGCAGCTGCGGCCGGCTCACAGCGAACGGGCTCGCACGCGCAGCAGCTGCGCGCCCGCACCGCCCGCCACGCCTCAAGCTCAGAGCCCGCTCGAGCGGCTGCGCGACGCGGAGCATGAGCATGAAAGAATGCTGCAGGCCCGGCGCACCCGCAGCAGCTGCGCGCGGCCCCAGCCGGCGACGCCGGCGCCGGCCGCGCCGCGCGCGTGCAGGCGCTCCGGGCGCACGCGGTGCGAGCCGTCCACGACCGAGACCATCGCGGCGGCGACCGCGGCGGCTGCCGCGAGCGCCGTGCAGGCCGTCATGCAGAGCAGCGCGGCCGCCTGCAGCGCGGCCGCCTGCGCGGGGTGCGCGCCGGCGATGATCTGGCCGCTCATCAGCGCCGGGATGGCCGCCTGCGGGGGCAAGGAGCTTGGGGGGCGCGCAGCTTGCAGCAGCGCGCAAGGGGACGAGCGGCCTGCGCCGGGGTGCGAAGCCAGGATGAGCCAACCACGCATCTGGAGCAGCACCTCTGCTGCCCCTGACGCATGGCAGCGCTTCTCCACGCAGCATGCGGCGTGCGCCCGCGCGGCGTGCTCGCACAGACAGCACAGAGCTGGGCTGCTGTGCGCGCGGGGTGGGGCATGCGCGCATCAGTGCCAGCGAGTGAGCCCGCCTGCGCCAAGCAAAGGGTACACTGCACAATGCACGCCAACTTGACCCTAATCCTAAAACTGCTGCAGCGCCCGGCATCATGCCGTGCACGCCCGCCCCTATCTCCTGATCCGGATGAAGCTAGGTGAAGGTCCGCTCGCGGCAGCCGCGGGACCCACCAGGCCCGACGCGCCCATGCGCGACAGCATTGGCGCGGACGCGGCGGCCAGCGCGCGCTGCACCGCCGCGGCGGTCGCCTCGCGCCGGCTGGCGCCCACCGCCAGCAGCGCCTCAATGTTCGCGCTGCCTGCCGCACGCGCGGCCGGCGCTTCCTAGGATTGTCTTTCAAGGCCTTGCAGGACCGGCCGGTCTCCCCGCCTCTGAGCGTGAACGGGCTGAGCGCATGCCAGGCGCTCGTGCGTCCTTCCGAGGCCGCAAGCCAGGCACGGCCATGATGCATGGACCACACCAAGGCGGCCCCGCGCCGCGCTTCAGCCGGCAGTTATGCTGGCGCAAACTCACTCCCAGCAATAGCTCGCGCTGACCACCTGACTCACAAACAGTCCGCACTCGCGCCCGACCCATCCGGCGTAGCTGACGGTTCCGCCGCCACGCGGCCGACTGCGCCGCGCAGCAGCAGGACCGAGCAGCGACCAGCGCTCGGCAGATGCGTGTAACGCCTGCAACAAACGTCCCAGAGCCGCTGCTCGCTGCACGCCCAGCCGGTCAGCGGCGCGCACCGGAACCCAGCTCGTCCAGGATCGCCGACAGGCCGGCCGCCATGCCGCCGACCGCGCCGCCCAGCAGCACGCCTGACCAGGTTACATTAGGGTAGGGTACGCCTACCCTAGCCAGTGGTGCGCACCCGCGCCCAGCTCGTCCAGGATCGCCGACAGGCCGGCCGCCACGCCGCCGACCGCGCCGCCGAGCAGCAGGCCCAGCAGCGGCAGCGCCCAGCGCGCGGCCCACAGCGGGTCCGGGCGCAGCACGACGCCCAGCGCGTATGCGAGCACAAGCGCCGCGCTGCCGCCCAGCGCGAGCAGCACATGCAGCAGCATGCCCTGCGCACGGAGCGCCGCCGGCGCGTCGTGAGCGCTTACAAAGCCTGGGGACATGCAGTAGGAGCATCAGGGGCTAATGCGTGCGCAGCTCTTAATGTAACTGGCGAGAGGGTGAGGGTGGGGGACGCCCCACGTTTTGCTGGAATGGTCACGATGCATGTAAATGTAAAGGAAGACAGCAGCTTGACTGAGGCCATGCCAGCCGCGCGCTTGGGCAGCTCTGTGCGCCTTCAGCGTGCTCAGCAACACACTCCGCATCAACAGGGCTGGCGGCGTGCCTCATACGAGGCGGCCGGCCGGGACACGGTCTCGGCGGCGGCCACGGCGGTCATGCCCACGCCGAACAGCAGCGCCAGCCACCACAGGCGCGCATGCAGCACCAGCGCGAGCGCCGCGCCCAGCGCCGCCAGCTGCAGCAGGCACCTGCGCCGGCGCCCTCACGCTTCACACCAGACAGGCAGCCACGCCAGACAGACAGCCGCAGCAGACGCCCGATACATTGGCCGCGCGCAAACACAGCTCGCCCGCCACACTGGCAACTGGCACAGAACATTCGCACCTGACACGCACAACCTAGCCCTGAAAGCTGGTCAGCGCCGGGCGCGTACCGCAGCGCGGCGACGGCGAGCGGCCGGTACGGCAGCGACAGCGCAGCCGACAGCGCCGCGTGAACCGCGGCCAGCGCCGCCGCGGCCAGCAGCGCGCCCACGCCCAAGCGCAGGCCGCTCGGCTCGTCGATCTTCAACCCTAACCCTAATCCTGCTCCCAGCCCTAACGATGCCGGCGGCGCGCGCGCGCAGGCGTGCGCGCCACCTTGCAAAATCGCATGGCAGTCCATGTATGCGGGCTGCCCAGCTTGTTCGGAAGGCTCACTCGCGCTTCAGCGCTCTTACTCGCTCATGGCCCTCACGCGCAGCCACTAGCAGCCATGCATCAACGCGCAGCATTCGGCATTGCTCAGATTTCCACCGGGCGCGCGGCGCTCCTGGGCTCTAGCTGTGCGCGGGACACTTCCTCACACCATGGCATCCACCTACTTGTCAAGCGCACGAGGAGGACCCTAGCAGGAGCGAGGCGCGAGCACCTCACCCCAACGCCTGCCCCACCCCGCCCAACCCGTCCGCACGCACGTCACTCCCGGCAGACTTGCAGCGCCCGCCAGCCGCACGCGCAGGGCGTCGGCCGCGAGGCCGCGCAGGCTACCCTACCGTACCCCGGCCGGCCTCACTGCACGACCACCTCCGTCAGCGCGCCCACCATCGGGCCGTCAGGCGCCGCGTCGTCTGCGAGCTTGGGTGGCTCACGGCTGTCTGCCGCCGCCTCCACCGTCGTCTGCGCCGCCTCACGATAGGGTTGGGGAAAAAACAGGGATAGGATAGGGATAGTGATACGGATAGAAATAGCCGCGCGCGTCATGCCGGGCTCTCTGGCAGGTCTGTCGCACTCACGGTCCCTTGGGCTCCCTTGCTGAGCCCCCCAGCGCAGCTCTGAATCATGTGGCGTTGCCAGAACACCGGCATGGGTGAGACAAGGGAGCAACACCCGCGCAGATTCTGACTCTGCGGCAGCCGGCAGGGAGCAGCCCCGGTGGTGCTCGTCGGGAGGCGTACCGTGGTGCCAAGGGGCAGCGCGAGGATGCGGCCGCCCACGCGCTGGGGCTGCCTGTCGTCGTGCGTGATCCACACCTGCGCGCGCGAGGCAGGGTTTCAGGCAGAGACAGGGCTTTGTTGTCAGAGGAGCCCTGAGCGCTCACCCGCGCGCAGCATAGCAGGTAAGGGCGGACACAGAGCAGGCCCTCAGCGCGCGGCTGAGCCCCGGGCGCGTCAGCGCGCCAAGAAGTTTGACAGCCGCGATTACCGACGCCTCCCACTTACTCCTACCCTAAAGGAGGCTGTTGCTGAACAAAGCAATCCCATACCGTCCTTCTCTGCACCTGTCCCTTGCTCCCAGGGCGGAAATATGAGCAAGAGTCCGCACAGCTGCGGCCGACCAGACACAGAGCATGCGCACAGGACCGGCCGGCCCTGCTGCTGACCGCGATCGCACCAGCGCGGCGCCGCAGGCCTTGAGCACGCGCTCGGCGCGCTCGGCGGACTCGGAGTCCAACGCGCTGGTCGGCTCGTCCAGCAGCAGCACCGCCGGCTTGAGCGCGATGCAGATGGCCAGCGTCACACGCTGGGACTGCCCGCCCTGCGCGCGCGCGAGCAGGCGCCGGGGTCGGGCGCCGGGCGCCGGGGTCGGGCGACGGGCGCCGGCATTGGCGCCGGGCGCCGGGGTCAGGCGCCGGGCGGCAGCAGGCGCCGGCGACCCACTAGGTGCCACCCGCCATGGGAGAAAGGGGGCAGTTGGGGCCGCCTGGGGGCCTACTCACAGGGCAGGTGAGCAGGGAGGTCCCAAACTCAGGCCCCCAGCCAACAGGGCAGACGGCCGGATCTGCACCGACCAAGCTCCAAGGCCCCCAGCCCACAGGGCTGAATGGCTGGCGCTACACGAGTAAGCTCTGAGGCCCCCAGCCAACAGGGCAGACGGCCGGAGCTGCATGACCAAGCTCTGCCACGAGGTGAACCGGCCTGTGCGGGCCATTGCGGTCACACTGCGCTCGTCGCGCGCCCGCACCGACAGCTCGGTCCACGGCTGGTTGAGCACGCCCTGCTCGAGGCCCAGCTCGTGGATGAGGGCCGGCAGGTCCCCGCGCGGCCGCCCGCGCTGCGCCGCAAATTGCTGCGCGGCGCGCGGCACAGCATGTTGCTCTCGCGGCCAGCACCGGCGGCCCGCCAGACCAGCTCGGGGCCTGTTGGCTACATACGGCAGAGCGGTGCTCACGGCAGAGCAACGCTCGCGGCGAAGTGGTGCATCAAGTGGGGGCGCGGGTTGCGGGGGAGCGTGGTGCAGGTGCGCGCCTGTGCCGCAAAGTAGAACTCAGACGGCGTGCCCTTGGGCTGCACGCGCGCCTGGGGCACGTACGTGACCTGCGGCCCGCCCGGCTGCGGTCAGAGCCTGCGCTGCGCTCGCAGGCAGGCGCACGCAGCGCTGGGGCGCGTCCCCGGCAGCGCGCACCTGCGTCCGCCACTTGGGCACGCCCAGCTGCTCCGGGGTGACGCCGTTCAGCTGCAGCGTGCCGCCCTGCCGCAGCCAGAACAAAATGATGTAGACTTGAGAGTGACTCGCAGCTGCATGCATGACACTGTGTCGCGGCCAGCAGGCCAGTGCAACCAGGCGTCTTCCTCGGTAGCGCTACGTGCGGGCCTTGCACGATAGGAAGAGGAGTAGGGAGCAAGGACAATGTGCACCTGGATGGGGTCGAGGTAAGCGAGCGCGCGCAGCAGGAGGCTCTTGCCCACACCGCTGGCTCCGCGCACAAAGAGGATGTCGCTCGCGTGCACTGTGAAGCTGATGCCGTGGATGATCGCCCGGTCGCCAAACGATCGCTTGAGGCCGTGGACTTCCAGCAGTGGCGCGCCCGACATCAGCGCCCTGACCTGTGTGCAGTGGCTGGGAAGAGAGCGGGACAGAGGCGACAGGTTCTGTCAACAGGTTCAGAGGTGACGCCAGCACGTCTCGAGAGCGCTGACCCTGTTTTTTCCCAGGTTTTATATCCACTCTCTGCTCGTACGTAACAGCTCGACCAGGTTGGTCAGCAGGAGTAAAACACACGTACAAGCGCTCGTACGTAACAGTCCAAGCAGAGCAGATATCCGTACCGCTAGCACTCCAGGCCACCCAGTAATCAGCGAGGACACCTGTTGAATTGCAACGCTTGGCCTGTTTCTGCCCCTGCATAAGTCAGCTGCTCAAGCCTGGTGCGCCCCACGCTTAGTACTGAGACTGCATGCCACATTGCCAACTGCCAACTTGAAGTGGCAGGCACTAGGGCATGCTGCGCATGTGTGCATGAGGTGGTGGCTGGAAGAGCGTGCTACACTTGTGCAGTGATGTGGCACGCGGCTGTGTCAGCACGGAACTTGTTCTCGTGCTACTCTCCACAGTGAAGCATTGGCAGCGCCCTGCCTCAGAGTTGCATCTTCATATATAGCCAGCAGCATGCAGTGTCTGACCAGCAAAGTGCACAGTATAACACCTCACCACTGAGCTCGCATGCTTCATGAGCTTTACGTTGGCTTGCAGTGCTGCCTCAGAAGTGGTGCCACTGCTATGTACCAGGACATTATGACGGTGTAGATGGCACAACTTGGAGCCTGCAGAAACCTCGCTGCTGCGCATAACAGGCGGTCTCTGTCCGCACGCCGACGCGCGCAACAATGGTGGACGTGGATGTGCTAGTGGTGGGCGCCGGCCCGACCGGGCTCACCCTGGCTGGCGAGCTGCTGCGCTTCGGCCTCAGCGTGCGCCTGATCGACCAGGCCGAGACGCCGCCGCTGGACCACTCGCGCGCGCTGGCCATCCATGCGCGCACGCTGGAGCTGTTCGAGCAGATCGGGCTGGTCGCCAAGGCGCAGGAGCTGGGCACGTATGTGGAGGTGTGTGCCGCGTCTGGGGCCCTAACCCTGATTTGCGGCGGGGTGCCACCCGAGCTGCGCGTGTAAGCCCGTGCATGGTGCGCTGTGTGAGCGCCACCGCACGCGGCCCGGCTCCTGCACTGCACGCTCATTCTCGCATTTTTTGACAAAGCCGGTCGTTAGGACGGGGAGCAGCTGGGGCAGCGCCGCAGGCGCTAGGCAGCCTGCCTTCAGCTTTGGGGCCGCCGCAGAGGGCGGCATGGCAAGCAGTATTTACAGCATTTACATCAGCTTTTACATAATGGTATGTCATCATCATGTCATTAAATACATATCCAAACATCGTCACAATGCCATGTGACAGTGATGTCAATGCCATGTCATGCACGCACTGACCATCGCGCTGTCCGCGCCGCGCGCCAGGCCTTCAACTTGGTGACTAGCCGCGGCAAGCGCGGCGTCGTGCCGCTGACCGCGCTGCGCGCGCTGGACACGCCCTACCCGAAGCTGCTCTGCCTGCCCCAGGCCGAGACCGAGGGCCTCCTGCGCGAGCGTCTGGCCGGGCTCGGCGGCGCCGCGCAGCGCGGCATCCAGCTGCTGTCGTACACGCAGGCGCGCGGGCCCTGCGGCAGCGCAGGGCGCCCGCCGGGCGCCTGTGTCGGGGTGCAGTGGGGGCCCGCGCGCGCTCGGCGGCAGTGCGCGGCGCGGCAGCGAAGCCGCTGTTCTCACACGCGGACGCGCGGGTTAGCTGCTGTACTACTAGACAGGCTGCCAGGCCCGGCTGTCTTGCGGCGGCTCTGCTGCTGCAGTGCGCTGCCGGCCAGACATGCGAGGCGCTGCCCCGTTCGCGGTGGCAGAGGCTCGTCGCGTGCCTCTGCATGTGTGTGAGCCGGGGACAGGGTCTGTCTCTGGGAAGCAGCACCTGTCCCGCAGGGGAGCTTGGCCTCTCTGACGTCGCCGCCAACCGTTCTTGCGCCTCACCGCGGCAGGATGAGGAGCGCGTCACGGCGCGCCTGCGCGGCGCCGACGGCGCCGAGAGCACGCTGACCGCGCGCTGGATCGTCGGCTGCGACGGCACCAAGAGCGCCGTGCGCAAGGGCGCCGGTATCTCCTTCGACGGCGACACCTACCCGGAGCTGGTGCGCGCCCTTGCCCTATGTGCTAGGGTATGATGTAGGGTACCTATCCAGCTGGCCCCGCTCTGTGCTCGTTGCTCAAGAGAGGATCAGGGGCTGCGTGCACGGACATGCGAGCTTTTGCATACGTGGAGAGGGATAGGGCGCAGGCAGTGATGCGACCAAGAATGCGCTTGTGCATGTTCCCTGCTTTGATGAGCGTCGGCCGCCTCCTTCTCGGCAGAAACCCCCCGAGTCCTTCCCGGCGAAAACCGGATGGTGGCATTACGCAAGCGCTGACCCGGTCAGCGCTGCGCCACGAGCCTTGCGCATAGCACCGGCCGCTTGCCCCTCGGTGTCACTGATGGAGACAATTATGCTTGAGCAGTGCGCCCTGCTCTTCGGGCGCACTTGAGGTAAAGAGGCGCTTGCACTGCAAACCAAGAGGCCTGAGTGTGGCCGGCGCGCAGTGCATGGTGGGCGACGTGACCATGGACTGGGACCTGCCGGAGCGCACCGTGTGCATCATGCCCAGCCGCCACGGCATCGTGGTGCTCACCTTGTCACAGAGATCATCTTGGTGCAGTGGGGCACAGGAGCGCGGCGCTCCGCATGCAAGCGCTGCAACTGCTGTCAAAACCGCACATGTGCTTGTGTTCCGAAGGCAGGCCCTCGCTGCTGCGCGCCCCTTTTTCACTGGGTGGCGGCTGCCGCAGGCGGCCTTCCCGGAACCCGGCGTGAAGAACTTCCGCATTGTCGTGATCGTGCCAAAGGCGCGCCCGGGGGCCGGCCGTGCGTGCTAGGTCAGACAGGCTGGGGCGGCCGCCGGTGAGCGCGTCGCTGTCGGCAGGCGTGCGCGCGGGCTGGTTGCTCGCAGGCTGCACACCGTGGGCATGAAGGTAAAGTGTCTCCAGCGGCAAGAGGTGGACAAGCTGCGCTTGCTCCGCCGTGACCTTGTCGGGCGCGGCCTCGTGCGCGTGGGGCTGTCTGCGTTTGTCGGCCCGACCGCTCCAAGCTGGGCATGCGCTGGCTTGACAGGCGCGAGCCACGCGCACGCGACCAGCCCGACCCCGGGTTTTGGCCAGGTCTCCGGCTCTGACCAGGCCATGCGCCCTGCCTGGCCTGACCCTAACTGACGCTGAGCAGCGCGGCCGCAGGAGGAGGTGGCCACGTCGCGGCTGCTGACCGAGGAGGAGTTCTGCGGCTACATGCGCCGCATGGCGCCCCTGCCGTTCAAGCTGGTGGCCAGCCGCTTCCTGTCGCGCTACCGGCTGCACCACCGCGCGGCGTCGGCGTTCCGGTCGGGGGCGCGCGTTCCTGGCGGGCGACGCCGCGCACGTGCACAGCCCCGTCGGCGGCCAGGGCATGAACACCGGCATCCAGGCGCGCGCCCGCTCGTCCACCCTGAAATGCCAGGCGCGGGTTGAGCGGCGTGTATCAACTGGTGTAGGATATGGTTTAGGGCTTGAAAGGGTCAGAGGACGGTGCTGACGCGGTCGGTCAGAGAGGTGCGTCCATGCGGGCACCGGCGCGGGCGGAGCGGCGGCTCAACCGGGATGCATGCCATGATGTCGACTGCAGGGTGCATGTGGCCTCCATTGGCTCGACTGTTGCCCGTGGCGCCGTGCGCAGGACGTGTTCAACCTGGGCTGGAAGCTGGCGGCCGTGACCAAGGGCACCGCGCCGGCCTGGGTGCTGGACACGTACGAGACGGAGCGCCGCCGCATCGCGGCCAAGCTGGTCGGGCGCACGGACGCCTGGTTCGGCATGATGTCCGGGCGCAGCTGGTTTGGCGCCGCGATGCGCACGTTCTTCCCGGAGCTCCTGGTGTACATGCTCGCGTACCAGCCGCTGCAGCGCCGCCTGGTCGGCTTCATCAGCCAGGCGCGCGGCCGTCTCCACTGAACGGGGTTTAGGGTTTAGGGTTAGGACCTTCTTCACGGAGCTCCTGGTGTACCTGCTCGCATACCAGCCGTTGCAGCGCCGCCTGGTTGGCTTCATCAGCCAGGCACGCGCGCGCGCGCGCGGCAGCCCGCGCCCGGGCGTCATGTGGCGCTCGGGGTGCTGTTTACTACGCCCGTCTGCCTGATCGGCTTGGCCTGGTCCGCGGAGCGCCCAGGCAATTGGGTGACCTGGTAGTTTACAGGCAGTATGATGGCAATGCCCGTCGAGCTCACTGGCAGCAGTGATGCGGTGTGCGCTATGTTCCGGGGCCCTCGCTGCGGCGGCAAACCCTTGCGCTGGCTCCTGCACTCTGCCTGTCCCTTGTTTGGGCTGCGTCTCTTGCACCCACCGTAATCAGCGCACCGACCCAGCACTCAGATAGCAAAAAGCGTCATGTCTTGCAAAAGCTATCTTGGGACCCTTGGAGGGACCCAGGGACATTGGCTGACGCGCTGACGCCAGGGCGCCGCGCCGTGCAGCTGCAAATCAACTACGCTCGCAGCGCGCTGTCCAGCCAGTGCGCGCCCGGGACGCCCGCGGCCGGCTGGCGCGCGCCCGACGCCGCGCTGCAGCCCGCCGCCGGCGGCGCGCCCGTGCGCATCTACGACCTGCTGCGCGGCACGCACCACACGCTGCTCGCGTTCGGCGAGCCGGGCGACGCCGTCCTGGCCGAGGCGGCCGCCCTGCAGGCGCGCCTGGGTGCGCTCGTGCGCCTGGTCACCGTGGGCGGCGGCGGCGG
>JAABUO010005459.1_pt1 | contig 14762 bp, 10 predicted proteins | sample 5559291 | NCBI WGS metagenome assembly JAABUO01 (sample SAMN10711878, study PRJNA513372) | rock metagenome | isolation source: Antarctica rocks | place: Antarctica: Victoria Land, Finger Mt sud | reverse complement strand
GAGGGTCGGCTTCAACATAATATGATAGTCGGCGTGGGGGCGCGTGCAGTGGCTAGGCGGGCGCGTGCGAGGGCCTGCACAGTGATGACGATGTAGGTCAAGGTGTTGAGCGTGCGGACGGAATTCCCGTTGCGCACCTGGGGGCGCGCGATGCCAAGGGCTGTGGCCTGGGAGTTGATGCGCGCGGTGGAGGTTCGTTGACGATAGAGGTCTTTGTAGGCGGCGGAATCGCGGTCGAGCAGGACGCGTATGAGGCCGCCCGCCGCGCTGTTGATGTCCGTGACGCAGCCCGGCCCGTTGGCGAACTGCGCGGGGGCGCCGGTCTGGCCGGTGGGGGGCGGGTGCAGCAACGGGCAGCGGAACGCCCGGACGCGCTAGCCGTCGGTGTGGTCGAACGCAGAGGAGGGGCTCATCGCCCGGCCCGTTGGGCAGAGGGGGGTGCCGTCGGGCAAGCGGTGGGGCGCGGGAGGGCCGCGCGTGTTGAGGGGGATGGCGGCCATCCCGCCTGGCGCGGTGCCCGTCTCCTAGATAGGCCAGGCGTCGCAGGGCGCATCGGCGGTGACAGTGGGGGGGGCAAAGCCGAGCGTGGCGACCGTGCGGCGGTAGAGCGGGTGATAATAGGTCGAGTCCACCTCGGTGAAGGGGGGGGTGTACGCGGGCAGGGCCACATCGCCATACGTGGGGTCGGTGGCGGCGACCACGCCGCTCTCGTAGCCCCAGACAAACTCCTTTTCCGGGCGCGGGGCGGCGGCGGCCTCCGGGCGCGGGGCCGTGGGGCCGTGGGACCGTGGGGCCGTGGGACCGTGGGACCGTGGGACCGTGTGTGCGCCCCTGATTGCTGCTCGTCTTGACGCCCAGGCGGCAAGCGGGGTCGCCCGTCGGCTGCCGCGCCGGGTCGTCGCGGTGGGGGACGTAGGCTTTCGGGGTGTTCTGCTCCACCCAGGCGTCGATGTGCTTGACGTCGACCGCGACCGTTTCGCCCCGACCGGGGATCTCGCCCTGGAGCGCCCGGACGGTCCCGCGCAACAGCGCCTGGCGCAGGGCGTTGTCCACAGGCTGCTGCCCGTGGCGCAGCCAACGGTCGCACGGGACCGTGCGTTCCACGTCGACACCAGAGGGCTCCGTCGCCGCGGGCACGGGCCGGAAGCCGATCTCCAGCACGAGGAGGGGATGCTCGACCAGGAAAGCACGCCTCTGGGTGACGTACTCTTTATGCGCGCAGAGCTTGATCAGCACCGCCTTGACGTAGGCGGCCGGCGGGTGCGGCACCGGGCCAGGCCGGGGGCGCGCCGCCTCGGGCGCGGGGATAACGGGCCAGTCCAGCGGGGCGCAGAAGGCGCGGTAGCGCCGCACGACGGGATCATGATCCCGCACGACATTCAGCGCGCGCTGGTCTGGTCAAGCGCGCCGCCGTGGGCTATCATGGCCGCAGGCTCCTGGGTAGGATGGGTGAGTGGCATCCCCCACTCTGCCACGGAGCCTTATCCGCTGCCAAATCCCTATATTATGTTAAAGCCGACCCTCATACTCTAGCAGTATAGTGAAAGACAGAACGCAGGCTCGTCGTTAGGCGACCGCGGCGGACTTGGACGACCCGTCGTGTCCCCGCGATGTCTAATTTGGAGTAGCCACGTGTCCCTACGAGCATCACAAAGGCCCACGCCACGCCGCACGGGACGGCCTGCTGAGCATCGCTCCGCGGCCACCGACCTGCGGCGGCCGGATCTCTACATCAACCGGGAGTTGAGCCTCCTCGCGTTCTATCAACGCGTACTCGACGAGGCGGACGAGCCCGACAAGCCCGCGCTGGAACGCGTCAAGTCGGTCTACTATTCGCGGCTCGACGAGTTCTTCATGATCCGTGTCTCCGGCCTGCGCGAGCAGGTGTCGCGGGGTTTGAGCGAGCTGCCCCCGGACGGCATGACGGCGACGGAGCAGTTGGTCGCGCTCCGCGAACGAGCCTTGCCCCTATTGCAGCGCCAGCAGCGCCTGCTGCGGGGCGAGGTCTTCCCCGCCCTCGCGGCGCGCGGTGTGCGCATCGTCGATATCGCGAACGTGTCACCCGGCGACCGCGCGGCCCTCGACGCCTACTACGAGCGCGAGGTTTTCCCCGTTCTGACGCCCCTGGCCGTCGACCCGGGGCATCCCTTCCCACACATCTCGAACCTGAGCCTCAACCTGGCCGTCGCCATCGACGACCCCAAGCTGGGCAACCGCTTTGCCCGCCTCAAAATCCCCAATGTGCTGCCGCGCTTCATTCCCGTCCCGCCCGTCCCGCCGTCCGAGAATGCCGCCACGGCGGACGATGCGACGCCGGCCTCGGCCACGGCGCTGACCGGCAGCCCCAGTAACCTGACACTGCTCCCGCTCGAGCAGCTCATCGCCGCCAACCTCGACGACCTTTTCCCGGGGCTACACGTCGTCGAGTCGTACGCCTTCCAGGTTATCCGCGACGCCGACATCGAGATCGCCGAGGACGAGGCCGCCGACCTCAGCCTCTCGATCGGCGAGGCCCTCTCCGAGCTACGCTTCGGCTCGGTGGTCTGCCTGCTCGTCGAGGAGAGCATGCCCGACCGTATCCGCAGGATCCTGATGGAGCATATGGAGATCGGGCCGTCGGATGTCTACCCCGTCAACGGCATGCTCGCGCTCGGCTCCCTGGCAGAGCTCGACCACCTCGACCGCCCCGACCTCAAATATGTGCCCTTCCAGCCGCGCGTGCCCGCCGCGCTACAGTCCGGCGAGGACATCTTCGCCGCGATCGCGCGCGGGGACATCCTGTTGCACCATCCCTACGACTCGTTCGCACCGATCCTCGACCTGCTGCAGGCGGCGGCGCGCGACCCCAACGTGCTGGCGATCAAGCAGACGCTCTACAGGGTGGGTGGCTCGCACGCCCCCGTCGTCGACGCCCTGCTCGCGGCGGCCGAGGAGGGCACCCAGGTCGCCGTCCTGGTCGAGCTCAAAGCGCGCTTCGACGAGGAGAACAACATCGAGTGGGCGCGCGCGCTGGAGCGCGCGGGCGCGCACGTCGCTTACGGCCTCGTCGGGCTCAAGACGCACGCCAAGCTGTTGCTCATCGTGCGTAAGGAGCGCGACGGGCTGCGCCGCTACGTGCACCTGGGCACCGGCAACTACAACGCTGGCACGGCGCGCGGCTACACCGACATAGGCTTGCTGACCGCGCGCCCCGAGCTCGGGGCGGATGTCTCCGAGCTTTTCAATTACCTCACCGGCTACTCGCACCAGGAGAAGTACCGCAAGCTGCTGGTGGCGCCGGTCAGTATGCGGGAGCGGTTGATGCTCCTGCTCGAGCGCGAGATCGCCCAGGGTGAGAAGGGCCACATCGTCTTCAAGATGAACGCGCTGGTCGACAGTGACATCATCGCCACGCTCTACCGCGCCTCGCAGGCCGGCGTGCGCGTCGAGTTGCTCGTGCGCGGCGTCTGTTGCCTCCGCCCTGGTGTCGCGGGGGTGAGCGAGCGCATCCGCGTCACCTCGCTGATCGGCCGTTTCCTGGAGCACAGCCGCATCTACTATTTCGCTAACGGGGGGGCGGAAGAGCTTTATCTGGGCAGCGCCGACCTGATGCCGCGCAACCTCGACCGCCGCGTGGAAACGCTCTTCCCGGTCGAGGACGCGACGTTGCGCCGGCGTTTGCTGCACATCCTCGCGGTCTATCGCCGCGACATGGTCAACACCTATATCCTGCGCCCAGACGGGGTGTACGCGCGCGTCGAGCCCGACGGGCCGCCGCCGTTCGATGCGCAGGCCTATTTCCTGACGCACAACGAGTAGCCTAATGGGCGCGCCTCGTTGGAAGCGCCGGCGCTCGCTGCGCTGCCTCGCCGGCCTGTAGTCGCTCGTCAGTGGCGCGAGGAACGGACGAAGGAGGATACATGCGCTACGCATTGGGCATCGACCTGGGGGGCACGAAGATTCTGGCCGGCGTGATCGACCTGGAGCGCGGTAAAGTCGTGTCCTCGGCCAAGCGCAAGAGCCAGGCCGACCAGGGGCCCGACGAACTGACGGCGCGCCTGCTGGAGGCGGCGGGCGAGGCCATCGAGGGCGCGGGGGGTGTGAAGCCCGGAGCCATTGGCGTGGGGGCGCCGGGGCAAATCGACACCGCGAAGGGCATCCTGCTCAGTGGACCCAACCTGGGCCAGCGCATGGATAACCTGCCGCTGCGACAGATCCTGCGCAAGCGCTTCGACCTGCCGGTGCTGTTGGCCAACGACGTCGAGATCGGCGCCGCCGGCGAGGGCGCGTTCGGCGCGGGCAAAGGCTATAAAGACTTCATCTGCGTCTTCGTCGGCACGGGCATCGGTGGGGCCATCATACGCGACGGCGCGCCCTATCGCGGCGCGACCAACACCGCCGGCGAGATCGGGCACATCGTCGTCGACGTGGGCGGGCGGCTGTGCGGCTGCGGCGGGCAGGGGCACCTGGAGGCCTACGCCTCGCGCAGCGCCATCGTGCGCGCGATCCTGAACGCGCTGCGCGCGGGCCGGCCGAGCGTGCTCGGCAAGGAGATCCGCGAGGGCGGCCCCGCCCTGCCGGAAGGCACGGCCTTCCGCTCCAAGGTTATCGCACGGGCGGTCGCGGAGGGCGACGCGCTGGCCGTCGAAATGATCGAGGACGCGTCGCGCTATTTGAGCGCGGGGCTGGCCTCGGTCGTCAATTTCTACAATCCGCCGCGTATCATCCTGGGTGGCGGCGTGATCGAGGCGGTCGACCTCTACTTCGAGGGCGTGGCGCGCCGCGTGGCCGACCAGTCGTTGCAGGCCACGCGGGGCGGCGTCGAGATCGTGCGCACCGGGCTCGGCGACAACGCCGGCATCGTCGGCGCCGCGGTTCTAGCAGCACAGGGGGCGCGGTAGACGCGCGGTAGCGCTACGTCCCGTATTATCGTGTCGTCGATCAGACGCTGCTCGCGCTGCGTATATTCCACGGCGCGTGGCGCCGCTGGTGGCCGATGAGCCGGTGGTAGGCATGGAGGTGGCGCCAGACATGGGCATGCAACAGAATCCCGACGCCGACGCGCTGTCGCGCTACCTCGACGTGCGCCGCGCGCACGGCCCGTCATGGTCGCCCGACGGGACGCGTCTGGCCTTCGTCGCCGACACGAACGGGCTCGACCAGGCCTGGATCATAGACGTGGGTAGCGACGGCTCGCCGCGGGGCGAGCCGCGGCAAGCAACGGATTTCCCCGAGCGCGTCGGACTCGCGGCATGGTCGCCGGTCGGGGACCAATTGCTTGTGACCGTCGACACGGGTGGAAATGAGCACGACCAGCTCTATCTCGTGGACATCGACGACTCGTCGTTCGGGCGGCGCGCGTTGACCGGCGAGCCCGACGTGATCCATACCTTCGGCGCGTGGTCGCCCGACGGCCGCTCGATCTGCTACGGCTGCAACAAGCGCCGGCGCGCGTTCTTCGACGTGTGGGTCATGGAGGTGGCGAGCGGCGACGCGCGCCCCGTCTTCGAGCAGGACGCCACGCTCGCGCCGTTGGCGTGGTCGCCCGACGGCGCGAGCCTCGTGGTGAGTCGCGCCAACACCAACCACGACCACGACCTGTTCCTCGCGCCGCTCGCCGGCGGCGAGCCGCGTCTGCTGACCACCCACGACCCACACGGGTTTGCCGGCGAGACACAGTACCTGCGTCCGACCTTCAGCCCCGACGGCCGCACGCTCTACGTATTAACGAATCACGGCCGCGAGTTCCTGGCCCCCGCCGCACTGGATCTGGATCTCGAGGCCGGCGCCACTCGAGGTGATACGCATACGTCCCTGCGTTTCCTGGCCGAGCGACCGTGGGACGCCGAGGGCGGCCCGGCGCTCTCGCGCGACGGTCGCCTCCTCGCCTGGGCCTGGAACAGGGACGGCGCCTCACGCTTGGCCTTCTACGACATCGTCGAGGGGAGCGAGGCGCCGGCGCCCGAGACGCCGGCCGGCGTCGTGGAGGACCTGACGTGGGCGTCGGACGGACGGATCCTCGCCTTCGGCTTCAACGGCACGCGCCACAACGGCAACATCTGGACGGCGCGGCGCGAGGGTGCGGGGGCGAGGGTCGCGCGGCCGTTGACTCGCGTCCCGATGGGCGGGCTCGACGGCGCAGCGCTCGTCGAGCCGGAACTCGTGCGCTACACCTCATTCGACGGCCTGGAGATCCCCGCCTACTATTATCGTCCGCCCACGACCACGCGCTCCGGCGGCGCGGGCGCGCCGGTCATCGTCTTCGTGCACGGCGGTCCCGAGTCGCAGTTCCGCCCGCTGCACGCCGCGCCGTGGATGCCGCCGCTGCAGTACTACCTGAGCCGCGGCTTCGCCGTGTTCGCCCCGAACGTGCGCGGCAGCAGCGGCTACGGCAAGACCTACACGGACCTGGACAACGTGGAGCGGCGGCCGGACAGCGTGGCCGATCTGGAGGCGGCCGTGCGCTGGCTCACCGCCGAGGGCGGGGCCGACCCGCGCCGCATCGGCACCGTGGGGCGCAGCTACGGCGGCTTCATGGCGCTCGCGGCGGCCACGCGCTACCCCGACCTGTGGGCCGCCGCGGTCGACATCGTGGGCATCGCCAACTTCCTGACCTTCTTCGAGCACACCGGCGTGTGGCGGCGGCGCCTGCGCGCGCCCGAGTATGGTGACCCTGAGCGGGACGCCGCGTTCCTGCGCGAGCTATCGCCGCTCTTCAAGGCCGACCGCATCAGGGCGCCGTTGCTGGCGCTGCACGGCACCAACGACCCGCGCGTGCCCGTCGGGGAGGCCGAGCAGATCGTGGCGGCCGTGCGGGGGCAGGGTCGCCCGGCCGAGCTCGTGCTCTTCCCCGACGAGGGCCACTTCATGCTGCGCCGGAGCACTCAGCTCATGGCCTACCCCGCCATCGGCGACTGGTTCGAGCGCTACATGGGCTAAAACCCGGTCGCGGCAAGGCTCAGGACCGGCCGGCAGTTAGTCACGCGCGGCCATCGTCCGCAACCCGTCGAGGGTGTCCGCGTCCGCCTGCAGGGGCCGCCGGCTCGCCGCCGCGGCCACCGCGGCGGCGATGGTCACCACGTCCGCCCGCCGCCGCACGGCCCGCGGTTGGGTCAGGCGCGGCAGGAGCCCTTGCTGGCGCAGCCAGAAGCCGAGGTAAGTGAGCAACTCGCCCGGGCGATAGGGGCGGGCGTGCGCCGTCGTCTGGCCGCGCTCGATCGCCGCGCGCAGGTCCCCGGCGGTCTTACCGGGGAAACGCGTGTAGCCCTTGCCGACGGCCTGCGGGATGTGCCCGTCCGAGTTGCCCAGGGCGGGGAGGCGCCGCGTCTTGTTGTAGGCGACAGCGCGGTGGTTGGCGCGGCCGAGGAAAGGGGTGGCGTTGATCGACTCGATGCCGTCGAGGTCGAGTTCGCGGATCGTGTCGCCGAGACCGAGCATCATGATCGGGCCGCCCTCCTTTTGTCGCACGCGCAGGTAGGGGTGCGGGGCGAAGGCCAGGCCGCCCTGTATGTGGATCGCCTCGATCGTCGCCGCCGCGCTTAGGCCCGGCGCGACGCGCTCGCGCAGGAACAGGCCTACGAGGTGGCCCTCGCGCGTGGACACCTCCTCGCCGACGACGACCTCTAGGGGGTAGCCGTCCCGGCGCACGATCCGCTGGGCCTCCAGCGCGCCCGCAATGGTGTCGTGGTCGGCGATGGCGATGACGTCGAGGCTCGTCCGCGTCACGACGTGGCGCAGCAACGCCTCCACCGTCGGGGCGCCGTCCGAATGGCGCGTGTGCATGTGCAGATCGGCCGTGCCGGTGGCCGTGCCGGTGGCCGTGCCGGTGTGCCTGGTCGTCGCGCTCATAGTAGCTCCTTAATTGCTAATCGCCACGTACTGCGGCGTCGCTATGCCGGCGTACCAGCCCATCAGGCGGTCGAAGATCGATGCCCAGGTGTGCCCCTCGGCCTCGCGCCGCGCGGCGGCGCCCATGGCGTAGCGCAGGTCCGGGTCGGCGGCGATCGTCCGCGCGGCGTCTACGAAAGCCGGCGTGTCGTCCGGAGGGCAGAGCAGGCCGGTCCGGCCGTCGGCGACGAGGTCCCGCACGCCGCCCGCGCGTATGCCGACCGTGGGTAGGCCGGAGGCCATCGCCTCGCGCACGACCTGTCCGAACGTTTCCGTCTGCGAGGGGAAGAGGAAGAGGTCGGCCGCGGCGTACGCCGCGGCGAGCGCCTGGCCGCGCAGCGTGCCCGTGAAGTGGACGTTGAGCCCGTCGAGTTGGGCCGCCAACTCCCCCCGCATGGGGCCGTCGCCCACGATGACGAGCGGGTATGCCGGGAGCGCGCGGGCTACCGCGACGAGCGCCGCCAGGTTTTTCTCGGGGGAGAGCCGGCCGACATAGAGCATGAGCGGCGCGTCGCTACCGCCGCCGAAGCGTTTCCTGACGGTGGTATCGCGGTACATGGGGTGGAAGGCGGTGGTGTCGACACCGCGGCCACAGATGTGCACGCGGCGCATGCCGCGCTCGCGCAGGTCGCGCGCCACGCTCGATGTCGGCGCGAAGGTGACGTCGCACCCGTTGTGTATGCCGAGCAGCCGCCGCCAGGCCAGCCCGGTCAGGGCGCCTAAGCCGAAGTGCTCGGCGTAGCGGGCGAGGTCGGTCTGATAGTGCGCCGCGACCGGGACGCCGAGCGCGTGGGCGACGCTTAGCCCCTGCGCGCCGAGCACGAACGGACCCGCGAGGTGGACGACGTCAGGACACCACTCGCGCAGCACGCCGTGCATCCTGCGGCTGTAGGGGGCGAGCGTCAGCTCGGGATAGAGGGGCAGGGCGGCGCCGCGCACGCGCAGGACATCGAAAGAGTGGCACGACTCGTCCCCGCCGCCGCCCTCGCCCGGCGCGAACACGACAGCGTCGTGCCCGTGCGTCTCCAGGTACGCCAGGTACTCGACCAGCATCCGCACGACGCCATTGACCTGGGGCAGGAAGGTTTCGGTCACGATGGCCACACGCACTGGCTTGCTCCTTATTGGCCATTAGCCGTCAGCGATCGACTATCCCCGGCTATCCCCGGCTATCCCCGGCTATCCTCCCTCAACTCGCGCGACGTATCTCAGCGTAAGAACGTGCGTATGTACATCAATCAGTTGTCCCATCTCTATCGTAGACAAGGGACATTAAAAGCTCTTTAAGCGGGAGTTAAAACAACTTTAAATGTGGATAAGCGCGTCCCCGATGCCTTTAATATCCTTTTAACACCGCCTTAACATGCGCTTAAAGAAAGCCCTGTTAAGGTGATTAAGGACGCGGCAAGCTATACGGAGGATCAGGATACCCATGACGTTATCGCGGGCGCTACGACGCCTCACCATTCCTTTTGTCGTTCTCCTGGCCGCCGGCGCGGTCCCGGCGCGCGGCGCGGCCGTGCCGTCGCCCGCGCGCGACGCCCTGTCCAGCACGGCGCCGACGGGGCCGTTGGGTGGCGCGACTGTGCTGCCCAACGGGCGGCTGGTGACGCCGGCCGGCCGGCTCTTCGACGTGGGCGACTTCCCGCTCGGCGTGGCCGTGTCGCCCGACGGCCGCCTGGCCGTGGCCATCAACAGCGGCTACGGCTACGGCCTCAACGCCGGCTTCAACAGCTATTGCCAGCAGGGGCAGGGCAATTTGCCGGGGCCGGGCGGCCCTCCCGGCCACGGTGACCAGAACAACGTGTGCCCCTACATAGCGCAGGGCCAGCAGCGGGCGCAAAGCCCCGACCCGTCCCTGCCGGCCCCTGACGAGTCGCTCAGCGTGGTCAACCTGCGCACGGGCCGGATCAGTGATGTCAAGGCGCATCCTACCACGATCACGCCGACGGCGGTGATCTCGCCGGATGCGAGCACGCAGGGCGCCTATAACTTCTTCTACGTGGGCGTCGCGTTCTCGCCCGATGGGCGACACCTCTACGCGGCTGGCGGCGGCAACGACGCCATCTACGACTTCCCGGTGCGTCGCGATGTCGTGTCGTCTCGCCCCGCCCGGACCGTCGTCTTGCCCGACCAGTTCAAGAGCCAGCCCGCGCTGCCGGTCTACGGGGCGGGCAACGCGTACACCACAGGGATGGCGACCACGCCGGACGGCCGCCTCCTGCTCGTCGCGCACGAGTTCAACAACACACTCGACATCGTCGACACGCGCACCTACGGCGTGAGCGAGGTGGCGCTGAGCCAACCCTCGGCCACGGGCGGGGCCTATCCCTACGGCGTGGCGGTGAGCCGCGACGGGAGCACGGCCTACGTGACCGAGCAGGGCGCCGGACAAGTCGCCGTCGTGGCGCTCAACAGGGCGGGCGGGACCGCCACCGGCGCGCTGGCCGGCTCCATCGCGGTCGGCGACCATCCTACCGCCATCGCGACCTCGCCCGACGGCGCCACGCTCTACGTGGCTAACGCCGACGACGACACGCTGAGCGTCGTGACCCTGTCCGCCCCGCGGTCCGGGGCGCGGACGGCGACGGTCACGCTGCACGCGCTCCCGGGCGAACAACTGGGCAGCGCGCCCAATGCGCTGGCGGTCTCGCCCGATGGGAAACGCGTCTACGCGGCGCTCGCGGGCGACGACGCCGTGGCCGTGGTAGGGACCCCGGCCGCGACGGGGACGGGGGCAGGGGCGCGGGCGGGGACGGGCTCCTACGCGCAGCTCGGCCTCATCCCCACGGGGTGGTACCCTAGTGGCGTGGCCCTCAGTCCGGGTGGGGACCGGCTCTACGCCGTGTCGGCCAAGGGGCTGGGTAGCCGCTATCCCGGGCTCCGACGTGACGGCGCGGTCTACTCCACGGGCGCCATCACCTCGACCTACCAGTACGACGCCGACAACATGCCGGGCGTCCTCCAGGAGATCGCCCTGCCGCGGGACGCCGCGACGCTGGCCGCCTCCACGACGATCGTGCAGGCCGACCTCCACCAGGCGACGTCCAACGACACGCGCCCGGCGAACAGCCCTATCCCGGCCTCGTTCGACGATCCAACACCGCTCTCGCAGCGACCCATCCAGCACGTGATCGAGATCGTGCGCGAGAACCGCACCTTCGACCAGGACCTCGGCGACCTCGGAGTCGACGAGGGGCGCGACCGCGCGGCGCTCGACGCCGACCCCACGCTCACCCTGTTCGGGCGCGACACGACGCCGAACGCGCACGCGCTGGCCGGAGATGTGGCGCCCGGCGGGGTCGCCGACCCGGCCTACACCACGGCCGACAACTTCTACTCGGACGGCGAGGCCAGCATCCAGGGCCACTGGTGGACGGCCGCGGCCAACGTGAACGACTACGTCGAGAAGTCGTGGCGCGACTACTACTCGCCGCGCAACCACGTCTACGACCCGGTGTCGACCGTGTCGCAGCCCCACAACTGCACCATCTTCCAGAGCGCCATCGCGCGCACCGACCCGCTCACGCCGAGCAACATTGCGCCGGGCAACACATTCACCTATCGCAACTACGGCGAGTTGATCGGCATCCTCAATCCGCAGATCTACGCCAGCATCGGGCTCACGGGGGCTAACGGGGCCTGCCAGGCCATCCCCAACGCCGGTGTCGACCCCCGCGCGCTCGGCGACGAGTCGCTCGACCAGGACAACCGCGCCACCGCGCAAGAGTTCCTGGCCGACGTCGGACTCGACGCGATGGGGCGGCCGACCCAGCCGGCCCTATCGACGACGCCCGCCTGCGGCAACGTGGCCGCCTTCTCTCCGACCGAGGGCTGCCTCTCCAACTTTAGCTACATCACGCTCTCGGGCGACCACACGGGCGGCCTCTCTTTCGCCAATACGCCGCGCTCGCGCGTGGCCCAAAACGACGCCGGCGTGGGCCTGATCGTGCAGGCGCTCAGCCACTCGGCCTACTGGTCGAGCACGGCGATCTTCGTGATGGAGGACGATAGCCAGGACGGGTTGGACCACCGCGACGGCCACCGCAACCTGCTCTATGTGATCAGCCCCTACGCCCGGCATACGGGGGCGGACGGCAAGCCGGGCTACGTCGGCCACATCCACTACAGCCAGGTCTCAGCCCTCAAGACGATGGAGTTGATACTGGGCCTGCCGCCGCTCTCCACGTATGACCAGAACGCCAGCGCCCTCTACGACCTGTTCCAGAACAAGGGGGCGGCGCAGCTCTCGCGACCGGCGTCGCCGTCGGACACTGGGGCCGATCTGTCGCCGTACATCCTGCAACCAGAGCCCGGTTTCATCGGCGAGACCACGGCGCAATACGTCCGGGCGAACCCGGCCATGGCCGACGTGCTCAAGGCCGAGTCGAAGACGCTCAACCTCTCGGGCCTCGACCGCGCCGGCCCCGAGCTGGAGGTCATCAACTGGCAGATGGCCCACCCGGATGGGGCGGTACCAGGGGCGCTGTTGCGCGAGCGGCGCGCCTGGCGGGCGGGTCACGGGGGTGGCGCGACCGATAGCGATGGATAAGGACATTTCAGCCTCCGCTTGTTTGCCTCGCGACTTTGGTCGCGCGCCGACCATGGGCGCGTCGTTGAGGGAGATTGCACAATGAAGTACTCAGGCTCTCGCATTCTACGGCTTTGCCTGGCCGCCGCGACGCTGACGACATCGGTCGTTGTAGGGACGACCCGCGTGGGTGCCCAACCTCTCGGGCGCCCACGCGGGGCGTCCCTGCACAGCCGGGTCGCGGCGTCGACGACGTTGCGTATCTGGTACGGGACCGACGACCCGACCGAGCAGGAACTGGCCCAGACCCTGGCGCGTCGTTTCGAGGCTACCCACCAGGGCGTCGGCGTCCAACTGCGGACGTATAACCTCGACGATCTCAACGGCCGCATGGCCCTCGCTCTCTCGGCGGGCGCCCCCCCCGATCTCCTGTACACCACGCCGCGGGGACCCGGCCTCGCCGCCTACGTGCGCGCCGGCCAGCTGACCAACCTCTCGCCGACAGGGCGCAAGGGTGGCTGGGCGGCGCGGCTGCGCCCCGGCCTGCTCGTCGACTACAACCGTCTGCTCGCGGCCAACAGCGGGGTGGCTGGCCATGTCTACGCCGTCCCCTACGCGATGGCCGCCGTCGGCGTGCTCTACAACAAGGCGCTTTTTCGGAGACTGGGCCTACGCGCGCCGCGCACGCTGGCCGAGTTGGAAACGATCAACAGTCGCGTCAAGAGGGCCGGGCTCACGCCGATCGGCTTCGGCAACGCCGATGGCTGGGTCGGCGACGACTGGTACCTCACGCTCGTCAACGCGCGGACCGGCCCCGCGCCACTGGCGCCGGCCCTGCGCCCCGACCCGCGCTTTTCCTTCCAGGGGCGCCCGTTCAGGGACGCCGCGGCTATGCTGCAGCGCTGGGTCCGCAGCGGCTACTACACGCGCGGCTTCGACGGCCTCGACGCGCAGGACAGCATGGAGGCGTTCTTCGAGGGGCATACCGCGATGCAGCTCGTCTCCAGCACTGAGAACGGGCAGATTTTGTCCCTGGCCCGGGAGAACAAAACCCCGGTCGGGATCTTCCCGTTCCCTTCGACGCGCGCGGGGCATCCGATCATGCCACAGAGCGGCTACGCCGGCTGGGCAATCCCGCGCGCCTCGGCGCATCCAGCCCTTGCCGCCCTGTTCATCGACCAGGCCCTATCGCCCGAGACGGCGGCGCTCTTGCTGTCGCACGGCCTGCTCCCGGCCCATGCCGTGGATCGCGCGGCGCACGCCTCGGCCCCGTTCCAGCAAGACTTCTTGCGCGCGCTCGACACAGCCACGCCCGGCGTCTACCTTGACGCCGCGCCGATCCCCAACCTGAACGCCACGATGGAGGCCAACATCCAGTTGCTCCTGGCAGGTCGCCTGTCGCCCGACGCGCTGGTGAGCCGGCTGCAGACGACCTACGCCTCGGGGGGAGCGCGCGCCACCAGCACGCGCACCGACGGCGAGTTCTAAGCCGGCCGGTTAGTCCGGGGGCGTCTCTGGTGGGGAGCACAATGGCGTACGGCCAGGGCCGCGGGAACTGTTGCCATCCCCGCGGCCCTGACTTGACTGATGGAGCGGTCGATACACCCCGGCTGACGGCTAACCGTCAATACCCTGCTGCTTATAGGTGGACGCGCAGCACGATGAGTAGGTTGCTATGACGGTCGTAGCGGCCCGAGACGTGGATTCGCTCGTGCAGGCGCAACGCGCTCAGGTCGGCGATGCTGCCCGCGCTGCCGTCGCGGCGGATCACGGTCACGGCGCTCGCGAACTGTATGTTGAGGAACGCGCCCTCCTGATAGGGCGCGTTGCGCACGTCGTTGCGCACGATGCCCCTACCAGCTAGCGTGGCGGGCGCGAAGCTAGTGAGCTCGATGCGGGCGCCCGTGTAGGCCTCTTGCAGCGAAACATCCTCGATGTAGGAGGCGTCGAAGGTGTTGCTGCCCGGCTCGAACGAGCCCTTGAGCTGCAGCAGGTCGCCGATGGCAAGCTGATCGAGGCTCGAGGCGCCGTCGTAGCGGCGCACGATAGCCGTGCCCGCGCCGACGTTGACGGTGATCGCGCGCCCGTCGTCGAGGCGGACGCGCAGGTAGGTGGGGGCCGTCACGCCGGGCTCCAGCGCGAGGCGTCCTTCCAGGGCATGCCTGCGGGCGAGGGGACCGGCGGCTGTTGGAGCCGCCGCGGTCGTCGCGCTGGCGTGGGCCGCCGGCGCCGTGAAGCCAGTGCTGAGCAGGGCGCAGAGGGCGCCCGCGGCCAAGATGGTTTTGCGCATGGTCATCGATCCTCCGACTACTAATTATTGACTATCGAACTACCGACTATTGTGAGGGGTGTCCGGACACGCCCT